>JAABUO010000045.1_pt1 | contig 355986 bp, 289 predicted proteins | sample 5559291 | NCBI WGS metagenome assembly JAABUO01 (sample SAMN10711878, study PRJNA513372) | rock metagenome | isolation source: Antarctica rocks | place: Antarctica: Victoria Land, Finger Mt sud | reverse complement strand
GTGGCCGGTGCTTTCGGGCAGGTGGGAGGATGTGGGGAAGGATGAGGTGGAGCGCTTCTTTGGGCATGCAGTGCAGTATGCGGGGGTGGGGGAAGGGGGTTTAGGGGCGCTGTTGAAGGTGGAAAGGGTGAGGTGGCATCCGGATAAGATGCAGCAGCGGGCGGGGAAGGAGGGGGTTGATGGGGAGACGATGAAGATGATCACGGCGGCGTTTCAGGTCATTGATCGGATGTGGTCGGAGACGAAGAGCGCATGATACCCAACACGTTGATCCAAAGCTTAGAGCAGACGATTGGTTTTTCAGTGTTCGAATGCAACGAACGTGCAATCATTCGGAAGGCCGATCGTGCTGTTCTTCCCGATTACTGTTGTGTGATACATCCTTGTTTTGAAAGCCAGAAAAAACTAGGCAATCGATGTCGTGTCCAATACTGTGTCCAAGACGGACCATCTTAGGTATCGATAGTCTACTAAAGCAGGTCAATAACAATACAATAGGTCAGACCCGCTAAGTTCGAGGTAGATAGGGTGAGAATAATCCTCAGAGCATTTTGGCATGGCCTTCTAATCCAATTGTTGGAACCCGGCTTTTTGGAGCTCATTTGCTCCCAATCGCTCATCGCCCGCCCCCGATCATGTCCAGAAACGTCATATCAAAATTGGCCCTAATCGTCAAGCCGTGAGGGGATGCTGTCTTAAAAGTCCTTGAACAAGTGCCCATGTCTGTATCCTAATTAGCGTGCTTGAAGCTCCTCTGTTGCAGGCCGGCTTACGGATCATCACCATGTGCTCCGTATTTCTCGGTCTCTTCAGGATACTTGTCAAATTGACTAGCATCGCCTACTCCACCTTGAACAGGAGGCACGTATGGTGCGTCAATGTCCTTCTTGGCCAATCGGTCCCAAGTAACTTCTTGGAACCATGCGTGGTCCATGACATCCTTTGACCCACCGTGCAGATTTCCTAACCGCTTCGTCAAGTCAGAAGTAATTAGTCTCTGGAGCAGATCTTGTGCATCAGGGTGGATGTATGGAGGGTACTTCACGCGGCCTTTCAGGATGTTTTCGTATATCTTCATGGGAGAGCCGCCATCCCAGAAAGGGGTAAAGCCGCAAAGCATTTCGAAGATTAATATGCCCAGAGACCACCTGATGCTGCGTGAGCTTCACGATAAAAAAGTATCACGAGGCTGTAATTACCAATCGACTGATTTATTGTAGGGTTTTGAGTTAACCACTTCTGGCGCAAGGTAGTCAGGGGTCCCACAGAGCGTCCATGTAATATCGGGCACTTCTTTCGCAAAGCCAAAGTCGGTAATCTTGAGATGACCATGTCTGTCCAGTAACAAATTCTCAGGCTTCAGATCTCGATATATGATATGCTGAGAGTGCAGGTAGTCAAGCGCCAAGGTGACCTCAGCTGCATAGAACTTTGCTACAGGGTTTGGAAATCGCTTTTGACATCGTGAGCTCATGTATTCATGGAAGGAATAGAACTGGTGGTAATAGACAAAGAAATCGATGTCACCAACCTGCGACTTGCGCAAGAGACTGAAGAGTTCTCCCCCTTCTACGAAATCCATGACCATGTATAGGTTCTTGGAGTCTTGAAACGTCCCCCATAACGTCACCAAGAAGGCGTGCTTACATTTCTGAAGCATTCGCCGTTCATCATTGGTATGCTCGACCTGCTTCATCTTGACCACCTGCGCTTTCTTGAGGACTTTGATAGCATAGTATCGTTGGTTGTGGTTCGACTGGACTAGGTGCACACGACCAAAACTCCCCGTGCCCAAAGTTCTCTGCAGCGCAAAGTCTGTCAAGGAATACTTGCCTTTGGTGGTACGGTTCGCGGGGGCTGGGTTGGATGATACAGTGTTCAAGGCCATCTGCGCCGGCGTTGCACGTGCACCGTTTGGTTTACTCGCCGCTTGAGATTGCGATGTACCATCCGTTTGCGGAGGGCTAATAAGATTGTTGATGGTTGGGCCGTCTTGATTCGAGCTTGTGGGCGCCAGGGGATCCTGTCCTGCTGTCCGCCCCACTGAGCCAGGCGGTTGTGCTTGTGAGAGTCCTTGCCCTACAACCTCATTGGTATGCGCGCTCGAATTTGTGATGGATGACTCTAGGGTGTTCGATGAATGTGATGCAGCCGAGTCCTTCCAGTCTCCGTGGGACGTTGGAGAACTCGGTGAATGAGGATCTCCACCTTCTTTCGTCTTTTTCTTCTTGAGGAACCCTAGGGTCATGGTTGAGGAAGGGTAATGGACAGGCTAAGTAGCTTGAACGTGGGCGATCCTATCTCAGGCAAGGGCGAGATCGCAGACAGAATTGCGGCATGAACGGCGTTTCGGTATCCAATGGCTGTTAGTCCAAGACCAAAGAAAGAATACTGCGGGTATAGATTGACGCTCGATCGCAGCTGGTGAGTAAAGTCGAGTCTTCTAGTCTGGAGCAGTCTTCCAGAAGTGGAGATCCCTGTAGTCTCATGAATTGCTGTCGATGTCTGTGCACAGGCTCCAAGACCGGCAAGAGAATAGCTCAGGGAGCAAGAGAGGCAATTGATACGGGGCGCGTAGTAGAGAAAGAAGAGATGGATAGGAAGATGGTTTGACGGAAGAAGAAGGGAAGCTGTTGAGGGCAAGCTGTCTGGGATGGCGGCAGAGGGGTTGATGCGATCACGCTAGCTTCCTTGGACCGCCCTTCTCCCCGCCTGCTCCGCGACTGCAAAACCTTCACCTGTCCAAGCCAACAAGGACCAATTGCTTCTCTATCTCTTCAGCTAAGCGAAGAACACGAAGACTGGAGATGCTCAACCTCCTTTTCAGCGCAAACCCGCTTGGAGACACGACAATTCTCCGGTATGCGACTCGCGTACCTGACTAAACGCTGAAACGTCCCCTGTTCTTTCCGATTGCCATGTGCACGGCAGTCGACAGCAGCAGCAGACTCGATCCTCGATATTCGATCGCGAGAAGTTTGATCGCTCGTCGTGTAACGTAGTACACGCAGTTGGTTCGACGATAAGGCAAACCGTCTTGCTTCAGTATGATGCGACTAGCGAGGACACTGGGCTGGTCGAGAGATCAATGCCTGGCACATAAGAGCGTAACGAGTGAAGGGTCCGAGCTAGAGTAAGCTTTTACTCTGCTCTTGTGCTCGAATCAACAGTGGGACGAAGTGTTCAGCAATCTGCACGTGTATATCTCTATTGACTGTGGTGTGGAGGGATATTCCGTCTTTCGTCCTCTGCTTCAAGGACCCTAGACCGTGGGCTGAAAGATTGCAATGTCTCTGTGTGTATGTCGCTTGCAGGATATGGATGTCTCAAGGGCCTTCGAAATCAAATCCGATGATCAGCGTCAGTGGGCTGAGAGTGTGAGATATTTTCGCAGGTACGTTCTGTTCTAACGGGGTTTCCTCCGAGGAACCAAGAATTTGCTCTTCGGCCGTTCAATAAGGAAGGTTGAGAAATCCAAATTTTTTGGAGCTCCGCTTCCTGTTGTATTCCGGAAAGTGTACGGCGGATCACGATGTTCAAATATCTCTGAGTGTATGTCCCTTCCTGTGATGTGAGTCTCCTGAGCGAGCGAGATAGATTCTTGTTTTTCGAATCGATGTCGTGACTCCTGTATGTCTCTGCTATGAGTATTAAATGGTTCTAAAATCTTTGGAATGGATGAAGAACGATCCGCTCTGTGATCAAAGCACCGTGAATTGAGGAAATGCGATATCACTGGCCAACGCCTTGCACTCAAGCTGGTTTCCTCAAGGGTCTACCACACAGGTCTCCGATTTGGAAACCTGTACTAGATCGAGATAAATTTGAGAAAATCTGCCTGTAAAGACTTTTTGTGGTTTGGACTCCTTCGCACGGTTGGCTGGTCTGTCAGTCTGAGACCGATAAAGTGCCAAGAGTGTCGGTAATCTTTAGGCGCACGTCTCTTCTGATAGCATGAGTCGTTTTGTAAGAATGGAAGGCCACCCTTAGAGTTCCCTGCGAAGCTCCTTGAAAGGCTTGGAGGGGATGGAAAACCTCCTGTTAGTGATTGCTTTGTGGTCAAGAAGGTTGGCCTTCGGCTTCTGTCTCTGTTACAAGTATAGTGATCCATGCAACAATGAATATCCTTGTGAAGGCTCCCTTGAAGCCCTGAGGTAATCTCCATAGTCTGGCCATAGGAATGATTTCCTCGCTGAGACATATCCACAATCAAAATGCATGGCCTGGTCACTGTGAAGCCCGCGTGATGCGCAATAAGGAAGGTCCAGTGAGGTAGCCATCGATCCAAATGTCCTCATGGCTAAATGTGCATGATGAAGGTCTTCAACCTGGCTACTGTGAAGCTCCCGATGAAGCTCAAAGTGTGTCTGTGCGTAGTGATTAATAAGTCAGCTATTTTTGTATTTGAACAAATATAGTGGAGGTGTCCAGACTACCTCAAACCTATGCTAGAGCTGCTCATGACGGCCCAAGTAGGATTTCGTCAAGTTGCCACAAATCTGGACATTTTGCAAACGCAAATGCGCCATGGGGATTTGTCAGGTGCTTCCAAATCGCCTTTCTCATCCATATTCATGAACAGGGGAGAATACAGTAAGAATGTGAGGGACAGTGCGTGTTCTAGTGTGAAGAAAAGCAGTCTTGTTGGGATTTTGAATACAGTCTAAGCAAACAAAAACAAGGAATCTAGAGCCGCTGGAGTCCAATATGGCTACCTGTCACGAGCAACATAGGTTCATCCTCCATGGAAGTAATTGGATGCTAAGAAAGTATATGTAAACTACCAATGTCGAAATTTCGTCTTACTTGGTCAAAGGCGCTGGGGTGCTGGCATGGTCGAGGTGAGATTGCGAGTAAGAAGTAGAAGGTCCGGCGAGCAGGTGTTGAAAGGCTTTTCCCGTGAGAGTAAGGGCTCTGGTCTCCTAACAAGGATGAGATTGTTTAGGAAACTAAGTAGATCTCGCGTACATACTAGGAATCGGTTAGGAAAGGGCTGGGCCCTTCAGCCTTCTTGTGAAAATTTGGATATGCATCTCACAAAGGGCCATTCCAGAGCGCCGGCTAGACCAAGTACACAGTCTCACACTTGATCTTCGGCTTCATCTACCAGTCTTGCGGCCTCGAGCTGAAATTACAGGTTCAACAAAGTGTACAGCACGAGATTACAATCCAGCGTACACGTAGAAAGCGATCCATACAGGATCATTCTGCTTAACCAGGTCATTCTCATACTCCAATGACTTCGATCTCCTGCTTGTGACGGCCGCATGCGGAAAAAGGGTTCTCTTAGGCTTTCTAAGAAGTGTGCGAGAAGTATTGGCTTGACAACGATCCGGCATCACAACATCACTTCCACTCAATACACGACTCGGTTGGGAGACTCTGGACGAAATATGGTAGAATGATACGTGTTGCTCTCGTAAGTCATTGTAAGACTTATCGCTCAGATGTATCTCTGAGAGGTTCTAAAGCCACCAGTTGGTGATTAGCGTTCCGGATGGAGGATTCGCACCTCATACCTACACTGTGCGGTACCCCTTCTGCGTCCAGTGGTTCTTCCATCATTGACTTGGAGTAGCTCCCGTCAAAATGACTTGGCTGGGGTGCCTGGACAGGAAAACTTTCAGCGGGCATTTGTCGCCTATGAACCTCTTCAAGTCCATCACGCCTGATTTGTTGTGATCCACTGACTGGCGACTGGTCGGGTCCAAAATATTGATTCGCGGGACCTGTCGACTCTGATTTGACTCGACGTTCCGACAAACAGCCGTCTTGCCCTCCCCGGCAGAGTGCTGCATTGACATGGCTCTGCAAGATCGGCGGATATTTGCTGATTGTCTAACCTCTGCTACCTCCACCGACCACTGCCCATGACCAGTCAAGAAGTCGAAAAGGCGGACTTGGCTAGTGGATATATCAACCTTTGCTGGCATCGTACATTTCGAAACCAAAGCTCCATATCTTCTCTGCTACTGACGCAGCATGTTTTGCCATCGCTCCAAAGTCGTCACCTTTCGAGCTGATTGACCCGATATGCTGGACTAAGCTCGGTATTACCGCCCATCGCACGTAATCCTTCTCGTTCGCCAGCTCTTCCACAAGAGTATCTGGAAAGCCGATTCCTCGCTCCCGAAACCTGGCAAGTACCACAAGAGCCATGTCTCTCGGGAAAAGTAAGGCTTGGCCACAGCACCCATACCTTAGCATCTGATAGACGCCAGGCTTAAGAGGATGAAGGGATAGTCTTCCAGCAAGGAAGTACAGACCAATGCAGGCAGGAACACAGACAAAGCAAGTCACGAAGAGGATCCGATCAGATATGAGACTTTGCAAGCCGCAGCTCCGAAGGGCGATCAGGGCTAAGCCAGTACCCAGGAAGACCGCGAGCGAATAACGTAGGTAAACATGCCACTGCTCGCTATGCCAGCCCAAGAACTCTTCAGTAAAGAAGAGGCGCAAATACAGCCAGCTAGGGTCTTGCTTTTGTGGCGTGTCAGCTTCTGCTCGTTCAACCGCGGCCATGGCTCGTGGGTACCAGCCTGCTACTGCCAGCGTATCGTCATCGAGTATCGCAATGTATGGCGCCTTAGAATCGATGCACCGCTCAAGGACGTAACCGTAGTCATGAGCGCCTTTTACGCGGTAATCTCGATCCCTTTCGAGCCCTTGCAAGAACCCAAGTGTCTCTTTGCTAACATTGTACAACATTACATCGTCGGAGACAGCCTCAAGCCATTGTTCTTCGTAGATAGGATGGAGACTGGGATTCGTCTGTGCGATGAACGTTACTAGATGTATCTCTGCTCGCTCTTGCTCGGTCAGGCCTTCAAGGAGCGATCCTATTGTATATGACACATACTGCTTGCCAGGGCGCCCAATGGTGGAAATGCCGACACAGAGCTTGGGGGTCCGTGTAGTTTTCACTACGGAATGATTGCTCCTTGCGGCCGCTATGAAGACTTCTGCCTGCTCTTGACGCTTGAGGGAGTAGATCCGTTCGTAGCCATATCGAGGGTCGAAGAATGCCGAGGTAGGATCGCGCTTAAAAGTGTGAGCGCAGTAGAAAGTGGTGAGTACATAAACGACTACGAAAATGAGGAACGCCCGGCCACCTTGGGTACGCAACGTTTGATGAGCAAGCTCAGGGATCTCGTTCCATGTCTGGTGCACGATACGTCGTGTAGAGGTCGCAAGCCATCGAAGCACATTTCCTATTCTCATCGCCTAATGGGAACAAGAGCAGGGTCCCTTATGGTCATTCCGGTGCATCCTGGGAAGGAAGCCGAAGTCGGAGCAGAATATGGAGTACTTTAGGTAAGTTCAAGTGATGTCTCGTCAGGCTTCTAATTGGTCAATTCGAAATACACCATCGGGCCGCTTATTCCGAAAGTGAAGTACTATCGTGAGTATGGGATTCGGTGCTGAGACAACCAACATGTATTTCTATGGAAGGTTCGACTATGACACTGATATAAATTCCAATGCCTTGGCATGGGGAACGAAGCATAGGTGGCACGAGTTGCAGAATGAAGTTGCAAATGCATTACTTTTTGATGCAGGCAGCCAAAGGCCCAAATCTAAAGTCTAATGACCTAGTCGTATCTATGTTTTGTCGTCGCATCTCCGCATCTCAACATCCTCGTCGACCCTGCTATGGCTAGCGTATGTAGCCAAGCACCTTACATCGCCTCGATCTTGGCCAGGCACTTCTCGAAGTCAGCCCAATCCTCCATGATGACCTTGACACCCAGATCGTTCATCATTTCGCTTATCTCTTTCTGCTTCATCTTGCCTTCGTAGCTACCCACATAGCCAATCACCGGGATACCGGCACGGATACCGCTTGTGGCTCCGCTCTTGCTGTCTTCAACGGCAACGCACTCGCCCGGCCTTTTACCAACGACCTTACAAGCGTGAAGGTAGATGGCTGGGTCTGGCTTGGTGGTAGGCACGGGCAAAGATGTGGCAGCGCTGAACACATGGTCCTTGGCAAAGTATTTGTCTTGTCCGACCTTCTCGAGCGAGGCTTGCACTCGGCTCAAGGCACTCGAGGACACGACTGCAAGACCGTACTTTCCCTCCTTGTGAAGTTTCTTCAAGACCGCATCTACGCCGACGCAGGGCTGAGCCTTCTCTTTCAGCGTAGCAATGACGCGTCCCAGCTCCTGTCCCACGAGATCGTCGACCTCTTTGGGTTCAAGCGTAAAGCCATGCTTCTTCTGCAGACCCATGACAACACCACGGAAATTCTGGCCGACGAAGGTTTCCATTAGCTGGGGGCCGGTATAACGGTCGGAGATCCCCTTGGATTCGAGTAATTCATTGGAGAGGTCGGCGCAAGCTACGAAAGCGAGCTCCTCGGAAAGGACGAGGGTGTTGTCGCAGTCGAAAAGGAGTTCGGTGATCTGCGCCTCGGAGATCAGCGTTTCTCCTTAACCTGCCCAAGCTTGAAGGAACTTACCTTAGGCATGATGGGCACAAGATCTATGGAGTGCTGAAGAAACTGCTTGTCTGGAGTCTGCGGCGCCCGATGGTTAGAGATTCCGTGCGGACTTATAGATTATAGGTCAATTGGAGGAGTGGAGGTAGATGTCGGAGGATTGTGCGGGGTGGAGGATCTCTATTTAGAGAATTGTAGAGATTGGCGGTGTGAATGGTCTGAAAGTCAACCAATGCACGATTTGACCCCAGTGCACGTGCATATCGACAGGGATAGTCGATGCACTTGTCGTTGGGGCGGATTACCCGCGGGCGGCCCGATCCGCGCAGTAAATGAATTTTGCAGAGCTCCCAAGTGGCAACGAGCTCAACATCTTATAACTCTCTTTGGAGATGTATAACTTAAGTTGATACTCTCTATAAGTCGTGCATAGTCTCGAGTCACAAAAATAAGTTGTGCGTCGTGAACATAAGGGTCTTCACATGTAGGACTATGGCGGACCGGACATCTTCAAAAATTGTAAATCTGAATGACGGAACCTGAATAACGACACTAAGTACTTTACTACGACTCAACTTTGTTTACTTCATTTCAGCTCGAAAAGTCTTAAATCTGTACCCAAGTTGTAGTAATTTAAAGGTTATGATGCTGTGCATTGTTGGGAGCTCTGCCAATTGTTTTCGTCTCGCCTAAGAAAATCCAAAGGGCAATCGAGAATGCAGCCAAGACATCTACTTCGCACGATATCATACTGCATGGGCTGTTCTGAGATGATGGTGGGGAAGGAGGCAGTCGCGACCGACCCCTCGCTACTGCTATTCCAGCATAGTTGATGCTGATCGACCTCTTTGACTGTTTGAATTCTTCTGTCGTTCTTATCCAACAAGCTCGCTCATACCTGTTCCCTTATCTCTACCAGTATTAATTAGTGGTCGTCTGTCTAAACCCCGAGAACATATTTTACGTTACTAGACATTAAAGCCTATACGAGCAATGGCCTCCAAACACGTCGACTTTGATCCCTCCGAGCGCCCCAGGACTCGACAGCCAACAGGCTTCCATACTCCAGCCCCAATCGTCACCTTCAAAGGTTCTATCGTCCACAGAGAAGCTACTACTCCTGAGATTCCCACCGGGAACAGTAGGATCGCGGACCTAGCCGGCTATCTTCGAGAAGGCTGGACTGATATCGGCATCTGGAAGAGCGCCGTATGCATTCAAAGGTCTCTTTGTCGTCACGGGGCATACTGACAGTACCTTCATAGTTTATTGAGATGGTCGCCACCGGCCTACTGGTCTATATCTCCGGGCTCATCAACACGACTATTGGCAATTTCGGAACATTACAAGGAGCGGCATATGTTGGAGTGTCCAACATCTTTCTTCTCACCCTGTTCATCATGGCCGCAGGTCCAGGCTCCGGTGGACATGTGGGAACACAAAGACAAACCCCAGGATATGTTGAACCAGCTAATTGACAGCCAGGTCAATCCAACCATCACGTTCGCCACCATGATCACTGGACTTACAGGGTTCTCAAGAGGTATTTGCTCCTCGACTTCTGTCTTTACTACAGGACGATAGTTGATCAACCGTGCTTTTGCAGGCATCCTGTATATGCTAGGCCAACTACTCGGCTCAGCAATTGCTGGCGGGGTGCTGCGTGGATCCTTCGGCCGAGAACGCAGCATAACATACCACGGCGGTGGCTGCTTCCGCGACGCCGGCTCCGTCTCCGTAGGCCAAGCCTTCCTCATCGAGGTCTTCTCCGTCTTTGCCTTCCTGTGAGCCCCCACCAGCTCATCAAAAACAGTACCTACTACTAACAACATCCCGAAACGCAGGTTCCTCGCCTTCGGTGTCGCCCTCGATCCTCGCCAGCAGAAGCTCTTCGGCATGTTCGCGGCGCCGCTTGCGGTAGGGTCCTCCGTGGGCTTGCTCAGTTTCTCGAGTGGAGCGCTGGCAGCTGGCTACAGCGGAACCTCGATGCATCCAGGAAAGTGTTTCGCCTTTGCGGTGGCCAGGAATAGTTTCGCGGATCAGTGGATCTGGTGGGTGGGACCGCTGGTTGGGGCGGTGTTGCATATGTTGATATTCAGGGCTGCGCCTCCTTATCATAGCATTCCTGTGCCGGGAGAAGGCTAGTCGGCGTGGAAGTTTGATTCCTAGGTCCTAAGAAGCGGATGAGAAAATTCCTATAGAGTGAAAATCTGTCCTGGTGCGTTCTCTTTCGTTTTCTTGCTCTGTTAAGTCATCTGATCCTCGGTCCCGATCCATTGATTCTCTGGCAGCTGCTGGCGGTCTACGAAAGAACCTCATAGACCGAAACGGTCTCTGCTCCAAGCGAATTGTCAGTCCTTTGGCCGCAGAAGGTACATTATCGCTAGGCTATGCGGCAGCTATGCGACTCCAAAATCTACCTCACATGTGTATGCACTGCGAAGGCACTGTGTAAGTACTTGGGGTATTCCTGTTCGAATGAAAGAGAGTGAAATTAGGCTTCACGACCATCGCTATGAGATGAGATTACAGCCAGTGTTTTGCATGGTAGGAAACGAGTCAGCCCCTCATGAAGCGATTATGACAAGGAAGGCCCTGCAAAACCAAAAACGGCAAAAGGATATGGACACACAGCAATCAGGATTTGCTGGTGGTCACCCACCCAACTACGAACTGATCCCTAGACTGTTTGTGTATGCGAGATCGGACGGGATCGCCAATTCTCAATCTGGTGTGGCCGTGTGTATTGTCGTCTGTCTTCATATAAAGCATAAACTTAAGTAAAACTCGTCGCTAAACTATGCGACACGAATACCTGCTTAACGCATATCTGCATCGCGAAGGCGCTGTATACTTACGTGGGTTTTGCTATTCCTATGAAAAATGAAATTACAGCCTGTAGTGGGCAGGGCAGGAAATGTGGCAGTCCCTCGCAAAGACAAGGATGTAGAAATCATAAGTCTGATTAATAGCGCTCAAGCATTTCTTTACGCCTGCTTTTCACTTTGAAAGAGAACGCCATTCCACTAAAGAAACGAGAGAACAACATGCCGGACCCACGTTGAGAACTCTCTATCTTTATATCCATCTAGTCTACATCCCATCTCATTGACGACTCCCTAAGGCGACGCCGTCTAGAAACGCAAGACCAAAAAGCTGGAGGATTTCTACGAGCGTCCGGAAGACGGGAAGCAGCGGGTGCGATTGTAGAGTCGTCGGCCATGACTCGAGAGTCGAAAAGATCTTCGGTATAGGAGGACACTGTGGTAATCGAAGGGATAGTTGAGAGCTTTTAGAAGATGGAGAAGCTATCCGAGGCCGAAGAATTATCAGCGAATGGCACAAATATCACTGTGCCACGAACTCATTCTCTTTCTCACAACACCGTGCCAGTCCAGCTCCGATCGAGTGATGACTCAAGCCTTTGTAGAGGAAAATGACACAAAGGCTGAAGGAGAGTAGTAAACAACGACTAATACACAGATCCCGTGAACCAAACGACCATGCCTGTGAAGGGGAATATGTGATGCCGATATGCAACGAAAACGAAGATGTTTGATTCAAGATATCGAATTCGCGCGAAGTATTGTATGTGGGTAAGTTCGTACGAGCGCTCTAATTGCAGAAGTTCAAGGTATATGTTTGTGAAGCATAACTACGTATAGAGGGCGTTGCATGCTAGAAAGAAGAATGGCAGATTTTATCCAGTTGGGAAATAGGAGACGAGCATAGTTTTATCTTACAGGATATTGCTAAAAACCTCTGCAGTGAAATTATCCACCTGTCTCTTAGATCTCCGCTAAGATACCAAAACCCTCACCCGGTGCAAACATGCTCAGCACCGGAAGTTGCTGCTTTCAGAACACGAAAACCAGCCGATTGAGGGAAAGCAGCCACGGGTTTATCTCGCTGGAGTTGTCGAAGGGTGGACGTGGTATGTGCAGCCCAACGCTTTCCAATCGTGCGTTTTGGAATGCTTCTTGCGGAGATTGTACTGCTCCACAGCCAGGTCTAACAGAAAAGCATGCGGATATCGGCCAAGAAACGCCTTCGCCTCCGGTGCTGCGAACCATTCATCTAGATGGCCTAATTGAGCGGACAAATCGATCATGTACCGTCGAAGTGGCGACGTGGAGGGAGTGTTGTCGTAGATGAGATGAAGCTGGGCCATAGGTACCGTTGACAAGGCTTGCTGTTTGGCTGCAATATTGTCGATGACGGAGTTCTGCAAATCCGGTATACAGTATCGGTCGGCGAAGAGATAGAGCCAAATGAGCTTCTTCCAGGGCGTATCCTTGATACCTTCGTCATGCAGAAGGGGTGATCCGGTATATACCCACAGCTGGAAGCGCTTGATAACTGCCGAAGTCTCCTCGGGCATGTTGATCGTAGCCTCAGCGGCTTCTTTGAATTGACCTTCGAGCGCAGCTCAGAAGAACGGCGCAACGTCGCAGAGTAAGCTCTTGTGGAAAAGGAACTTCTCCGTGCCGTCGCCGGAAGAGATGTGGGCAACGGACTCGAAAGACTCACTAGCATCAAGTTAGACCACGTTTAGAAAACACGAGCCAATAATGATTTTCAACTTACAATTTCGCTTTCTGAGCCTTTTCAAATCGTCACACTGTGCAATAATCTGCGTCGCCATGGTGGAATCCGCGGGCTTCAAGAGGACCTACGGTGGTATGCTGCAGTGATTTGTCGTATGCTTACGTACCAGACTTGCTGAGTTTTCGATCGACAGGCAAACCTTCCATCTTGCATGTGCATGGGGTGAGATTAAGTAGTCCAGGCACAAAAGACGTTGTACGACAGAGGTGATAAAGTCTTTGTGGTGAACTATAGGGAAAGCTAGCGGATGACAATGCACAAGTAAAAGGAACAATGCACAAGTGAAAGAAACAGGTGATATAGGGCCGTCTAAGCATCAAAGCAACACTAACCTTGAGTGCCACAGGTAGGTAGGATGGCATTGGAAGCTCTATGACCTATGACCCAGCCTTGAATTGTGAGATACATCTGTTTTCATGACATGTGTTTGTCGACACTCACACTCAAGAAGGTAGGCATAAGAGGGGCCCAAAGGAAAGCTCGCCAACCGAGCAAAGCAATACAAGAGCCTCACATCAATGTCTGACATATGTACTTAATGCTTGTACGGTATGCCACAAAGAGCAGATTCGTTCGTTTCACACAAAAATTGTATCTTTCGCATCGTCTGCATACCGTATCGGTACCAGTTCGATGAGAGATCGCCATTCCGAACGATTTTTGACGTGCTATCATGCATCTTTCTGCCCTCTTCTTCATTCCTTGTTCCCCAAGTCAGCTTCTTATTGCTTCCTTTGCTTCAGTGGCCTCTCGAGACGACCCCGCCATGGGATGGAGTCAATTACAAAGGAGCACCGCCTGTCTGTAGTTCCTCAGAGCGGGGATCCATCTGAAGAGGGTTTTGTTAGTCGTTTGGTGGAGAACGATTTTGGAACTCCTTTCTGAGGGCAGATTTCCATGGTGGACAATTTCCTTCTAGGGCTGCTTCAGGGCTGGTCCAGAGGTCTAATCAAACAGCAGCAAAACTTTTTGATGACCTTACGGCGTCCATCGCTATGATATAATTACGGAAATCGTTCTGATATTGTAGTTTGGAAAAGCCAGGTTAGTACCATGAGATTGTATCTTCATCATATCACCCAAAAAGGCTTTATCAACGCATACACTACTACGCGATATGTCCACTCTAAACCTGGTTCAGCGGGCTGCTGCTTGAGATGGACGACATCATGTGCCCTAGTCGCATGTTGAAGAGGAGGTGCAAAGCTAGAATAACTAAGGAATGGAATATCAATCGTAATGGTGAGCCCGAAGGAACAAAGGCATTGTCTTCCCTTTGTTACTGTTCGAGGATGAGTATTACTGGCCATGGAGCGAGTAAAACATGACATCAAGCCTTGCTAGCAGAGCTTTCTAAAGTGGTTAAATGTCAGGCAACAGAAGTATCGAATACATAGGGCAGATGGTCTGGGGGAACAAGCAATTATCATTGACAGTGAAACAGTCTGTGATGGAGGACCATTGCTGGATGGCAGTTGTGCAGTTCGGATAAACATCAAACTGTGACACATGTGCTGACGTATTTGACCTTCAAAAGTAGCATACCTAAGAAAGCTAGAAATCCTGACAGCGACACCAATTTCTCCTGCGGGCTATCACAGCTGTGTGAATCCAGGCGTAGAGGACTTTGGTTGAGGCTCGTGGGGCCTTAGGTAGACCAATAACGTGCTTATTTAGCCTTGATAAGCTGCTGCTGGCGGAATACCACTCTGCGCAGACTATGCTGGCATGCCTGAAGTATTCGATGATATCCTTGCTGCCTCAGCTCAGCCCACTTGCTTGTGTGGGGTGTAACCACATGATTCTCGACATCATAGAAATTGATAGGCAAGCCGCTCATGCCGAGATAGTTGCGAGAAGCCCCTATTCCCAACAATTGCCGAGTACGCTGATCGACAGCGTATATACATCTTTGAAAATGTTTCCCAAGACACCCGTCAAACCCAGCCGCGCGGTCCTCCAAATCGGTGATGTTGTGGCCGGTGAGAACGGCTAGGTAAGCATGGCAGTACTCATGCAGTACGACTGCCCACAGGTATTGGAAAGCGGATACGACCTGTTCGCCAGCCCGGAGGTTCCAAGTGCCCGGGAGCAACAAAAGACTATCTGCATTTAATTCGACTCGACAGTGACCCCAGCGCCAGGATACGTCATTACTGACGCATTGCCCACTGAGGCCAGGATTGAGAGCAGTGGTTATGGCTTCCTGGTTTCTCCACTGAATTGTTACATGACCTTTCAAGCGCTTGTTGAAGAACACTTTATCCCAATCGTAGCAGCTCTTCACAACGAGATCAGGTCCCCATTCATGATTCTCCCACGTTAACATGTTCCGGAGCCGTTGGAGCGCGTTCGTCGCCGATTTCGGAACCGGATTGCTTGGTAGCAGGAAGCGTTCGAGTTGCACCGTTGCTTCTTCCATCGACATCAGGCCCCCAAGAATCAGACCCTCAAGAACAGGACTGTCGAAACGCTTGAAATCATCGTTGGTCAAAGCCTTGATGTCGTTCTCGGAGCAAGCGTAAAATGTGCTGCCTGTATAGGGGGAGACTTTCATGAAGGCGTTAACGTAGCGTCTCCGATTGATGAACGGTCGATGTGGCTCAGATCCAGCCGGTTGAGTTGAAGCCATAGTTTTGCAAGCGAAGTACACACGCTATAGCTTCAAGTAGGAGGAGCAAAAGACCGATTTATCTAAGAAATTAACGGAACCGAGTCTGCAATAAATTGTGCCATGAGTTCAAGCACCCACCTTGACACAGAGAAACACCTCCCAAACCATCATCAAATTATGACTCCTCTCGAACGATGACACTGCATTGTTAACGAGACCTTTGCAAGCGTACTTACATGTGACGAGGCGCAGAGTGAAACAGGAAAGTGAACTAGATAGCTGAGCCAAATAGGGATCCTGTCGCTGACGATGACTGTTCGAGAGCTGAACAGACGAGTACTCAATGCTCGCAAACGTGAAACCGAGTGGATGCTAGAGTTGCTAATACAGAGCAAGGAGCGATTTCTCAGATATCCGGTCAGGATCATAAACACGACGTGCTAACTCATTCATCGCTCAATCGAGTCATGAAGCTTTCAGCCTCGGAAGCTGTCAACGTACATGCTCTTTTCGACATGCTCACTTGGAGCCCATATATCTCCAATCCCCACAATTCTCCCACCAAATTGAGCAAGTCTGCTGATTCTAATCAATTGGAAGATCTTCATTGTAAAGCTCCCAGGCCCTTCGACTATGGTTCTTGTTAGCTGTTTCGATGAAGAAGTTTTCGAAGTCGCTTCTGTCGAATCTGTCAAGCCGGTAAGCCTTGTCGCCAGGATCAATTGCGTTGAGTCCTAGTAGCTTCTTAGCGCGGCAATGGACGGCTTGTATCTGCGTGCAAAAATGGATCCCATGCCATTCCTCACTACCAACCATCACGTCGTATGGAAGGTCCTCACAGTTCCCATACATGATCATCTCGTATGCGTGACTATAATCATCTAAGTACGCGTGGATCGTGTGATTGTTCTTGGAAATTTACTCTGTATCGAACGTCTGTCAGCATAACCACTCATAACACAATGCGGCGATCCAAAGCCAATCAAAGGGAACCCGCCGGCCAAAGAGATTGACCACCAGCACTCATGTAGCAATGTTGACCACATGTAAATGTACGGATTCGACGTTTTGAACATTATCATGTGAATATTCAGAATGATCCTGACGGTTCCGGGGCGGAGTTGTGAGGTGGCTCCGAGTTGGGTGCGGTAGCTACCCACTCTAGCAATACAGGCTGCAGGGTCACTCCATCCAAGTAAAGCTCTCCCGTGTAACCGTCCCATGAAGAAAAGCTGGTCCAGGTCCTCGAAGGCTTTGATAGCTAGATCAGGGCCCCAGTCCGGAAGCTGAAGGGCATGCTTAATATTTCTGTACGCACGCTCTTCCACTGGGCTCAGCTCTTTCGTAATCCGGTTTAACTTCGTAAGCTGGTAGGTCGCTTCCATGCGATGTAATCTGTGGTGGTTTGCCTGCCGGGTATGCCTACAAAGATCGATGTCGGACTGATGGCAAGGATAAGGTGTACCCGTGTGGACATCGACTGGGCGCTGAGCAAGCTCAGCTAGACGTCGGCGCACTCGTTCGGGGATCGGCATGGCTGTTGGGAGACAATAAGATGTACCTTCTTTCTGTGCCAGTGATTGAGAGGTTAAGTAGTAAAAATATATGTCTTCAAAGTATTGAAACAGATTTTCACACCAGAGTTGACCTTAAGGAAGGACAGTTTCTGATACATATAATATACGGCTTGTATTGATATGAAGATGACACATCTTGCAACCTGATGTAGTGCCTTCAATCCCAATTCGCAAATGAGTCTCACGATCTTCGCATCCTGAGGTACTTACGAGCTAGCGGGGAGTTTTCAACGAGCTCATGAATCGTCTAGCGGAGTCATCAACCTGCCGCGCAAACGATAAGAAATCACTCACACGTTCTCAGGAACATTGCTACCGCCTGGCTACGACAAGGTTAGGCAATGCCGACTCCTCTAGGGCGTTATTGCAGGTTCTATATCCCTAGCCAGGTCGGCCATGTGGGGTTCTGCGCCCTTCTGGCCGTCTACACCTGGCATTGATTGTGGCGGTTGAGGTATTTTCTTGATAACTCTTGCAGGGTTTCCGGCTACAACGTGTAGAGCAGGCACATCCTGCAGATTCAGTAGAGAACAAGTCCGGGGGAAACATTGGAATAGCAAGACTCCTCCGTACCTTGGTGACTACACTCCCAGCGCCAACTACCACGCCGTAGCCGAGGGTCACTCCAGGCAACAGGATGACATTCCCACCTATCCAGCAATCATCACCAACATGGATCTCTTTCCCATACTCTGGCCCATTTGTGCCATTCCGTAGCTCAGGGTCAAGTGGGTGGGAGCCCGTGTAGAATGACACGTTGGGGCCGACAAGCGTGCGAGAACCGATACTAATGACACAGCCATCTACAAAAGTGCAACCGAAATTGAAGTAAACATTCTTGCCCAGCTTGACGTTCTTGCCATAATCCATACGGATCGGTGGGGTTATCCACGGATCTTCTCTAAATTGAACAGCGTCTGCATCTGGGTCCCCGAGCTCTGGTGGCATTGGCGTGTCATTGCATTGAACTCTTCGGTACAAGCGAAGTCAGTGCATGACCTACTCTCCGAACATCACAGTGAGTTTCCTCACTGTCTCCATAGCTGCACCATCTGCCTTCGTGTCAAATTCCCCACGTTGTTCAACCGATTACAGGCATCTGCACAGCGCTCACGCTGCTTGACGAGCTCCGGTGAAAAAGCTGTATATAGCTCTCCTTTGAGCATCTTCTCCTCCTCAGTCGCTTTCGCCATGCTGCAGATTGGCGTGGAGCGATTGTAACAGATTGGAAGTGACGTTGGTCTTCAAATAATGCGGTCGATCAGGGGCTGGCTCGGCTGGCTAGTGCCACGGTACACTCGGGTAGGGCTGACGGAACAATACGAAGCGGGACCCACTTTTAGCCGCATATCACTTTCCAAGATGGAGAAGCTGCTACCCGCTATTCTTTTCCTACTTCACTTCATCTATCTCTTCCTGTGTCGAACAAATAGCTATGGATCTTCCATGACAGAGCCTCCAGCGGATTTTGGGATCTTTGAGACCTATATCGGTTGCGATGGCCGCAATATCTACCTCCTTTGATCCTCCCATTCGCCATGACCCCTTCTCCATCTCAACCGATCATGCGAATAGCGACGCCAACGGCCAAGCTCGAGACAGCGAGTTCCAAACACCCCTTCAAGCGGTAAGGCCTCAAATACCGCCTGCGTACGATCTACCCGGCATCTCGTTCCGCGCCTTTTGTCTTGGCCTCACTCTTGGTCTCTCGATATTGATCACTATTTTTTTAACCTACTTCAATCAACCTCTCTGGCGTCTTCCTTTTTTCCTTTCCACACTATCATTATTCCATTTCCTCGAGTACCAGATTACCGCCCTGTATAATCCATCCTTTGCCACAGTATCCGCTTTCCTCTTGAGTCAGAACGGAAGAGCATATAACATCGCCCATACTCTTGCATTCCTCGAGTGCTTTGTACACTACTGCTTCGTTCCCACCTATTTCCCAGAGGCACGCCTCGGTCTTGACCTGCCAAATATTCTCCATCTCCTCTGGCTCGTCCTTGGCTTCGGCATGCTGCTCGTTGGCCAAGTCACAAGGACGGTGGCTATGGCGCAGGCAGGGAGCAATTTCAATCATACAGTTCAAATGAAGAAGAGGCAGGGGCATACCCTTGTCACAGATGGCATCTACGCTACGCTACGGCACCCGAGTTACTTCGGCTTCTTCTTCTGGGGGCTTGGCACTCAGGTGGTATTGGGGAATCTAGTGTGCCTGGTCGGGTACGCAGTAGTGCTGTGGAGGTTTTTTCGGCACAGGATTAGAGGTATGGGACTTGCTTTTCTTGGTGACAGTACACCTGATTTCTTTTCTCGGTGATATACCTGCGTTTGTAGGACAAGCTGACATCAGTATATTATAGAGGAAGAGAAGCTGTTGGTATCCTTCTTCGGTGATGATTATGTAGAATACCGGCGGAAGACTAGGAGTGGGCTCCCATTCCATTGACAGCGTATCAGCAAAACCCACTGCTCGGACGAGTCGGTCATCTGAAGACTAGCTACCTCGCATAAATCGAAGCTCCCTGAAACTCATTCGGAGAGTAGCTGGTGACCATCTGGTTCCAAAAGGTTATGCACTCAGACGTCTCACCTACCAAGCTCTCCAAGACGGAGAGAACCAAAGCACTCCACACGACCAAAACCTACACACAACCAACAACAGGATAAGAGAGCCATACTAAAGAAATCAACTTCATACGGTGGGAAACTGAGAATCAATCATCTCTTTCCCACCAACAAAACTCAAGCAATCAACAACAAATATGTCTTTCCCAAAGAGAACTCAACAGAAAACCATCACGCGGTTCAACTCCTAGCATCCTCCTTGACGAAATCCGCCGCCCGCTCGGCAACCGCATACACCAAGCTCGCGAGATTCCCCCTCACCTGCAACGGGAAAACACTCGCATCCACGACCCTCAGATTCCTTGTCCCATGGACCCTCAATCTCTCATCAACAACACCACCCTCGTGCCTCGGCCCCATCGGGCACGTCCCCATCGGATGATACTCGGTACTGAAGCTATCCCTCGCAAAAGCCTCAACATTGCTTTCATCAAGCTCATAGAACCCCGGCGCAAACACAAGCCCTCCGTCCTTGAGATGATTCGAGAGCGGCGGTGTCCGCGCGACCTGCTGTAGATGGAGCAAGATCTGCGAGAGGACTTGGAGATCCAGCGGGTGCGCGAGGTAGTTTGGATCGATGGCTGGGTATGCGCTGGGGTCGGAGGATGTGATGTGCACCGAGCCGCGAGAGAAGGGGTGCTCGAGGACGGCAAGCATGGAGAAGTAATTGCCGGGATATTTTACCGGGGAGGGCGTGAGGAGCGCTGTAATGTTCCCAGTAGGCTCCGGGGCCATGGCGCCGGAGAGGTAGAGCTCTTGAGCGGTGGCTTCGGTGGGTGATTGAAGTTTGCGAAGGGTTAGAGCTTGCTGCTTTGTGTGGATTGCTGTGTGGGGGAGCTTGGAATCTGAGGAATGTAAGCAAAAGAAGACGAGATCAAAGTGGAATCGCTCAATCTATTGTGGACCTTGACGCTTGCAGACAGGGGGTGAAGTGGGCAGCGTGAAGTGGGCAGGGTGTAAATCAGTAGCGTAGCTCTCCAATCCCACCTACCTTTCCCAAGCGCATCGAGAATCTGTGCATACGAAACATACGAATTCGTCGACACCGACCCAGTTGCCAGCGGCCCGGTATGATTCACCGTATACATCGCCAACGCCTGACCCAACACCGTCTCATTCCTCAACGACTCAAGCGTTGCTTCCCCCGGCGCAGCTTCAAAGCCAAGCGGCACTAAAATCTGATCCTGTAAGTTCTCCCCCACATTCGAATTCTCATACAGCACCTCCACGCCCTTCGACTCCAGCAACGAAGCCCTGCCAATACCCGACAGCTCCAGCAGCTGCGGCGACTGGAATGCGCCGGCGCAGAGAACGACCTCCCGCTTTGCGGTCGCGGTGTATGATTTCCCTTCGACACGGAAGGCCAGCCCTGTGGCTACCAGTGGCTGGGTATACGGTTGGAAGGTTATTCTGGTAGCGAGTGCGCCGGTCAGGACTTTGAGGTTTGGTCGGTTGGCGTTGGGCTTGTAGTAAGCGGTGGCAGCGTAGCTCCTCGACGCGTTCTGGGGCTCGATGGTCAGCAGCGTCGTGTATGCGCCGATGGCGAGGCCGCCTTTCGGATCGCCCGTAGGTCCGAGTCCGAGGGCTTTGTACGTGGGCTCCCAAGCCTTGTAGAAATTGTCGTAGAAGGGCGGGAAGGAGTCCTGGACGGGTCCGTGGTCGCCATGCAAAGGAGGCTTGATGAAGGTCGTGTCGACCTGTCCGGATACCGCAGCCGGTGGCGCGTGGTATGTTTCTGATTTGAGGAAATAGGGCAGGAGGTCTTTCCACGACCAGCCGGGATTGCCAAGCTCGCTCCAGTCCTCGAGGTCCTGCTGTAAGGCGTGCGTCCAGAAATTGAAGTTGAGGGCGCTGGAGCCTCCAAGCTGTTTGCCCCTCGGATGGCCGACGACTCGGTTGTTGCCATGCGCTTGAGGGACGGTCTTGAAGATCCAGTCGTAATCGGGGTTGTCCCATTGGCTGGGCACAAAGCCTGGGGTCAAGACCAGAGGGTCGGCGGAGCGGTCGAGGCCGGCTTCAATGACTCCGACGTGAATTTTGGGGTTCTCGGAGAGTCTCGCTGCTAGAGCGAGACCGGCCGTGCCGCCACCGGCGATGAGATAGTCGAAGGGCGTGGCGGCGAAGAGGGCGGGCGTAATAGTTGAGGAAGCCATTGCTGCCGGGCGAAGGATGAAGCTCGTACGGTTAGACGCATGGTCGATTAGGGATCTAAGCCACCTTTATACGAGAAATTCTCTCGAGGGATACAGACGGAAGATACGGTGCTATCACTTGTAATACAAGTGACTAATGGATGACACTCCGAGGGACGATGAGTAATCTTTTTTGGAAGAGCAGAAGCTGGTGATCGCGCATGACTTTTATCGGTAGCAATTTGAAGCTCAACGAACGAGATGGGCAAAGCAACGAGCCAAGACATCGCATTCATGCGGTCAGCTCTTTTGGATCAACAACAGCGGGCTAGTGCTGACTGGCTTGTAGAGGAAAAGGGGACCTACGATGTAGAGGTGAAGGGGTCCCAAGACTCGACCACGGCACCAAAAGAGTCGATGGCCTACCGCAGTACTACTCAGAGTAGGTCCAGCCCAATGACGATCGAGGAACGGTGCACTCCCACTTGCCACACGCAATCGATCTCACAGGATGACACAGTCAGTAAATGTGTGTCCTGCGACGATGAGCAAGGCAATCGGCTGATGGTAAATATAGGAGCTAGCATCGAAGAATTCTGGATGTCAACGCATCTGCTATCTTGACCGTGGGCCACATTCTCCATCAGATGTCGCTTAGGATATGAAGTATCCCCACAGCTGCTAAGGTACCTTAATGGTACAGTAAAGTAAGCTCATTAGTTCCCGAATCACGTGATGGCTGCCTCATTAAGGTAGCAGCTGAGGGTATAAGTCTTGGCGTAGCTCTTGCACTACTTGGCTGCCGTCCATTGTACGTACCATGTATGCTCTAGGTTGGCTGTGCTTGGTTGCCCGAAGTTCTGGCCGGGTTCCGAAGTACCTATTAGTCTTCGCTGGAAATTAGAGGATTGTTGCTGTGGTACTGGTACCAATGTTGGTGCAGACGTGCTTCAGCCGATTCTGCTATGCATCCTTTTTGTAGTTTTCCTCCCAATTCTTTTTAGATCGAGCTTGGCTAAAATTGATTGCAGCCCTTTATCGTCGAGGACCTCTTTCACTATAAGTTAATAGTTTCTCGTACTTGTCGGCTCCACTTGATTGGAGGTTAAAGTCATGTCGTTTCGTGACAGCTCGGGAACCACGAGGATGAGTGGGATCCATGGCCGGAGGCAATCCGGTGCTTGCTGGGCTGTACTAGCAAGCTGGTGTCGACACAGGGGATCCAACATGAGCGATGAGTGATTGGAGGTGTCTGCTGTGGGATATCACAGTTGCCCTTTTGCCCTTGTTGTTCCCTTCGGTTACCTCCCAGTATTCAGCCTCCAATGGTTGGCGGTTTAGTATGAAGAAAGTACCTTAGGGAATAATGAACACCTCAACGCTCTGTCCTATTAAGGGCGTTGACTCCTATAAGCGTTATAGAGTGCTTCAAAGAGACGTAAAGACAACAACACAACAATTGCACGAATCCAAAGCGAGCATTTGCCTCGGTATATCCCCATTATTGAATCGTAGAGCCATTACTTCTTTTTGTAAAAGCCAGCCTCGATACAATGACTTCATAGTGCAAACGTTCTTCGCCGGGTGACAGCTCATCAAAAAAGGACCTTCAATCATCGTAATGACGAAGGCGCGATACCGGGATTCTTTTATTGGGAATCATTGAATGACAAGGTATGCTACCCTCCGTAGTGTGGCCGAATTGCTTCCGTCACTCTCCACCTTCCGACGGGGTGAAAACAGGCCTCGCTTACAGAGTTCTGAAAGGCCTTCGCGGCTAGCTTAGACCGACGATGGCCATAGAGGCGCAAGCCGATGAGTCAATCAAAGCTTGCAGGCTTCAACAAGCCCACCACTCATGAACGCGCCTTCATCGCAACCGCCGTGCTCACTAAGCACCATCTCTTTCCCACCTCTGGTACTCCACCACGCAACGCAAATCGCCGAGCGGTCGACATCCATCTCACCATCGCTCAGAACTTCCCATAGTCTTTGTCTGCAAACTTGCAACATCTGCTTGTCCTGGACATTCTGGAGTGATTGGGCTACAATAGGTAGCCAGCCCTCTAATTGCGGTATTGGAAGGAATGGCAAGGCGTCGATAAGTGTCAAGATGAGCACAGCCTGTTCGGAAACTGCTGGCTGCTGGCTTGCCCCTAAAGCTGGCGTTGACCTGTCGCTCGCTTGTGGTAAGGGTTGGGTAGACGCATGCGCCAAGCGGAAGTGAACTATCTCAAGAAGGACCGATGGCAATAGAGGCTGGACTTCCGAAATGTCAGAGGGTGTTGTGATGACTCTTATTAGACTTTTGACAGCTATGCGAAACTGCCGTGCTGAGAGCGTGTGTGGGAAGACCTAAGGATAAGTTAGAACAGCAACTCTGCCACGTTCGGCACCCAAGAGACTTACTTTACAGAGGATATCGAAATATGCATCAATGTGCCTTGTAACAATGTCCGTGTTCTGCGGCGCGGCAAAAATGGAAAGTATAACGCTGTGCGCGGCCTCGAAAGTTTCCAGTAACCTTTGATCACCACCGAGACCTAGATAACGCTTAGCTGATGGAATCAGCAGATTTTCACAGGTCTGAGGACTAAGCACAAATGCAAAGTGCTCTGCGGCGTTCAAGAAGTAGAGATCATGACATCGATCGAGCGGATGTTGCGCTATGGAGCCAGTCTCCGAAGGGCTGATATCTCGAAGGAAAGCCTCGGCTTGCACAGGGTACTTGGAAAGGATGTCGATGGCTGATAAATAAACGAAGTTGTACTCCGAAAAGGTGTTGGCACCCAGGCGACAGGAGATGAAGTAGAGATTTCGAAGGATATGTAGGGTTTGGGCCGCCATGAAAGGAGCTGTCTCACTTAGCACTGACCACCAGCTACAGGACATTTCTCCCACCTCTATCTATCGGCAATCGTACGTCACCGAGTACACGACCAAGGATCGATCGAAGAATCACAACAGTTGCGAACATGCTCGATCTCAATATCCGCCATAGGAGAGGCAATGTTATTTTTAAAGTCTCCTCGCTTAAGAACGTCCTTTCCTCTGTGATGTCTATTTCGGAAAGCTTGTTCTGTCGCCACTGAACGAACAACGAGCGGGAGAAGTCGGCAAGATCTTCCACCATTATCGTAAGCAGATCGGGATCTCGAGCATTTTCTGCCGAGAAAGCTATCAACCGTGACAGAGGTCCCAGGGAAGCAACAAGTGGACTGAATGCTATGCCTTGCGCACGTACGTATGTAGATGATCGATCAGACCAATCAGACTTGCCAGGTAATTTCTCGAGTACATCGGCGTCTATTATACTCAAGAAGTAGCCGGAATGGAGGCCGTCCATGTCATAGAAAGAAGGATGATACAGGTGCGGTAGCAGCGCATCATGGTTGAGACTGGCTTTCTGGGCGTCGTGGAGAAGATCGAAAACATGACTGAGTGTAACTGCTGTGCTCTTGGCCGCTAGCCCATCCTCCAATTCATGTTCTTGGAGTGCAGAGTTTGTTGCCTTGATTGTAGCCTTTTCCAATGTCCACAGCAGATTGTTCGAGAGCTCATGACCATTCTTCGCTGAGAAGCCAAGAAGCAGTCCGCTGAAGACGAGCACGTGCCTCCACCGTGGAGAACGCTCATCGGCGCCCTTGATCACGGCCGTGACCCATTTCTCCTTGCTGAGCCGGGGTGGTTCTGCCAATCCACCGACTGATGGTCGAGACTCGTTCGGTGAGTGAAATTGGATGCTGGCTGAATTGAATATGCCTAGAATGCGGACTGTTGTTTGGAGACCGTCTGGACGATGCCATATTGCTGGCGCAGAAAGAAGCTGCGCAGTGAGAAGCGTAACGTTGAGTGGATTTGATAACAACGTCAGCAGATTTGTTGCCGAGCCGAGAAGCCTAGACAGCGTCAATAATGGAGTTAATGTGCGGATAAGACTTTGCGAAGTCAATACCTAGAAATATCCTGTCCGTCAGGCCTGCTCTGTAAGGCGCGCAGTAGGGTGGTCAGTGACTTGTCAGTAGCCATTGACGAGATCAGCCCTGACCACCATCACTACACATCTTGGACCCGGTCCCGAGTTTAGAAAGACTTGGTTTCAAGCAGGTGTCCAGCCCTTAGGATCCAAACATGCAGATACAAGATGGGGCTCGAGGAGGGCTTGGCGGAGGACCTAGCTGCTTGCCGAGGTTCCTCTGGGCAACAGGGTCCACAAACTTCGTTCCACTGCAACTTAGGTTACGCTCGATGGCATGCAATTGGCAGGGTCTTCAGACCACACACCAGCCTTGGGCTCTGTTGATCTCTTTGAATCATGAGAGGCAACACAACTCAATCGGTGCCGCCAACTTACACCACCCCTCCGTTTCCATCACTCTATTGGTTCATTAGAGGGAAGCCTGACGACCCTCAATATCTATATCACCAAACCGATATCTGGCGCTTCACATTCTACTGGACCCTCATCGTCTACGAGGCGATCCATATCGCTGCAAGCGGGTATGCGCTGATCCTACAATGGAAGAGTTGGCGGTTCATATGGATCGTGCCACTGGTCTACATAGCAATCGCCGGGGTTGAAGCGATCTTGGCTGGAACTGTGGTCGGCTTGTTGTACGTTTAGGAGCACAAAGTGAGGTGCCCCAACAGTGGGAGCTGACAATCTATGTTAGGCTTGGCGCAGTATACAACTCCGGGAGCTTCAAGATGTCTACTTGGATCCCATTCGTGTGGAGCTTGATAAACGTCCTAATCCTCATTGTGTCCTCATTCTCAATCCAGGGCGGCCTGTGAGTAGGTAGAAGGCCTCTTCTATGCTATCATGTTCGTAATGTTACTTGAAAGCGAGGCACAACGAGAATAAGGTGAGGAGTTGAAGAGAGACAAGAAAATTTTGCCGTTCCCCGAGGTAGCCAAGGTGGTGCGGAAGCCTCGCTATGGTGACAAGCGGCATTGGATTGGATTTGCCAGAGTCCCGAAATGCCTCCAGCTGGGGAGGACGCCGAAAATAAGATGGTTCGATGCAGGCTCAATGTTCAGGTCACAACAATCGCGAGTGACAATGACCGACTTTGATGAGGAATCGCCAGCTGGATTTTAGGCGATAGAGGGGGCTTGCTGATCGACATCACACTCGAAGACCAGAGTCTGGTTGATCATCCCTTGATGCACCAATTGCGCCCACAGTGGGTTCGAGCTGGCTTGGCTGAATGTGGTGGAAGTGTATACGTGGACTCGCTCCGGCAAGACTTAGCACCGTTAGAGACCAGACTTGAGTTAACGGTCTCTTCGGGTTGACAGCGCCATATCCGCTTCTCCACTGGCTTTCAAGTATTGCTACGTTGGGCATTCGCTACTTGCCGTGTGAATCTCACTTGATTACTGGTTTGCTGAGATTTATCTCAAAACAATGGAAAGAGTTGGAGGCATAGTACAACAATATAGAGTACTTCCAGACTCTTAGATGCAGCCTAGTGAGCCTACGAGCCATTTTCTAAATTTACTGGTGAAACTTCGGCCCATCCGGATGATCGACGTGTAGGGCTTGGACAATCCAATGTACAGCACTAGTAGATGTTTAATGTTCCGATGTATGCGGTACTTTACTATTGGAATGTGGGAGCGGGGAACGACTGAGCTCTCGATTTTCCGCCCTCGAATGTTGCATGCAAAAGTTGCACGAAGTAATGCACAATTCTTATGCTGTGAATCAACATGTTTGTGCTGTAATCCGAGCAGCACGATCGACCAATCAGCGGACATACTCCCCACTTCCCGCCTTGGCCTGTTTTAGCGTGTTCTTGCCTAAAGACCCCTATCGTCATTTATGTACGGCGATCAATTGCTCGTACTTTACTCACAGCTCCAACCAAGCCTTGCTGCATTTCTCACTTCCCTCTTCACCAAGCTCCTACACTTGCCATCCCATGACTCTCCGCCAACCCCCGTTGGAGAGCCACCCTTTTCACTTCGGACCTCGCCTGATCTGCTCACTTTGGTTCCACTAGCCTCCGCGGCTGCTGTCTCCAAAAGAAACAATGTCATGGAAATAGCTTCGTTGGGCGCACCTTCTACGCCCGTTCGTGCCATTTCTGCTGGGCCCAGCCCACCTCGTCGAGATTCTATGGACGACTCCGATCCATCCCTTACCAGGAAGCGCCCAAGACTTGATAGTGGAGATCGGTCATACAGAAGCATGTCCGCCGATGAATTGGCAAACACTCCTTCACGCAATCTTCTGCGTCACTCCCCCTCAACACCTGCGCGCTACATGAACGTATCAAACCGGGATGACGAAGCAACTGTCCTAGCTTCCGCTTCCGGAACACCCAGCAAGGTCACCATCAATGTCAAGGAACCGCTTCCCACAAACTCGCCGCCCGGGCCAACAATGTCTAGCACAGAACTAGATACGATGCGAGCTGAGTTAGCACCTTTAGAGGCTAGTACCGTTGAAGTTCCTCTTGTAGTCGACGCTTCATCACCTGAGATAATCTCCGTGTCCTCTTCTCCTTCTCGAAGCCCGGAGATCGAGGTTGCCGAGATCGAAGACATGAGCGAGGCACCAAGCGAAACGCGATGGAGATGCTTAGGTGAAGCTACAGAGCTACAGCGGACACTTCTAAGGGCTTTTCCGTTCGCTTCTAGAAATCGTCATCCACGGCAGGCGATAGATGCAATAATCATGGCTTTCGATAACGGTAGGCTCATTAGCCAGACCGGTATCACTGTTATTAACCTATCGACAGACGATTTTCCCCACGAAGCCCGGCCGTTCAAATTAATCTCCAGCTGGATTGAGGATTACCTTGAGGCTACAGAATCTAAGTCGTCTCGATGGTCGGACATGTATCTGGATCAGCAAGAATTCTGGGAGAGCCTCCCTAATATACTCATGGTGCTGGTGAAGCGAAGGTAGTTAGTTGATATTGTTTTACTTTCGGGGCTAACGTTCAGCAGCGAGAAAGCGAATTTTGGGAATGTCATGACTAGGATATTACGATACAACAGGGATGTCGACCACCGCCAAGACCTTGAAGACTTGTTGGTTGCATTTGCGGCTCTGGCTACGCGAATGGTAAAACTCGATTGCCAGGCTCTGGAGGACATGGCCGAGGAGACCAACGTTCAGACCGAATTTGCCTCTCAGGCTTACCTCCGATGTTTAGCTTTCTTCAGCTACCAACATGCTGTCCCCTTTTGGACGACCCTACACCGATCTCACGACTACGATTACCATACAACAATTACAGCAATAACACTCCGCTTTGTCGAAGCCCCTGGCAATGGCTTTCAATATCTGACTCGACTGTTGATATTGGCTTTGAGCCGCTCTACTAGCCCGCAAGATCTCGCTCCGAGGTCTTTTTATCCGCTACAGCTCGTTAACCGCATCATGGAGCACTATGTGTCATTGAAAGGGATTGATGAACCCCTTGCAAAGACACTTTTGGACACTATGGTGCAGCTCCCGACTAAGGCATACCAGCTGTTCCAAGCTGTCGACCCCGTCTATCAGCAACTCATCACGAAACAAGTTGCGGCACTCAACGGTGATGTCAATCGTGACTTGGTAAGCAATCTATCATGTCTGCTTTCTAGCGTTGCCAGAGCAGACGAGCGGTTACAAGCCTCGATGAGTCAAAATTATCCCACCATAACCGACGCATTGTATGGTCCACATGGATCTGTGGTAGCACTACTGACATGGAAACTCCTCGTCTTCCGGAAGTGCCTCATGGAGGGGCGCATGGAATTGAGAGTCCAAGGCGTCGACTCCATGCAACAAGAGCTAGTCTCTGTGTATAAGACCTACATGAATCGCGAGCTTGGACAATATGAGAATGCTCTCGCGCAGCATGTCGCAGAGCTTCTGCTTGCCAACAGATTTGTCGAGTATCTTGTGGGCGTTGAGTCGCATCCCAAATTGATCAACCAATCGGCAAACATTGTCGGCTTTCTTATCATCACTCGCAGGTACCGGGCCACCGAAACTGATGCAATTTGGCGCACAGTCACTCTGAGTCAGGATTCGCGGACAGTGGATGCCATACTAACGATGCTCAATGGCTTCATCAACCTAGCCGATTATGACACTTTGCTTTACCTCACCTCAAAATTGAGCGAGCTACCGCTTCTGTCGTACGATCAGAGTATGTTGGATTATGGTGTGCATCTATTGCTCGCCCTACAGCAGCACTGGAAAACTTTGGGTTCTGATAGCAAGCTGGATTTGCCACCGTATCACTTATGCATCAGGCTCATTAGGGAAGCTGCTACCGACGATTCTTTAGTAGCGGAGAGAAAAAGAGCGCTCAACGTCTTTGGGACACAGCAATTAAGGCTCATTCTTCATCTGGGCCCGAACGAGGCTGACAGGAACACCATATACGAAAATTGTGTCAGAGACATCAGGTCTCGCTCTCAATTCTCTACAGGAAGTATATCTGCCATCCACGCGCTGCTTGGCCAGAACGCTAGAGAAGAAATCATTCGATTAGCCAACGACTTTGACCTGACCAGACTTGTCGTAGGAGAACTCAGCTATCAATCAGCAAAAGAAACCTTCTCAAATACCAACCCAGACGCCATTGATGAGCTTTTGATCCCTCGGCTAGGTCTCCTGGAGGCCATAATCATCTATGCCCCGGACAGTCTGGACATCGAGAATGGAAAGCGACTTTGGGATTCTATACTGAGTCGGCCGTCCCTGCACGAAGTCGTGAGAGATAGGGCGTTGATTATGCTCGTCCAGGCGATCCGGACATGCTCAACGAGGAATTCATTCATTGACAAATGCATAACCATTTACTTACCCGAGTTGGATCCAGCTTTGTTTGCGACACGACACTCTCTATCGTTTGTGGAGCAGATCATATATTATGAGTCTCGCCTCGCTCGTTTGACGCGTGATGATGAGGAACAATATGTGGCACCCTCAGGTACGACATTACTTTGGCGCTTCGCATCAGTCGTTCCTTCCGGAACTGTAGAGCTCGAGGCTATACATAGGCTTGTTGCCTTGTACTTAGATTCTCCAAAGGCCAAAGACTCACCACGCGCTGCTATGGAGGCCAGTTATGTCGAGGTAGTCGACCGTTGCATTTCCCAATTATCTTTGGCCGCGACGGCGCTGAAAGGATTCACTGATGGCACATCAAGTGGAGAGGATGAACCAATGATCGTGGTCGCTTCCGAAGAAGAGATTCAGGCCCACAAATTGTCCTTTAGCCGCTCTTTGTTGATATTAAAGGAATTTGTGCATGGTGCAAGATCACGTCCTATGTACAGTCCACCACAAGAGACGATTGCGCAGCTACCATCGGAGACTCAGGCTTTGAGTGGACTACCATTGCGGTTGAAGTACCAAGCGTTCAGCGGAGGTCTCAACAGTGGAATCAACTCCATTGAAGCCGGCGACCTGGAGTCTATTTCAGACCTTAGTCAACGCCTTGTAGAGCGAACAGGATTTTGGAAGTTCACCGTTATTGCGGGTGGTGAAAGATTGGATCTTCAGGAAGAACCCGGAAGGACTCTCCGAGACATTAAGATCGACCAGAAAGGTCTATTAATCGTCAGAAAGGTCCACGACGACAGCGCGGCGCCCGATATAACTCCTGTATCGAAGCCCATGCCACTGCAAGGGGAGATCATGAAACACTTTACCAAATTGCATCCCCTGCTCGGCGTCGAAGACGCACTGGCGAACAAGGTACGCAATCTCGAACGGTTTTTCCTGATCAATGACTCATTTCTATAGGTCTTCGATTTTCTGGTCACATTCCCGCCCGATGTGAGTGTGACTGGCCCTGTATGCGCTCCAGAATCACCGATAGAAGACGTCTTTCCTCGACAGTCGCCGTTCAAAATCCTCTACTCTGTATATGCGCTCAAGCATTGTCTGCTACACCAGCTTCGAAATGTACCTCCCAAGCAACTAGTTTTGAGAATGTAATATTGACTTTTAGACAGGGTACTGCAAGCCAAAAATTTATCAGCCATGGAGTACGACTCCTGGCCACGGTTCTGACCACGTACGACATTGTCGGTGCCTCGGTGCAGACTGAAGTTGATCTTCTGATTGCTGGTGGCTTGGTTGACTGCCTGTTGGCATTTTTGAAGGGTCTGTATTTCTCGGTTCTACTTCAACAGATCATGTACTGATTAATCTTTGCACAGAACCCACGTCTGCTGAATTGTCTAGTAATTACATCGCAGATGCGGCTGCCTTTGTCGAGCGCCTCACGTTGTGCTTGTTCTCTGCGCAGTCCCTGGGAGCTACATACCTTTCTGGTAATCTTGTGTTGAACTGTTTTGCCGTACTACTTGAATCTTCTCTGCATTGCCGCAGTGTATGGGAGCATTTCCAAGTAGCTGGTCAGTGTACCGTGTTGCTTCGTACCATCCTTCTGGAAGATATGCGCTGGGAGATAAGGCAAGGCGTAACAGATCGCCTGAAGAGCATATTTTCCGTTCTACCGACGTGAGATCACTGTCGCCGCCAAACTATGCTTGACCACTGACGGATAGTACAGGTTCAAAACTTCGACATCAGAAGAGCTGGGCCCATTCTTCTGGCACCACATCAGTACCCTGTTCTCTCAAAGCCTTGCATACCCTGAGAATTCCCAGCAGCTCTTCGACGTAGCTCAGGTCGTCTTCCGGTCATTGGACCATCTGAACCGCGAGAGCTTCGAGATGCAAACAAACGTCGAGGAGTGGAGCCATATTCTCTTGTCGCACAGATCTATTGAGGTCCGTACATGGAATTGCAAATCTTACTGGCGCTACTAACGGATAATAGAGTATTGGTTCAGACAAGACGGATTGGGTTTTGCATGGTTTATCAAGCCTACTGCAGCTGTGTATACAGCTGGCTAAGTCTTTCAAAAAGCCAATGCAGACAAAGTACGTTGCTCCGAAACCGATCTTTGTCAAGGCTTCTAATTAGTTATCAGTAGCAATCTGATGGAGACGCTTTTCAAAACCTTTCTGTTTCCGCCTATCTCAACTGCTCCTGACGATGACCGGATTGATTATCGGATCCCAATTCTTAATTCGCGCACAAGGCAGACGCTGTACTCAATCGTCCTGGCCTTGAATACCGACCTGACCGAGTACGAGAGATTGTTGGACCTTGTGAAAGGCTTGCTTCCTGAAGGTGAGGATCCACAGGCTTGGTCGTGGGGCATCGCTCAACTCTCAGAAGAATATCCCTACGAGGCCAATTGGAACCTCGAAAGGGACAAGCTCATTCGCTCGCCTACGGGGTACCCAGGCATGAGGAATCTTTCTAATACATGCTATATGAACTCTTTGTTCACTCAGCTATTCATGAACATCGGCTTCCGGGCATTTATTCTGAATGCGAACATCGCGGACGGGGAAGAGCAGCAAAAGCTCCTGTCTGAGACGAAAACTCTTTTTGCCTATATGCAGGAAACGTTACTTAAGTCAGTCGACCCGCAGGCCATATCTGACTCCATCAACACGTATGATAATTCGCCTGTCGATGTATCCATTCAGATGGATGTAGATGAATTCTACAACCTGCTGTTCGATAGGTGCGAAAGCCAGATCCTTTCCGACGCCGACAAAAAGCGGTTTCGAAGTTTTTATGGAGGCCAGATAGTGCAGCAGATCAAGTCCAAGGAGTGTCCTCATATATCCGAACGGCTGGAACCGTTTTCTGCTATACAGTGCGACATCCAGGGCAAGCGCTCGTTGGCGGAAAGTCTGGATGCTTATGTTGCTGGTGAAGTAATGGAAGGAGGTAGGTGTGCTCATCATCTTGGTAGAAACGCGCTAAACGTCCACAAAGATAACAAATACTCATGTACCTCCTGCGGTAGCTATGTGAATGCTGAGAAACGGTAAATGTTGTTGCAACTTACCCCTTTTCTTGGCTGACATTGAACAGGGCTTGCTTAAAGGACATCCCAGACAATTTGATTTTCCACCTCAAGCGTTTCGACTACGATGTCGGGAGTGGCTTGCGGAGCAAAATCAACGACAGATTCGAGTTTCCCAGCGAAATAGACATGGCCCCATATCATGTTGCTACCCTCAAGGACCCAAAACACCCTTCCACTCCCGATGTGTTCGAACTTGTTGGAGTCCTCGTCCATAGCGGCACAGCAGAGTCTGGTCATTACTACTCCTATATTCGCGAGCGTCCAGTGACTCCCAGTCAGAGCAGAACTTGGGTAGAGTACAACGACGCAGACCTCACCAGATTTGATCCTTCAAATATTCCCGATCAGTGTTTTGGTGGGGAAGTCGAGCAGCCCCCTTTCAAATATCACAAACAATGGAATGCGTACTGCTTGTTCTACCAACGGAGAGAATCCATTCTTGCCGATCTTCGAGCCTACCAACCGTCTATTGTTGGGATGCCAGTCAAGACCGAGCTCGCGACAGATCTTTACAATCGCATTGCCACCAACAACGAGATATTTATTCGCAAGTATTGTCTGTTGGATCCTGCGCACGCTTCTTTTGCAAAGTCCCTGCTCGAGCAACTTCGCTATTTCAAAAAAGATACATGCTCAGACTCACATCACATCGAGAAAGAAGCAATTTGGCTGGCGCTAGAACATCTCAATCAAGTCTTTTCCAGGGCAAAGGATTCTCTCGGATTTCACGACATGATAGAATCATTGGAACGCACTGTCAATACTTGCGCTGCCTGCTGCAAGATTGCCCTGGACTGGCTCACCCTTCACGAGAGAAACGTAAGAACGATGCTCCTCCGGTGCCCTTCTCCGAAAGTTCGGGAAGAGTTCGCTGCCTTGATTGCTAATGCGCTCCTTTTTCTCCGGAACAACAACAAGCAAGCATACGGTTTAGTTGAGGAGGATATGCCGGCTTCCATTTCTGATGCACCCCTATCTGACGTCTCTGGATCTCTATCAAGAATCGTACAGTCTCTCAAGGATCTCAGATGTCATACACCGAGTAATAGCAAGGCCTGGGATGACTACTACGGGCTTTTGACAACGATAGCACAGTTTGGCTCTGCAGAAGCGCGTTTGCTCTTACGTGAGGGGTTCCTTGCGACGTGCCTTGGTTACTTGATCGTGGAACACCACGAGGCGAAAGAGCCACTGCGGCGAAAGAACAGCTATTACGGGACATACCTTCGCTTACTTGACAGAGGTCGCAAATACTCCCTCCACAAATTGATCGATCTGGTACGCATTTTGCTGGAGCATGTCAACATAGCCGAGGAACCAGTGACCCTGGAAGAGGGTGATGATCGACCTGTAGTCGAAGGCAAAGCCGTGCTCAGCGCCGAAGAGGACGAGTTGATCCGTTTTGGGGCCGAAGTACAACGCCCGAAATCATTGGTCTTTCTCGAAAAGATCCTTAGTGTGGACCAGAACCGGGCGGCGGCTAAATCAATCGTCCGCATGCTAGTCCTGGCGGAGCCGTGCACTCAAATGCTCAGCCTCATCCAGAAGACCATTACGAACGGGGTGAACATAGACCCCGCAACACTGGCAGCACCGTATCTTGACGCTGCGCTTGTTTACTGCGAAGCTTGCCCATACCCGAATAATGCTAGGGAGGTAATTAAGCATATCGCCTTGGAAGTCGATACAATAGGCGCCAATGGTGGATCAGAACACCTCGAATTTTTCACTCGCGCTCGACGGCTAACCAATATTCGGATTACACGAAACGCTGCCTTCTTCACCCGTCAAGTTCTTCTAAACGTTCCACACTGGGCACCAGCCTTGCTCATGTATTGGGAGGAGTCAGTACGTCACGATACAATAGAGCTCTTGCATTCCCTAGTCTTTGGGCGCGACACCCAGAATATGGATAATGAGGCCGAGGCCGAACAGATCGAGAAAACCGCCAGAGAACTATGCATGGCATGTGTTCGTCGCGTCGATAGTGCAGTGATCCAGGAGCATAAGCCTGTGGACACCAGACAGGTCGAAAACGTCGACCGGGTTATTACCTATTGTATTCAGAAGTATTGCCAAGACGAAGAGAATCGACCATTGAGCGTCATCGCTGAAGGTACTTGGGTTCCCCTGTGCTCACCCACTGTTGAACATTTGCTGAAGTCGAGTCTAGCTGCACTTGACTCTTTACGTGCCCTGGCGGTGTCGGATGTCGACGATGTTATATCTGGTGGGTAGACCCAGCGATGACACATGACGTGCGTATTTTCTGACACTTTCAGAAGCATGGAACAACGATATCTCCGACAATGTGTCGGACTCCGATTCGTCAGGCGTGAACTGATGACCGTGAATGACATACGACGTCACGATGTATATGCCGGGATGGCTCTAGGACTGGAACTCGCATCTGATGGAGGCGCATTGCATTGGGGTGTACATTAGACTCGCGGTATCCACGCCCTTGCGGAGGAATGCATGAAGCCTGCGAGCTTGACGGTGGATTTCAGTCGAATGTTTTCCGGCGTCTCTCAACAGCGACGGTCAGCGGGCGGTGCATGGAAGGTCGGATGACCAATATATGTGGGCATGGATAATGAATCCACTTCACATGGTGTACCAATTGGCAAGAAATCACAAGAGATCTGACATGAGGCTTCATTTTCGTTCAGGCCGACTAGTTACACCGAGCATGACGACTGGTCTTAAGATTAGTAAATGCCTCTTTGATTGAACAATCGCACGACAAATGATACGCTTGTCCGACCGATTCCATGCGCTTCGCCACCTACTGATCCGTCATTCAATCTTTGCTGTAGACCCAAGAATAGCTCCATGCACTCGATGATGATTCTAGTCCGCTATAGCCACTGCCATCCATAACGTTCGTGATCCTCGAAACACGCTGTCAAACTATACACAAGTGGGAGACCACCCTTACAAAAACAAATCTCACTACCAATCTCAATGGAGCGTCCCTGTCGGGAGATATAATCCTTGAACCGAAAGCGAGGGACAAGGATAAAAAGCCACGACACAAGCTCCCTCCCCATCGGCCATCTCACACTCAACCGTCGACAATCAAAACACAGACCAAAAAAACCAACCTTCGAGCCATATGAGAATGCTCCGAAAACAACTATTCCTCACAGATCATAGCGATGTAGTTGTAGAGCTCATTGTATTAGATTTGTCTCTAGCGCGCCATTTGTATTGACTAGATTGGTAGCGAGACGGCACAGAAGTGCATAGCTTTGCAATGGATCACCCCAGCTCAGACTTTTGGGGAGGTTGGAGTTCGGGAGGCCGCTGTGGGGTTTGGTGGCCTTCTTGTTTTGCATTTCTTTTTATTGGGGTTAGGGGCCTGAGTGGGGGCTGGGGCGGTTTTGTAGGTTTCGTGTGCTTGATGAAGGGGGATGGGGAGCGGGCTGTGGGGACGTCTGAGAAGGGTAGAGGGTTTTATCAGACTTGTTGCAGGCGGATGGGGCGGAAGGAGTTGTTTGGGAAGGGGGGGGGGATGGTGGAGATTTTGGGGGTTGGAGATTGGTATGGTGCTGTCAGGAAACATCAACGTGTCAGGACTGGTTTTCGATTCGCTAATTAACGTAATGAGAGTAGATATTTGTAGGAGCGATGCATAGAGCGGTGGCAATGAAACCTTGAGATTCTGCACTACATACTTGTCGCGCCATTCTATGCTACTACGATCGTGATGATATTTGCAATGCTAATTCCTCGCTAAGTCGCTATGGATTACAGGAGCTCAAAAAAAAGTCTGCGTCTTACGTAAGCAGAGAAAAGCAGATTGTAAAATGTAGGAGAAAGTTGAAGCTGGTGGTGAAGGGCTCCGATTGAATGGAAGAGGGGTCAGCCCATCATGTAACGCAGAGCTGCCTTCGCCGTCTCAGCAGCCGCTCCTCCGGTACTAGAGCTCTCAGAGCCAGTGGGTGAGCCGGTGGAGACACCCTCCGAGGCGGTATCACCGGCTTTCAGGTTGGGATTGGGGTAGTAGTAAGAGGCCACCTTACACCATGTCAGCTCAATGCAAGCAGTCGAGGCTAGACAAATTTTCCTTACCGCGATAATGAGGTAGACCAAGATACAGAGCGAACCTTCGAGGTAATTCGATTTCAGGTCACGTAAGAAATTGCCGACGACAATGATGGCCATGATGAGGACGATGATGTTGAAGACCTCGAAATTGAGATCCTGAAGCAGTGAGCAAGTGACATACTTAGGTAATCGCAATAAACACCTACCATGCCCTTGGAAAGCCCCCATCCGATGATGACGATAAGCGACGAGTTGAAGAGTGCAGTCTGGATAGTCGCTCCGAGGACATGCGCCAGCGCAAAATTCATCTGTGGAACTTAGCGCATACAGGCCCGTGACGGAGGCAAATGTATAGCATACCTGATTGTCGTGCGCCTCGTCGACGGCTGTCAGGTGCTCGGCGAACTTTTCGACCAGGGGTACGAGAATCTGCGACGAAGAGTTCAGAGTAGAATGAGAGAAGCATCCAGGATACTCACGAGGCCCATGAAAGCATCACTGATTGGACTATGTTCCACGATCCATTCGATCTCGAGGACCAGAAATACGGCATGGAGAGACACACACGCCAATGCAAGCACTAGAGCAAGGATACACTCGGTGAACGTGAGCTTGTCCTTCTTCAAGTCCTCATGCCGGTCCTCGTCCCTCTGCTCATCCTTTTCTAGTACCGCGTCGTAGATTCCGTGGTGAGTTCTGGAATGTGATCAGCGAGAAAAGTGCTCAGCAAGCAACACTGACTGTACCTCATCTGAAACCAAACGTAGATTCCGAATGCAATTAGGAGGATAATTGCAGTGGCTCGACTGATGGCCAGGACCTTGTGCTCGAGCACAGCCTGGGTAGCCTGGGTCAGGTTGTTTCCCCGCAGAGAGTTATAGAAGGCGCTCGGGATCATAAGGCCAAAGCCAGCGACGAGCAAAAGCCCGCTGCCAACCTCGCTCACAGCCTCGTCGAACTCTTGTTCATGTCTATTCAGGCCTCCGACGAAGAAGCAGAACCCAAGACACAGAAGCAGATTGGCAAGTATGGACCCCAAGATGGCGGATTTTATGATAGGGACTTTACTGGTTCCTGCGATGGGACTCCCTGGGACATCTCTGGATGTTTTTAGGAGAACAACGAAGAGTATGATTTCGACGATACCGCCAAGGAATGTCTCCAATACAATACCTGGCTACATTAGCCACCGCGACGGTTGAGTTTCGTAGAGCAGATATTACCAAAGACTTTTGGCAGCTTTCTAGCCAGCTCTTGTCCGGCGAAGCCTATCAGGTTTGCCGTAGGTATCATAGCTATGTAATTGAGTGCGAAAATCCATCTGTGCGCCCCTGGTGCAGCAAAATGTACGGCAATAGCGGCTGGGACAACTGGCCACAGAACATTGACCAGCATCGAGGCTCTACTACTGCTTCGGGATCCAATGCGACTAAAATGCCAAGGATGAAACCATCGACGACCTGATTCGCCATCTGGATGTACGTATTTGTGAACGCGGTGGCCATTCTATGTTCGAGTATTAGCCTTGGTTCGAGGGTGAGGGCTGTGGAGAGTGTAAGCAGCCCTCTTTGGCCGAGCGAGGGACCTCCAAGGTCGACATACATGGTTGTACCTCGGCAAATGAGTATATATGGGGTGCATCTCGACGAGGCTATTGCCATTGCCATTGCTCGTGGAGCTGGTGAGCTCTATGTCTTGATCATGGCTCGTCTTCGAAGCTCCTTTGCGTTGGCGGCCCCCCATGTTGCCAGACGATCGAGCTTCGCTTTTGCACTTATCGTTGAAGGAGATAGGACAGACAATGAGAATTCAGGAACGACAGATGTAGGCTTGTAACAGTGGGTGCGTGCGACGCGAGAGAGAGAGCGCGATTGACAGGTCAGGTAGTGCAGGGCAGCTGTTTGTCAACAGGTCCTAATATTTCTATAGGTCTCCAATCTAGAGAGATATTGAAGAAGTAGCAAAATCAGGTACACAACAGAAAGAGATGAAGTTTGTAGGGAAAGGAAGAGTGATCAAGGAGCCATCCCACTTTCCAGGTTTGTTCACTTAGCGGATCAGCTGAAGCATCGTTGGCCAGATTCATCGACGCCAAGACCAAATTAGAGGCGGTGTCCATCGCTTTAATTTCGTATCACACTGGAAGGTACACAGTAGCAGGCTTCGTTTCAGATCTGTAGAGAAGCAGCATGCTCAGCGCTGTTGTAATATTGACTGCGCTTGGCCTGGAGAAGCCACGACTCCGTGCCTCTCCAAATTCCTTCTCTTGGCAGCTCCCACCTCCCACCAATAAAAAACGCTGCCAGAAAAGGGGCACGCTTGAATTCTAGGGTTTCCATAGCCCTAATCAGCGGCTAACATCGGCTTAGAGTATCGACAACGGCTCCATAGTGGCTTCTACTTTATCCTCAACTTCAAAGAACCTTCGTAACGAAAGCAACACTGCTTGCGTGTAATCTCCAAGAGATCGAAAAGTTCCTATCCACTTTGCGAGTCCTCAGCCTCTCCTAATTCTCCAACTTCTCTCCGTATCGACCATGTCAACCCTCACGCATCCCAAACTGCCACCCGTGGTACTGGACACCGTCACCCAACAAATCGGCAACACGCCCATGGTCCGCCTGAACAAGCTCCCGCAAAGCCTCGGCATCGAAGCCACCGTATATGCGAAGCTCGAATACTTCAACGCTGGGGGCAGCGTCAAAGACCGGATAGCCCTGCGGATGATCGAGGAGGCGGAGCGCTCGGGGAGGATCAAGCCGGGAGATACGCTGATCGAGCCGACGAGCGGGAACACGTAGGTATTATCCTTGCTAGAGTTGAGGATAGTGTTGGCGAGGTTTTGAACTGATTGAGGTAGTGGGATTGGGTTGGCTTTGGTCGCAGCCGTCAAAGGTACTCACCGCACGCCTTGTTCGTGGACGTGGGGAAATATGCTGACGATGGCAGGCTACAAAACCATCATCACCCTCCCCGAAAAGATGTCCCCCGAGAAAGTCGCCGTCCTGCGCGCCCTCAACGCAACCATCATCCGCACTCCCACCCAAGCCGCCTTCGACTCCCCCGAATCCCACATCGGTGTCGCCCGCCGCCTGCAGAAAGAAATCCCCAACGCGCATATCCTCGACCAGTATGGAAACCCCGATAACCCGCTCGCACACGAGTACGGCACCGCGGAGGAGATATGGACGCAGACGGAGGGGAAGATCACGGCTGTGGTTGCGGGAGCGGGGACAGGAGGCACGATCACGGGGTTGGCGAGGGGGTTGAGAAAACACAATCCGAAGGTTAAGATCGTGGCTGCGGATCCGTATGGTTCGATTTTGGCGTTACCTAAGGAGTTGAATCAGAAGCATGCGGATGAGGCGTACAAGGTGGAGGGCATAGGGTATGATTTCGTACCGGATGTGTTGGATCGAGAAACGGTCGACCATTGGTATAAGACCGATGACCGGGAGGCATTTGCATACGCGCGGAGGCTGATAGCCGAGGAAGGCCTACTGGTAGGCGGTAGCAGTGGCAGCGCATTAGCCGCCATGGTCAAAGGCGTTCATGAACTGGGTCTTGGTAAGGGAGATGTCGTGGTGGTGATACTGCCAGATAGCATACGAAGCTACCTTAGCAAGGTAGGATACCTCTTCGCGAATCCCTCTCCCAGGGGACTGCATCTGACAGTCGCAGTTCGTCGACGACGATTGGTTAGCAGCGAACGATCTTCTTCCTCCCACGCCACCGCCTACCAACCCTCCGTCACCTACACTCACATCAAGCAAACTATCCGACGCCTTCTCCGACGCCACAATCCGCACTCTTCGCCTCAAACCCGTGACCACCGTCACATCTACATCACCGTGTTCGGAAGCCATAGAACTGATGCGCGACAAGGGTTTTGACCAGCTCCCTGTCCTAGCGCCTAAGTCCAGAAAGCTGGTCGGTTTGGTCACACTAGGTAACCTCCTGAGCTGGATAAGTCAGGGTCGGGCTTCAGCCAGCAGTCCTGTATCGGCAGTGATGTTCAGCTTCAGCAAGATCACTGAGGTGGTCACTGATCCTCGCGACGTTGGTGCGATATCTCCCGTTGCCGGAAAGGGTGAGAAAATGACGAATGGAGAGGCGGATAGCCATGGTGTTGCTGGAAGTGGCGAGGGAAAGGGAAAGCGGTTTGTTGAGATTACACTCGATACGCCGCTGAAAGCGCTGAGTCGGTTCTTCGAGTGGAATAGTGCGGCTGTGGTGACGGAGAAGAGCAATGACGGAGTCATGAAGCCGGTTGCGGTGGTCACTAAGGTCGACTTGTTGACGTGGCTCGTCAAGCAGGGAAAGATAGACGGCTGATGATCCGGCCGACAGCTGAGACGGTGTTTGTGGCTCTGCATTTTCAGCATAGCGTTGCATAGCGAGGACTCAGCGAGCGGTTGGGCAACGTAGAATCAAGCTTTCGAGATCTTGTGTTTGAGAAGGTGGGCATTCTTCAACATTGGACCCAGCAAATCTCGATTATTTGCATATGCTCTCACAAATCTGATAAACGATTCATCCTATCTGTTGATCTCGGAGTCTCCAGGTCTCATCCTACGAGCTATATTGACGTCAAGTTGGTGACGAATAGATCTATTTGCTAATGTTGATCGGACGACGAAAGGAGGATTGCCCTGTTGTAACCAGACCGATCTTCCTCGGCTTATCAGGTCCTCTTAGATACGGCGTTGACGAAATCCTGAGACCGATTTGCGACCTTGAAGGCGCCGATGCTGAGCGTGGTGTGGCCTGCTAATGCGCGTAAAGCTCCGATTTTGGACAATGTGCTTCTGGATGCTTAGCTCTCACATCTACCATCAAGGCTTACGAACTTGGTTCGCCATGCCGGGGCCGTCGTCGACAATAGTTGACCGGTACCACCGGTAGGCAGCGGTTTGGTCAGGATATCGGCCGTATGTATTTGAGTCAGGCCAAAGAGCGAAGGGTATGATAACTTGAATATTGCCATCAAGCTTGCCAGTTCGATGGGGATGGAACGCAACAGCCCATTGAAACATCAGAGGTCCATGACCACCGCTTTCCTGGCAAGTTTGTAAGTTGCGTCTCGTTTCATGATGATCAAGCACGGCTTCACAAATTGCTCCCGATCCAGTCCCACCACTTTTCGACGTCAGGCCGATTGGGGCCCACAACGTTGCCTCCTAATATTGTGACAGGGACATTGAACTCCTCCAACTGGGAAAATTCAAATTTTCCATCACTGCCGCCACCAAGCCAATCCTTCTCTTCGCCCGCATCCATCTCATTCATATCAACGCCCGAATCGAACAAACCCTTGTCTCGTGAGGTCCGGATTTTTGTGATTTCCGACTCCAAACTGGTCTTTACCAGAACAGCCGGAAGTGCTGTGAAGAGATCGAGCTTATTGGCCGCTATGAGAACTGGGAGCTCTTGTGGTGCTCTTGATGATTTGGCCTTTGTTGATCGGGTCTGAAGAAGGAGCAACAGGTCGTGTAGATACTCTGCCGTCTGACGTAGGCCTTCATCTCCTTGACCGCCGGAAAGATCAGCGGCATCCACCATGAAAATGATGCCCTTTATATTATGAGGCTTAACGATGTTTTCGAACGCGTGGTAGCGTAGCTTGCCATGTCCTGGAGTGTCGGCAAGTAGAAACTTCTTGTGAACTTTTAGAGACGGATCATTAGCGGATCGATATTTGGAAGAGCCTCTCTTTGTCGTAACTGGTAGTGAGACCTCCACGGACAAGGGTGTTTGCGAAGTCCGAGTCTCTACATATCGACCCTGTTCAAACTATCAAGGCGTCAGTATACTGCGAATGATGGGTTTGAGAAAGGTAAGAATACCAAAGTCAGCAAAGCAGTTTTACCTGCCCCACTAGGTCCCACAAGCAGGAAAGATGGGAGAGTTGTGGTGGACGTTGAGCGGTAGATCATCAAGTGCAGGAATAGTGGTATTGATAGTACGACGATGGCCGTGATAGCTATCGCCCAAGGCGATGGGGCCATACCTGCGGAAAGCCAGCTTTGCGGGTCTGCCCAAGCCATTATTCCACGCTGATCGAATTTGATATCTTCGTGGCCCAGGATATATTGTTCGTGTTGTGAAGTGCAGCTCACATTTGGACCCTGTTGAAGGCGGTTCGGCGAACCGAGGACTGCGGCTGAGGTTTGGCCGCAGCGCCTCTCATGAGCTTCCCAGGAGTATTAATAAGGCATTAATCTCTCATCGAAAGCACACCTGGCAAAATCAGCGCCGAAAGTCGTACAGAAGTGAGAATGGCTTTCAGCAGTCTAACACCTCGGTCTCGTCGACTTCCACTGGGGTGATGAGCTACGAGTATGAAGTCGAGGTCTCCCTCTCCGAGCGCTCCTTCCGATGCAGCGACCCCCCTAAACCGAAACACCGCCATGGCGATACCACAAGCAAACAAGAGCGGTGTCGATGGCGCTGTCGAGCTAGAGCAGATGAAGCCATCCGAGGAAGAAGTGAAGCTGCCGCTGCATGAGGATATCATGCAGTTAGCCATGCTGGGCGAGATCGGTCCCATCCAGACTTTGATTGACGAGGGCAAATACTCTGCAAAATACAAGGACAAAGAGGGCATCACTGCGCTTCATGTGAGCTGCTTATTCCCACTGAGATATCTGGCTAATGCATGGGTGTTTTTAGTGGGCAGCCATAAATAACCATTACGCACTGTGCCAATACCTCATCGATGCTGGAGCAGAACTCAATGCCAAAGGCGGCGAATCTGATGCCACTCCTGCAATGTGGGCCGTTCAAAGATGTCATTACTACATCGTGAGCCTTTTCTTGCAGCACGGAGCCGACCCTCTGATCACAGACGCCCAAGGCTTCAATATACTTCACTTGGCTACGCATGACGGCAATGTCTTCCTCTTGATCTATTTACTTCAGCAGAACATCCCAATAGATGCGCCTGATCCTCAAGGCCATACCAGCTTGATGTGGGCAGCTTACAAGGGATACCCGGCAGTGGTAGATTTATTTCTACGGTGGGACGCCAACATCAACAGCAGGGACAACGATGGCCTGACGCCACTGCACTGGGCTCTGGTCAAAGGAAATTCTGCTTGCATACAAAAGCTCATTGAATACGGATGTGATCGATTTGCGGAGACTAACGAGGCAAAAACCCCTGCCATTACCTCCGAGGAAATGGGGTCTACTACAGCATGGCACCGAGCGCTGAGAGAGTGCGGCTTTCGAAATGATGGTTCCGCTAGAAAAGTTCCCTTCCCGTTCACCTCGCTGCTTGGCAAGCGCAGCTTCTACAATAGATTCTACTTCCTCTCACCCTTCTTGCTCCTCTTTATCTGTTTCTTTATATTTAGTAGGGTGATGGTCTTTGCGGCACTAATCCTGTCCGCGCTGTTTGCGTATACCTTCCAGTACACTGTCCAGTATCTATTACAATGGGCTCCTTCAGACATGAAGCATATTCACAAGACAGTAAGCGCTTCCTTATGAAGGAGCTTGACATTGCAGTACTAATCGCATATTAGCCATATTTAGCGGGAGTTTTCGCAGCGAGTCTATTTTGGGTTGGTGTACGATGGATTCTGACAATACTTCCTTGTAGGCCTCTAAGACCTGCCGATTTTGTTGCCTCTGACCATACACAGCTACTTACATGTCGAACCCTTTCGCTAACCTACTCTTCTTGCTACCCTTCGGTCTTTGTGCATATTTCTATGTTCTTAGCATGACCGAGGATCCTGGTTATGTCCCGAAACCAGCAAGCCGAAGCCAACAGAAGGGGATCGTGGATGAACTCCTTAGCCTGTGGAAATACGATGAACAGAACTTCTGCGTCCATTGCATGCTTAGAATGCCACTGCGAAGCAAGCACTGCAGGAAGTGTAATCGTTGTGTTGCGAAACTTGATCAGTGAGCCTTCTAAGCTTTCGTTGTGAGTGTACACACTGACATTTCAGCCATTGCCCTTGGGTACATAATTGCGTAGCTGCGAATAACCTTCGACATTTTGTAATGTATATCATCGGCCTAGAGATCGGTATCATACTTTTCATCTATCTATCTTGGAGTTGTAAGTACGACCTTTTCAATCGAACCTCCTACTATACTAATGTTGTAGATCTGAAACAGCTCTCTGCGCCTATGGAAAAGCAGTGTTGGGCACCTTCTGAAGACATATGCTCTTATGCCCTTCGTGACCCGTTCACCGTTACTGTAACCGTCTGGGCCTGCTTTCAGCTGGTGTGGGTCACAATGCTTCTCATTGTGCAGTCTGTACAGGTTGCCAGAGCCGTGACCACAACTGAGAGCATGAGAGGAAACGTGCATCACAATTCGAAGGCAGCAGAAGCGGCTACGGCAATGATGACATCTGGTACGACAAGCATGAGTGCTGCTCAGCTGACCGACACCGGTATGGGTCCCGATCCAGCTATCCCTGGTCATCGGCCGCGACATCGTCAACGGGAAGGTTGCTTTGCGCAATGGAAGAAGCTACTCGGCCTAGACACTTTTGTCGCAACCGCGCAGGGCACAGCGGGGTCGCGAAGACGAGGCAACCCATTTTCCCGAGGAATTCTTACCAATTGTAGAGATTTCTGGTGCGACTCCGCTCCATATTTTGGAAAGAGAGATACTGGATCCGCAATGCTTGGGGGTGAGATGGTCAATTACACCAGAATGTATGAGACTCCTTCACGAATGAGAATGCGGCGTCCACGGCAGGATGCCGAGAGTGGAATGTATCATAGTGTAGGCACCGATGATGCTGTTTAGCGTGGAATCTTTGATGAGCTGTCTGTTCAGCTATTTCCAGTAAATCAGATGAGTTTGCGGCTGGCTATTGCCAGTTCCTATCTGAAAGCTGCTTTTCATGCAGGGAGGGAATGCTGCGTAATTCAGACATCCCCTTTTTGACCATGATAGACTGTACACCACAGGGCATGGGCCAACGCTTAGCGCCAATATTTCGGTCAACTGGAGATCGCCCGAGCGAATCACCCGGAAAGTCCCAATGTGTTCCCCGGGCGGCTCAGTCCGCTAATTGAAACCCCCCAAGCCTTACCTGCAGGCCCTAAAATTGGTGGGGCCAGAAATATTGACTGTATCGTCCTCCATAATGTCACTATCTTTGATGTGTACACTGTCATTAACGCCACTGGGATGTGTTGCGCTGACACATACCACGTACTCAAAACGCAAGGCGTGACGTTGATTATGGGCCGCGATGTCTCCCTTCGATAAAGGGCCCTGAGCTGCTGTGGTACTCGCACGGTAGTACATTCTCTCTCTCTTGCTGATTTATGTCTTAAAGTCGTTCACTTTGATTGTTCCTTGATCCAGCACCATTGTACAGTACCACAAACAGATCTCCTTCAGCTCACGACAACGCCGATATGAACGAGACAAGGGCCAGAGCTTTCCGCTTGGTACGCCAATTAATTCATTCCATCCTCACGGAACTAATCCTTGTGGCAGCTGAAACCTCCATGCGTCGAACTGAGTCAGGTTGCACTGCGCTTTCAAGGGAAGAAGGCAGCACCCAAAGACGTCGTAATAGCCCTAGAAAGCTTGCACCAGACACTCAAAGATGTCACCCGGCAAGACTACGCCCTGGATGGTAAATTGGCCGAGTATGTCTTCTTTCCACTCTCTCACATTTTTCGAGAGAATAAGACAATTCCCGTCCGAGCGACCGAGCTCGCACTTCAGTGCCTTCAAGTATTGATTTCACGCGGCTGGCGGAACTCGATTGCTCCAGATTTGGCCAAGCAACTTCTCATACTATTGGGTTTCCTGGCTGGCGGAAGCGCTACTGAGGGAAAAACAAAGGACGTCAATGAAGAGTTGGCAGCAGCGGCATTCTCATGCTTGGGTAGCTTGTTCCGAGCCTCGGATGCTGCCGGCCTCAGCAGTGACGGCTCGGTTGATGCCACTAATTTTCCTGTTCTCGGACATACTGTTTCCGTACTACTGGACGGCGTGGGGAGCGGTCCCTCCATCAAAGTACGGTTAGGAGCTTTGAGTGCCTTGGATGCTTTGTTGTCGAGTATTTCAGATAAGGAGGCCTTGAAGAGTTTCTTCCCCGGAATGGTGTCAGCCTTGACCAAGCTGCTGTCAGCCGGCAGTCGCTCTAAAGGCTCCTACAGAACCTTGCAGGGTAGCCTTGATGTCTTGACCAAGATCATAGTGAAGGTGGTTAGCGACCATACGAACCCAGAATTGGCGCCATCGGAGTCGGGCGGTCAAGTTGCGACTGTACCTTACGATCGTAAGGATAGACCGAAAGACTCATGGCCAGAAGTAACGTCTACGCAAGTCAAGCTTGCTCTCGCGAATGTTCTCCTTTTACGATACCATGAGCAGGTAGAAGTTCGAAAGGCATTATTTCGACTCTGCATGTCAATACTGGAGAGATGTCGACGGTCGCTGCCTCAATCTGTGCCGATGATGATTGAAACCTCGGTCATAATATGTACTCAAAGTTCCATTGTCGATACTATCGAGCTGTTGGACAATCTCAGAATTGTCCTTACTACCAATTCGGAGCTCTTGGAAAGTCTCAAAAGCACTTTACATGACTGGATTGTCACTCTACCCAGAGTGATGCAGTCAAATGATGACACCCCTAAGAAGCGAACGGTGGATCAGATATCAATAGCCTTGGAGATCATTAGCGCTCATGGCACAGTCTCAGACGTCTTGAATTACGCGATGATCAGTAATCTAAGGGCAAGTGTCTCCGCCTTTCTACAAGCTTCTGCATCCAAGACAATCCAAGACGTTGCAGAGTCAGATGTGGAGATCGATCAGGCATTGCGCGTACATCAGGCAAAAGAGGTGTCCGTGATCTTCCCTGAGGTCATGTTCACCAAGATCAGTCAATCTACTACCGTCGAGGGGCTTCAGTCCCTTGCAAACAAAATTAGCAGGTCAACAATAGCAACGACGCTGCAGCGCGACGTTATTGAGACTCTGAGAACGACGTCCGGCGATGAGCAGATCGCCACTCTTTGGCTGGCTATTCAAATGCAGTCCAAGCACGAAGCTGCCTGCAACGACTTTGATGTTTTTCTGAATCCCAGTGCTGCCGATCCGGAGCAGAGCAACCCAGTCCTTGACGATCTGTACGCATTTTCTCTTGCGGTTCTCTCAGAACAAACATACACCACTGAAAATGACTGGCGCCATCAGGCCCTCTCCCTCGAAGCCATTGCGCTCCAAGCTCAACAGCAACGTCAAGACTTCCGTCCTGAGCTTGTGGACGCCTTGTATCCCATCCTCGAACGCATGGGTTCTCCGAACGCCGCACTCCAACGACATGCCGTTACCGCCCTCTCCATCGTCTCCACCGCCTGCAGCTATCCTACCCCTAAAGACCTAATCATCGAGAACGTCGACTACCTCGTCAACGCTGTGGCCTTAAAACTCAACACCTTCGACATCAGCCCCCAGACACCGCAAGTCCTGACAATGATGATCAAGCTCTGCGGCGCAACCCTAATCCCCTACCTCGACGACCTCGTCGAGTCCATCTTCGCAATCCTAGAATGCTACCACGGCTACCCCAAACTCGTTGAGCAAATGTTCAGCGTCCTCAACGCCATCGTCGAAACAGCCAACAAAGCCGCTTCTGCCACCGCCATCACCGAAACCGCAGAACCTCTTCCCCGCATCCAAACCTACAAACCCACCTCCCTCGCCTCCCTCGCCTCCCAACTCCAACAAGCCCGAATTGAAAATCCCCACCTCGACCCTCTCCCTTCCCCACCCCCAGAAACCAACCCCTCTCCCTCCTCCCCACCAGAAGAACCCCCCCAAGCCACATCCACAGACACCCCCTCCCCCCTCCCCTCCCCTCTCCGCACCATCTTCTCCATCACAACTCTAACCCAACACCACCTTCCCACCCCCTCCCCCCCCCTCCGTCTTCTTCTCCTCAACCTCCTCCCCCCCGCCTTCTCCCTCCTCGCCCCCCACACAGACAACCTCCTCCCCCTAATCCACGCCCTCTGGCCCGCCCTCATCGCCCGCCTCTACGACCCCGAAGCCTACATCACCACCGCCGCCGCCGCCGCCTTGACCGCACTCTGCAAAGCCGCAGGCGAGTTCCTGGCTTCGAGGTTTAGGGATGAGTGGGAGAGGATTGGGGGGTTGTGGGCGAGGTGTGTGAGGGAGGCGGGGGTGGAGAGGAGGAGGATGGGGAGGGTGGGGGGGTTGCTGGGGAGGAGGGAGGGGGCGGTGGGGGGGTTGGTGTTGGGGGTTGTGGAGTGGGTGGGGGTGGGGGGGGGGATGGAGGAGGGGGTGTGGGAGATGGTTGAGGGAGGGGCGGGGGGTGGGGGTGGGAGGGAGGGAAGAGAGGCGGATATGGGTGAGAGGGGGAGGGGGTTAATGGAGGGAAGGGGGAGGGAGGTCTTGGAGGGGTTAAATGCGGATATGCTGTGGTTGGTTGAGGAGAGGGAGAGGGTGAGGAGGGGAGGGAGAGGGCTGGAGAAGCTGGTGGTTGAGGGGGTGGTGTTTGGGGATGTTGATTTGTGAAATGGCTCGGGGAATCAAAGATGGTAGCTTAGTGCGTATGAGCCGAGTTGGCCATGTTTATTCGAATAGTGTAGGATATGAAGCGAAGCATGTCTGTGGTGCACTCTCGAGAAGGTCTCGAAAAGTCTGTTTGAATGCGGAGCGAAGCATCTCCAGCATGTTTGATAGATGGGAGTGGAGCATTATCATTGCATACTATCTGAGCCTCTCTGAGCAGAGGTTTCGAATCGAGAGGGTGGAATGGATGGCGTGAGCCAAATCTTGTACAGCAGCAGAAAGCAAGGAGTCAAAGAGCCACAGATTGCAAGCAAAACCAAGGCCTCGGGGATCGGTCGAGTTTGTCGAACGGAATGCCAGATTGAAGCGGTCTATTCCTCCTCGGACTCGTCTTCGTCGCTCTCGGCATTCTCGAGCCACTGGAGGAAGGGTTCGGCAGCCTTGCGGACCTTCTTGCTTGTTGAAAGTTCGACGTAGCGCTTGCTCGCCTTGGGGCACCAAGCCTTGAGGACGTCCTCCGAGATGAGATCCTCTTGGTAGTAGGCTAGAAGGATCTTGGGCACCTGAGGAATCAGCTTGGGGTGCTCGTTGCCGACGAAGCGCTCGGTACCGCCGAGGAAAGCCTTCTCATGTTTTTCGGAGGTGATCATCTGTACAGAGAATTAGCGAGATATTGCAGAAGCTACAGGGGGAGAGACATGCCTTCTTGAGCATGCTTGAGCGCTTGGGAATTTGGACGACGATATCCTCGTCAAAGATGGTTTGGGCGAGCACAGTCAAAGTTTTGTGCTTTTCTTCGATGCCGAGATCCTTGGCCTTGACATAGATATCAACATCGTCCACGTTAGCAACGCCACCTTTATCTTTGGCGGTCTCTATAATCCAGCTACCAAGCTGATCGTAGGAGCTTGTGCCGTTCTCGCCCTCTCCGTCTTCATCAGCCTCATCGAACACGAGCTTCTGCTTGAGGTCATCTGGAAGCTCCTTAGCGCGAGCTTTGACTGCCTCCTCGGAGACGTCGAAGGCCCAGACATCATCTTTGATCCCCGGCTTGTCGTTTAAGTCTTTGGCCTCAGCATTGATACGGCGGGTGAGCTCGTCATCGCTACCAGCTTCAAGAGCTACATCGGCATCCTCTTCGGCTTCGGCATTGTCGGAGTGGCTGTCTCCAGAGCCTCCATGTCCATTTCCATTCTGTTCAGCGTCGCCGCCATTCTCTTTCGCTTTAGCTCTACGAGCCTTCTTCTCAGACTTATCTTTCTTGCCCTTCTTTGGCTGGTTCTTGAGTATGAAACCACTCAACTTCAAGCGAAGGTCGACATCCGAGCGCTGGCCGCAGGCCTTGCAGTCTAGTGTAATGTGCCCATCCTTGATCTGCGTGTCCGTCTCTGGATTCTTGCATTTCTTGCAGAGAACGAACTTGGATATGTACCCATCGAGATAAGTCTGAAGCTTGGAGGCTTCGTGGGCGCCGTTAATGATCCATCGGTCATCGGCTGGGCTGGTGTTTGTCTGGGCACCGAGCTCAAATCCGAAGTACTTGATCAGATCTACGGTAGAGTCAGCATCACATCCCGCCACGTGGTTTCGGTTTGCATACGAGGTGGGGGTCGACTCAATGAGTGAGCAACGCTGCTGAGATTGACAATGACGGTCTTGATGCCGTTACCCTTGCCTTCCACCTTGGACTGCAATTTCTCCATCTTGTAGCGGTAGAAGGGGTCGGCGACATCCTGGTTATCTAAATTAATTGGCTCCAGGATATACCAATGATAGACTTACCCGACGGATGTTGATAGTAGCCATGATGACGATGAGTCTTAATAGTGGCTAGAAGTAATCAAAGATTCGGACGCCGTGAAGAGAGATATAGGACCGCCGAATGGTGCCGACAAAGACATGCGTAGATCCAGGATGCTCGAGAAGGTTTCTGCAAAGGCTGCAGAATCTGGGACGTGCGGAAAAAGGCTAGCCGTTGGACCTTGAGTATTGACTACAAGGTTTCCGCAATTTGCGAAATTTTTGCAGCTTAAGCGGCGGATGGTGTCTGAAGGGGTTGGCGCGGGACGAATACATATACAACAATCTGATGATCCTGCGATACGATGTATGTAGAAGAGTAGTGTAGCCTTGGGCGGAGACGGCGAAAAAGTTGGAAGTTTGAACGTAGCAAAGCTGGCAGCTTTGTATAGCTTGCAGTGTGTTTGCAACAGCGTCTCTGAGCTGGTGCTCAAATGTGTGATGTACGGCCTGTTTGGGCTTTTTGGGGACGGATGATGACGGGAACATTCAAGAGGACGAGGAGGAAAATCATCACGAGTAAATCTAGAGGCATTCGGTTCGCGCTAAAGCGCTAGTTTAGCGGCAACAAGCACGTGCATGACACCTGAGTGTTGGTACATTTTCTGCATCCCATCTTCATGATTCTAATCATTTCAGAAAAACTCTCCTTAGGAAGGCATTCTGCACACTGACAAACAGACAATTGAAAGTCACGCCTTATAAGATATATATATCCTTCTGTAGATGCCCAAGCAACAACAATATGAGCGGGGAAGAATAGCAAGGTAGATCCTTTCCGAAACAACTGAGACGAGAGAACCTACCGTACTCGGGAAGCTTGGGTCTCATCTTATTCTTCTCGCTTCATGACATGGTTTACCTGGGTTTGGAGAGGAGGGTGATTTCTTAGTGCAAGAGCATAGAAAACAAGGTCATTCCGTACCTTTGGCCAGGAGACTTATCCCGTGGAGCTCATAAACTGTGATAGCCTGTGTTCGCATGACGCTTGGAGACATATTGAGCATTACTGAGGCATTCTATTCCTTTGGTCGGACCCTTCGATGGGCATCCTGTCAGTCAGAATATTAGGGACCATGTCATTGTGATTCCAGGAGCAGGAAAACGTGGTGGTGAAGCTCCTAAGTCAGATCTCATATCTGTGCTAGAAAAGCCTTGCTAGGGCCTGTCAGCACACAGCACTGCATGATTTTGGAGTCTTACAAGTCTGGTTTGCATCAGTCATCTTACTCCTTCATCTTCACTAGCCATCAATCTCGGACCTGGCATTGCGAGGCCACCCACGCAATTGAGTGGTGAGCATTCTGCCTATCGCATCATTTAACTTCTTCTTGACCACCTGGCGAATCCTGTGGGTCGTATCGTGTCTCATTGTATACGACCTGTCGCCAACAATATCTCAGTATCTGGCCAGTAATTTTAGATTGACGATTGCCTACGAAGATGGCAGTCGATTATTCCCTGTACCTGGTGACGGACTCTACAGCAGCTGTGCTCGGTAGCAAGGACCTGCCTGCTGTGGTCGAGAGTGCTGTTGAGGGTGGTGTTACAATAGTGCAATATCGGGATAAAACGAGCGAGACAAAGGATCTCATCCTCCTGGCTAAACGCTTACATACGATAACCAAGAAGCACAACATTCCCCTGCTAATCAATGATCGGGTGGATGTGGCGCTTGCTGCTGGTGCGGAAGGTGTCCATATAGGGCAGGATGACATGGGTGCGTATCTCGAACTCAAATAGCTTTCCTTGATTCTATTGGGAGGCTGTCATAACCTTGGCATCGATCTCGTACTCACAACATACACAGATCTGGGCACAGCACGTCGACTCATGGGACCGAATGCGATTATTGGTGTGACCTGCAGCTCCTTAAAGGAAGCATATGCAGCAACAATCGGCGGAGCAGATTATCTTGGAATCGGCACCATGTTTGCTACTCCAACGTAAGTGGTACATGATGATCTACTTCATCAAAGGCAGCAGGCTGACGCTGTTATAGTAAAGAAAACACCAAGTCAATCATCGGACCGCAGGGCACAAAGCACATCCTAAAGGGCCTTTCCGTGCAGGATAAGAAAATTTCAACAGTTGCCATCGGCGGCATTAACGAGTCCAACGTGCAGCGTGTCATGTACCAATCTCGTTCAACCTCCAAGGGACTTGACGGAGTGGCCGTGGTCAGCGCAATCATATCTGCGCATGATCCCAATGCCGCAGCTCAGCATCTGCGAACTCTGATTGGGAAACTTCCCTCATTTGCAACGATGAAGCCGGACAATTCAAAAAGAGTGGACATATTAATTAGTAAGGTACAAGATGCGGTGCTTGAGGTGGGGAGGTGCTCTCCTCTCTGTCACAACATGACGAATCTGGTGGTCCAGAACTTCGCCGCCAACGTTGCGCTAGCTATGTGAGCAGTCTCTCCCAGGTACTACCACGGCACATCGCTGACACGTCAACAGAGGGGCGAGTCCAATTATGGCCAATTATGGCGAGGAAGCCGAAGATCTAGCGGAGCTGAAAGGTGCTTTAGTCGTTAACATGGGTACCGTTACCCCAGATGGGATCTCCAACTACCTTCAAGCGGTAAAGGCCTACAACGCGCAGGGTGGCCCTGTACTCTTCGACCCGGTCGGTGCTGGCGCTACCAGAATTCGAAAAGCAGCTGTCAAGTCACTGATGAACGGAGGGTATTTCGACGTAATCAAAGGCAATGAAAGCGAGATCACCACTGTATTCGGAAAAATAGCTCAACAGCAAAAAGGAGTTGACAGTGGCGGTAGCAACACCTCAGCCCAGGACAAGGCTCGTCTAGCCAAACAGCTTGCTGCTCGAGAACAGAACGTTGTCCTTCTAACAGGAGCGACCGATTACTTGAGTGATGGCGAGCGTACATACGCCATAAGGAATGGAACTGCTTATCTTGGCGAGATCACAGGCAGCGGTTGCACCCTTGGGACCACCATTGCAGCTTTTCTTGCCGTACAGAAAGAAGACAAGCTGCTTGCTGCGTTGAGTGGTGTTATGGTGTTCGAGATTGCCGCTGAGCAAGCAGCCCGGCGGTCAAGCGTTCTGGGCCCTGGAACCTTCGTGCCGGCCTTCTTGGACGAACTGAGTGGTATCATGAAGCGTCCGGCGCTCGACAATTGGTCATGGCTTGCAGCAGCCAAGGTCGAGGAAATGGATGTCTAAGTAGTCCGCGTGCATGCGGTGGATACATGTATCTAATGGAGGCTCTACATATTCTACAAGTCACTCCAATCCCTTGTGACCACCGATATTGGTGGCGTAAGCCAGATAACGACCTAATTGCGTAGAGAAATTTACAGCAAGAATTGGTGCTGCTCCTTCTTGATAGTCATGAAAGAACGTATCAACGGACTATCAATAGGCTGCACGACAGATAACGACCCACCACAGCTTGAAAGGCGAACCACCAAGCCATATGCCTTATTCGTGCAAACCACCCAATAGGGAGAGCTCGAAGCCCAAGTAGATCACATACGAGGAATCCCAATAACAATATATGACCCTACCCTCCACACTCATTCGCCCTTCCCACTAGTGACCCTCTCCCTCTCCCACATCTCAACCTCAAACTCCACCTCCCCCTCCCTCTTCACCCCACCCACCCCCTCCACCCCACACCACTCCTCCAACTCCCCTTTCCCCCTCTTCCTCCATCCCCCCACCCCATCCCCATGCCCCTCCCCACCTCCCTCCCTCCCCCCAACCATCACCCCCCCCGGAAACCACCGATCAACCTCCCCCTCCCACCCCACCCTCGTCCACAGCACCCGCTCACACGCCCCCATCCCCAGCGCTTGCTCATAGATACTCGCCCCCCCAATCACAAACACCCTGCCCACCCTCCCCTCCCACTCCTCCTGATACTGCCGCACCCCTTCTTCGATACTACTCGCCGTGATAACCGCCGTGTTGGCCGAAGGCGTGAAGGTGGTGTGGGTGCGAAAGGCGGGCGAGCGGGAGATTATGATGTTGATGCGGGATTTGAGGGGGCGGTGCGCGGGGGGGATGGATTCCCAGGTTAGGCGGCCCATGAGGACGGCGTTGATTGGGGACTTGGCATTGTTGTTGGTGGTGGGAGGGGGTGAGGTGGTGAGAGGGGGATTTGGGGTTGTGGATGAAGGGTGGGTATTGGGGTTTGTGGTGGGGGTTGGAGGGCGTTTCGTGATGCGGGCGAAGAAGGCGAGGTCGGCTTTTAGGGGTGGCCAGGGGAGGGTGCCGCGGAGACCGATGCCGAGGGTGGGGGTGGTTGCTACGATGAGGGTGAGGGGTGGGAGGGACGGCATTGATGCTGAAGGGGAGGAGAGGGTCATGATAGGTGGGGGAGAGCTAAAGATGCACAGTCAGGGTTTTGGGAAGTGATCTTTATTTCTCACGGAAATATATTCCGACTAAATAACCGTAGAGCTTCGTCCCTGTTCAATGGGCGCTAAAGCTTCAAAGACACTACCCATAACCTGTATGATCCCTCCCACCTAGACAACGACCCCATCGCTATGCATCAGACCGGAAGTTGCTCATAATTGTGGTGGTCTCTCCTCCTCACCCTGCCTGCTCTCCTGAGTCAATCTCTTTAAGCGCGCCGCGACATCGATGGCATATTCCTCGCCCTTCTTCTCTGCTTCGCTTGCTCCTATAGTATTGAGCTTCCCAAACAGCCATGCTTCTTTCAGAATCCGCGTCAGGGAGAGCACGTCTTCTGCGGATCTGATCTGCTCGTAGTGTTAATTTCCTCTCTCCAGGAGCTCGAAAGCACACTCGACTTTGAGGATATTCGTGGCCAATTCAATAGAGGCTGCATTGTAAGGATGCCCGCGCTTTAGAATACGTAGAAATAGAATATCGACATACCAAGGCGGCTGTCTCAACTTCCATCTGGAACGCTGCCACAGCGGTAGCATTGCGGTCCTCGGCTTCGATCTGAGATGCCACAATCAGCCGGGATCTGTGCTGTTCGTGTGTAGAACATGACTCTATGGTTGCCCGATTGCAATACTCGGAAGCTCTAGAATGCTCTCATGGAGGCCATATTTACGATTCCTCGCCTGGTATTCGAGGGTGATACATAAGGAAAACTTGAACAGGGCAAGAAGGTTTTTTATGCAGCTCAGTGTAGAAATTGAGGGGTATAGCACTTACCGGGGCATGGCCAAGGATATTCTCAAAGCGTCTGACGAGTTGTGAGACGTCGGCGAGTGCTCTATCTATGCACTAATCAGAGCCTAGGACGTACTGTGCAATTATGAAGGGTGACAAACTAAGTAAAGCGCCGGAGGTCCGTTGATTGGCCTCCATGGTCTAGAATACCAATGACTTCAAGGAATCACTACGAGCAAAGAAGCTCGAGATAATGGTGCTATGTATGCTTGTAGGAAGAGAATTGACAACACGCCCTTGCGCCAAAGGAAGTTAGCATACATAAATTGATGGAATATCATTGTGTTGGAATCCAGTCAATCCCAGTGAAAGGTAGACGACCGGACTTCTACGGTCGACCCGAGAGTCTTCGGACGCTTCTCAATAAGTAATAAACGGCCTTGTATGATTGTGCGATTCAGACCAGTAGCTGGTATTCACAAAGTTTATATCGACGATATGTTGACAACAGCTGTGTCTTTACCAATGAGCACCCAGTAATCGCACTCCCATTGGATAAAGGATGAGCAGCCGCGCTTGTAAAGAGCAAGTGAGCATTCCTCGAATCAAGTGACCAAAAATAGTCCGAGAACGATAGCATCGCCCGCGCCTTGAAGAAACAAAGGCCGTAACTACCGGGAGTGTGGTCATGTCCGGGTCTGGGCAGTCATGTCTATCTGATACCCTTTGCCCGCTACCAGGGTCATGCTGAAACAGCACTGTCAGCACTGCCTTCCTGCTGTTGTGGCTCATACCTCGTCCTTCTCCGCCGGACTCTCCTTTGTTGCACCAGTCATGCATCCTTGAGCAGAAACATGTGTTTGAAAGGCTTGGACGATCTCCGTTCAGCCGCATTTATCATAGTCCACCCTTGCGCAACGCCTGAAGCTATCGTGGCTTCTTGGATTGTAATATTCCAACCGTACCTACTCAGGTCTCGTGCTTACTTGCTCTGGTGATGAAGACTCATGTACTTGCTTTATCGCTCCTGATCGTATGATTTACGTCTTAGGCATCAGCTAACATGAAGCCCGTTAGACCCTTGCGTCTCAATTTTTCTATTCCTTCTCCCTCGCCTACAATGTCTCGATCGAACGCTTCCTTCCATCCTATATCCCAGACCGACGACGACGACGATGACTACGGCGACGAAGAAGAGGAAGGGGTGCTTGCGCTCTCCCAAGCAAGCCTGACTATGCCCAGCTCTCCGGCTGCCCTTCGCCGACTCCATTCTGCAAGAACGTCCGAGCTCAATTTGCGAAGCCGCCTGCCTTCGCAACTGACAACGGACGAGCGCTCCGGGCTTCTCGCATTTTCCGACGGCAGGGCGAAGACATACATGAGCGCACCCAATACTGCTCGTCCACGAATCTCCAGGCGACCATCCGTGAGTAGCATCCGGATGCCGAAGCATCATAGCAGAGCAAGCTCGTGGGGTGTACGGTTGGCCAGCGCCTTGGGCTCGTCCGGTCTTGCGGATTCGAAGGCATCCCTGTTTGTGGACGAGCGCGTATGGTATGACCAGTTCACATCAACGGATTGGGTACATGACAGCATTGCCGATGCATTCCGAATACGGGACTTGAGGTCACGCAAAGATATCCGTGGCCGACTATATGCGTGGTTTGATGGAGCACAGGGTTGGATACTTGTGGCTATGATTGGCTGCATCACAGCATGCATTGCATATTTTGTTACTGTAACAGAGACAAAGATCTTCGATCTCAAGGAAGGTTACTGTAGAAATGGCTGGTACTTCGACAAGAGGAAATGCTGCTATGGAGAGGAAGAGTGCCCAGCCTGGAAAACATGGGGCGTAGCAATGAAGTCGATCGGCATGGAAGAGAAGTGGATAGACTTCATTGCCTACGTCTTTTTCGTGGTACTATTGTCTGTGATGGCTTGCTTCCTCACACTACTCACCAGAACCGAGATCCCGTCGACTTTCTCCATGACAACGCTTGACGAGAACCTTGGGGCTGACACAAAGCGCAAGGAAAACGGGGAAGCGTACGGCACAAAAGGCTCTCTAAGCCCTATGGAGGCACCTCGTGAACCAGCGAAGCCGTCGACCACGGTGTACTACCCAGCTGCCGGGAGTGGAGTAGCTGAGGTAAAGGTCATACTCAGTGGTTTCGTCGTTCATGGATACCTTGGTGTCAAGACGCTCGTGGTGAAAACGGTGGCACTGATTTTCAGTGTATCATCAGGGCTGAGTCTGGGGAAAGAAGGTCCTTACGTGCACATCGCCACCTGTGTGGGCAATATAGCCTGCCGTGTGTTTTCGAAGTACAATCACAACGATGGAAAGAGACGTGAGATGCTCAGTGCAGCCGCAGCCTGTGGTGTTGGCGTGGCCTTCGGTGCTCCCATAGGTGGCGTACTATTCAGTCTCGAAGAAGTCAGCTATTATTTTCCGGCAAAGACTCTTTTCCGAACTTTCTTTTGCTGTATTGCTGCTGCTCTGTCAGTCAAGTTCCTAGATCCCTATGGGACTGGCAAGATTGTCATCTTCGAAGTTCGGTACGTCACCGACTGGAAGAGTTTTGAGATCTTTGCTTTCATCTTGCTTGGAGTACTCGGTGGTGCTTTGGGCGCTCTCTTCATCAAAGCTTCGGGTATATGGGCACGCACCTTCCGACGAATACCGACTATCAAGAAGTGGCCCGTTCTTGAGGTGGCTTTGGTAGCCTTGATCACTGGTCTTACGAGCTACTGGAACCGTTATACTAAGCTGGCGGTTACTGAACTTCTTTTCGAAATTGCCGCCCCTTGCAGACTCTCTGACAAATCCGGCTTGTGTCCACAGGACGGAAATGAGATCATGGTCATCGTGCGCTATCTTTGTGTAGCCTTCGTGGTCAAGGCGTTTCTCACCATCATCACCTTTGGCATCAAACTTCCCGCTGGCATTTACGTTCCGTCCATGGTGGTTGGAGGTTTACTAGGTCGGATTGTTGGCCATCTCGTCCAGTACCTCACTTTCAGATTTCCAGATGCCGCGATCTTCGCTAGCTGCCCGGCTGATGGAGGCCTCGAAAGTTGCGTGACACCTGGAGTCTACGCGCTAGTTGCCGCTGGTGCTACTATGTGCGGTGTGACTCGACTGTCAGTAACACTTGCTGTCATCCTGTTCGAACTTACAGGAAGCCTGGACCATGTGTTACCATTCTCCCTCTCGGTGTTGGTTGCAAAGTGGACGGCAGATGCTATCGAGCCGTTAAGCATATATGTAAGTAGCATGCGATGACGTCGTATAACTTTTCTGACGTTGTTTGTAGGACCTGCTGACAGATATGAACTCATATCCACTGCTAGACAACAAGATTAGGCCAATCTTCACAGCCGATCTGGGCGACATCACCCGAAGAGTACGGCCTCACCGTATCATTGACATCTCAAATTCGCCTCTTGTGCCAGCACAAGACCTACGTGGAAAGCTCGAACGCCTCCACAACGCCGGCGAGGTGGACGGCGGCCTTCCAATTTGTCGAAACGGAGTCCTTGTTGGTCTGATTCCGGCGCCCGATCTGGAATTTGCATTGGACAAACTAAATGACGAAGAGCATTCTCTTTGTCTCATGGCCACAAATATCTCGTGGCACGGCGCTGAAGAAGACGAGGAGAGGGAGCACGAGCCAACAGATTTCACACCATACATCGACCCAGCACCCGTCGCTTTAGATGCCAATTCTCCCATGGATCTTGTCTTCCAATGCTTCGTGAAGCTGGGGTTAAGATACATCTGCGTTCTGCGGGACGGGAGGTATGCAGGTATGGTGCACAAGAAGGCGTTTGTGAAGTACGTTAAAGAGCTTGAAGAGGCTAGGGAACCTTGATGCCCTGTTCTGATGATGGGTCATGGTAGATCGTCATTTTCGGTAGGAAACTTTTGAATCATTGCGTTGCATAGCGTGGGTATGTAACACTCTATCCGGGTGCTTTGAAGGTCAACGGCGTACTCTAAAGGGACACAAGAGGGCGGCATTTGGGCGGCGGCATCGGCGTACATACTCGATTGCTTGTAGCATAGAGTACATATTCTTTTGGCGACTCTTTCATATCCATTACTCATATTTGAAGATCCACAGTGCCCTCGATTACGTGTTTCCACGTATGGTTCAGTTCGTTCAATTGACTTCAGATCCAGATCATCTCTCGTTCTCAGCCCTCAACTCCTTCATCAACCCCCCAACATCCCGCCGCTGCTCCTCCCTCTCCAACGCGCCTTTAATCACGCCATGCAGCTCCCCCACCTTCCTCACCGCCGTATCCACACACCCGAGCAGTACCAACGCATCCGTCGGCACCCCGCCCTGCTTCGAAATCGCACACACCTCGCCACTCCTATTCGCCGCCACCACAATCTCCCCCTCGCTGCACTGCTCCTCCCTCATCGTCGCATCAACCACCAGTTTCTCCCCGCCTTCAAAAACCGCAAAGCTGACGCACAGCGGCCAGTGCAGCAGCGCCAGCGGCACGGGCTCCCTCTCCTTAACCGTGTAAACCGTCAGCTCCCCGCCCCTGACCTCGGTGTCCGGGATGCGGAAGTGCGCGAGCGAGCAGATGACCGCGATGCAGGCTGCGGAGAGGAGGGAGCCGTCGTGGGAGAGGATGTGCACGGTGGTGGAGAGGGACCAGACGGAGTGGCCGGCGACGAGGCAGAGGGATTCGGTGCTAAGGGCGGAGGAGCGGCGGAGGGAGAGCTCGAGGAGGCGGGAGAGGTGGGTGGAGGGGTCTGTGGATCTGGGGCGTGAGCGGGTTCAGTATTGTGGTGGGTTGGGGGTTGGGAGGTTTCGAATGGATGGGGGGCGATGGGGGAAAGGAGAGGGGGGGCAGGTACCGGCCTGGTTCGTAGCTGGGGGTTGCCATGGGGGAGAGCTCGGTGGTTATGGTGAAAATGCCGTCGAATTTGCGGTCCGGGAAGGGGGCGGTGATAGAGGCGGTGGTACGGGCGAGAATTCTGAAGTTGGTAAATGAGTGACTGGCCTGGATTTTGGATTGGGTGTAGGAGTGAGTTCTACCTCGTCTTGCCCAGAGTCACGTCTGCGACTCCGTGGTCTTCGCCGAAGGTGATTTTGATGTCGCGGAAGGCATCGAGAGCGCGGCCATCGAGACGGATATCCTCTTTAAGAGCTTCGAGGATGAATGCGCGCTCGATGAGCGATGGCTCCGCTTCTCGAGGCATGATTGCGCGCTGAGAAACAGCTCCTGAACCAGTACCTTTCCTCAGACCGTGCTTTTCTTGGCGCTCATGGCTCGCTTAATTAGTGTTGCGGATGATCGACGCCGGGGACTTTCCGCGATCGTTTCTTCCAATGCTCATTCCTAGCAAGTTCTTTCACCCATCATTGCTGTTGCGCTTGATCAGCCGCCATGACGACCGGTAAAGTCCAACGCTATCGCGATCGCGCGTAAAGCTGACAATGGTGCAGCTCATAGACCTACATTCGATCCCGTAGGAGCCTTTAAAACTGAGCAACGAGCGGGGCTGATCACTGCAGGCAAAAGGAAAGGAAGCCCAGCGCGGGCCTGCTTACCATCAGCGACTGCTACCAGCGCACAAACATCTCAAAACTCGGTTCGTCCTCTGTGCCACGAGCCCTCAGTGGGTCTAGCATTGACAGCCAGTCAGCCAGCCAGGGCAGGGCGGCGCCGCGGAGACTCAGCCCCGCGACCTTCGAGCGCAATTACTGGAGGCCGAAGCTGTACACTTCTCCAAGAAAACTGGCGACCTCGCAGGCACAGAAGCTCCTACCGCAGAGTCTACAATATCAAGCAAGCGGCAATTAGAGGCTGGTCCAGGACAGGAGGATGATGCGGAGGAAGATATTGAAGCCAAGCGACGGCGTGTACTTGCAGAGACGAGAGACATTGATGCAGATTCTGACGGCTCGGGGAGTGAGAGTAGTGAGGAAGACAGGTCTGTATATCTAATGCATGCCGATGGTTGGGGCATTGGGCTTAAAATTCTTAGTGACGATGAAGAAGACGAGACCGCAGAGCTGCTTTGGGAGTTGGAGAAGATCAAGCGCGAAAGGGCTGAGCAACGAGAACAAGAGGTGAGCACGCCAACTAGAGAACGTAGGCCGGGCTTCAGCTTGCTAACGTGAAGTTGTAGGAGCGAGAGAAGGCAGAAGCGGAGAAAGACCAACGAGAACATGACATAGCCCTTGGGAATCCACTGCTCAATCCCAGCCAAGACACCGACAAAAAGCGAAGGTATGTCCTACTCGTGATTCACCGAACATCGTGCTTACCATTGGGTAGATGGGATGACGACGTCGTATTCCGCAATCAAGCCCGAGGCACCGAGAATAAAGGCAAGAAAGAATTTGTCAATGTACGCCTTTACCACTCTCGATCGGGTTCGAAGACGTTGCTTATGCGTTCCCTAGGATCTACTTCGCTCAGACTTCCATAAACGGTTCATGGTGCGTAACATTCGAAATGGGAGTACTTTATCATAGCGAGTTTTGCTGATACGTTACAGAGCAAATATGTTCGATGAAATGTCGTGACACTTCGCTATGCCAACATCCAAGTACAAACCTCGGAGCTGGAAGTGCGGGAGCACAATTGTGTAAGACGCAGCCTAGTCCACGAAATGCAGGCTATTGGTAACTTACCTTGCATCCACCAAATTCTGTGCGATCTATGAGAGATGGAAACGCTCGTTGCGTGCACATTCGACTTCGTGCTAGGCTGCTACAAGTTCTCTCTGGCCGAATCCGCTGTATATCCACCCATCGTTGTTTTCGAAATCGACACGAAGACAAGATGCCGGTCGATAGGAAATCAGGTGCAATGGTGCACGTCAGCTGCGCCCCCTGGTGGAAGGACCGGTACTTGCCATGAATGCGACGTTCCGAGAAAAACATAGCACACGAACAGTCCCCTACGTGAATTCGAAGAAGTATTTCAGCTCATTATCTGTAATTCAATGCGGGGTCCTCCTAAGGGGCGCAACATCGCGCGATGGAGGGGCAACTTACACTTGAGTAAAGTAGTACAACGCACCGTGGTGGACAGAAGGCACTAACAAGAGAGTTCCTGATAATGAAAGCGCCAATGGGATGGCAAGAACGGGCCAGGTCGCCCTTATCTTTTCCACGATCGGTGCAACACGTGAAGCTCTTTCCATACTAGTACTTTACCATGTTCTTAAAAGCCGTGGCTTTGAATCCCATCTTCTGTTCTCCAATTCTACCTTTACACACATCCAATTACAATCCCTTACTGCATACATCTCTCTACTCATTCCAACTTCTTCAACACCATCTACACAACAAGATTCAGTCTGCTCATTCGCAATGGCTGGCTACGGTGATGACAATACTGTCGGCTATCCTCCTACCCTCTTCAACGAGTCCTTTCGCCCAAGCTAACATAATCGACAGGGCTCTCGCGGCTATGGAAATGACACAACCTCTGGAGGCTACGGTGTGCGTCATGGCCAGCAAACCCTTTCTACTTTCAAGGACTCAACTCCTCCATAGGGCGGCCAGGGTTCTAGAATTGGCGATGACACTTCATTCGGTGTAAGTTCGCCTAGGTTCTCAATTAGAGCTCACAGCTAAACCGCGTAGCGCTCCAGCAACATTGGAGGCGGTCACGGTGGCTCGGACAATTATGGCGTATGCTCTCAGATGGCCCATGGTTTGCAGGTGCAGAATTGATCCTGCATATAGTCATCTGGTCAAGGTGGTCTGGGCTCTGACAATTACGGCGTGAGTAGTACTTCATTGTTCTCAAAAAGACTGATCGACGTGTTAAACGTTGCCCAGTCCAGCGGCACCGGAAGTGGCTTAGAGCGCCAGGGCGACGACTACGACTCCAGTACCCGCTCCGGTGGCAGTCGTTTTGGTGGGGCCGCAACCAGTGGCACTGGCTTTGGCAACAAGAGCAACATTGGTATGGGCAACGAGACCAGCCTACCATCCGACTATGGGACCGACAATCGCCAGGGCAGCCAATTAGGCGGCAGTTCGGACCCTTACTCTGGAAGCAGCGAAGTCGGGTCCGGATATAGTGGTGGCGCTGGCTTTGGCAACAAGAGCTCAAGCCACGAGCCCAGCAGTGGGAGCGGCTACGGAGGCAATTCAGACTTGTCTCGCAGCTCAGACCCATATAGCGGGAGAAATGAGTATGACTCGGGATCTACTGGTGGTGTCGGCTATGGGAACAAGAGCTCGCACAGCGATGACAATCCTTCTGGAGGTGGTAAGTCGGATCCCTCTCCATTACCCCTGAGGTCCTTGCTGATGCTCTTTTTTGAAGATTCCAAAGCCGGGAAATTCATGGAGAAGATGGGTGGCATGATGGGAAACCAGAAAATGGAGCAGAAAGGCATGGAGAAGCGTGAACAAGCTGGGTACGGTGAAGGCCAGTCGAGCGATTATTGACTGCTGTACGCTGGATAACTCCTTTCCGTGGAAGAGTTAGTACTGATACCAGCGGCGCGAGACTTGGCAAAGAACTCTTATTCTTAGTCCGGCACAGGCACTAGGCAAAAAGCAATTGGTATTCTTACAAGGCAGGACAAGTCCATCCATTTCTGTTTGAAACGTTCTCCTATATTCAATCTCCACGTTTTCCCGTATATACGATACCTCATTTCCCCAACTCATACATACTCATCCCCCCTCATCCATCCCAACTGCTTCCACATATTCAACTTATCCCATTCCTTCGTCCACCCCTTGATCTTCCCACCCTCACACTCGAAAATCGCCGCCGCGCTCCACTTCGCCTTCTTCCCACTCGGCTCGATCCCATTGTGCGCTTCGCCGCAATGGCTCCCTTCGGCTGAGTACCGCAGAAGCACCATGGAGTCTTTCGCGAAGACGTAGTCGTAGGACACGATATGCAAGTCGGCGATGGCGGACATGACGTGCGCGTGCGACTCCGCGTAGTCGAGGGGCGTGTGGCATGTTGGGAAGGTGGTTGGGGCGGTGAAGGTGCTGTTGGGGGTGCAGAGCTGGGGGTTTCAGTAGTCAGTGGAGCGAGAGGAAGCGGGAGGGGAGTCGGGATGTACGTGAGCGACGGATGAGCGGCCTTTGTTTTCTTTGGGGGAGTAGGCTATGGCCATGTATTCTTTTACTACGGCGATGTTTTTCTGGGCAGGGTTAGTTAAGTAAGGGTTTGAGAGTGAGGAGTGGAGTGGGAGCGAAGGACCTCCTCTTGTTCGTTCTGCGGAGTTGATAGTTTGACGGGGATGTTGGAGGCGGCCATTTCTGGAGCTGGAGGTTCGATGTCAGGGGGGACTAATGATTGTTGGCTTTGTGCGAGGAGCTGTAGCAAAGTCTGAAAATGATTAAAGTATATCCTGACGGTCTGGAAGAGGACCGACTGTGGTGCTGGACTACGTCATGCTCGATTTCTCTCGGAGACAAGATTGAGTATCTCCGGTCCCCTCGGCCTAATTGGACAAACCTCACTCATTGCAGGAGATCAGCCCCCCCATTCGAAAGCTGCGCTCCTCGATGTGGTTCCCCTCATAGCATGCCCATCTGCATTGAATGCCGCTACCCTGTCTCCCAGCTCTACCATGTTCTGCACAGCAGCAACAAGACCAAGAAGCCTCCTTCCACAGCTGCTCCATCTCAGGGTTCAACGCCCGCTATACCATCTGCAACAACAAAGTCACGGAGTGATGGATTGGCGAGAGTAACCACTGGTGGGGTGGGAGACGTACGGTTGACGCAGTGCCCGCGCTGCAAGCGCTTTGCAGACAAGTATGTGGAGCACGACTTTGTTGTGCTTTTCATCGATTTGGTGCTCGTGAAGCCACAGGTAGGCCTTCTCGGTGTGGTAAAAGTTTTCTTAGCTCAGAGCTAACAGCACAATGCCAGGTCTACCGACACCTGCTCTTCAACCGCCTTGCTCGCGATGACGACGAGCTAGACGTACATCCCCTTCTCCAGCTCCCCAAAAACCGTACTGACACCGCCCCCAAGCCCTCCATCCTCCGTCTCGGTACCCTCCTTCTTCTCTTCGACGTCTACCTGACCTGGACACACATCGAAAGCCTCCCCGCCACGCTCACCACCTCCTCCCCCATCCCCCACCTCCCCATCCTCCTCCAATACATCTTCTACCTCCTCCTCTGCGCCCTCACAACCCTCGCCCAGCATCTCACCATCCGCTGGCTCGCCAACCAATTCGGCCTCGGCGTCGTCCAACATCAGCAATCGCCCAGCTCTGACGCCGCAGCACCAGAGACGACTCCCCGCGCCACAGCCAACGGCATCACGACCGCGCTGATCGTTAGCTCCTGCATGAAGCTGTTCCCGATCCTGATGGTGGTGTGGAAGTACGACGATGCAGACAACGAGAGCGATGGGTGGAATGTTGGGCGGAGTGTGGGCAGGGGCGTGGAGTGGGCGGTTGCGGTGCAGAACTTAGAGGCGGTGAGAATACTGCTTGGGTCTGGGTATCTGAGCGCCGCGGGGCTGGTGGCTGCGGGCGCGGCGGCGAGGTGGGTCGTTGCAGTAGTTGTGCTGGGAATTGTGGGGTTGGGGGCGGGGCTGAATGCTGGTTGAATAGGATGAAATTGGTGAAGCTGACTTGAGAGACGTGCAGATGAGAACTACGACCACTGGACAGGAGGGATGCCTGGATCAAGGCGGTTTGGAGCAGCATCGCGACTAGGACAGCCTGTGGTGGTGCCATGCAAACGATGGGTTCGTCTCGCGCCACAAGGTTGGTAAGACGTACGTCTTTGTTGGTTGACTTGCCAGGGGTACTTGAAAGCGAATCAAATGGCTTGGTAGGATCCGGATTCGTGAAACAGATATCTTAAGACGATGTCCGAGGTCGGCCATCCAATCAAGAACACACTGAGAGGGACTACTCCATTACAGCGCTCTTCGATCAGGATCTGGCCGGTTGAGAGCTGCCAGACGTCGATGCTCGGAACCTCCATGGGTGGGTGGGATGCGTGAAGGGTGCAGATGTACTTCCAGATGATCAGCGGCAAGCGCTTCTTGAAGAGCCATCACGGAAGCAAGGAGATCACAGCAGAACGAAAGGGGTCGTTTATTAGACAGTGGGTTACTGTGAGGGCTTGACAGCGGACACGAAGGGGGGTAATATCCGGCAGTAGATGAAGAACGTATTTGGGAAAAAAGCTACTATGCATCGAACACACGGTCTCTGATATGACACGCCGCGGTTCCATTCATCGTAAGTAGCCGCCGCCCTTAAGGGAAAACACAAGGGTTCAATCTCGTGTACTGGAGTCATTCTGGCCACCAAGCGTCCAACCCGTACAAACGCAACATGAAGGGAACCCGTTGCCAATGAAGCACTTGACTGTCTAGACTTCAATCCCCCTAGGCACCGTCTCGGCTCTTGCGGTAGCTCGCCTGTAAATAGCAAGGAGTCAGCGTAAGCACTTCCTTGACAGGTGAAGACAAAAGCACAGGCATAGTTGCCACCATAGAGGCTGTAAAAACCTAGAAATTAAGGAATGCTTACCTCTTGCTCGACCTGCAGCCCATCCACCACCGGCGCGAGCTCACTTAGAATCTCATAGGCCTTCTTGTGGAACTCTAGCTGTGCAGCGATCAAATCTGCCAGGTTACGCAACGGCTCCGGCGTGTCTAGGACCTACACACATCATTAAATCAGCCCCATTCCCCCCCTCATTCCCATCGCCACCCCTAAGAATAAGCAACAAAAAGACTCACATTCTGCATCACCCCCACCGCCTCCTCCGTCTGCGTCACGAACTCATCCTCCTTCTGCTCCACCTCCCTCCTCATCTCCTCACTAACCATCTCCAAATCCGGATTCATGCCCCTCCCCCCCCCCTTCTTCCCCTTACTCGCATCCAGACTCAACCTCGCATTCTCAACCCCCTTCCTTGCCCGCGCCGCAAACATCAAATTCGTATTCAGCGTCGTGCTCCACCCAGCCAAGAACCGGGACTGGATCTGCGCGTCCTGCGCCAGGCGCGCCTCTCCGACTTTCTCTTCCGCGAGGGCATATTTCTCGAGCGCGGTGGCGAGGGGGTCCTCGGAGGAGGAGGAGGTCTGCGTCAGGAGCTGGGAGCCGGCGAGGGAGGCGCGCGCGATGGCGTGGTTGAAGGTCTTGGGCTGGGGTTTGGCGGCGGGGGGCGCGGTGAAGGCGGTTTGCACGTCGGCGGGGGAGGAGGCGGAGGAGAGGAGGTGGACTTTCTCGGTGATGGTGCGGCCGAGGTCGTTGAAGGATTCGCGGATGTTGGGCGGGTAGTCGTAGGCTTCGTTGGAGTATTGGGAGCTGTGGGAGAGGAGTCAGTTGAGATTGGGGGGTGAGAGGGAGGGGTGGGGAGGGGGAATGTGTACGTGACTTGGAGGAGCTTTTGGTGGACTTGTTTGAGGGCGTCGACGCGCTTCTCGAGGGCGATGTAGTCTGGGGGAAGTTCTGTCTGTGGATGGTCAGCGACGATGTGAGGGTCGGTGGGTGGGGCCTGCGCACCTTGTCGTCGGCCTGACCGAATTGCTCTTTGAGATATTGCTGTGTTCGGCCTGCGAAAGGGCCGATAGAGCCCCTACCGAAGAAGCACAGGTCAATAGGGTAGCTCGAAGGTACGCAAGTACTCGGTCAACGTACGTGATGTTCTTGCCAAAAGCTTGGAACTTGTCCATGTTCACCAGCGTTGGAGGATTCCTCGAGCTTTAAGTACCTACCAATGCTTTGCTATGTGGATGGAAGAATGATAGGATTTTCCTGTCCGAAAGCTTGGGAACCTGGACGTATTGTATTGTTCGATTGTCAATTTTTGGGGCTATGGGACGGATAGTCCAGGTCGTTGTTGCTCAAGCGACCCTCAGTCTCCAAGCATGTGCTAGTGATGGCTCGTCACTCAATCACCAGAGTGCCAACACGCGCATATGATGGTCAATTCTAGGTAGCTGATTTGAGAGGAGTATGATGAGTCCGCCTTTACAGATCCTATGTAACTACAAGAAGAGCTTCATCCGTGCACCATAGGTGCCTGTAATAACCACCCAAATCGCCTGACTTCAAGTGAAGAATTGCCCATAGCTGAAGCAGAGAACACCGGATATGGGAATATGAGTACACATGTCAGGTGAAAATGGTCTAAAGAATCGAAGCCGGGAGGAGATCGGTTGCGATCAACAATTTCAAGGCTTCTTCTCGCCTTCGCCCTGTTGCCCTTCGCTTGGGTTCTCCCCTGATGGCCCGGCGTCTCCTTGTGGTGGCGACTGCGACTGCGACGACTCCTCGGTTCTAGCCTTGTGCATCTTGTCGAAGAGGTTCAAGCTAGCCATTTGAAGCTCGTCAGTCTTCTCTTTCAACTCCGCGGCTGTCGCGGTGCCCTCTCCACTCTGGTTCTTAGCGATGAACTCGCGCATGGTCTCAATCTTCGTTCTTATCTGGTCTGCTTCGGTTTTGTCAAGCTTGTCTGCGAAGTCCTTGAGTGCCTTCTCAGTGTCATTAACAACACTATCAGCGCGGTTGGCAGCTTCGATGGCGCCCTTGCGCTCCTTGTCTTGCTCGCCGTATTTTTCGGCATCATCAACCATACCCTGAATTTCTGTATCTGACAGACCGGATCCAGAAGCGATGGTGATCGACTGATCTTTGTTGGTAGATTTGTCTTTAGCATGAACATGGACGATCGAATCGGCGTCAATGTCGAATGTGACCTCGACTTGAGGAACGCCTCGATGGGCAGGTGGAATACCAACAAGCTGGAAATTACCCAACAGCTTGTTGTCGCGGACTAACTCACGCTCACCTTGGTAGACCTTGATTTCAACGGCGGTCTGGAAGTCAGCTGCCGTTGAGAATACTTGTGACTTCTTCGTAGGTATCGTAGTGTTGCGATTTATGAGACGTGTGAAGACACCACCAAGAGTCTCGATACCAAGCGATAGTGGCGTCACGTCGAGAAGAAGAACATCTGTGACTCCACCAGTCAAGACCGCACCCTGGATAGCAGCACCGATGGCCACTGCCTCATCAGGATTGACAGATTTGGCGGGATCACGACCGAATATGCTCTTGACTGATTCAGCGACCTTTGGCATACGCGTCATACCACCAACCAGTATGACTTCTTGGATATCCTTGGCCTGCAAGTTGGCATCTTTCAGAGCCTTCCTAACAGGATCTAGTGTCCGATTAATTAGGGGATCTACAAGACCCTCCAGCTGCGATCGTGACATCTTCAGATTGATGTGCTTGGGACCAGATGCGTCTGCAGTAATGTAAGGAAGGTTGATATCCGTCTGGAGACTCGAAGAAAGCTCCATCTTTGCCTTTTCGGCTGCTTCCCGGATACGCTGAATAGCCATGCGGTCGTTAGAAAGATCGATCCCGGAATCTTTCTTGAAATGCGCCACGATATGACGGACGAGATTTATATCAAAGTCCTCACCACCCAGGTGGGTATCACCGTTCGTCGATTTGACTTCGAACACGCCGCCTTGGATCTCAAGGATAGAAATATCAAAGGTTCCTCCTCCCAGATCGTAGACTGCGATAACGCGATCTTGCTGTTTCTCGAGACCATATGCAAGTGCAGCAGCTGTTGGCTCATTCACGACTCGTAGGACGTTGAGACCAGCTATTTGACCAGCATCTTTTGTAGCTTGACGTTGGGAGTCGTTGAAATAAGCCGGTACTGTGACCACACTGTTCTTGATGTTCTTGCCGAGATATGCCTCAGCGGTCTCTTTCATCTTCTGCAAAACGAATCCTCCTACTTGCGAAGGTGAGTATTTCTGGCCACGAGCCTCAACCCAGGCATCACCATTGGTATGCTGTACAATCTTGTAAGGAACCTCTTTAATATCACGTTGGCATTCTGCGTCGCTATATTTTCGGCCGATGAGACGCTTTGTGGCAAACAAAGTATTTTCGGGATTGACGACGGCTTGACGCCTAGCAGAAATGCCGACCAAGCGCTCGCCATCTTGTGCGAAAGCGACCACTGAAGGGGTTGTTCGTGCACCTGGCGGTGCAATTTAGTAAAGTAGCTCTGAGACCGCAAGCGTACTAACTAACGAACCTTCGGCATTCTCTATTATTTTGGGCGTCTGGCCTTCCATTACAGCCACCGCCGAGTTTGTCGTGCCTAAGCAGACCGGTCAATACGCCACCAAAGAAACGGTGCTCCTGGGTTACATACCAAGATCAATACCAATGACCTGGCCTTTGACTTTGTCTTCTCCGCCATTCGACTGGTGTCGGGCGAAAGTTGATGTGAGGGGTTTGCGGAGCGTCGAAGGCCGTGAAATGGAGGATGTCGCCCGAGGTAGCTATAATATATCAGAAACAGCCCAATGATAAATGATGACGAACGAGTCTGATGCTCACCGATCTTGCTAATCTTGAAGACAGCATCTTGTGATATGACACAGAAGACTTTGGTAGCGGCAAAAGGTACTTCGGAAGACCGGTCTTCAAGAATATCTTAAAAGAAGTGGAAGGCGCGACGGGACGATGAAGTCGAAAATGATAAAGGAGGCTAGTCTCGCTAGCGTCGAAATGGAAAGAAAATCGGCCTGCACCAATGGTGTTTTCGCCGCCGTAGAACCCTTAGTGCGTCATTGGAGGAGATGAACGAGACCCGCGGTACCTGCAAGGTATCTTCGTAGAATATAAAAAATGCAATACTTCGATCTCCAAGACGAGGATCTCACGACCTCATACCTTTCGGCAAGATGACCATCAGCATCAAATCGTAAGCGGCGTACAAGCCAACCAACGTTCTCCGGTATTCTGACAGATCTGCGCAGCTCCAACGAGACCGAGTCCCTGATCCTTCCCCTTCAGCGAACCTTTTACCCTACTCGAATACCGACTCAGTAAGATTCGCTGGGCTCGAGTAGTATTCTTGCGATTGACTGACGGGTGTAGACATCACCAACTCAAGAATTTCATCAGCACCTCTGATCCAGAGATTATTTATTATGCCTCCGGCAGCGAGGTCTACGCACTGCATAAGTCGACTCGGAGAAGGGAGCTGATCGCCAGCCTCCAGTGGGTACCGCAATGCTTAGATGCAGCTTGTGGCTGGGTATGTGTGGGCGGTCCCGAGGGGGGTTCATGCGCCTTTATCTTCGTTGGTGAGGATGCGACAAACGGCGCTGATGAGGCTGCACGCCTCCACACCGAAGTCGACGAGCTTCTACCGCTAGACCTTGACCCAGAGTCGCGTATGCTAGATCAGCATTCCTACATCGGCAACCGACGGCCCCTACGAGCTGGTCGAAGAAAACCCAAGGTGCATTACAACGAGCTGGGCACATCAATCGTCAACTCTGTCACCATATACCGTTTGCGAAGCGGAGAGCCGGGCCTTCTCGACGAGACCATCGTGATTGTGTCGTATGTATTGGTCCAAAAAGGAACGAGCAATGCTGACCTGGCCCAGAAACAATGACCAGACTGTCCGTGTCTTCTCTTTGACGCAATCGCGCGTTCTTGGACGACTGCATTTTCCTACACCTATGAACCATGCAACACTCTCGCCAGATCAGGAGCTATTGGTCGCTGTTGGCGATGAACCTCGAGCCTTCTTCTGCAAGAGAATCCGCCTCCCAAGTCTTGGGGAAACATCCTATGCCAGCTACGAATGGCTAGTGATTGCAGAACCCAGGTTGACTCTGGCAGATCCCACAGATGCTTGCTTCACTACAGCTTGGTCACCCTCCGGTCATGTATGCGCGGTAGCCTCCCAGACAGGCATAATCACAATCTTTGACACATCGAGAATTATGGATGACATGGAAGAAGACGAGGCCGTTATTGATGTCTTGAAGTCTTCGAGACCTGTACTAGGCCATGATTTCTGCGGTGCTGTGAGGTCGATGAGCTTTGGGCCTGAACCTTGGGACCTGTTGGCTTGGGCAGAGGACCAGGGCCGGGTCTGTGTTACTGATTTGCGGAATGCCTTCAGATCACGACAAACTATCGAGCTTGAAATAGACTCACCTAGCCTCAACCGGGCTGTTATGTTGGATGCTGATATGGACGAAGATACTGCTGAGCAGCGACAGATGCAGATTGAAGCAAGATTTTTGCAACGGGAAGGCCTAGAACATCCCGACTACCCAGCTGCAATAAATCGTACAGCCGACTATCTGGAACTTGCTGCTCGACGAACCGCACAACGCCGACGCCATCTGCACGAAGGGACCGATGCACTTGATGAGAACTTCATGGAGCTTAGTGAATCTGAACGCCAAACTCTTGAGGCTGTTGGGAGAAGTCGATTACCCCTGACAGGATCGCCAAGCGCTGGTACTCCTCAGCGTACCCCGTACAGTATGAATTATTCACAGGCCTTAGGCACAAGTTCTACTAATCGGCCGTCAAATTCCACGCCAAATCCCAACCCCAATCCAGCCAACTCTACTGGCGTCTCTGCCGGTGCTTTAGCTTCAACTCAGAGCAGCCGCCAAGCGGACAGTATCCGTGAGTATATTCGTCAGCGTGGTCTTGAGCATCTGGATCGAACTCGCACAGGCACCCGATCCTACCAGCCTCGCCGTCGGAGCTCGGTCGTGATCTCCAATACGAACGTCAACAATCATTCATCCTCATCCCATCCTTCCAACTTAGCTCCGATAGGTACAGCAACCCCGACTCTCTCTGCTTCTCCATCACGCCTTGCCTCTACAACCGCCGCTTCCGCCAGCAACACAGCCACAACACCCCCAACGTTCAGCGCCACCGGCGGTGACCCTTGGCAGACCATCTCAGATGCCATGGCGCCTTCCGGGACCGCACCCACCGAAACCTCTCGTCTCCGCCGCGAATACGAAGAAGCTCGTGTGCGCGTCCTAGAACGTCAAGCCCTCCAACAGCGTCCGCCCGAGTCGCTAAGCCGCTATGATCGCTTGCTCCGCGCGTCAAACCCTCAGGGGCGTCTGGCTGCGAGCCAGAACGAATATAACGCAAACTCGGTGCAGGCCTTGGACTCAGCTCGGGCGTTAGCCAGAGGCGAGGTTCTCGACGGTGAGCAGTTGACGTCGGGCCGGATGGAGGTCCCTGCCGTATACACCAGGCCTATGTGGAGATCAAGAAGAGATCTAGACGGAGGCTTGTCGACTATGGGTGTGCGGTGGAGCCACGATGGGCGGAATCTGTAAGTATCCCACTCCAGCACATTCAAGCCTGATCCGTAGAGAGTGGGAGGGACGCTGACGGGTCTTGTATAGGTATGTGGCGACTGAAGAGGGTATACTCGAGTATACGGTTAACATGGATAATCGGAAAACTTTCCCAGGGATAACGTTGCAATGAGGTCGGTCGGTGGAAACTAATGATTCATGCGTAAATAGGCGTTGCTGAAAAGTTTGGAGGTTGTGGTGATGCGTAAGGCGTCGGAGGCAAAGGCAAAAGGGCATTGGAAATATTCATAGGATTGACCATTCTCCGAAGAGAACACTTTACTCTTGGGTAGTCTTGATGAGACTGTGTGCATGTAAATATATGCATCATCGCGTACCTGATTCTTATGGCTTTCGTGTTCATTTGGTATACGTTCTCCACTTGACCCGTGAAAACCTCGAGATCACCTGCAACGCACTCCTGGAAAGCCATGGCCATGGCTGCCACCGACGCCTTCATGCCATCATGGTCACGTTCGCATAGGAATGATACCCCTGCACCCGGACCTCGTACTCGGGAGGAGACCGTCCATCATACCACCCAAACATAGGAATACATAACGCCAGTCCGTAAGGGGTTGAGCAGAATCGAAGATAGATGACCACCCTAGGCCTTTTGTATCCACCCCGAATGCACAAAGAAATCGAATATCCTCGTGCTCTTCGTCGGATCAATCTTTATTTCCCATTAGCCTCTCCCTTCTCCCTCTCGGAATCGCAGTCCAGACGGGATTAGATAAATACATACCTTACATATCTCCCTGACTCCCTTCCGCTTTAACCCCCCACCAGCCTTCAGCGCCTCGCCTATGATACCTTGCTTGATCGCCAAATACGCTTTCGGCATCAATCGCAGCACACTGCACAGCTCTATTTCTTCTTTGCTGAGCAGATGCAGGTCGGTGGCGTTTTCGTTCGTCAATTTCAGTGGCTGCGTGCCTGGTACACTGGGGACTGTGTAGCGGGTTTTCTTCTCGTGGGAGATGCCGTTTATCAGTGAAGCAGGTGGTGGCTGGGAGGTATTGGGCGTGCCGTTGGTGAGGGGACCTTTGGTGGTGACGCCGTTGGTGGTTGGTGCGGTGCCGTTGACGAGGGGCGGGGTGGGTTTGAGACGCTCAGGCAGTTCGGGTGCTGTTAAGGCGGTTGTTGCAGAGGGGATCTCCACCGGAGGCGTAGGTTTCACGGGCCTGACTCCTGCAAAGCGGTCGAAGGTCCCGGTAGGTGCGGGGCGCGCAGCACGAGTCTGCTTCTCGGCCTCGTATTTCTCGCCGGTTTTCAGATCGCCGATGCGCATATGTCGCCAGTCCTGCAGCTGGGAGATGGCTTGGCGGAGGTTGTGTTCGTATTCTAAGGATTTGGCTAGTTCGTCGTAATCGCGATGGTTCATCATTCGCGCGAACGGCTTCGTTTTGTTGTTGAGTTCCCGCTCTTCCTTTGTGCGTTTCTTGTCTATGGCGGCGTTCTTACGGTAGTCGAGAAGCGCGTGTTCGAAGATGATCTTCTTCCTGTCGGCCCGCGCGGTGAGTTTCGAGTTGTAGATGTCCATGACTACGAGCTTGAGCTCCATTTCTGGTTCGTCTTCGCCGGTGCGGGGGTTCCTGCCATCGCCTGGGTCGAACTGCATGTTTTGGACTGCTTCTTCGGCTTCGTTGGCGAATTCGGTTTCGAATTCGAGGCGTCCGGGCATGTAGCCTTGGACTTCATGACATGATGGAATACTGGCTGTGGGTTTTTGTTTTGGAGTTGCGGGAGGCGCGGCTTTCGCAGCTTCTTTCCGCTCTTCGACGCGCCGCTTCTTGCGAGCTTGGAACTTTTCCCTTAGGTTTTCGTCGAGAAGCTGGAGATCTTTGGGGTTTGCTCGTTCTGGTAGCGGGAACTTGGAGCTGTCGACGTAAGTCTTTATGTAGTGGTCACGAACCTCTTCTTTCGTGCGGTAGCCACCAATATGATCCGCTATGTCTGACCAGGAACCTAAACCATATACCTCGGCGCCTTCGAGTAACAGAAGCTCCTCGTCTGCGCCCCAATCTTTTGTGTATATGGGTATGGAGTGTTGCTCGATGACAGAATATGGGTGAGTTCTTGGGTCATGGTCGCGGGATGTTGAGCCTTCGGCAAAGCATGGTACACAAAGATCGTAATCTTTGCAGACATCATCCGCGCAGTGGATCCGGACCTTTTCAAATGTAAGTTTTGCTCCCTTCTACAAACCCGTAGCCGATCAGGGGATTTTGACATACGGTGGCCGTAATGTCCGCCGAACAGACATCACAGATATATTTAAGGCCTCCTTCGGTACCTCGCGATATTGTCTTCTTCCTAATAACACCCATACTGGTGAAGAGTGTGGGTGACTGCGCGTTCCACGGCGTAGGGGCAGCTTCGACCGCAAAGATTTTGAGACTGCCAAAAGGCTCGATTAATCACAACAGAGCACGCAACTGGACACTTTTGATATCACAGAAGTGCTCGAACGTATTGATCGTAGGCATGCCATGGTGATTACTTTACTCTTGCTGCTGTTGAACGCCATTTCAAGGTGAGGTCGCGCAGACCAATCAAATGCTCCAGCTTTAGATAGCGAACCGTGTGGCTTAAGGTGAAGCTTGACAGCTTGGCGTTCATCCCCTCTTACCACTTGCAGCCAGTACGTACCGCAACCCCTGCCCGAGTAGCACCATCCAAGTAAGCAGTTCATTGATTGATGCTTCAGGCTGGTTCCACAGAATCAAGGTGAATATCGAATTACCAAAGCGGCTATATATCCTGTTCATTCGTCTGGGACGACTTATCTGTTTCACCCATCTGTTGTTCCCAATCACCGTAATCTGAGGGGGCTGTGGAACCATTGCCTCCACTGAGCCCAAGGACAACACCTATCTCTTCTTACAACAGACTCTACCTGTCCGAATTCCCCGCCCAAGAGGATTCTGTTTACCCCAAGGATTCTGTCTACCAAAGTCGAGTCTCCTAAAATGTCTTGGAACCTTACAAAAAGTGAGTCTGGACATGTTTGTGAATGGCAAACAATATGACGAGGCTAAATCTGGACTAGAACTGAAGGAAACCCACCTGGGCGTCAAGAACTCCCTAGGAGGTCGATCGACCTCGACTTCCACCCTCAAGCCAGAGGAAACCGCTTCAGTGGACGAGAAGATGAGCATAAGTAGTAGTGGGCCCGGGAGTGGCAATGGAATAAGTGAGTCGGCGTGGTAGGACTTTTGTATTACTGCTAACAACTCTCAGCTGCGTCAGAAACCATGATCCAGGCTCCTCCGCCAGCAGCCCCTAAACCTGGCATTCTCATCGTCACCCTACATGAGGGCAAAGGCTTCTCGTTGCCTCCACATTACCACCAAAGCTACGGTTCGCAACAAATGGGAGGCTCCATGTCTACTGGAAGCGGGTTCGGCGTAGCTGGATCGATGCGGGGTGATCCTTCAATGGCACGCACGCCTGGTGGTATGGCTGGATCATACGCCAATGGTCGTCAACCAGCCACTGGGATCAATGCGGCGCCTACAATCCATGGCCGTTACTCTTCCCGACATCTACCGTATGCCCTGCTGGATTTTGAAAAAGTACAGGTATTCGTCGACGCTGTGTCTGGTAGCCCTGAAAACCCGTACTGGGCTGGCGATAATACGCAGTACAAGTTTGATGTATCAAGAGCTACCGAGCTCAACGTTCAACTCTACCTGCGAAATCCAAATGCGCGACCAGGTGCCGGCAGAAGCGAGGATATCTTCTTGGGCGTATGCCGGGTGAACCCTCGGTTCGAAGAGCAGAAGCAGTACGTGGAAGATCCAAAAGCCAACAAGAAAGACAAGGAAAGAGGTGCCGCTGCGTTCGCACAGCAAGCACGCCAGTTGGGTCAAAGCGGAGCAGAATGGATCGAAGTCGGGTTCGGGACTGGCTCAGTCAGAATTGGTGTCGCATTTGTCGAAAATCGACAGCGAACACTGAAGATTGAAGACTTCGAGCTACTCAAAGTGGTCGGCAAAGGAAGCTTTGGTAAGGTTATGCAGGTCAAGAAGCAAGATACCCACCGGATTTACGCTCTCAAGACAATTCGCAAAGCCCACATTATCTCTCGCTCGGAAGTCGCACATACGCTTGCCGAAAGATCTGTACTTGCGCAGATCAACAACCCCTTCATTGTCCCGCTGAAATTTTCCTTTCAGTCTCCGGAGAAGCTCTACCTGGTGCTGGCGTTCGTCAATGGAGGTGAGTTGTTCCATCATCTGCAGCGGGAGCAACGCTTCGATATCAATCGTTCAAGATTCTACACGGCGGAACTACTGTGTGCTCTAGAATGTTTGCACGGCTTCAACGTTGTCTACAGAGACCTCAAGCCAGAAAATATTCTGCTCGATTACACCGGACACATTGCGCTTTGCGATTTCGGACTGTGCAAATTAGACATGAAGGATGAGGATCGGACAAATAGTAAGATACCCTCTATGATGGTATCATATCCCTAACAGCAATTACAGCATTCTGCGGTACTCCTGAATACCTCGCTCCGGAGCTTCTGCTAGGCCAGGGATACAACAAGACTGTCGACTGGTGGACGCTTGGCGTCCTTCTATATGAGATGTTGACAGGTCTGCCACCTTACTACGACGAAAACACGAATGAGATGTATCGAAAAATCCTGTCAGAGCCATTGTATTTTCCTGGCCCTGAAATTGTGCCGCCAGCGGCCAAAGACCTTCTAACACAACTCCTCGACCGTCGGCCAGAGCACAGGCTCGGTGCCAAGGGAGCATCGGAGATCAAAGCACATGTGTTCTTCAATAGCATTGACTGGAGGAAGTTATTACAGAGGAAGTATGACCCGACATTCAAACCCAATGTGGTAAGTCTCCTCTGACGTATCTGGCAACATCTATCCCCAGTGCTTACCTCCACAGGTCGACGCTATGGACACTGCGAACTTCGACCGCGAGTTCACGCAAGAGCAACCCCAGGACTCGTATGTCGAGGGGCCGATGCTGTCGCAGACGATGCAGCAGCAATTTGCAGGCTGGTCCTACAATCGTCCGGTGGCCGGACTAGGGGATGCTGGTGGAAGTGTCAAAGACCCTTCTTTTGGGAGTGTTGCTTGACGGGAAGATGTGGATTGGGCGGCATGAGCGATGATTGTGACTGCATTGGAACCATTGGCCAACAACACTGTGGCTCTAAAGGAGGTGTTGCAGTTTTCAATGCCCAAGGGCGATCAGCAGCTTTAGAGAGTACATTGAAAGTGCTTGTCATTGAGAAAGCCATGTCGAAAGTGAAAATTGTGTGGAGAAGAAGTACTTCTATTTACCAATCTGCAAAATCGTTGAGGTCGTCATGCGTTGTTCGGTGCGTCTTTTTGCCGACCCCTGGCCGACCAACGTGTGGGGGTTCGGCGGGGATCTACGTGCTAGTGGGGCATTTTCTATAAATGTTCTGGCAGTGACCCTTCAAATTGTTGAATTTGCGAGTACTTAAGATTTTGCTATCTTCGCTTTCTCTGTAACCATCAATTGACTCCAGTAAAGCAAATCAAGTGACCCTCCACAACTCCAATCATGCCAGGCTTCGCGCAAGCTCTCGATCTCAAAGCATGGCAGCAGCTACAAGAGCACCACACCAGCTTGGGCGTGAATATCGTGCTCAAGGAGTTCTTTGAGAAGGACCCCAAGCGCTTCGAGAAATTTTCCCGTATCTTTGAAAATAGTGTCGACAAATCGGAAACAATCTTCGATTTCTCTAAGAATTTCATCACCGAAGAGACCTTGTCGTTACTTGTCCAACTTGCGAAAGAAGCACAGGTCGAGAAGCTTCGAGATGACATGTTCGCTGGTGAAAAGATCAACTTCACCGAGCATCGAGCGGTATACCATGTCGCGCTACGCAATGTTACCAATCAGCCCATGCAGGTTGACGGCAAGAGTGTAGTTGAGGACGTCAATTCCGTCTTGGACCATATGAAGGAGTTTTCTGAACAAGTCAGAAGCGGAGAATGGAAAGGGTATACCGGGAAGAAGATCAACACCATTGTCAATGTTGGTATTGGTGGATCAGATCTGTAAGTCAGGGTTGGTCGATATTTCGATGAAGAGGTAGCTCATAGCTGCCACAGCGGACCTGTCATGGTTACTGAAGCCCTCAAGGCCTATGGAGACCGAAACTTAAAGCTCCACTTTGTCTCGAATATCGACGGCACCCACATGGCAGAGGCTTTGCGGGACTCGGATCCCGAAACCACGTTGTTCTTGGTTGCCTCCAAAACATTCACCACTGCGGAGACAACGACCAACGCAAACACGGCCAAGCACTGGTTTATGGAGACTGCCAAAAAGGACGAACACATCGCCAAACACTTCGTCGCTCTGTCTACCAATGTTGAGGAGGTTACCAAGTTTGGTATCGATAAGAAGAACATGTTCGGCTTCGAGAGCTGGGTAGGCGGCCGGTATAGTGTTTGGAGTGCCATCGGTCTGAGCGTGGCCTTGTACATCGGCTTTGATAACTTCCACCAGTTCCTGGCAGGCGCTCACGCCATGGACAAGCACTTTAAGGAGACCCCAATTGAGGATAACATCCCTATGCTTGGGGGCCTCTTGAGCGTCTGGTATTCGGACTTTTTTGGAGCACAGACGCATCTCGTCTCTCCATTCGACCAATACATGCACCGGTTCCCAGCATACCTGCAACAGCTATCAATGGAATCGAATGGCAAAGCCATCACCAGAAGTGGAGATTACGTCAAATACACTACCGGCGCAATCGTGTTTGGGGAGCCAGCGACAAATGCTCAGCACTCTTTCTTCCAGTTGTTGCATCAAGGAACGAAGCTGATCCCCACCGACTTCATACTTGCAGCAGAGAGCCATAACCCAATCGAGAACAAGAAGCATCAGAAGTATGTTGATGCAGCCCATTGATAGATTCCGGCAAGCTAACCTGGATCCAGGATGCTTGCATCGAATTTCTTCGCACAGTCAGAGGCCTTGATGGTCGGCAAGACACCCGAGGAAGTCAAGCAGGAAGGCGCACCGGAGGAGCTTGTACCACACAAGACGTTCCTCGGCAACCGACCGACGACTTCAATTCTCGCACAGAAGATTACTCCGGCTACGTTGGGTGCTTTGATCACGTATTATGAGCATCTGACCTTTACCGAGGGAGCCGTATGGAACATCAACAGCTTCGATCAGTGGGGTGTGGAATTGGGCAAGTCCCTGGCAAAGAAGATTCAAGCGGACTTGGATCAAGAAGGCGAGGTCAGCAGTCACGATGCTAGTACCAATGGGTTGATCAATGCCTTCAAGAAGAAGGCAAACATATAATTGGGGGTCGCCGGTGCTATCGTACCAGGGAAAATTGTGGGCCTTGGCAAAATTTCATATTACAAAATGATGTAATGACATAGACACGAATGGAAAGAACATACAAGATACTGAAATGTAGATCGAGTTGAACTCTAAGGGCCCATACATACCCCTTTTTACCAAACTAGGGCCTATCGCGCGCCAAGCGCAGCTGCGGCTTTTCTGTCGATCTCCGCAAAAAATCCCGCCATCCAGTAGTGCGAACCTGCCGATGGGACGAAGGTGACTCCTACCCAGCCATGCTGTGGCCGTCGGTGACCTCGCACTCTTCATGGCGTTCCATAACCCCACTGGTCCTTGGGTCTGGTGTCGTGTGATACTAGTATTCTTGCAGGTTCTTGCGGCAGGCGTTAATGCCGACAAAGATGACGGAAAACCCTCAAAGGCCAGATATGCGCCTGGCGATGCTATACCTGTGCAATGCTTGAATCGAACGATGTAAGCTGTTATATGTCTTCTATAGTCATACATCTAGTTCTTCAAAACCACAAAATGAGGTGGGAAGTCGGCTGACAGGATTCCTTTTGAATAGTGATACTGGTGAGCATGTAAGTAGCTTTTCGAGCACTGAATCTGCATATCACGCAACCTCTACAGCGATTCAGCTTCGCTTATGCGTTCCAGATCACTGATACACTTGGTCAATTGCAATACATTCCCTTCTCAACGTGTAACGAAACGAAGCGACCACTCGAGCTCTACTACGGCGTTGAGTCAGGTATGTTCCTTGCGCATCCACAATGCAAGCATTCTAAATACCATCCTGAATCTTTTCCACTGTATCGATTCTTCCCCTTCTCTTTGCTGACGACCTCTGCCACCAGAGATAAATTGCACTCTTGCAGCCATCGATGACCCTCTGTTTCACCTCCTCGAATTCTATATCCACAATGACGCGCCTCTAACCTGCCGAATCCCCACAAGACCATTCTCGCCCCCTTCATCCTCTGATTTCAAATCCAATAAAGATCAGAAGCAAGCCCCTATCTCTCTCGAATCAGGACCCGATGACTATATTCCCCTCATCTTCGCCCTTGCTGGAACTCTCCAGCTGTCACATCTGCACATTTCGCCCAGTCTGAACGTCGTCTTCCACACTGCCTTCCCAAGAAACAAGAAAGAGAAGGAACAGCGCATAGAGAACCGACGCAAAGGGCTTATAGAAGAAGATGAGGGCGCCATCCTCGCCGCTACCGCCTATTCCACCCCATCTCTCGCCTCCGCTTCCACCCGCATAATCATTGGTGATCCTTTAGCTCTGCGCCTGAATGTGCACTGGTACTCGAGCTCCGACCTGCCGCCTTCCACAACTGCTACGAATTATCTGTTAGGCGAACATGTGCATCTCAGCACACTGGCTTACTGCCTATTGAGCGCCGGTGGGGGAGCGATGGGGGCGCTAGCCTACTTCCGAGGGATCGAATTGCCCAGAAGACTTAGACGATATGGGAAAGAGAGGATGGGTGGGGAGAAGGGTTATGCATTCCCCGGGAATGGATGGGGTGGTGCAAGCGGCATGAGTGGGAAGAGGGATTAGCTCTTCATCTGCTGTAAGTAAAACGTGACCGTTTTTTTCAATTGTACGGTTCATACCCATAGCTTCATCGCAGTGTATTTTCTTGGCACTTTCAATTGGTAACGGCCGCTGTCTCGAAGACATTTGTCTTCGCAATTTTATTTAGCATTGGCCTTATTTATGAGCATTCTGTTCCTGTCGGTCCTGCTACCCTGTGGGTTGAACTTTCAGCAATGCTCCTAAGCCCTCGAGTGACTTCCCTTACTGTGGTTATGACTTTCGAGCGTTATGACTTTTCGTTTTAACATTTCCTACCATTATCCTATCCGACGCACTGGCACCAATGGGTGCTAATTTCTTGGCAAATATCACGGAAGACCCCCTTCTCTTGTGCTTCTTTGGTTCCTCCAACTGTGTTATTGAAACTCTTTGACGTCTTGCCGCTCTGGCGATGGTCTGTCACTGGTCATTCCACCCATCATCATTACGTCAATGCGTTATTCAAGGGCGCAAAGCACTTAATTTTTGGTGCAGTCAGCTCCAGATCTAGCACTCTGACAGCGCATGGTACATCTGAAGACGAAAGTCCATATGGGAACAGGTCCCAACGACAAGTGTTCTCGCATTGCCAGGGAGGGGCAAATAGTTTTTCGTCAAATACCACCTATTGCTGTCGTCAAAAAGCCCCAAAAATTCATTGAACATCGTATTCCATCGGTCTCCACACCTTGTTCAGCTCTCTTCTCTCCTTGGATCTTCTTCTCTCCCTGGAATCTTTCTCTTCTTGGAGTTTCTCCTCCTCAAAATCTCGTGATCTTGAATCGGACAATAACAACTGCTAATTCTTCACAAAAGGTCTGTGTCTTCCACAAATATCCGTCAACAAGATCAACCTGACAAGCAGCTTGTTCTTGCGAATCGCTGTAAGTATGCATAAAAGGTCCTCTCTTTCTTACTAACCCGGCTGCGGAGACCTCACAATTGACATAAACTAACAGTTATTAATAGTCACAACGAACTCAGTCTTCCCTCATCGTGTCAACGAAATAGGAGACCGCTTCCGTCTGTAGGCTTGATAGTGCTTCTGAAGTACTCGATGGGATCGCTCAATCTAGGGCTAATTTAACGACGGTTGATTTAAATCAACTTGCCCGTTGGCTCATCTATTACAGTTTCCGAGTTTTATGGGCACGAAATAGCATCTCTGCGATAGCTACCATTCTTTAGTCTCTCTAGCCATGGAAGCCATCATTGACCGACTACGTGAGCTAGAGGCGGAAGAGGTCCAGATGCTAAAAGACCACAAAGCGCTTCTGGTGAAGCGGACTCAAGAAGACGAGCGAAGAGTTCATGAACGTGCTGAAGAGGACGAAGCTTGGCAATCTCGGCTTCTGAACCGTGATCGCGAGGAGGATGCAAGTCGTGTTTTTCCTGTTCGATCCAAGCAGACATGCTGACGAAAAACTGCCAGACTCTGCGTCAGCAACGTCGTGAGCTGTCCCGAGCATCGTTGACAGAGGTCTCGCCTGTAGCTAGTATCGGTAAGCCTGACCTATTGTTGATCAACATGATAGAATCACGAGATACTGACTCTGCTCATAGCCGTCTGCCAAGAAGCCAAAACAGAGGAAACGTTTACGTTCGGTCCAAGCAATGATACTGAGAGCACTTTGATCATACCAAGGATTGAGGGGTCCGCCACTATCAAGAAAGCGAGAAATCCTAGGGCGAAAGAAATAAAACCTAGAACAAGAAAACCGAAGAACGTAAAGGAGAGTTGGGTCTCGCATGGTGGTTACGACAGCCGTGGTAGATCTCTATACTTCCGTCCGTCTGACGGCCGATTGGTTTACCTCGAATGTTGTTTCCCTGACTGTGGCAAAACCAACTTCAAGACTATTCGCTCCATGATGCTTCACGTCTCAGGCATGCGAAACCATCACGTTGGAAAAGGGTTTTTCAAAAACCATGCCCATGTCATTGAGCTATGCGGAAAGTTACCGTCTGAGCGACAAGCACTCACAGGAGGGGAGGAAGAACATCGCTTGATCGACCCTTATCCACATCAAGAGCAGATCGCATACGGGTCAGAGCCTTCCATACTTGTCTCGTCACTCCGCCAGTCTGCCACGACGTATACTATTGAGCAAGATTCTGATGGGCTCAATAGCCGCGAAGCTACATCAACTACGAGTCCTAACATTAGCGGCGATACTTCTGTTACCTCAATGACTCCTATCATGGCAACGCACGATGTCACTATCAAAGAGGAAGTCATAAAGGACGTTGGCGGCGACCCTCACAATTCCCGTATGGCACAAGGCAAGGGCACAATCGCTCAGGACTGCTTGTCACCAAATGAAATCAAGAAAATCGCGTTGCCCGAGTACGTTTCAAGCATGAGTTACGATACGGACGACGATGACATTGACACAGCGATTCACGACGCTATTCAGCATCGAGCCACAGCCAGGCAACGATACTTACCCGAACTCGCCTCTCTCGATGCCGGCCAGATGAGATCGTTGGTCGATACACGTCCGGAGGTGCATATCAAACGAGAAGATGAGAGCATCGAAGCTGAGCTTTTCGATCAGCCTGTTACTGCCAACGTAGGAGCAGCAGAGATTCAAGAAACGCATGGACGCATTGCAGACATTACTGAAGTGGGAGGAAAAGCCGAGGTTGAGACAAAGCTTGCGGACGCGTCTGTCCCTGTCGAGAACGAAATCCTCGTGGGCGGAAGCGATGTTGACGCTGGGCTTTTCGACCAGCCTCTGGCTGCCAACGTAGCAGCAGATATTCAAGAAACGGATGGACGCATTGGAGACATCACAGAAAGGGTAGGAAAACCCGAGATCGAAACTGAGCTTGCGGACGCGTCTATCCCATTCGATAACCAAACCCTCGTGGGCGGAATTGATATCAATGCTGGGCTTCTCGACCAGCCTCTTACAGCCAACGTAGCAGCAGCAACAGTGATCCAAGAAACGGATGGACGTATAGGAGACACCACAGACCTGGGAGACACAGTCGCTGACAGCCATCAACCATCAGAGGAGAAGCTTGTTGCCCAGACTTCCTCGACTAGCCGCGCCCGAACTACCGATCCTGAACTATGTAAAGGCGTATCGCACAAGAGAGCCTCATCCATCACACTAGCACTCTTCGATACAACAGCGCAGAAGCGTTGGCGCTATGACAGCTACACCTTCGGGCCGTCATCCTGTTGACGGAGCACAATGTGTGTACAGACTGCCATGAGCTATGGCTTGTGTATCCCGTTTCTCGAAGCTATATCAGGATCCGTCTTGCTATCACAATCCATTGCTGTTCTAGTCTTACCCCATATCACTATTCCTCACAATCTGATCATTTTCTCTATGGAGAGAACATGGCTTCTACGCCTGGTTTCTTTAGTTTCGCTTCCCAAGCGAAGCCATTCTCCAGATCCCGCTCAGCCCATTCTTCTTTCCTGTGCATTTCTTAGGCCTCGAGCTGCATCTCGAGTTCACCCATCACGACTTCTCACCAAGCATATTAGGTTGTCCTCTTTTTTGCTTTGCGGCTTGGGAGCGTATGACCGGCTGCACTACTCTTTGACAAGCATATCAAGCATCTACGTACTAGCAGAAAGCTAGTCTGCCATAGAATTAGCAATTATCAGCATTGACTTCCAGAACTTTGCAATCGAAGAGTCTTTGGTGACGTTCAACGCAATCGACGAAGGTGAGACAGGCTAGATTTACCACCCTCTTGTTCCAGGGTCCATTCCTTCCCTGTGTGAGTGACGTGTTTACGTTCGCGGCAGCAACCAGCCTTTTCATGGAGTCTAGACATACAATCACATTGTAGAAAGTGACATTTGTATGAGCTCTTGCAATATGTCCAGCTTTATAGCAACAACACCATGATAAACTCCGACCTCACTTCACCCGCCCCACCGCATTTCCATGATGCAAACGAAGTATAAATCGTCCCGCAACCATGAGACAGACATACACATCATCCCGACCCCATCCTTCGACCCTAACACCCATCCCCGCCCCTCCCCTCCCCTGCCCTCCCCCTCCTACTGCTTCTCCCCCTCCACAAAACTCAGCGCCTCCTCCTTACTCACCACCACCACACTACTGCTCTTATTGCGCTGATACCGGACCCCATACGTCTTCTCCGCCACCAGCAACATCTCCGGCCTGAACGTCGTGCAGATGAACTGGCCGCCCGTTAACCCCTCCCCCTCCTTCTGCGAAGATGAACCCTGCTGGTTCGAGATGTCGCGCAGCATGTTGGCGACCGCGGTGCGGTACTGGGCGTCCAGGTTGGCGTCGATCTCGTCGAAGAGGTAGAAGGGCGCGGGGTCGCATTGCTGGATCGCGAAGACGAGGGTGAGTGCGCAGAGACCTGAGGGCGTTAGTGACGGTCTTCTACGGGAGTATGGATAGATGGTGGGGAAGGGGAGGGGGGGTTCACTTTTCTGGCCACCGCTCAGCTGCTGGATGCGTTGCTGATCGTCGTGCTTGCTGTTGAAGCTGACGCTGATGCCAACCCCGGTGTAGTTCTCCACACTCGCCCGCCGCGCCTCGTCCTCGCTGTCGTCTTCGTCCTGCGCCGCGCGGTCGGCTTTGCGCTGGATGACAAGGCGGCCGCGGCCAGCGGGCACGAGCTTCTCGAAGACGGTGGCGAATTCGCGGGAGACTTGCTTGAAGGTGCGCTCGATAGCTTCGTCCTTGCGCTGGTCCAACACGGTGATTAGCTCTTCAATCGACGCCTGCGAGGAGTCGAGTTCCGCGCGCCGCTTCTCGAGCGTGTCGCGCTGCACGGTGAAGTTGTTGTACTGCTCGAACGCCTTCTTGTTCACGTGCCCGTATTTCTTCAGCGCTTCGTTGACCTTGTGCAGCCGCTTGACGATGTCCTCGCTCTTCGTCCGGTGCCACTTCTCCAGCGCGCCGTGGGGGAGGATGCCCAGGTCGCGGATCTTGATCACGCATTCGGCGGCTTGCTTGGTGAGGATGCGCCGTTTTTGGATGGACTTCTCCATGCGCTTCTGCTGCTTCTCGATGGCTTTGGCGATCTCGGTTTGCTCGGCTAGGATGGTGGCGTGGCGTTGGTTGAGCTCGTTGATGCTGTTGTTGGAGGTGTCAATGGAGGTCTCGGCTTCTTGCAGCTTTTGCTCGATTTGCGCGAGGGACTTGGTGATGCGCTTGAGGTCTTTCTGGCTTTGGGAGAGGTTGCCGCGGGAGGCACCGTCCTGGTTGTCGAATTCTTGGCCTTTGAGCTGGTCGAGGCGCGGGCGGAGGTTCTCGCGCAGTTCGATCTCGAGGATGGTTTTGCGAGACTCTGTTTCGCTGCGGGCGGAGGAGGCTTCGGCGTGCTGCCGACGGAGATCCTGGACTGTGGAGCTGAGGTTCTCGAGCTGGGTCTCCTCGTCGCGGGTCAAGGCTTTCTTGAACTCGGAGGCGATTTCTGCTTCATGCGCGTTCTGCTGTTCGGTCAGGGCTTTCATATTGCTCTCGATATTGGTTTTGGCGCGTTGTTTGGCACTGAGCGTATCCTTCATATTCTCAAGGCTGGAAGACTTGCTGCGCAGCTCTTGCCGAAGAGGACCGTAGCTGTTCTCTTGCTGGGTTCGCTTTTGCTCGATCTTCTGTAGCTCGCCTACGGCTCTAGTGGTCTCTTGATCTTTCCTTTCCAGAGTCCGCTTGATCTCTGCGGACCGAGCTCTGTGCGTATCACACTCATCCCTCCATTTGCTGACGCTTCTTACGGCTTGCAATCGAGAGTGGCGAGTGTCGATAGAACCACCGGTAAAGGCTCCCTTCTTATCCGAGCGGTCACCATCCATAGTGACACCATTGACGCCGTGACTTCGAGCGTACTGACCCGCAATTGTAAGATTCGGACAGATAATGGTCTGGCCAAAGACTTGTTGGAACGCTTTCTCATACTTTGGGTCAAATTGCAGCTTCTCCATCATAGGGATGGCGTCGTTAGCTTTTGGCACGTTGCCGGTCTTGGGTTTGATTCGGTTGAGTGGTATGAAAGTGATACGACCGGCTCGCTCCTTCTGCAGGATATCGATGACTTTGGTTGCTGTTTCATCATTGTCGACGACATAATGGAACAGACTGTTGCCGGCCGTAACCTCAACAGCTCGTCGAAATCGCTCGCTGACTTCTACCAGCTCCGCCAACGTACCGTGGACGCCATTCAGATTGTGCTGGCGCTTAATGCGACGAACGGCTGCAAGGCCACGGCTGGTGTTCTGATCCATGGTGTGGGATAGGTCTTGCTCGGCTTTGCGAAGCTCATTCTGTGCATTTGAGATCACAGAGTCCAATTTCGCATCTTCTCTCCAGAGTTCTCTTTGATGAAGTCAGCAGACGAATGGAAGAAGCGGTGCCTGTGGCTATCTTACTTGCGCTCATCCATCAGCTTCTCTCGCGCGGCCTTTGCCGCCTCTACCTGTTTCTGCATTGCTTCATTACTATCACTACGGCCTTCCAATTGCTCTCGCAGGGAGGCGATTTCATCCTCGAGGCTAGCAATATCTTGTTCGATTTGCGCGATGTCCTCCGTGGTCTGCACTCGGACAGCCTTGATCTTTGTCAACTGTGGATAGCTATCATCGATCTCCTTCCTCAGCCACTCATCTCTTTCACGTGTGTTGCGGAATCGCGCATTACGGCCTTGTTTGGCATAGAGTCGTTGACGGGTACTTTCAGCATTGTCCAACTCCGATTTTGTGGCAGCTTCCTCTTGTTGCCGCTTGCTGTATTCAGGCGCCATCTCCGCTAGCTCCTGCTCGTGTTCTTTGATCGATTCCTGCAGTGTCTGCAACTCAGACGAGTACTGTGCCTTCGCTTGCTGAGCCGCTGATTGGCCGTCGCTGAGACTCTTCACCTCAAGCTCGATCTTAGCCTTGCTCTTTGCGGTCTCCTTCCGCTCGTCCTCGAGTTGCTTCTTGTCCACTCTTAAGAAGTCCACCTGCTGCTTCAGCTCGCTGATCTCCGCATTGATTTCCGCGAGGTCCTTTTCTCCTTGTATGAAGCGCGCCTGGCGGTCATCCGTGTCGTCTGCCCCGGTCTGTCGTTGCTCTTCAAGATTGTCTAGTTCGTTGGCAACTGCTACCTGCTCTCTGTGGTCTATCGTGTACTGCAAGCACCGGCGATCCTTGTCCTTCTCCTGATAATCTCGTAGTTCCTCCTTTTCCTCTTCCAGTTCCGTGAGCCGCTCCTTGATGTAATTGAGTAACTCGTCAATCTTCTCCCGCTTGTTGTTCGTCTCGGTCATTATCTTCAAGGACTCGGTCCTTCGCGCCTCGTAGACCTGTGTGCCCGCTACTTCTTTGAGTAAATTCAGCCTCTCAGCATCCTTCATGTTCGTTAAGGCCGTGACGCGCCCCTGGGGTACGATATAATAAGGATTTGACCTTGAGAAGCCGGCAGACTCCAGTAAATTCATGACATCCGACTTAGTCGCATTCTTTCGATCGAGCGTATACTCATCCTTCTTCATGCCTATTGTCCGTCTTAGGATGAGTTCAGGCTTTCCGGTGGGGAAGCGATCGTCGCTGTTGTCGAAAATGATCTCAACGAAGGCGGACATGACCGCCGAGCCGGTTCCTTCCTGCTTCATGTCAATCGCTTTGCAGTAGATCAAAGGGAGTCCAACCCATACATGTAGTAGCGCACTACGTTCTTCGCGACCCATCTGCGTGTAGGCATCGCTGAGGACGAAGCGAATGGCGGCGAAGAAGTTGCTCTTCCCTGAGCCGTTGCGTCCGACGATGACATTGTGCTTGGGTGAGAAAGGCTCGATGACAGTTTGTTCCTTGTAGCTACTCAATTGTAAGCAATGGCATTCGCATGGGTTTCCAAAAATTGGCTCACCTTTTGAAGCCCTGGATGATGATCTGTTTGATGTACATCTTGATTGTGGAGCGCTCCGCGGCGCACGTTCACATGGGTCTGCACCTACTACCCTCAATCGAACCTCCGATAGTGGACAGTGACCTTGGCGGAGGTGAAACTGCTATCTGCTGTGTTGCGTACAGTTGATAGAGCGTTGTCTGTACCAGCCGTCGCATCGCGGACGCGCAAAAGACGCGCCTTGAATAGAGTACTGCCCCACCGGTACTTTAGTGTCACTACTTCAGGCTTAGTGCAGGGCTGACTTCGATCAAAGCTTGGCATTGCAACCGTTTGGATCAGGGCATTAGCTTAAGAGACAGCATAGGATCTCAATCACACAAGCACCCACCATGGACTTGTGTATCCGCTTCTCGAAACGCGAATCCATAATTGTAGCTTGCTCGCAATCCGGTCTCTTGCCCGGTTCTCCGGCGCAAGCTCCGGCACTGGGCTCCAATTGCGAGTTCTAATTGGCCGTTCCGGACTCCAGATTGGAGACCGAAAGTTCGATATGACTTACGGACGTCCCAAAAGGTGGCTTCTGTCACAGGAGGGGGCTCGGCATTAAGGGAAGCGGCTGCAGAAATTCGGAGAAGAGGAGATGAGCCACCAGATCTTAAGGTTCACCGGTATCAATTCGTCACAATCTCATACTTTATACTTTCGCTATCACTCTCCATGGATTATCTGCCAGCCTCCGTCTTCTCTGTTCCTTCTGTAGTTTCTGTCAAGCATCGCTTGACAACAGTCTGATTCCCTAAAGCCACGCGTTGGTTCCTGGATGGAAAACACATCCACCCAACACAATGTCTGGCTCCGCACTTGTGGGCCACCCTCTCAAAAATGAGCGAGACTACTACATAGCCAAGGCACTGCTTCGTCAACATGGTAAGCCGGATGCCGACCCTTCAACTGGAGCAATTTTTTGTGTTCCCTGGCTAGCAAATCCTCCTCTCACCGTCGGTTTTTTTTACCGAGCACCTTTACCCCCATTAGAACGTATCAAGAGCTTTGAGAAATCATTAGCCAGCATCCGCTCCAAAGACGTGTCATTTGGCTTGATCCACTGACTACAGCCGTCATGCTGACTCCGAACGTATGTAGGAGGGTTGTGACCCCTATATCGTAGCAGGCATTGTCGCTACGACAGAGAATTAATCTGTTCGATTCTTGATCCTCTGCTGGCGACGCTTTAGTATTTCCACAAGCCCCTTGTCATACTGCTTCTTAGATAGACGAGTCTGATCGTATAGCAAAAGGTCCTTGATCAGTAGGCTAGCCAGTAATGATTTCTTTGGGATTCTAGTCCACGTTGCAAGCGATCCACGCGTTTCGGCCACGGTCTGCATCTTACCGTCCACACTATGTCTCGATCGTCTAGCGTCAAGAAACATATGTTGCAACTCCACGCATATGGCATGCACACCGAGAACATCGTTTCCTCCGAATACACTTGCGTTAGCTTTAGGCAAGGGCGCATCGCCAGATTAAAAGAGCTTCGTCATGATCCATCTGGACACTTTCCTTGCGTTGGCAACAGAAATGTGTCGCACCACGCCTGTCAGAAGGGCATGTTAGATTCGCAATGGTTTAGTGCGAAAAGGCCCCCTCTAGACCGTGGCTTGATGGGTCATTCTCGAGCCCTTAGTCGATCGAGATGTCCAATCTTGTTGGGCTGGGGTACAAGGGCGTGTGCAAAAAGCCGGTGATGAAAGCCCGCGACGTGCTCCAGAGGAGCGAGCTCATCGTGGAGTCAAGAGGGTGAAGACGTGGAGATGCAGCCAGAAAGTCGAAGGGGAAATTGCCAGGGTAGGGAGAGAAAGGCGATGGGACGATGAGAGGGGCCTTTTCGTCTATGAACAGCAGGTCCTGTTAGTCGAGAGGAATTTTTAAAGGGGGCTGCTCTCCCCTCTTACTCGTACGTCTCTCATCTTCGCATACAATCGAAATCACACAGTCTGGACAGACCGGTTTTGGGTAATGCAATGTAAGTTTTCAAGAAATCAAAAACGAGCCTATGCTGCCACCTACTATTCAGTCAAGAGAGAAATCTGCAATTCCTCGCTGTCATCATCTGATAGTAGTGCGTGAGTTGTCTTATTCCAATCCGCTTTTCTCACGTCTGCCCGAATCATCCCATCCCCCTGTACTCATATCCACTATCATCCCCAGCCATAGCGACGTGTATGCATGCCTTACCCCCACCAGCTCCAAATCCAAACCCCCAATGAAAAGAACCATGACGCAAGCCCACCACCCATCTCGCTCTCCCACCCACCGCCTTCCAAGAACGCGCTACAATCCCCAGAAAACCTACAAAGGGCAAATCCTCCCGCTATTCTCAGAGAAAGGCTCCACAGTATCATTTCTCGCGATCTGCCATCAGAGTCCTAATAGAAAAGAAAATCAATTCCTCTGGTTTCCGGGCTTTGCTTGCAGTGCTGACTGGCTATATGGATGGTGTGGTATCGAATTCGGGGGGTTTGCCGAGACGGAAGACTTTGGAACGTGTAGCTCTTCTGTTGAGGAGTTTGGTCGTTTGATGGGGAGTTTAGAGGGGGAGAGGGGGAGGCGAGAATGGTATGGAGGGTGGGTGGAAGGCGGGACGAGAGTATCGTGATGCTGTGATGGACTTTAGGATGGTGTGGGGGTGTGAATCCAGGGCTTGACGACTTGATGAGCTGAACATCTCCGGTCAGCTGCAGCTTTGATAACGCACAAGCCAACATGAACAATGGCTGGGAAGACTAGACTGCGAAGAAACGTGGATGGCACTCACCGCTCACCAGCCATTGGACGAGCAAAGAAGCGCACGGAGTCTCTTGCCTATGCAGATGTCTCGTCAAAGCGCTCTTTTCGTGGCCCTGAGCATTTCTCTCTGGTTCTTGGTTCTGCTGGTATTGCGGCTCATGTCTCCCTACACTGCTGCAGTATTTCCGGTCCCATTCGCCAGATGCAATATCACATTCAGTCGCTCTGACTGAGCGGATCGAGGGTCGGATCCGGCGGGAACGGGAACTCGGCGGTCATGTATTGGTTCATCAACCAATCAAACGGCGCCCCATCCTCCCATACGAAAAGCGACAAGGCGGGCGTGGACATGGAGTCTTTCGATGTGAGCGAAGAAAGCGTCAGTGAAAGCGACGAGATTGAAGAATTTCGATCACGGTCGGAAGATGCAAGACCTACCGTGTACGACGGCTGCACCGTCACTTTGGAAAGGAACGCAGGTTGTCAACGCCGAGTATGCGGCGTTGGAGATGTGGATCCAGGGTAGGGCCACGGAGGTGACTTCGTAGGGGGGGTGTCTGTAGCTCAGGAGGGCGATGTTGCAATTTCCTGCGAGAATTACATGAGTACTCTCGGATCTCGACGGTCGATGGGAAAGAACAAAGGAAGGAGAATGGAAAACTCAAGGGTCAAGGCTCACCCCGACTCCACCATTTGGGTGTCTGCGCAAGAGTCTGCTGGTACTCGAGAGGACGAGGATCAGGAAAGTATGTCCAATCGGCTTGGGGTGGCGCGGTGCGAAGTTGCTGTTCGACGAAGAAGCGAACGGCCGTGTCTTGCGGTATCGAGGAGAAGGCGTCGTGGCAGTCTGCGTAGGTCGGACTACCGTAGAGTCCGCTGTCGCACTTGGGGTATGTGTTGATGGAGAGGACGTAGACAAGGATTAAGCAGAAAGAGACAGTCCAGAACGTTGTCGAGTATGGTAGACTTTTGTGCGGAGAGGACATTGGAGCTACAACAATAACAAGATCGCAAGGGATTGAAGATCGAAGCAATAGATCTCTCAAGCCAGTGAGGTAAAGCTACCTGCCATGACGACACGGTACGAAGGTTTGAGACGTAATATAAACAGCTAACCGCCTCGTCGAACATATGCGATCGCATCCAAGATTAGGATTTGAGTTGAGCACAGGACGGCTATAAGAGGCGCGAAGACGGCGATGGTTTTGAGGCGGGGCTACTCGGTTTTTTTTTAGCCGCAGGACATACCAAGTAGAAGTATATGGTTCGGATGCGGCTCCAATCATTGCTATTGGGCTTTCGAAGAAATAGAAACTGCAGTGCACTTTGGCTGTTCCCATCTCTTTCACCCCAGGTCCCCTTGGTGTGACCGAACCATCTTCTTGTCTGTCATGTTCCTCTCGTGGACTTGGTTCGGTGCCATACTCTGCCTTTGGTTGTTCTGCTGCCCTCCCGTCGTCTCCACTATGTGTAATGCAGGAATTTTCGGCAGTCCAGAACTTAATGATTGCACACACGCGGTTGGCTGGATACCTTTCGCGCGGATGCTGCACACGGATCCGCGCGCCCATGAGCCTTCGATCTTCGCAGAACCACAGTATATGGGAGTCCCCTTCGGACCATGGTTCAATAATCACCGACCAACAGCAATCAACCAGCTTCCCAAGATATGGAAACACAGCAAGTCGAAAGAATCCCAGGGTCGGCGCCGAGCTCGGTGGACTCTACTTCGAGATCCACGATTCTGCTAAGCAGTAGCACGTGTTTGCAGACTCGTGCCGTGTTGCTCTGATCAGCGAAGGACGACCTGACCGAACGGGCGTGATGCGACCCGGGTTTGTGGCAAGCTGGGGAAACGTCATCAGTCAGGTTCTGCCGCTCCTCTGGACCTGCGCGGCCGGAAATCCACCACAAGGAGGCTATGTGCCTTTCCAACGTAGGTTGACGAGGTGTGGTGCGTGCTTTGAGCTCCAAATCATCAGGCTGACTTGCTGCCCCGTGATCAGTGGGATCGGGTGCCAGAGTGGCAGCTTTGTATCTCTATACGACCAATTCGCCCTTTCAATCCTTGTCCATTAATAACTACATGAGCGATGGCCTGCCCATTGTTCCGATTCTTTCGGAAACTCTGCTTACCCACTCTAGCAATGGCACGTCGTTAGATGTTGCTCTCAACGTTTCGGCGCGATTTATCGAGATGAGCGTCTGATGCAAAGATTGATGCAAACCGAGGTTGGGAAAAGGCATGTTCAACATTGTCTAGCAACCCGAGCGACGAAATAGGAGGCTGAGAAGCGTAGCAGCAAATTTAGCGACATTAGAAGACCATGGAATTATACATAGCATACACTGTCAAATGAGAGTGAAGATAGCCAGTTCTGCCTACTTTGAGAGCATTGAAACAGGTCTGCAGTCTCAGCAGAGACATCGTCCTTCTACTCATCTCGTACATTCGCTCAACGGGTGATTCACTTACTAGAAGATCCCCGCTACAAGTAGGCCAGCAATGCTTGTAAGGCCAACTAACCATTTGGTCCCGCCATGCCAGCCAGTTTTGCTATTTAGAGCTCCACTATTGATAATTACATAACAGCCTACCACTACATCATCCTGAAGTTAGCATTTCGCTTGGAAGCCAGACTTTGGAACCATAAGGCGTGTCCCTCAAGCGAATGCCGCCTGTACATATCTCAAACTTCGTAAAACACGCAGTTAGGGGTAACAGATGCTCAGAAAATTTGATTTACCTCTCGTTGGTTGGCCCACATTCGCCTCCGTTACTGTCGTGTAGCCCCCAGCACAATTTCCACCAGTAGCTGCCACCGCGACTGGGGTAGTGATGATACTTGTGTACGAATAAGACGTAGTTGGCGACGTCGTCGGTGCTGAGTATTGCACCACCGTCGTTGTCGTTGTGGGGGGCACAACGACCGCAGGAGCAACAATGACATTCGGCGTAGTCGTCGTTTCGCATCCGCAGTTGCTTTGCTGACTTTTGTATAAGGTCGTAGTCTGCGTTACAGCTTGCGGTTGCTGATATTGGCCCGCTGCGGCGACGTTACCCTGGCAAGTCATGCCCACGGCGCAGCAGGCGAGCTGGCCGGCATTATCCCACGCGCAGGACTGTCCATTTCCACAGCAGTACCCAGACTGTCCCATACCCGAGCACGAAACTTGAGAGGGAGACAGCGCGGCGCCATTTAGATAGATGACAGTGTTGAAGGAGCCGACTTGTTGAGCGCGCACGAAATGGAGGACGTAGAGGAAGAAGACGATGAGGGGGGCAGGGTCAGGGCACGAAACAAGATTTCGTGAGGTCATTGAAGCATCAACAGAAGGAAATGATTAAGATGGGAGATCCAACGCGTGGTCCATTGACCTAGAGATACTCATGACGGCTGCGAAGGAGGAAAGATCAAAGCCAACTGACAGAGTAAAGTATGGAAGGTTGCGGACCACTAGGCTTGCCTAAGTCCATTTAAATCCAGAATCCTGTTCTGGAAGATAAGTAAGGCCGCACTCTAGACCGAAAGCTGCGTGTAGGATGCTTACGCACTGCTGGCTTCTGAGTCCAGTGGTGGTGACGATATCAGATCAGATTAACCTTCAATGGAGCGGGGCACTCGGGCTTGGAGGGGTCACAAGACTTGTCTGCACCCTAGAACAACCCTTCGCAGCTGGAGAGAGACAATACCGATAATAATAGTAATAAGACAGTTTCTATATTGCCTTCTTCGTGAGCTTGGGCGACTCGTCCACACAAAGGTGAAGCTCAAGTATGCTGATGTTCCTGAGCTCGACGGTGCCGATCGGGACTTTTAGGTTGCCGTCACTGCTTATATTGTGAATCTCCACACTGAATTCTCTTCATTATCCTTAAAGACAGTATGCCTGCTGACATGTAGCAGAAAGTGGTTCTATGGTTGACTGGTATTGATATGAGCTGGAGAACCAATCACATATCGGGCGTTGCCATGTCCATGACGCACGGATCTATGATAATTCTGGGAGCGGGTTGAGATGGTGGACCTGACGTTCGATTGATGATATGACAGACGACAAGTAGACCGGGATAGCATTGGCGCTCTCCTCATTATCCCTCAATTTACTGAGTCTTCTCTTCAAGATAATTTGCGTTGATCAGGAGGAGATGAGTCTAAGTTTGGAGGTTGTTGACTCATATTTCATTAGGGAGGCTTCTCGGCGTGGTGGCCAATGTGTGGTTGATGCACGCTCGGATGATGTGCATACAGGGGCGCATAATGGTATGCAGAAGCGCGATAAACGGCGAAGAGAGACGGTGGGGTGGCTCAAAAGGGCCTGATGGGGATTGGTCTGTTTGTATCCGATTCAGGATAGAAGGAGACCGGCTTGGATCGAGCGCTGTTGATCTTCTTACTATTTTAGACAGATTTTATCTCCACGGCAAGTGTAGGGTGATGGTGACCCTAAGAGGAACTACTACTGTCAGAGCAAGGGGTACGTGCACCTAGAAGTCTATGGATAAAGTAGCCTACTGCTTCAGTGGATCAAGGTTCTACACGCTCTTACAAATCCGCTCAACGATGTCAACAAGGCATCTTCAAACCCTATCGCAGGTTGCTCATTGGTATTCTGTTGACAGATTGTCCGGTTCGATATCGGTTCTGAGGTTGCTGTAGAGCTATTGGGTTGGTCCAAATCCAAACAACAGCGCTTTGCCCAAAGCCTTCTCTAGTCCGCCCCGCTATTGTTTTCATGCTATTTCCCCTCGACTCGGTTGAAACGCACGAATATTGCGCGCCGAGATGGCTGGTCCTTACCTGAGGTCGTGAACAATGAATGGTATCAATCTGTGGACATAACCTGCACTGTCTTTGACTCCGTCACTAAGACATCAAACCTTCATGAACATATTGCATAATCATCCAGTCAGTGCTAGCTCACCACCGAGTTCACTCAACAATCGATATCTTGGACATCCGGGTCTCCCCGGATTGGATGATCGTAACAGCAGATGAGTGTATGGACATGAAAGAATGGAGAGTAAAGAACGAGGAAAGCTCTCTTCACACAAGAGTCCTACGAACAGTCGTACAAACAAATTCTCACAGATCATTTAATGCGTGTCGAGGTCGACATGAGTGTATATCTATACAAGAAAACCCTCTTGATACCTTAGCCCCAGGTTGAAGAGGACCCTGAGGGGCAAGAAAGTGGCATGTTCTCCAGTCGCTTTACTGGATTGGTACTAGACGGGTGTTGTAGGGATGAGTACTTTAGTTGATCGAGATCGTAAGCTCTCCGTCGTTGCGGGGTTGGAGAAGTGGCAATGCTCTTGTGGAGGAGTAACAGTAGTCGAGATTGCTCTAATTGCCCATCGCCTCACATGCGTGAGGTATCTCGAGAAGTCAGTCGTAGCTCACGAATTCTCCTGCCACGGTGCAGAAATTGGATTCCATGGCATAGACGGTCTTAAGTTTAAGAGTGAAGAAGCAAATGCAATCTGAGCTTTGGGCGTGTGTGAGAGTTCCATTGGTTCACGCTTGGCCTGCGGAGAATTGATTTGAACCTGGAAAGACATTGGTGGGTCTGGAGTAGTACGAGTACGTCTGATTAGGCCTTGCAGACATCAAGCCACGAAGAAGTGGGTCCCAAGCTGATTAGTTCTTGGTTAGAGAGCTTACTGTTCCAGGAAAAGCGACGCGGTTTGACGTGGGCGGTAGGTGGACGAATCCTTGGGTGCTCTTTGGTGATTGATGCTGCTCCAAGGTGTCACGTCGCGATAAGCTTTGCGTGCTTTGCGTACAGAGGCTGCTGTCGATGACGAATTTGCAGCGCATAGAGGACATTGAACGAATGAATGGTGGGTGCGGTATCAGGTGTCAGCGGTTGCAGAGACGGTGCATGTTTCGAAGGCGTGTTGCGTTTGTGACCAGGAGATTCCAAACTAGATAGTTTTAGGACTAGTTTTCTTAGTGGCTCGGAGGACTATTTAGGTCCTCCTGCAGCTTCTGCAATCAATCATTCTTTCTACTCATCAAATTTATCATCTAGTAGACGTTCGTTTTCTAATGAACGTGCACGGGATTCTGTGATTCTAAAGAATCGTGTTAGAGTATCTCGTTTAGTTCGTTTGTCGTTTCAATTTATCTCGTTTCAGTTCACCTAGTCGTTCTCGCAACTCTTATATCGTCGTTCATCTAATTAGCAATTATCAAATTAGTCTACGTAATTCATGCAAGAAGAGTCGTCAAAAAAAGCATTATCTAGAAGATCTAAATATCAAAATAGTACTTAATCAATCAAGAATCGATCGTCGTTCAACAAGTTGACATCTTCTCTTAAACAATTTTACATCAAGTTTCTAAAATCTTTTGTTCAATCGTTCGTCGATTCATTTTCTTAATTGAAGTCAAAATTAATTTATTTATTACAATACTTCTTGAAGACAACAAGACTTAATAATTCGTTTTATTAAATATTGCTATTTTAATCAACTAGAAGATTTAATTTCTTGTTAAGCTAAAAGATTGCATTATTATCTATTTTATCTCTTAATAATTTTAAATAAGACAAAAGTTATTCAAGTAATATTGCAATCTTTAAAGGAAGTATTTATCGTAACTTCTTAATTTTATTTATTACTTCGAACATTTTTGTATCTTCTTTACATTCGTAGTCTTCTATTATGTCTCTTATTTATAAATGACAAAATTTTAACTCCAAGTTCTGCGATCAATTTATTAGAAAAAATAATTTTGCACATAGATAATTAAAACGTCTAGACTTCGAATTAAAGAGTTAAAAAAAATCAAATAATTTAATTTTATCAAAGAAATACATTCAAGCGTTCGATTTTTTAATTTTTATAACTTCGTTTATTATAAATAAAAAATTTATTTCAAAGAGAATAATTATTTTTTGTAACATACTTAAAAAAAAAATTCTTAAAAAGATTACAAAAGTAAGTACGATAAATTTCAATAACAAACTAGCAAATATCTAATAGCGAGAAAACAAAACTTTGACATTATATTATCAAAGAATAGCGTTTATAATGTAATGTATTAAAAAGAAAGATCGATCTTTAATTATTGTTTTTTTTATTTTGAAGTCGACGATACTTAATACGATAATTCGAACGTTCGTAAGAGATCTAGCAAACGCTAATGTTAGATTGAAAATTACTCGAATAATAATAACAATCAATCGATTGTTAAAAGTTACATACAATTTAGTTAAAGAGACTCGACATACTAAGATTAAGATCAAGAAGCTTCAAGAAAAGAAGTTTAAAAACAAGAAGCTCGACTTTTATCGCATTTTAGTGCAAAAAGTTATGTTAAAGACGCAATTAAACTTACTTATAACAATCTATTAATCTTAATTATTTAGAACGTGAAATTTTAAGTCTCTATTATTGTTTCTTTCTTACTAGAGAATATTATTATCTTTTCTAAATTGTCAAAAAATCGTCAAAAAGTAGATTGATTGTTGATTCGATTTTCGGTTCCAACTTTTGAAATCGACTCAAATCGACGATTTAACTTTAGAAATCGAATCGAATCGCCAAGAATGTCAAGAATACTAAAAATAGTATAAATTAAGTTTAGATTTAGATTTTTTATTAATTATTAGATAATGCTTAGTAGTAATGCATTTATAAAAAGAAATTCCTAATATATTTATTAATTAGTTTAAATAGATTAACTATTTCTATTAAATTATTAATTAATTGTTACTAAAAATAATTTAATTTACTAAAAATAATAGTCTTGACGATTCGATTCGATTTTTCGATTCGATTTTCGATTCAAAGTTTAAAATTGAATCGAATTGTCAATTTCAACTTTAGGAATCAAATCGTCAAGACTTTCGATTCGATTCGATTTCCTAAATCGAACTTGATTTCCCAAACCGACGCGATCAGTCTATCAAAAAGATTTCAAATCGACGAAGTTAACAAAGAAGCTCTTCTATCAATTAAAGAGTTCAAGACTATTTGCATCTTCTTGTTAACAAGATCTTTATTAGAACTTATTCAATAAGAAGAAACGTTCTAAGAATCGATTATCTTTAATTCGTAATAATGCGAACGCTTCTAGAGAACTTTCTAATAAGTCAATATCTAGAAATCTTTATGTTAATAATTTACGACAATAAAAGCAACGTAAAGATAATTCTTTGTATATAAGATGCAAGAAGATAAAGTATAATGTTATCTTCAATTATTATTGTGTTATTTTTCTTACGTGAAAGCAATTCTATTTTCGTTATATAGTCTTCGAAAACTTCTCTTAATTTATTTTTGTAACAACTTTCTTTAACGTTTGTGATAGCAACATGCATTCGTATAATATAGAATTATCTAATTTAATTGCGTTATCAATCGTTACAATTTCAAGCATCTCGAAGTCTAAACATTTTACACAATTAAGAGCTTTATTTGTAATCTTTGATACATTAGAATTGCAATTATCTAATAAAGAGATAAAGTAAATCAACACTTTTCTTGAAGAGAATAGCGACTCTAACAAGAGAGCTTATATTAAGTTTATTCTTCAATTAATTTTACAATAGCAATAGTCGATAAATCAAATTATTAAATCGACTATTTAAGAAAGATTGCGTAAGAAGAGTGTTAAGCAAATAAAAAAGATTGCTAAATTAACATTATTAATAAATATAATAAACGACAAAGTTAATGTCTATAATAAATCAATATTTATTTGTTAGATTCTTAAAAACAACAAAGTAAACATGTCTTAAATAAATTAACTAGTTTAATCTTTTGTTGCGTGCAAGAAGTTAAAACGTCTATGTACTTGCGTTATTACGAAGCGCGAGTTTAAAGCTAAGCAAGCGTTACAATAGCAAGCTCAAAATTCTTTTCAATTTACTTTTTAGTTTATCTATTAATCTATATATCAATTATCAAGTCAAACATTATCTATGTTTTACAATTTATCTTCTATTTAGAATTTAGAGATATCGAGCATATTTTAATCTACGCAATTATTGTAGTTACTTTGATCTTAATTTCAATTAACACAATCTATTTAATTGTTGTATTAAAATCAACAACAAAGTATAAACGCTTACGTCGTCAATATATCTTAAACAAACAATCAAATTCGTCTACTAAGAAGCATAATAAGTATAAAGAAGACGTTTCGTATTTCTATTCAAGTAAAGATAGAAAAGAAAATTGTTAATCTAAACAAGTTAAGAATTCAAGTTAATTAAGAATCTAACATAAACGTCGCGTCTATAAGAATTGTCAATCGACTAAAATTAAAGTTAAGATTACTTGTTAAAGTAAGATTTTAAAATTTGTTTATAAAGACAACAAATTATAGAGAAACATTTCTATATTATTGAGTAATTATTAAATTAAACGTAAAAGAAGTATAAAGAATTGTAAGATGTTTTGTCGTCTTTAATATTAAATATTAGAAACGTCTACTTTTAAATATCTCTTAACTTTATATTGTAAACATTATTATCGAAATTTAGCAATTTATAATACAAATTGACAATTTCAAGATAAAAGAAGTAACTAGAAATATTGTCGAATTAAAGCTTGTATATTATAGCGATTATAATTTTTTAATATATTCAAAAGCGATTATCTTACTATCTCTCAAAGTTACTATAAAGTCGAAAAATAAAAACTTAAACTTTAGTTCAAGTTTGTTATCTAAGAACAAATTATTAAACATAAAGAAAATTATACAAGTCTCAATTATTACTAACTTTATAATGCATTTTCGATAAGTTTTTAACAAAACAATTATAAATTGTCTAGATGTTTTGCAACTTAAGACGTTGAATTTCTCGACTTTTAAGAAGATAAATCTAAAATTATTCTTTGTTCTAAGTAATTAATCTTCGCATTTAATGTCTTTGAAACATTTATTTTAATATTTTTATTTGTCTCGTTTAAATTATATTTTAGAAGACAAATATGCAAAGACACTAGAGATAAATTTACTTCTTTGTTAAACGAACTAGAGTTATAAGTTAGACTAGACTAATCGTCGGGCCAGGTTATGATACCACCCCTCTGGCCCGACCTGGCGCCAAGACCGGGTCGCGACGATTTTTTGGAATCGAATCGCTCAAATTAGTTTAGCGCGCTTTGCGCTAAACTACTTATAATAATCGACTAAACTACTTTGAGCGATTCGATTCCTCGAATTTTTTTTGACCCGGGTCTTGGCATTTGCACGTGACATTTCCGGGTCAGCGCGGTCAGTCTAAGTTAGACGAATAAATTTAGAGTTAAAATCAATAATTTTTACAAAGAAAAATAGAATAAAGATATTACAACTTTTCTACAAATATCGTTATCTTAATAACAAGAATCTTACAAATCTTTTATGTATCGAGCTTATTACTTATCGAATGCAAATAAAATCGAGAACAAAATTAATATCAAATTTAATTTAAAAACGATAATCAATACATACTAAGTAATAACTAAGAAAAATTGTCAAAAATAACTTAAATAATAAAATCTATAAGCTTGCGAAATCAATTAACAAAAAATTCTCTTAATAAAATGCGAGAATTGTTATTATTAACAAGATTAAGAATCTTAAATTAAAGAACAAGCTTAAAGTAACGTTTAATTATTCTCGAATGCATAAAGAATTATCAAGTATTTATATAAAGTTCTTAGCGAAAGTTTACGATTATCTATTAGATTTTTATTATAATTGTTTGTTTGCGACTAATTTAAAATATATATATTATATTATTTCGTTATATTAAGAGAATAGACATTACTTTGTCTTTATTATCTTTAGTATTAATTAATTGCAATCGACTAGAATGCAACAAGAGTCGCAATTAATAGAATTTATAATAACAAAGTTAATATACAAAGCGTTTAAGTTTATCTCGTTACTTTGCTCGAAGTCTTTATTATTTTACTTAAATAATTTAATTATCTTATCGTCTTTAACGTTTTACATAAATAACTTTCTTGACAAATTTTGCGACTTCGAACATCTATTTATTTTCTTAAGAGATTATTTATTTTTACAAGTCGAATAAGCAAAATTAAAGTTGTCGTTTAAGAAACTCAAATTATTTATAAATAAAATAAAGACTTTAAGAGTTACATATGTAATAAAAGATCTTGTTTATATGCTAATTAACTAGATCGAGAAAATAATAAAATAATATACATTTATAGACGCAATTTGTTACGATATTGCACTTATAATTAGGCTACTTACTACTAGGTGGCGAATCAAGAATTCATAGTTAAATGATGTGATAATCTTGGTTAAACCTCGATGCATCTAGATAAGTAGACGCATTTAGCAATGTATATAGTTATCGTTTATAGCTTCGTTAGACCTCAACTCTTTTACATCTTATCAAATGATAGCTTCAATCATATAGATCATTATTGTTCTATACGATTAACTTTGATCAATTAATTCGTAAGCATCACATATTGCTTCGAACAATCAATTCTTAAAGTCATTAATTATTTTTTCGATGTTTGCCCTTGTAGTGCTTACGATCTTCGTTAACTAAATGATTAAAATCTACTTAATTATTACTATTTATCTTATTTATTTTAGCGAAATTGCAATCGTACTTATTTGTTATAATTAACAACGTCGATCAAGAGTCTTAATTAGATTATTTAACGATGTAATCAAGTTAACATCAATATTAAGCTAGCTACCCTTAATAATAATCTTGTTTTTATCGCCTTTATTATTAACGTCTTCGTTAAGTCATTTTATTAATACGTTAAGAATCTATTTATCGTTATTATTATTATTGTGAGTGCTATTGTAGCAATTTATTTTCGCTCTTTAGCATCGTTACGATTTAGTTAAAACATTAAAAACTCTATCTTAGTAAAGTCTTTAATCTATTTTGTTAAATGAGTCATTAATATTATTCGTTTTTAAGCAATCATTTAACAATTTTTCGACGTTATTGTTTCGTATTGTTAATTTACGACATACGAAAGCTTCTAGCAATTTCACAACTTCTTAAACAATACAAATAGCTCGTTCTTCATTGATAACATTTTGTTAAGAGTCGAAGCATTTGCTTCGCAATCTAAAACGAGATATTTTAATTATTTAGACAACATTTCAATTTACGAACGCAATAAGAGCACATCGAAATTAATTAATTTTATCGCTATTAATGAATCTAAATCACAAATTAAAGAGACATCTACTAAGAAAGCAATCTACGACACACTTATAAATTTCTAGAGCATTATTATTATGTTTATCGACGTTGCTATACAAACAACAAATGATATCGCGATAAACGTTAAAATGAATTGTATTTTAACTTGTATGCAAGAAATGCTTTAAAATGCAAACAACTCTTAAGAGTCGTTAAAGTCTATTAAATTACTTAATTTTTTTAAATTATCAAGTTTGACAAATGAAGTAAGTAATGATTTACTTAGATGACACGCGAATAATATTAAGCTCTTTAATTTTTATTACGACAACAAGTTCGCATCAAACGATTCTATCATTAAGTACATCAAGAAAAATATTATTTTTCGTGACGTACATGTCTTCGTAAATCGTGCTAAGAATATTGCATTAACTAAGAGTAACAAGTTAGTATACAATAATCTTTTCATATGTTTGCGAAAACAAGCACTCATTTAATATATCTTGAAACTTATTGACAAAGAGCGTCGTTTGCTCAAATATAACAATTATTTAAACGAATAAATCTAGTGTGACCGTTGGGTCGGGTCGAACACTTTTTTCTCAACCCGACCCACCCTCTTGGGCCCCGTAGGGTTGGGCCAGGGTTAAGGCGCGAACCCGACCCCAGGGTCGGGTTTCGTCGGGCCAATGCCAAGAACCCAAGCTAACTTCGTCGCGTTAGCATCCGCTTATCTTATCTTATCTTATCTACGCGCTAACCCGATTGGGCTAGCGCGTCACGTGACGTCACGTGATCGGGTGGGTCCGGTTGGACACTCGGCGCGCATTCTTCGCCCGCCCCACCCTGTTGGGCTAGGAAATTTGCCTGACCCCAGGGTCAGGGTTGGGCGGGTCAACCCGATCGGGTTGAAACCCGACCCAACGGTCACACTAATCACGCAATCAAGAACTCTCTTCGATCGTTTTACGTCGCTCTATAATACTTATATCTCGTCGCAATTCGTCTTGATGAAGTGTCTATATAAGAAGAAATCTCGCTATGGGAACAGGAATTGCCTAATGTATTTTGCTAGATATAATATTAGCGAGAACGCTAATCTTTTTTTTGTTTTGATAGCATGTTGTTACGATCTTAGCAGGCAATTGCTTATTAGGGTGGAATCGCTAGTTTATCTAGATGAAAGATGCGAATTATCGCTATGTATTTAGGCAGGCTTCTTTCTAGAGAAATCAATTATCTTTCATTCATCTTATCAATTATCTAGTAAAATTCCCTCTATTTACGCAATACGAGTCAAATTTTTAATTTCGAATAAGTTTGATTATAGAGTCGACTTTGAAATTGCATTATTAAATTATTGCGAAAAGTCAATCAATTGAATAGGACTAGATAGTTTTGAAGTCAAGCTAGTTGACGTCGTTTAATACGAATATAATTACAAAATCTTTAATTTCTTTTTAACGAAAATTAAAGACATATCTCTTTACGTGCTTTTACAAGATTATTATATTAACATAATACGAATTTTTGATCAAAAAGACGTTTTCAAGTGACTTGAGAACTTCAATAGCAATAAGATTATTAAGTTTAATCGCAAATTAAGAAATTGTGCAATCAAAAAAAAGAATAAAGATATTAAAGAGTTTTTTTACAAAATAATAGATAAAGTTTTGATTTGTAAAGATAAGAACATAAGAAATATAAAAGTCTTGTTGCGCATTAAGAAGTTTAAAGATTACGAGAACGTTCTTTGCGTAATGCAAAGCGATAGAGCACTTATTATAAGAGAACTAATCTTGCATATTACGAAAAAAAGAGAAAAAGCAAAAATGATTGTTGTTTTTATTACAATTATATTAACGAGAATTATTACTTAGTTTAATTCAATTTAAGACAATTTATTATCGAATAAAGCTTTAAACACGATTATTCAAATAACTATTTAGCAAATCTCTAGAACTTTCGATGTAATTATTAAATTTATTGTTCAACAAAGATCTCTCTTTATTTTTAAGTCTTCGATTAATTATTATGTGTCGTCTTTTCTAGCAATTGAACAAACTCGAAGCACATATATTAGCGATCAAATAAAAGCTCAAAAGCAAATTTAAGAGATCAACAATCTAATTTATCGAATTACGTTATTATAACAAGACAATATCTTTGAAGAATTAATAAGTCAAGACGTATAAATCTTGTTTAAATTATTCGATTTTAAAAAATCGTTTAAGAAGTTTATAAAAGAAGTTGCGAACATAAAGAATAGCGCAACAATTCGATTCGCGACTTTCGAGCAAAAATTCTCGTTTAATCAAGTTATCAAGAAAGATAAAAATAATAAGAATTATTAAGTTTCGACAAACGTTAAAAAGTTTTCGCAACATCAAACATCTATTGTTACAAAAATTATTAAAATCGAGTCTAAAATTCTATTACAAGATAGTAAATACTCTAAAAAGTTTTTTAAATTATTTATTTCTATTATATCAATAATTGATTACTTTTATAACAAGATTTTTTTGCAATTCTTACGCATAATCGAGTTTACAAGATTTCTAAATTATTACGTAGACAAGATAGCAAATGTTCTTTATAACGCTACAAAGATACTAGTAAAGATAGATATCAACAAGACACGAAAAATGATTGCACTTATAAGAGATTACTACTAGAAAACTAGAATCGTTTAAAATAATTATATAATACGCATAACAAAGGGTCTTATGTTATAGACTATTATCGCAAGCTTTATTCTCGATTTATTGAGAAATATTCTAGACGTCGCTTTTAAGAATACGATTACTTAGAAGACACAAATAATGTACGCAACACTAGTGAGAGTAATCAACGCAAAGATTAACGAGATCTAAAAATCTAATAAATAGAGCTTGCTTTATAACTTCTTTTGCAATTCATCTTTTTGCAACTACTTGTTGCAAGATTCTTTATAAATGTTTTTACAACGATTACGACAATGCTTTCTGTAATGTTTTCTTTTGTCTTTCTTTCTCGCTTTACGAGCTTAGACTTACTACTTTATAAGATCGCAGAGACTTCTGTTTTGAGCGTCGATAATGTGATTAAAAGATTTCAAACTAGATAGTTTTAGGACTAGTTTTCTTAGTGGCTCGGAGGACTATTTAGGTCCTCCTGCAGCTTCTGCAATCAATCATCCTTTCTACCCACCAGATCCACCACCTAGTAGACGTCCGTTTTCTGCGTTATCAGCGAGAAAAGTCGGGCATGCTAGCGGCTCGCTTAGGGGTTGGATCGGCGGCCAATGCTCACAATCACCGTTCGAGGGGCTCAAATTTCGAGATTGGCCAGGATTAATTTTTTGTTGAACGCGTCTCTGCAGTCTGCATGCAGCCCACCCCGCACTTGCACGTTCCCGTTGTTCCTTGGCTTACAGGCTCAGACCTCAAGATAGTGCTCCGTCTTTGTCCCCGTCACCAGTCACCACCGGCTTCGGTAATTCGTGTGTAGGGTCATTCTTTGAGCTATGGAGTTCCCAGTGCTGAAAGTGGCTTAGGTGTTTGTAAATCCAGGGGGATTCACATCTGTTTGGCTCGTGCCGTGTTTTGGGGCCTGTGTCCTGGGGCCGATTCGAGATTGATAAAGTAGCCGGATGGAAATAGTCTAGAATAGAGGCGAACGGTGCTTGAAGCGGTTCCTTGCTCCCGCATAGATCTGCTCGCAGTGGTGTATGAGATACGTAAAGAATATTCGCGCCGCCAGTCATAGGTTTAAGCTGTCTTCGCTGGGCCTACCAAAGTCTGGCGGCGTAGGTTCCATTCCCCGAGAGCTTCCTCGTAACCTTGCACTCCGCACTCGCTCTCACAAGGCCTCTGCCGACGCTACTTTAGCAGACGACCCTGACATGCTAGCGTCTCACCCTTTTCCCTCCACTCTACCTTATATCCTTTTGTTTACACATTACCCGTCAGTCGAAATCCTCTTCATTGCTCCTCCATCTTCTCCTCGCCTCACCCTCTCTGCGACCGGCGTCGTTCCTTCCGCCTTGTTGTTGCCGTTGATCGGGTTGCATGAAGGCCGCAAGCGGTGTTTATCTGTTGAGCCGAGCCGAGCTAGGTATTTCCGACTTCGCCCCTCCAGACAGAAGGGTTCTGACGGGCCAGATAGAAAGGTCTCAATCCTGTCTGCCCAGCCCCTATAGAAGGAGACCGCTCACGGTGCCAATCACGGTTGTATCTGCAAGCCGGACATTCCACCTTTGAGAGATTTAGCATCTTTCAGCGTTACCTTATTCTTAAGTCCGTATTCTATCTCCAGGCAACTTTCATACGAAGAACCCTTCACTGGGCGTTTTCGATGTACGTTCCGACATTCCTACCTACCTTTCACTGTCATACGGATCCATTGTTCCACATTCATTCACCCTTTCACATGGGCTCTGCATACGTAGTTATAACACTCGCTAATTTGGAAATTGCTGTAGAACCACGAGACATCATTGTCAGACCTTCTGCCACCACATTCGATACCTTTTTATGCAGTAGACAGGATCTTTTCAAGAACGTTACATCTCCACGGTCTTCTGCTGCCGTACGAATGCCTTACACACCACCATCCTCCCACACTCCGACTGGATCACAACCTCAGTCTCCAGATCTTGGCCGCTCACAGTCATACAACAAGGACCAACAGCAGACTGCCTATGCTGCCCATAATGCTGGCATACCTAATCCACCTCGGTCGGTGTCATCATCCAGGGACTATCTGCAAAAGCATCGCCGCAGCCCCTCAATTTCGGAATCGCCCGCGCACGCCCCACAGCCCGCTACACCAGATGCTACGCCACTTGAGACGGTATCTCCAGAAAGCGAGGATGGATCATACAGACCTTCTGAGAGCGATCTACGCCCGGCATCACCTGCAGTGGCGAGGGGTACAGTGATCTCACCTCCGGACTCATCGCAGAATTCAAGCGATGATGAAGCCAACGACGGTCGAGGGCGCCGCCGGAAGCTGGATAACATAGCTGAGCTGCAGGCCGCCATCAGAATAATTGAACAGCACAGGGAAAGCTCTCCCAATCGGGCATCAACGGAAGAAACCAGGAAAGCGAGGATGACGTTGGGGCTCCCAGAACCTCGAGTGAAAACCAATGCAGCAGGGACACCATTCTCGGCCCGGCCACCTCTTTCTGCTGAAGCACGGAAGATCTCACACTCGAGATCCAGTACTGACGCAAGTGCCTTCCAAAGCTTTCCACGTCATAAATTTGACTCGCCTTCACGCAGTGTATCAGAAAATGATTTCGAAGAGGTGGATGAAGCAGATCTTCCTGAAAAGCCCCCGTTGGTCCGTAAGAAGTCTGGAGAACCTGTGAGGCCGGCTCTGAGACCTAGCTCCGCGAAACGAAGACCTTCAAGTATGCCTGGTACGCCAACATACTCGAAGGCCGTTCACTTCAACAACGATCTTGAGCAAGTGCGTACATTCCTACAGGTAGATCGGCCACTCGCGGTCAGCGTGGGTTCCTCCCCAGTAGAAAACTATGAGAGCGAGCTTGAATTTCCGTTCAGCGATAGAGGTCTCTCATCTCAAGAACCTCCGTTTGAGTGGGAAATGCGGCTTACCAACTTCCCTGGGGAGTCGCTCGACAAGAACGCGGCAGTCAAGGTCGAGCGAGTGTATCTCTCCTTGGATAACAAGAACCTGTTAGGCGCTGTCGCAGTAAGGAACATGTCATTCCACAAGCACGTTGTGGCACGATTCACGCTCGATTATTGGAAGACCACTTCGGAAGTCAAGGCTGACTTCAACAACGACATTCGGCGAAAGCAAGTCGCCGATGGGTACGATCGTTTCGTATTTAGTATCAAGCTTGAAGATCTAGCAAACCTTGAGAGCAAGACAATGTCCTTCTGCGTCCGGTATAGTGTTGCAGGCCAAGAATTCTGGGACAATAACAATTCAATCAATTACCAGGTCGACTTCACGAAGAAAGCAAAGGCTCAGGATGGCAAGCCTCTGCAAGGGACTAGTGCTCGCCCCTTGAGCGCGCTACCACGCAGCAAGCCTACTGGACCCTCAAACAGACCACGCAGCTTCCCTTCGACAGCATCGGATGACTTTACTAGTAGCCTGGCATCACCGTATGAGTTCTCGTCGTTCCCTCAGCCTTCTGCGCAAATCATAGGCGATTCCCCAATCCGTTTTAAGAAACCTGCTCCTGAGCTTGTGCCGGACGCTCCTGGACGTCGAACCAATGCCGCAGGTCAAGCCTTTAGCAATCGTTACGATTTTGGCGCATCTCTCTCGGCTGCAATCGAAGCGGCAAGCAACGCGCTGGGTGATCGCAGTGAGGCCCAGATTAGGAATGAACTCAAATCAGCTCCAGCAAATCAGCTCAGCTTCACTTCGAAGCCTACCTTCGAATCTGCCAAGGCAGCCGCGGACTCCCACAAGAAGGGTATTGCAGCACATGTGCCAAGCCAGACCGTCCAGGAAGCCAATAAGAAAACATCACCAGATATGGACACTGTCAAGCCGATTGCGCTTACCACCGCGAAGCCGTCTGTACAGTCATCCTCGTACCACGAGCTTCTCGACAAATACTGTTTCGTACGTTCTCGACCAGACAGAGAGGCCAAGGAGCCTGCGCGCTAATTTATGCTGTAGTTTGGATCTGGAAAACCTTCGGTTCCGCCAGTCAAAGCATGTCATGGCCAGAGCCAAAGCCCGGGCGATAATCAGACCGATGGAGTTTCCGAGGGCAGTCAAGGTTCACAGGATCATTCACAACGTTCGAGTAGTGCTTCGACAACTTTTCCACCACAAGCCAGGTCTTCGCCTGTCGCGGAAACCAAAGCTTTTCCGAAAATCCTTAGCCCTCGTGACTCCCGATCCGCATCTCCTGCAATAGGGCCACGCCTTGGGTCTAGGACAGCTTCTCCGGTGTCGTTCGGTTATCCGTACCATCAGCCCATGGAGAACGTGTTCTTTGGAGAAACACATACACCAACCGCAATACGCGGCTAGACAGGCGAATCCCGGATAGGCCCACATCGTCCTTGACTGCAATATAATTTCGACAGCACGAATTCTTTCTTGCTAACTCAGCAAGTGCCGTTCAGCCTCTCGCAAGCCTCGCGGAATTTGCAAGGCGGGGGACTCGATACAGCGGCATTTCGCGACTCACGACTCGTCACATACTACATATTCACGATTGCAGACTTTGCTGTACTTGAAGCGGTTGTTTCTGCTGGCATTGTTTGGGCGTCCGGTGATGGCATCTCGACTAGGTGGTTGCTCATGCTTGATTTGTTCTTCTACATTTTGTTTGCTGGATTTCCGGCGGGGTAAAAAGTGTGTCGCGCATCACTTCTTCTGCAAGCGATGGTGTTCAAGGATCGGGTAAAGGGCTCCAGCTTCTGCATGTTCATAGACTGCACTGATGGTGGTGATTTGATCGTTTTGAGATTGGTGGTCCGATGCGGGTTTTCCTAGTAATAGGATAGCGGAAGAAGATTCACCCCTGTGGTCTCGAGTGCAAGAACACTTCTCAACCGTCATCCTCCATCCTGAAATCACCATAGCATTCGCGTCTGCTTTCGAAGGCTTCAATGGGTCTCGGTCAACGAGAGCGCTTCCTTATACTATATACTAGTCATGCTATGTACTAGAGTCTCGCTTTTCAATCGATGTTTCGAAAGACGGCTGCCGTTTTGATATGTTTCGTTGCCTGATGTCTTTCGAACAGCCCTCTTCCTGGCTTGTCTCTTAGCTCGTGTCACAGTCTATTTCCCACATAAATGCTCTCCTTGATGCCGAGGAAAGGGCGCCCTTTAATAGCGAGGCAGAACTGCCGCCTCGATGTGAAATCGTCGCTTTCCCAGACCAGACGACTTGACCGAACATAGTTCGGCTATGTTGAGAACCTGAGAAAAACTCGCTTAAGCGCAAAGCAGCATGCCCCGAGGTTATGGAACTCGCGTCCGTACGAAGGGACTGGACAGTACTAGTGGCAGCATGAGAAGGAGGTCTCTACATACAACCAGCTGCTATCAACAACGACTAGAAATGTTGCAACTCGAGGTCAGATCAAGGAACAATCTTGGCAAGCTTCCTCTCAGCTTCCTCAGTCACGGCCATCCTTCTCTGCATCGCTTGCCAAGGACGAGGGGGCTGAGCATTTAGAAAGTTCAGCGCAAGCCAGACCATGGCAGCTAACGGTGGCGTCGAGAAGCCTCACCTTTGGCATTGCAGAAATATAAAGTAAGTATTAAGTCCAAAGGGACCAGGGTTCAGGGGAGTTTCCCCGCGCGCTGCCCCAAATCTATTCCCGCATCAAATGGTCGTCCACCATTCGATGCACTCGTGTGCTACAGCCTTGTCCCGCTTGCTTTTCAAGCCAGTACTTAATAACAATGTCGGTAACCAATCTGTTACAGTCATCGTCCATCTCACCGCATCTCTTGCATCACGTCGGTCGTAGTGTTCAGTCTCTTTCTTACGAAACCTCGGCGGGGACCCCTCAGAGGAGTCGGCAGCCTTGAAGCCTTGCGCGCAGCCAAGATTACCTTGCCTTCTGCCAGCCAACACACTTGTTGGAACCAATATTCAGGCATTCACGCATATTTAATAGCTTTTGCTCGTGGAACCGATGCTCTAGAAAAGCGCCTTGCACTATGTCAGCCTTGAGTTGGGGCGTTGGTGACATACTTACCCTTACAAAGCTCGCCTGGGATCTATACCATAACTGCTTTCTGGCCGCTCGCGACGCTCCTGATGATTTTCGACAGCTCGTCAACGAGCTTGCCTCCCTGCAAGGTGTCCTCAGAACCCTTCGCGATGATATAAACTCGGACAAGTCATTCCTAGATCGGATGGGGGAGAATAGGAAGCAGACGCTAGAAAGATGCTTGGCCAGCTGTTTCGAGACCTTGCACAAGCTTCAGCGACTGGTCATCAAATACCGCGACTTGGGCGTTGCGAATGGACTACAATTCTGGAGGAAGCTGAAGTGGGTGAATAAGCAAGACGAAATCGCTGAGCTAAAGTCGAAGATCATGGTCCATACATGTAACATCAGCCTATGCATGAGCTCGATTGGGAAGTAAGTACACGACCTCTGCTTTTACTTGGGTGTCGTTGATCGCCCGTGTCCAGCTCTTCGCTCGCAAGGATAGAGACTTCGATGCTCAGGGCTTTGAAAAGGCAAGAAGCTGCGCAGGAGACGCTTGAAGATGAAGATGAGCTCGCGCCTTTACAGAAGTCAAAGACAGCTCCAACCGTAGCGCCGTCAGAAACTTCGAATATGGACGGTCTTGGTATCAAGAGAGCATTCACAGGATCGACTTTGGTCGAGCAGCCAAGCAACCTGTCACCCGAATCGACACCCTCGATGAGCAGTGAGGATGCCACGGAAGTCGCCACTACGTCTCCGGCGACGTCGACGCACAAAAGCCATTGGGTTCCAAAGTCAACTGGTAAAGCGCGCAAAGATTCCAACATGAGCGTAGAGCGAGGGCCGAAAGCATATCCCCCAACCCCGATGCCATCAGATGACATGGGACATGACGTTTTCAAGAATCCTCCACGGTCTCGCAGGCTAAAATCACTGGGCGCAGAGTCAACCGTAACTGACCTTGGCAGACCTCGAGACGTCGATGAGGTAGTAGCGGACGCCATGAAGACATTGTCCATCATTAGACAAAAGGAACAATCAGCCAGGCCACTGCGAATCGTGAGACAAGATCCACAACATCAAGCAGACGAAGCACTCCGGCGACGCTTCCAGCAGCTTGTCGATGACGAATTGAAGCTAAGGAGGCTGAACGCTAGGAATTGGCTAAGAGTTGCTACTTGGTGGCTACTGAAGGTGAGGAACACTCACTTCCCCTGGAATAGCTAGTCGGTTATGCACGGCTTCTGCTCAGTATGTCCACAAACACGTTGTGACGGGTTCACGAAGGACTTGAAGTGGGCTCCGGCTCCATCACCGAACCATACTACTATCAAAGTGCGCCGAATGGCTAATGGAGCATCGATAGGCCCAATACAACATGCGGCTCGAGAAACCTGACCTATCGATTACACGTGCCAGCTTTAGCGTTTCTGCTAAATCGAGAACGCCGGCAAATCAAGCTTACATAGATCTTCTGAAGGCCCAGTGGATTCTACATTCGATCATATTGCGTGAGGATAATCGGTCGTCTCTGATGACAGATGAGAACCGCAAACTCTTTCACACGCTGTCCGACGTGAGTCCGGTGTTTCTGTCATAGGGGTAGAATTCTAACGTGTGAAAGGGTATTCGTGATGAATTCGGTGAGTTCGAGCCGGTCGACGAGCCCGATAAGGATGCTCTTCTCGAGCAAAATTACAATATCTGGGAGTTCCTTCAGCCCGAGGAGGAGGCATTTGATGATGATGATCTTCTGATTGGGCTGGAAAACGACCGCTGGATAGCTGTTGAGCAGAGTGATGCCGGCGAAGAAGACGAGACCGTTATCTTTAGAACCTTTGTCAATGCAGCAATTGGTGGCAAGAGGTCCCGAGTGCGGTCGAAGGGTGCTCCATACATGCTTCTGTTATCGACCAAAGAAGGCGAAAGCGAGCCAAAGGTCACAATTTGCAATCAGAGTGGAACCTTGGGCCTGACCCGGGATATCACCATAGACGACCTGCAGGAGATATCCGTCGCCGACAGCCAGTTTCTAGAATCAGCACGCATGACAGAGTCCATCCCACTCAATTTCGGACGGATGAATGTCGCCGTAGCTTTCACGAACGAGGCTGACCTCAACACCTTTATGCGCATTCCCCGAGCCTACTTCAACGCTGTAAGGCGCAGAGAGCCGCGACAGCTGTCCGAGAGAGCCACAGAGACACTTCTGTTCAAGAGCTCCGTCGAGAAGTACGAGCAGCTCAAAGCATCGACAATGAAATCAATGAGCCCCAAACGGGAATTCCAATCCTGTGACATCCGGATACTTGAAACAACAACCAAGGAAGCATGGCGTACGACCCGTCGACTCGTCATCAGCTCCTCTGCGGCCGAGAAGAAACCCTGGTGCAGCGAGATGTTCCTTCCCCTAAGTCGAGTCCAGATCAACCGAACCGGGCTTGCCAGGCAAGTCACTGTCAAATGGTCCAACTGCACGCAGGAAAAACTCGGGCGCACAGATGGCGCCTATAACAGAATCTACGACTACGTCTACGACGATAGTAATCCGAACATCTGCCTCTCCCTCCTCTTCCGCAACGCCGCCGACGCCGCCGAATTCGCCTCCCACGTCCTCCAGCTCTCCTCGCCGCCATCCTTCTCCTGGACCACCCCGACCCCCCCTGGCACCGACAGCCCTCAGCACCACGTCTACAACGTCTCCGATACCGAGCCCAACCCTGTCGCCTACAAAGCCCTGCTGATCTCGCACGCTCGCGCCGAATGGCGCTACACCGAGCTCTTCTACATATACCGCAGCATTGACTACGCCTTCGACCGCTCCGCCCTCCGCATCCGCTTCCCGGACGTCTACTACATCGACTACATCTCTACACACGTCGACAAGCTCTACGCCGCCCCCGCCGACTCGCCCCCGCATTTCTCCCACTGCGAAAAACGCGTCGGCAACGTGCCCCTCGACTTCTCCGACGAAGACACCGCAGTGCAGTTCATGTCCGCCCTGACCTCGGGCCACGAACTCGTCTTCAGCCGGCGCGTGCACTTCATCACCACCAAGACCCCGTCCCGCTTCAAGTCCACGAAGTCGAAGAAGGGCCCCGCGGAGGTGCAGCTGTGGCAGAAGGCGAACAGCGTGCGCTTGCTGAGCCGGTGGGGGGATATCGTCGAGGACAAGTGGCTGAGCATGGCGGTGCCGCGGGGGCTGCTGGCGCACGCGAGGGACAGCAATCGCGCGGTGCTGCCAGGGGTGGTGGTGGAGCGGGGGAGGAAGATGGATATGAGTGCGTTGGTGGCGAGGGATGCAGGGGTGAAGAGGAAGGAGGGCGAGAGGGCGGGGGGCTCGACGGTGACGGTGGCTTTTGAGAGTGTGAGAGGTGAGTATTTTGGACGTTGATTGCTGTTTCGGCGAATGCGGGTCCTGGTGATGGGGGATTTTGGCTGACGGCAGTAGATCGAGAGGAGTTCGCTGCCGCGCTGGAGGGGCAGGCGCCGCCGCCGCCGGCGGAGAGGACCGCGTTTGATGAGCTATTGAAGATGTGACGGTTGGAGATACGCGCTGGTGTTCTGTTCTGGATTTGTTATCGAATGGATGGGCTTGTGCGAGTTTGGCGTTCGTTGGTTGGTGTGTGTTCCCATACCTGATTTCGTGTGGTTTCATCAAACACCTAACAATCGTGATCCAGATTTTATCTAGCCCGGTGGGCTTCGATTGGTCTTGGGGTAGCTTATGGGATGGAACCACTTGGGATGGGCCCGAGGGAAATCCGATCTGGGCTTCGACACGATATGTAGATACCCCTTTCACGACGTCTTCTGTGGGAAGAGCAGGGTAGGGGTGTCATGTCTGGTCTGGGATACGGCGTTGATGGATATTTCAGGGTAGGTTTGCGTGGGAGGCTTGAGTTCTGCTTGTTGGGAAGGAAATGTGTGATAGGCAATCTGGAGATACGATTGGAGAACGGAACAACAGATATACAGCCTGACAAAATCGCCAGAAACGTACCTCCCCAGCAGCGTACGCCCCCCCAAAATCTAACTCGCTAGGAGCGTACCTTGCCAGAAACCTCCCCCCCCCCCCCCAAAAACTTACCTCCCTAGAAGCATTGCCTCAGAAGCGTACCTCCCCAGCAGCGTGGCCCCCCAAAAACTTACCTCCCCAGACAACATTCCCCTCAGCCTACCTCCCCTCAGCCTATCTTCTTTCAACCTACCTCCTCTCAACCTACCTCCTCTCAACCTATCTTCCCTCAATCTACCTTCTCTCAACCTATCTACCCTTAATTTATCTTCTCTCAACCTATCTCTTCTCAGCCTACCTCCCCTCAGCCTACCTCCCCTCAGCCTATCTCACACAAGCGTACCTCCCCAAACACCTATTCCCCAAAAACTCACCTCGATAGAAGCATTGCCCCAGACACCTACCTCCCTCAGCCTACCTCCCCTCAGCCTACCTATCCTCAGCTTACCTCCCCAAACACCTATTTCCCCCCAAACATCTACCTCCCCTCAGCCTACCTCCTCTCAGCTCTACCTCCCCTCAGCCTACCTCCCAAAATCATATCCCCCCCCCAGGTTATAGGCCCCAGAAGTGGAGATCTGGCATTCAAGCTTGTCATGGTTCTTGACAAGAGTTCAAGATGGGAGGGGGGGGGATGGGAGGTTATGCTGAGGTTTTGCGGATCTTGGGTGGGGGTGGGGGTCTTGGAGGTCTTGGGAGGAAGATTGAAGGTCTTAGGGGGAGGTTGGAGGAAGATTGAGGGTAGGAGGGGAGGGGAGGGGAGGGGAGAGGATGGGATGGGATGGGATGGGATGGGATAGGAGGGAAATCGGAGATGAGTAGATTTGGGATGGGAGGGGATGGGAGATTGGAGAGGGAGAGGGGCTGGGAAGGGGTTTGGAGGGGTTTGCGACGGGGTTTGGGTTGGGGGAGTGGTGATGTGCTTGTCGGATAGGTTGATGGTTACCTACATGATATAGCCGAGGGAGAGTTGATTCACATTGGAATGATCGAGGAGGTATCCCAAGTGGGGAACATAATTGAGGATACGATTGAGGAATATGATTGAGAATCCGATGGATGTTTGTGTGATTATTGCCTCTGCTGACACGTCGATGATCTGGTCCTAGGGTTGGGAGTAAGAATGGTGATTGAGACTCTGATGTATGTTTTTCTTTTCCTTATTGCCTATGATGAGCGTCGATCGTGGGTATTCCCAACCTCTTCTACCGTACATATATAGCCAGCCCGCTAAGAAGGAAATCCCTTACCTACCTTATAATGCGCGAGCGCCTGCCATTTCGTAGGACGCGTGTTCATTTGTCTTATTGTGTATGTCAGAGTACTCACACAGAGGTATATACTCCGCATCCAATGGCTTAGATCTAGCAGGAAACCTTGGAAGATGTATGTGTTTCTTTTGGTTGAGATCTTTGGATACAGGTCGAGTTGCCATGGTAATTCCCAACGATGCTACCGTACATATATAGCCAGCTAGCCAAGAGGATATGTCTCGCCTGTGATATGCGCCAACGCTTCCCATTTCGTGAGACGCGTGTTTGTATTCCTTGTCGTGTGTTTTTGAGTACTCGCCTGGAGCATAGTCGTAGATCCACCCTCTCTCTTGTTATGATAGCAGAATATATCTTCGTCATGGTTCTTGCTTTCCCTCTTCCCCGCTCGCTCCAATGGAAACCGGCGTTCCTGAACCCGCTTTCAAACCCCCAGTATCGCCCCGCGCGTATGATCCCCCAGCTTCGCCCTGAACAGCATATGCTCCGCAAACACAAAGATCTCGCCATCCCGGCCGAAGCAGAAGTTCGTCACCCCGCCCTCGATCTGGATCTTGCCGATCAGCATCCCGCCGCTATTCCACACATTGATCCCGTCGCCGCAGCCGGCATACACGTTGCCAAAGACATCGCACTTGACCCCGTCGGGGGCACCTGTGTCTGCGTAGGCGAAGACGCGCCGGTTGGTGAGGTACGGGTTGTCGTTCTCCCAGAAGACGCTGTACGCGTAGATGGTCGCGGCGCGGCGCGGGTCTGGGGTACTGCCGTCGCCGTGGATGAGATCCGTGTCGGTGATGTAGAGGGTGTCCTCGCTAGGGGAGAAGCAGATACCGTTGGGGCGGCCGAAGCCGTCGGCGACGGCGCGGATGTCACCGGTGCTGGGGTCGAAGCGGTAGACGTGCTGGGGCAGCTGGGGTTTGGGGCGGAAGCCTTGCTCGTAGCCGTAGATGGGGTCGGTGAACCAGATGGAGCCGTCGGAGTGGACGACGACGTCGTTGGGGGAGTTGAAGGGCCGGGAGTGGTAGTTGTTGAGGATGGTGGTCGTTTTGTGCGGGCGCTTGGCTTCCATGTAGATGAGGCCGGAGGGTTCGCGGAGGGAGCCCTGGGCGCACAGGATCAGGCCGTCGCGGTAGTTGGCGCCGCCGTTGGCCATGTACTGGCGCTCCGGGCAGCGGACTTTGTCCCGCGTGAAGTCGGTGGGCGAGAAGAACTCAATCTTGGTGATGACGATGGTTTGGTGGCGGGTGACGACGGCGTCGGGGGAGGGGTCGGCAAGCTGGTTGGAGGTGACGAAGAGGGTGTTGGTGGGCGGGTGGAAGACGCCGGCCTCGTGGAAGTAGGGGGCGCGCGGGTCATGGATCAGGAGTTGGAGGGAGGGGGAGGGGCCGAGGAGGGAGAGGAAGGAGTCGTGGTAGATGAGGAAGGGGCGGGGTTGCGGGGCGGAGGGGGAGAGGACGTTGGATTCCCAGAGAGCTTCGGTGCGCTGGTTTATGCGTTGGGTTTTGCGGTTCTCGGCCGTCCATTGCTGTGAGGTGGATGTTGTGGTGGGGGAAGGCGCGCGGGATGATTTGGAGGAGGTTGGGCGGCCGCTGTAACGTTTGTTCTTGTCGGAGGAGTCGTCGGAGAAGCTGACTTTGTGTGCGCCTGGATATTTCAATCCGTTACGCGTGTTACCATCAGAGGTTTTGGGCCGCAGCCATCCCCGGGTTTGGGACATAAAGTCAATATTGGGAGAGTAGGGCAGAGGTAAGGCTACGGGCTGGACTAGCAATAGTGTCCCGATGAAGGTCTATAGAGATGCTGAAGCGCCAGAGCGACGACAATGGTTGACAATGATCATGGGCAGCAATGATTCGGAAAACGGAGTAAACAATTGGAGAGGACGCTGGCACGGCAGGAGATGTACTTCGTACCTCGTAGTTGCTCACCTCGCTCTCCGCTATGACGCCAGCGGCTAGTCAAGCCCGTGCCCCAAGAGTCGAGGCTAGGAGCTCGCATTGCCAGCAATTGCATCCTGATTGGTCCAAGCTCGCTGAGGTTTGATATGGAGAATGGAAAAGATGGCTATAGAGGAGAGATAGGCGTGCCTGGAGAGAATGGTCGTCTCGGCATAAGTCTCCTTTATTGGATACCGAAGGCTTCATCCGAACCGCCTATATATTTCGTACTCATACGTTGCACCTGTCCCAAGACTTGGCTCGCACAACATATTCCGTGTTGGCGGCACTGCCAGGTTCTCGTGGCAGGGACATGGGGATCATGTCCACGCCCAACGAATCCTTCAGCCACAGGGGGAATACCGTCTATCGGAGCCCTAAACAGCAATATGCCCGGCTTGCCGAGGGATTGGTGTGGACGAGGATCCTCTGGGGAAATGGTAGTGGGAAGGGTCTGCCAGGCTGAACTCTGAACACTTATAGCGTTCTCAAGTCTTGGCCCGTTGTGGCGTAGGCTGCCGCCCCAATAAAGATGACGGGCAGGCCGAGGCGAGAGGGCTGACCACAGATGACACTGCTGATCTCCGCCTCGAACGATTGTCTGTAGATCAGATCCCCCAAGAATCCTTTGTGCGGCTGTGCGGGTATTGTACTCAATAGAGTCGAGTCATGTTGGACAGCGGAATTCGAGCAGCCGTCGATCCAACTGACAGTGATTCAATTCCATGCTTGAAACAGCCTCGTCTCAAGCAAGTACAAGGAGTTTCATTCCTGCTCCGAATGTTGGCTGTCATATCGGCTTGCCAAGGCCTCGGGACAGCAGCGAGTAAATCCAAAAAGCATCCAGGCCCCGCTGTTCAAAGGTGCGCTGGTGAACCATGGGTATATATCGTTTCCAAGACTTACATGCTGTCCTCCCTCCATCGACTGCGCACCCTCTGCCATCCTTCCATCTCATTCAGCCCTCCGCGGTGCTCCATCCCCAAGCCTCGCTCAACCCACTCCTGGCTGCCCATCTCGCTCAATCGGCTCAGAGCGCGAGAGAATGCAAAACGTTCCTCGTCGCCTGAAAAGAGACTGCTGTTCTTCAGCATCTTCATGTTCATTCCTAGGTCATCCATCATCTCGCGCATCACGTCGTCGACGCCTTCGTGATCTTTTGCTTGCTTGACCGATCCCGTCTGACGCCCACCTTCGAGCGCATCACCAATCTCGTCCGCCGACATGAAGAGTTGGAAAAGCGGGACTACGGTCGTCAATACAAGCTTGGCCTACAAGAGTCAGCATCCCACATCCATCAAGGGCATCGCTAGGAACACACTCGGCCTTCGTACACCGCGTCGATGAAAGTGATGAACCGCCTTGCCCAATCTCTTTCCTGATGCGTCATGCCCGGCACATCCGTGACAATGAAGGCTTCGTAGCTCCTCACCAACTCAAGGTAGTCTGCAGCACCAGTAGCCCGTCCAATCAACTCATGGAAGGTGAACATGGCAGCCTTGCCGCTGGCTTTGGGTACCACGATGTCTCGTCCCCAGATCTGGTGTATAGCTTTGTGCGGCGGATCGTTCTCTGGATCTCCCAGGAAGCGAAACCACTTATCTGCGTGACTGATAGCTGCCTTATCGAGTGGATGATGGTACACGCCTGATGGAGGTCTAGGTATCTTACGGTAATCAGTGGTCGAGTCGAGGTTGAGGACTCGAAGGCGAATCTTGAGAAGGTTGATGCAAGGAATGAACGATGCACGCTGTATTCCATTCTTGTACAGATCATCAGGCCGGCGGTTTGACGTTGTGACAAGGACTACGCCATGAGACATCAAAGCCCCCAGCAAACTGGGATAAGTCAGCACCCAGGCCTATGGAGCATGAGCGACGTACCAGACCTTCTCAAGATCATTGCATCTGCAACATCCGTGCATTGGAACTCGTCGAAGCACAGAACACTGCCTTTTTCCGCAATATCTGCTGCAACATATTGTATAGCGTCCAGATCGCTACCGTGCTTCTGCTTCAATATGTGCAGCCTTTTATGTACATCTTGCATGAAATTGTGGAAGTGTATCCGTGTCTTCGAGGTAATGTTGTGAGGTAGAGTATCGTAGAACATATCCATGAGCATAGTCTTCCCACTGCCTACGTCCCCATACATGTAAAGGCCTTTTGGTAGATTTGGCGGTATTTGGGTGGTGGGTATCTTGGGTGGTCGCCGATGGAATAGCGATCCCAAGAAAGACTGTGAATGGGGCTTGAGAGATTCAATACTGGGATGCACCACCTTGGGCGCATGGTAATCTGTGAGCATGTCATGCAGATCCTGTAGAGTCTGCACGATCCCTGGACAAGCCAACTGAATCAGCAGTGCCGATAGATCCAGAGAAGCGAAAAACACCTCGCTGATGCTCATCGTCTCTAAGCCGGCGGCTGTGTACTCGCTCGTCATACTCGTCCAAGGGGCCCCAGTGATCTGGATTTGCTAGCCGGGGTCGTCAGCCCTTCCACATGAGATGGTGGGTCCCTCATGAATCTCCTTACCATGGCTTACGGTTGCAAAAGGCCTGACTGACCTCCTCCGACGCCCTACTACCGAGGCTGCGGGCTTGCTCATCCTTGGCGAAGTCCATGTCTGAGTGGGCCCCCTTGCATAACTTCTCCGGCATTCATTGCATATCGACCGTCTTCGATAGTCACTCCGCTGACTGCCTTCGCTCAGTGCGATCCGGACTGCGACAAGTCGCGCAACGAGTCGCATGCCGCCAGAATGGGGTTGGAAGGCCTCTAGAGGCTCAATCATGAGTGCTGTCGAGACTGTAGACGCATCCTACGATTGAAGCTCCTGTTATAGCTGAAGCACTAGCAGCTACAGCGGACAATGGGCGGCAGAGGTAGAAGCTCTATGGGTACTTCTATACAGTGGTTGATGCAAAGCGGAGAGTTACTTCGGAGGGGCGGGCTCGGAGTGAATCTAGGGCTTCGGCAGATCAACAAGTCACATGCTCTTGAAGGTAAAGAAAAATAAGGTACGCCGTCTAGTCCTGAGCTCTTCCCTTTTTGACCTCCTCTGCTGCCAAGTATCATGGAGTTTCATACGAATGTGCTCGTTGTGTATCTGATGTCGCTCTCCTCGTGCTAATGTTGAGTCATTTGCCTGCCCATTCAAGTATTCTGACATGAAAACGACATTCCCCCAAAATACTTCCGGTCAAAGTAAGCCCACCTCCCATCCAAGACCAAATGAATTGAAATCGGGCCATACATATCATTAGTCCAGAGCTCAAAACACTATGGCCGCCATAACCTCAACAATATACGCTCGAGGAGATCAACTCCAGGCTTTGAACGGAAACGTAGATGGCAAAGACTAATTCCATACCCAAGCACCCCAATTTTCGCATATCCAACTATGCATACCCAACATAAAGCGTCAATTTCGGGTTTCTGCCCAACGCCACATCAAGATCTCGGTCGCTGAGTAGTTCTGCGTACGTTCCACTGGGTTCGTCCTTGTATTGCACCACAATATCATCTTCTATTTTCAATCTGTCCTTGAGCTTGTCCCGGAGCTGTTGGAAGCTGATCTCGCTAGGCACTCTGATGGCGATCAAGTCATCCTCAAAGAACACTTTGATCTTCAAGGCTCCAGAAGATGCGACGTTGGTGGTCGATGTATTCGGTGCCGAGGTCGCAGGCGTCGAATGATGTGTTCCTGAAGATGTGCCCGAAGCTTGGGTGAGTGATGATGGTTGACGATTGATTGCGGCCTGACTTTGATATTCTTGCGGACTACGGTGGTTCGGATACCCGGATGAAGCTCCGTTCGTATTCGGGACAGAGGTATTGCTACGTTGATGACTTATTCGATGATGAGGCGGACCCATTGAGCCTGGTGGGTAATTTCCACCGTTCATCTGCCCTCGCGATGACTGTCGAGAAGCTGTCCGTGAAAGGCTATCTGTCGCAGAGGATTGTTGCGATGCCCCCGAAAGACGGTAATCTTCGCCTATGGCTCTCGGATCGAGCTCAAAGTCGCCCTCACGAGGAGCAAACAATTGTCGAACGAGATGACACTTTGAGATGTATGGCGGTAGGGCTAGCAGCTTCTTCACGTAGTCATTCAAGCTTTCTCGCCGGCCATTGGATATGGCGTCGGTGACATAGGTGACTGGTCCAGGCATGTATGGCAGTGTCCTTGTACCCCCACTTGAGTCTGCCTCTTTTGGGAACTCTCTCAACAGGGCTATCTGAAAATCGTAGAAGTCTGGGTAGAAGCGCGATAATTCCCAGTGCCGGCCATCTTCCATCGCGCATTCAATGATATACCAATATTTGTCGTTCTCGAAACAATATCGGGGTATTGATGCAGTGGCGGGAGCCAAGAGTGTGCGAGCGGACGATTGGGATGACTGACGGTTGTAGCCATTCTGGTTGGACCGACTTGCACTTCTTTGATGATGAGCCTGACTCTAGAGGGGTCTCTTTAGCCTACATAACAGGGACGTTTCCATGCGCTTACCTGTGAGCTACCATTACCATTCGAATAATTGTACGGCTGATTGCTGTTGCGAAGGCTCATCCTTTCCAAATCTCGCTGTGCGTTCTGTGCACTTGCAGCTTCAATTTTTCCAAGCGTGATGCTGCTGTCTTTATAATCCTTGGCCATTTTCTTCCATTCCTCCACCTTTGGGACTCCAGCTCTTGCTACCGCAGCTTGGGCGTCGGGCACAGGCTCGTCTGTGGCCATGTCTCTGATTTCGATGAAGGATACCGGAATCAACCCTGGTCCGCCCAAACGGCCTATAGGTTTTGCCACAAACCACTCTGGATTCGACTGCGCAATGACAATGATGGCCTCTCCGGCTTTGGCTTCAAGCTCGTCGGGTCTCTCAGCATTGAAGTCGTATTGAACCATCCCATACACCATCGCACCCGAGGCCTTCCCAAGACTTGACATCCTTACGTGGCCCGCTGTTCGCGGGGTTGTGCTGGGTTCCTGCCTGTTGTGTGCGGTCCGTTCGGAATAGCCGGAATCGTGTGGGACCTGCTGTGTTATAATATTGCTTGCGCCTGAAGCCACCGAACCCCCACTCTGCCTCTCCGTCTTTCCGATAATCTCAAAATACGACACGGGGACGAGTCCTCGAGCGGTTGGTATCAGCGGATTGCAGGCCTCGTACCAATCTTGGTCGTCCTCGCGGCTTATGACATGGAAGAAGTCGCCTTTCGAAAAGGCTAGCTCTTGCTTGTTATCGGGGTCTGGATTGTAATCGTAAAGCGCTTTGATCACCTAGTACAAGTGGGCAGATCAGCTAATGCATTTGCGGCCGGGTCCAGGAGACAAAGGAGATGCAGACCTTCTTCGGAGGCACGATAGCTATGGCAGACTTAGGCGTCAATGAGATGTGATGTGGCCGGGAGTCAGCCTTTTCTCCCTTAACTGACCGTCGAAATGCCTATTGTGTCCATGATGATGATTAGTGTCGATCCAACCAAGAGCAGCGCAGATAGCGTCACGATGCCTCTGGCTTACCTTCATCGCTTCGTGACCGGATATCCGCTGCAAAGTGGGGCCTGTCTGAGATGTTCTTTGTCTGCGCCAAGTCCAGATGGGGTGGGAAGACTCGATCAACATCAATAGAAAAGCCAACTGACAATACTCGACGACAGCGAGGAGACCGTATCCGACGGGACAGATGGCGCCGATCTAAGTGGGTCTTTACCGTGCCTCTGCCTCGTGGTGTCCGGGTTGTTTCGAAACAGCCGGAAGACGTGGTGGGGATGGCTGGGCGTCAGTGGCTTCGTTCGAGATCGCCCCAGATGCTTTCACGAGTCACGACTTTTTGGCCGGTGGAAGGCAATCTACCGTTATCGATAACCTAAAATGTTGGAGATAAGTGGGGAGAAGGTCGCGACAGAGGAGGTAAAAGTTTTGGATGATGAGTTGCGAATGCGCACAAGGCAGCCCCGGTGCACTTATTCTTAGGATCAGCCCGCGTTAGGGGAGGAGCTTGTCCGACCAACTGCTGCAAGGTGCGCCCGAGCAATCCGCAGTTACCTGCAGCACAGATTGATCAGGTGCTTCTGCATCATCACCCACCTCCTTTGAGAAAACTAAAAGCGACTCATTTGTAAAGCGTATTCTTTACTGGGGGACATGGAGAATTGAATGCGGCAAAGAATCTTGATCACTCCAAATGCACGTGGAAAAGGGGAGACTCGGCATCTCAGTGATGCCTCAGGCAGGACATGTCGCAGCTTATGGTCTACAAGGTGAAGTCGCCAGGATCCATTTCCAAGGGGTAATAATAAAACAATGTCAAGGAACGATTGACATTGGGATGCCTGCCCATCCTTACTTGGAGCCTTGTCCAGTGTTTCTCTAGCCCCTCACCCAGTCAGCAAGCGTGCTATGAAGGCTTAAGACTCCTCCACTCGCCATCCTGCGCATATAGAGGGCATCTCCGCCCGTCGGCAGACGCAGACAGATTCTAGAGGCAATCTAGAAAGCAAAGTACGGAGGCTAGAACACACCTGGCATTTGGAAATCCATGATGCTACGTAGGTGCATGCACGCTTTTGTCATATCTGCGCGTGGCAGGGGGCATATCCACATTGCGCCGGATTTAGAGTGACACGAGGTGACGAGTTTGCATGACTTGGGAACCAGAAATGGTTTGCTTGGGTAGAGCGGTCAGAGCCCGAGGTTGGCCAGAAGCACCTTCATTTGCTTATGATTTCCAAGCCAGTTCGGCTTGACCTTGCAAAGATAGGAAGACGATCGAGTGGTGCATGTGGTGAACAGGAAAAGCGCCGGTTCCATGGGTGTAAATCCATCTCTACTACGCTCACATCTCGTTCATCAAAAACATCGGAGCGTCCCGTAGACAGTGTCACAAACGTAAGCTACATGCTATGACTTTACTAAGCCTCTATGAATCGCCGTGGGCACGCTCAGAAAGGTGAGCATTGTAGAGAGTAGATAGCCACGGAATTTGCTGGCAACAATACAACCGCTCCTAATTCCCCGCTGGATTGTCCATTGACCGGAAACCCGACTATTCCACCTAGAGACAGGCGAATAGCATCGGAAGGGTGTTGGAGGAGTTATGGGGGGCGAACACTAGAAGTTAGTGGGCTGAGATAAGCTGACACGCTCTTTCAAAACATAAGAAACTTTCGACAAAGCATACAAAGCAGTGCAAGTGGCCGATGGCTCCGTTTGCAATAGATATCGGACAGTAATGAGAAAATGGACCGTGTTCTGGAGGAATCTTAGGGAAGAAAATCATAGTCCCCAAGGGCCAAGACATCAAACACGAACGGAGGACCAGTGTCAGTGTCTCGCGAGCCTCGAGAGACACTCATATCTCGTGCATCATATCTGACCTTTGATGTCGACCCGACGGAATGCGTCCGATCTAGCTGGCTCGAACAAGCCTGAGGCCTTCCCCGTCAGAAGCCTAACACCATCATCTCTCTCCCCGAGATAGGCTTGGCCGCCATGTTCACAGATGAACCTAGCGCTCTCATCGTCCGATTCGAAGCCAAGCTCCTCCGTAATGAAGCGAAGCTTTACATCAGGTTTGTATCTGTGCACCGCATCAGCGTCAAGCTGCGTGAACAGGCAAACCGACTTACGCTTTACAGATATTGGACAGTGCAGCTAGACGCTCGCGGTTGACAAACATGTCCATTAGATATGCACCCATATTAGGTGTGTCAAGGTATAGGTGGAAGAATCGATGATAGTTCCCCAGCGCCAGAGCCGAGCGCGCGTCTAGCGCATGTTTCACTGCTGCATCTTTTTTCTCTGCTGTTGTTAGATCTGCAAGAATGTCGTTCATGTCGGTCCGGTTGCACGTATGAATGAAATAGAGAATACGATAGGCTTTAAACTCCATGGGATGTCCTCCCAAATGGAGCGAATACAGCGCCCGCAATTGCGTCTGGCACTGGTTATACTCACCCAAGTCCCCCTTCTCCAATGCAATCCTAGCATGAATTTCATAGACGTTGACAGTAAACTCCGTCTTGATGTGCTGAACAGTCAAATCTTGACGCAGAGACTTAAACTGATCACATATATAGGAATAGTTGTTCTCCTTTCTCCATTTTCTCTTGAGTAGCTCAAGTGTCTTCTCGAGCACTTCCAATGGCCGAACATGCATAGGATTCGGCGCGGAAGTGAGCCGGAAGTATTTCTTTTCTAGGTCTTGGCAGCGGCCAATGACGGGACCCTCGTCCGTCATGGAGACAGCAATGTCGACTCTAGCGGACGTGGAGTGTGGTGGCGAAAGATATCCGGATTGGCCATTTTCAAACCGCTTCTTGCGGTTCTCTAGGTGGTACTGTGACTTACTTGATCCTTTAGCGGATGCATCGTTTCGCTGGCGTTTGTCAGGATAGGAGACGCGAGCCTCGAATACATTGCGGTCAGTGGTGGCTCGCCACGGTGGAACAACCTGATTTCCTGCTTGCTGATCATCCCATTCGGATGACTTTCTCTTTTTAGAGTTTTGGATGTCAAGGTAAGAACTCAGATTAGTGTCAGCGACGCTGGGAGTAGAAAAAGAGCTCTTCCAGACAGGAATTGCGGGTATTTGCACAGATTTCGCAGCCTCGATACGTTCTTTCTGGATTACTTGCTGAGGCAACGGAAGACTGGCCCAATCTATGACATGCAGAGTCTCACTTGATGCGGCATCCGATATTATATGTTTTAACTTCGTTTCCATCTCCAAGCGGTCGATACCAGGCAAACTATTGTCCGAGGCAAAGGCTCGCTGGACGTATTGGCGCACAGGTTCAGGCCAGTCACGTTTCGGTTTCGCGTTATGGGGTGTACCATTTGCAGGAGCGGCGAACGAAGTAGATGGAGGAGGCTCACGCGCGAACGTTCGTCTCGCAGACACTGCGGTGAAAGCACCAGTTACTGCAAAGATAGAGGGTAAGCGTACGATCAGCGGAACAGGAATCAAGTAGACTCAAGAAAGAGCTAATAATTGCTCGCGTCACAATAAGTACAAGGAAAGGTAGCTCACAGGACATGGCAGGATAATGCGGTAGACTAGCACCCCAAGGCGCCACGGCATTCATGAGTCTTCTGAACGGTCGGTGAAATGAAGAAGAAGAAGAAGGCGGACAAATGTCGGGTTAAAAGGTGAGAGTACCCTCAGACTATACCGGTCAAAAGGTGATACCTGCTATGAAGTTGAAGATAGAGTGGAGACAGAGTTGATGAGTTGCATGGAAGTGCAGAGATGGAGTAAGATCAGTGGGTGATGAACTTGGTAATGAAACAAAATTCAATACATTAAATACACAGCCCGTTAATACCTTAAATGCCAAGCATTCGAGATATCACGGCTTCATGTTGATAAAGCGGTTCCTCTTGATAAGCAACCATGGACCCTTTGTGAGCCTTCTCCCTCACTTGTTATGACCCTGAATGTTCTTCCAATCCTTGGATCTTACGACTGCACTGCGACCCTCCCTCCTCCCAGACGAGACTTTGTTATTCGTTCAAGATGCGGTTGGCCTTTACGAAGGGTAGCGAGATTTCTCTAGCATTCAGTCTGGATCCATATCTTCTACGGATAGCGTACTGATTGCAACATTGCTATCCTAGGAAGTATAAGCTTCCAAACCAGCAGAATGGTCACGCTTATCTCACGTCACACCGAGCCTGCTATGTGGACAATGCGGAGCCGCGAAAGCATTCAGTTGCTGTGGAATTGAAGAATATAGAAAGATATGAATTCTACGTATGTCAAAAAACCCTCAGCGACATCAAATTATAACGCTCATACTTCATAGGCTGGCTTTTTCAAATCGTCGCCCAAGATCATTCTATACCCAAAACCGGCCAGACGAAGCGCATTCTTGAACGGGACATACTCAGCCGCCTCGGCACCTCAAGAGTTTAGCTACCCTCGCAGCTTAAATACTTCCCCAGCACCTCGAGGATCCAGCCCCTTCAACGCCGCCTTTCAGCGGTCGAGCAGCCCTGTTGCGAAGAATATAACATGGATCTGTCCTATATGCTCACAGTCAAACCAGCTACCTCCATACTTCGATACTAGCACAGCAAATGCTCACACGCCGCTATCCCCATGCTCCACATGTGGTGTCAAGCCGCCGCTTGCTCATGTGTTGAAGGCTGCCATATCGAGTGCTTTGGGGCGACAAGCTACAGTGACTGTTCAAGCTCCTTCGCAGCCACCGATAGAGCGCAGCCGATCCAGCGAAGGCGAATCCGGCGAAGCGATTGGTCTACTCACCAGGGATGTGACAATGGTGAACTCTCGCTTTGCGTGTCCTCGATGTACTTTCCTCAATCACCCCTCACTGCCAAATTGTGAATTGTGCGGAACACCATTGATATCCGCAAAGAATACTGAACACGAGTTTAAGAACGGTATCGGACGTTCGGAATCACCAGGACCGATGTTAGAGGACGGTGTTTCTGGTATAGATCACAACACCGAGTGTGTCAAGTTCTCTTTTCGCGCAGGAGGCGACAAAACCTTTCACGAACGTTTGAAGGGTGCAATGCAACAGCGGAAATGGCTTCTGCACAATGCTCCGCCTGTTCCCAAACCAGACTTTCCAGTAGGCGGGGGCCTGGGAAGACACAGCCAGCTTGGCTGGCCAACTTTAGATCGACCTAAATCTGTCGGGATTGCCGGGCTAGAACGACGTGGGCAAGAATTACGCAAGAGCAACGAAATGATACTTGGCGACGCCTTTGAAGATCTTGAGGCTTTAATGGGGTCAGCGAAGGAGATAGTTGCGTTAGCGGAGTCTTTCAAAGACAAGTCTGCTGGTGGATCCCCCGAAGCCAACGCTCTCCTCCAAGAATCGGCCACGGCACTGGGTATGATAACAACGAAAGATATGCTGAGCTCGAACCCCAGTTCGGAAGCCCTGTACCTGTCGGAGCTATCGAGGGATCTCGCTGAGTACTTGACTGATGACGCTAGAGGTATCTTGCGGAATGAAGGTGGCATCATGAGTTTGGTCGACTTGTGGGCCGTTTTCAACCGTGCCCGAGGTGGCGTGGAGCTTATCAGTCCTTTGGACTTCGAGAAAGCCGCCCGATTTTGGGAAAAACTGAACCTGCCTGTTCGTCTCCGCCAATTCAAGAACGGGCTACTAGTCGTTCAGAAATATGACTGGACAGATGACAAGACCATTGCACAGCTGCTGAATTGGTTCCAGGAGCTGCATACAACGCCTCCATCTGGTGAGTTGAGTTGGGATTGGGAAGCTTTTGGTCGAGGAGTCACTCCATATGAAACAGCTCAGCGGTTTGGGTGGAGCATGGGTGTCGCAACGGAGGAGCTTGAAATGGCGGAAGAGAAAGGAGTGCTTTGTCGCGAAGATGGAGTGGAAGGTGTGAGATTCTGGGAGAATTGGATTGGGCAAGACGAAGGATATCACGTCGATAAAGATGTTGATCTAATTGCTCGCAATCTCGAGGACATCGGACTATTGTAGGTTTGGAAACAAATCGTCCACGGAACCATGACATGCTTTCATACGTTCCCCAACCTCGCCTTACGACTTTGTGAAACACACTCGCATTGGTGAATGATGTTATGTATTTTAGTATTGGAAGTACCAGCTGACCACATCGAGCTCAAACCTACTCAACCTTTTCCATCCAAGGTACGGTACGCATCGTGACTGTCCCTAGGGTTCCACAAAGGGTTAGGCCCATCTTGCCCTGAAAGTATTATTAACGGCTGGCAGTCTTGTCCGCACTGCTTCGCAGCCACGCATCTTCGCTACCATGCAACATCTGTTGAATTGTCTGTAGAGAAACCTCCCAGACGTGGCGAAGTTTGCTCGTATCTAAGGCAATTCTCTGTTGATACTGACAGTTTGAACAGCTTGGCATCAAAAGGGCAATCGATAAGCCAGGTCCGCTTAAGAGGACCGACCCCGCTTGCCGGGACCCATTCCGAGGCCTGCCACTCAGACTAAAGGATCTCATGCTCTAGAACCAGGGTAAGGTAAGTTGATGCACGTCAGGTCCTCCGCTCCGTGTACGAAAGAAGACTGGACCGGAGGGCTGGTCCAACTCCTTGATCCGCATCGATAATCACAGTCGCTGCACTTACCTTGGAAGGCAGTGGATGCCAACATGCTGTGTTCCTACATGGCCGTCAGGCCCATTACGCTGCATTCTACCCCTACACCACCGACTACCGTCTTCAGGATATCTCATGGATGCTGGGGTGGCTCGCACGTTCGTTCACGCCTATCAGTGCCCCGATCTAGTCGACGTTCACTCTCCTCGCGTACCAAACGACTTGTTGGCTCCTATACTCAATTTAGTCTATATAAGCCCTCAATATCCTATGCAGCGCCAACCGGGTCAAACTATAGCAAGACTCTATACCGCAATTACTTCTGGAAACGAGGCCACTTCCTCAATCAGCATACCCAAAGCCCTGAATGGCGTTTGTTAAGTTCCTGGGGTAAGCAGGCGAGGCAGGCCAAAGGAGAGTTTCGTGGCACAGAAGAAAGCTCCAAGGACGACCGCTTGCATAAAGAGACCAAAGAGGATGACTGGTATGACATGTGGCAAAAACGGCACCGGGCGACCTTGAAACATTTCGACGAGATGAAGAAAATGATAGACGAAGATCCGTACAAGGCACTGTTTGGTAGACATATGCCAGAGAGTTGGTACACATCCGAGAAGACGTCCTGTGGAAAGGAAGCCACAGGGGACGTACCAAATTCTACGAATGGACAGCCTGAAGCTGGCGAAGCGGCATCAAAGGACGCAGAAAGCACTGCAAAATCTTGTAGACCCATCAATGAGAGATCTTCTTCGCCAAATACGACACCTCGTGCTACGCATGGCCACAGCGAAGAGTTCTTCATTGACCCAATCACGATGCGCAAGATCCCCAGAGCGGCGCCGAAGGAGAAGAGATCGTCATCAGCCAGCAGCAACACTTCCGCTCGACCAGTCGGTATCCCCGTAAAGACTTTCAGCGCCTCCAGCCCGAAGATCAGGGAAGTAAATGGCTCCGAGAGCGCAGGGCAAACAGTAGAGACGGTTCAAGAAGGGAAGCAAGACTGGCTGAGGCGGGAAGGTTTCAGTACATCGCGCGAAGACAGAAGTTCAGCGTCTGGCAAGCAACAGGCTAGCTCCACTAGAATTGAAAGCGCCTTGGACAGACACCAAAAGAAGTCGAGAACATCTGCAGCCGAAGAGCTAAAGGAAACCGTTGCGTTGGCATATGATCCGAAGGAGAGCCAAACTGATGACGTCGATCTGCTCACAGCCAGTGATATCCGAGCATCAGCAGGCTGTCGAGGACGACTTGCTAGCGAGACGGCCAAGGAGAAGGAGGACCGAAGGCAAATCCTGGAAAAGGACTACGAACAACGACCTTTAGATTTGGAAGAGCAGTTGGCAGCCGAACTTGCAGCTCAGAAAGTCAAATCGGAAGAAGATCTGATGAGAGAACTCGAGGAGAAAGCCAAGGGGCAACGCAAGCGGGATGCCGCTAAGAATGCGCACGAAATGGAGGTTGAAAATCAGAAAGTTGCCATGGAGGCTCATGAGATCTTCCGCAGCTCCAATAATACAGCGTCATCTGGACATAGACCCGAGCTTTCACAGCAGGGTGAGGGCGACATGGCAAGCAATGTTCACGAATTCGGAAGCCGAGATCGATGGTACAAGCGAAAAGCACCGCACGCAAATGCTGAGGCCGAACAAAAGCTTTTACAAGCCAGCAGAGATAAGGAATTCGTGCGTGAGATCAAGAGTATCTACGAAGAAAGCTATGGCACCATTGATACGAAACATCGCCAACCATTGTCGCAAGCGTCGGTCGAAGATAGCCAATACCCGAGCGATGCGTTCCCTGGTACTGTCTATGAGCAGCCGTGGACGGCCCATGTCCTCAATGACCACCCGGATATCGATGCCACTGGAGCTCTCCCGCCTACTGAGCACTCACAACTGCAGAACCATTACGAGAAGCAGAATTTCCAAGCGTTATCACTGATTGGGAAGTTGTTCAACGAAATGCGGGAGAATCAGGCTTTGCTACAAGAGCATCGCGCGCAGCTTCAAGAACTCGCATACAAGAATTCGTCTCAAAGTCTATTTCAAAGTCTCAAGAAGCGTGAGCAGAGGATCATGGACACACTGAAGTCGGCGCAAAGTCTTTTTAAGTCAACGATCACCGCCACGGCACTTAAGAACGAGTCTTTAGAGCCTAACATCGTATCCTCTGCATTAGACACTCCTTCTCACGAGGCTGCCATAGAAGAAGAGAACTCGGTAGAGAAACGCACCGTGGAGCCTCCAACACTTTATAAGATACTGGCTTACGACCCTTCCATTCAGAGAGTAACAACGACGAAGACCACAAGCTTCGTGGGAACGGTAACCGGAAAGCCAGTCTCGTTCTCGGAAGCTTTGTTCGGCCTCGAGAACCCAGCCCGTTTCCTCCCACACTTCCCGAGTTTGAAAACCGGAGAATATCAATTCGCCGCTGGTGGACCCAATCTTCTCATCTTCAAGAAAGTGCGACAATTGAAACCCTCGTTAGAAGAGAAAGCCCCCGAGGAGTCTTTGTGGCATGCCAACCCCATCGATGGCATGGTTACCTCGACGGGCAATTTCGCCTCCCCTACAGGATTTGTGAATTACGATCCTCCTCTCCCTGAGCCTGCGCCCCAGGAGATACCGGAAGCAGCTCCAAAGGTAGCGAAAGGTAACCACAAAGTTCATAGGCAGGAAGAAGTATTCTCCGGCTCATCTCGTAGGGCATGGCACGACCAATACGAGCGCAATACAAGCAGCGGAGCGAAGACGAAGGGTAAGCACCGAAGAGCAGTACGACGACGCCAGACCGTTAAACGAATGCTTTGGGTGGGTGCCTTGACAGCAACTGGCTGCTATGCAGTCGGTGTTGCATCAGAGTTTCTTCGCTTGTGAGATGATGGGATGAAACATGGAAGGTGTACATCACGCGGCCTAGGTTGAGCTGAGGAGTCTGGTCTATCTGGACGAGCTGATATCTTAAGGTCCGGAGGGATGGAGGCTGAATAGGAGACGGTGAAACGAGCATAATTAATGGAGTGGGGGTCTGTAAGGGTTCCTTATATGCTTTGGTGATCGAGATTGGCATGGAAGGCGCTTACTCAACCCCTCAGCAATGGAGACCTATGAAGTCCGTAGATCTTCAACATAGCACCTCTCAATCATTACCTTGTCCAAAGCCACTTCCCATATTGGGATTATTCTCTTGGCGTATTTTTGTTGGAAACCGATAGTCAATCTTCACTTATTATTATACCCGAACACATGAGTTTCTTGCATAGTCGACTTGACTGTTTGAGTACTTGACAACTTGAGGACTTGAAGATTCAACCATTTAACGAGTTGATGACTTAATGTTCCCAAGAGGGACCAACCGAGCTAGTGATTTTCCTAGGGCCATCTAGAATGAACCCACCATATACACAAGCCTCAACGACAGCAATGCGCTCTCTGCAGCTGCTTATCAATATCCCTCGACATAGAGCGCGCTAAGACGATGCAGCAAGTTTGCCTCTTATTGCAGGACCCGTCTAGAGTTGGGCTACAGACAGCTGGTTCATCGTCCCTCGAGGGTACAGCTGTCACAGAACAATTTACCAAACCAACCTTCCTCTGACCAAAATCCGACCTTCACACATCGTTCGATTCTCAGACAGCTACGCATAGGAAGTAACTCGAATGATACTAGAAAGGCCATGCCCCTCGATCGCGAGATAACGGTCCTTTCATCTCCCTCGTGCGAAGCTCGACTTCATCTGCCAGAAAGTGGCTAGGAGATCGAGATACCTATCCTTGCGGGGTATGTTTAAGGAAATAGCTGAAGCAAACTGCATAACAACATCACACACCTTGTCAAGGACCGAGGCGGAAAGGAAACCGCGAATACTTACACAGATGATGCCTCGACAAATGGACCCGCTACTCACAATGAACCACGACGCACAGCGCAGAGAGCTGAGCTGGGGTATCGGACATTATAGACTGAGGCCCGGCGGCTGTACCGTCATGCCATTGGTGGGATGCACAAATCTCCAAGAGTACATGAAGGAGGAAATGGAATCTAGCACGAAAAGCTGAAAGCACCTTCGGGAGATTCATTGGCCGTTTTGACCAGCACGACAAGTTGCTATCACGACCCCGATGAAGCATGTCCGCAGTCAACAGAGCGCAATGTCCGATCGCCATTCATATGTGTATCCTCACTCGTCAGCAAGCGATGATCAGTGCCTCGACGAAGGAAGTGAGATTGCTCAACAGCAAATCCATTTTCGCCTTCATTATCGTTCCGATGTCGTCAAAGCGCGTTTCGAGCAAGGATGAAAGGTCAGACGCTGAGATGCCTCGTGGCCCTGAAAGTGGAGCAACACATGGCTTTCAGGAACGGGTTAAAGAATGAAACAAAGCGGCAATTGGCTCTACCCCGCTTCGGCAAAGCGTAGGAGGGCCTTCCCCTAAAGGAAGACTTCCGACCAAGTGGGTTGATCTGTGGCTGCATATCCAATAGAACCTCGTGCAGGCTAATTCTAGCTCTTACCGTTCGGCTCGCTGGATGCACGCTCAACATCCGGATGCCGTGAGACGGAGACACGCATGATGGAGCATAAACCTAAGGTAGATGTTGTCGAAGAAGCTTCGACCACACAGACTCTGCCTCAAGAAATACGAACAGAGGGGTCCCAGCCTACTTCTACTCTACAGGGAGGACGAACGAGCCCTTCTAATTTTACTTTTTGCCGAGTCCTGCGACAAGGCTGAGTCTCAACCTCAGGAACGCTCGATTGCAAGCCAGTCACACACCCATCTCTGCACAACTTCCTCTCTCCCGCCCGTTTCTCCCAATCTAGAATGCGCCCCAAGCACCTTGCTCATCTCGCATTTCGGGTATGACGACGTCGCCATTCCATTAGCCTCCTCCTTGACCACACCCTTCGCTCCTTCGACACCCACACCGGCAAGTTCTCACGATGCATCGTTCCTCCCATCATAATAATACGGAGCCTCTGATGGATCGCGAAGCATCAAAAAGGACTACGAAGCCTCCGAACTGTGAACTTCTTAGGCCACACGCTAGCCCCGAGTGAATTGGCTCTGTGGACCGAACCGGAAGCATTGCAATTTCCTATTCATGCTGTGCCTGGGAGCCGCTTCTAGCTTGGCGGGTCAAGGACCGATTATATTCCAGGACCAGGACCCTCCCATGGCCAGATCCCATTCGTGTCTCGGGTTGATGATTTTGCATGACGAAGCGACGAGTATCGCTGTCAGTAATGACATTAGTTCTTCGATGCGCGAAGCAGTGGAAGGACGTAGCAGTAGTATGGAAAGGGCGTGAGCATAGCCTGGCGCTGGCTATTCGTAGCGATTGCCGAGCATGGAGACTGTGAAGTACCTACTGCTCCTTATTACTCACCAGGATTTCCATAGATAGACACCACTGCCCTTAGGGGTGCTCGTGATGCGAGTGGAATACTGTGCTTGGCAGAGTGAGAGCTAGCATGTCGTAAAGTAGTCATTGTATCTTCATGCATGGTGGAAGCGCCGTGGCCGACAGGACCAGCACGCTACCGGTTGCCATCCTCCGAGCTCACCCATTTCCATCGACAGATGCCCTCGCCGCCCTTGGTTCACAATTGGGAGGAAGTCATTGAACCAGGGTAAGCTGTGCATGTGGAGTGGTACTTATCGGGCAGCCGAAGTTGCATTGCGCCCGTTGCGCCGCGTAGCAGTACGAGCCATCAGCTACCTATGCCATAGGTAGTCGGCACAAGAGCGGCAAGCAGTCCCATGCTGCATCGAGCCAAGGCTCCTTCTCTCGCTGCAGCAAACCTCTCACCTCCCTCATCTCCCAAGTCCCCAACCAGCGAACCCCCTTGTCCCCAAAGTCACCGCCTCTCCTCTCGGCATCGTCCTGTCATCGCCACCCGCCCGGCGCTCTAAACAACGACAGCAGACGTGCAGCTGACGAACAGCTCGCACAGGCAATTGGAATCTTCGGACTTGGTGGAGCTGGGAGGAAATCGGATCGTCCCACTCGCAACAAACAGCCAGCATTCGTACCTCTGCGCATCTCTGATCGCCCCACGCTCTTTTGTGAACAGCACGCTCGTTTCCTGGTCCTCGTCTTCTCGCGATAGCGGAAGTCTTCGAATTTGGTCGATAGCCTTTGTCGACGCTCCTTTCGAACCGCATAATCCCTTGCATTGATTGACTCGGAATCAATTCGAACCTCCCACAAACAGCGATTCTTACGACTTCTGCGAAGTCAGTCTTACCATCAAAGGGACGGCACATTTGGCGCTTCTAGACCTGGCTGAGACTTGACACGTGTCGGTGGGACCAGGTGGAGATTCTTTGTTCGACTGTAAAATCCGCGTGGGAGGCTCAACATGCGAATCTAAGCCAAGAGCGTAAAAGGCACGGGAACAAGGGGCAAGACGAGGTCAACAAAGGCCATCAAGTTAGACAAGCTCACAAACAACCGTGGGGAATTGCAATTTCACGGGCTTTACGACAACACTAGCGAAGCAGGGGAACGCAAAATATCTAGCCCATCAGGCGCTTAGAATCCAAAGATCTAGTGGAAGGCATACGCACCGCAGTCGCGACGTTCTAGTCGCTTTTCCTTCTTCGGACCTCGCTGTCCCTTTACACTCTTTTGGAAGTTTTATTCATACCAACACGCAGGTATCTGCGAGAGTAAGTCTGGCCCTATCTCGCCATTCCGACATTGCTCAAGTGTCATCGCTGTAGCGATCTGGCTGCGCAGAATGATCGTGGCTAACTTCCGTGGTAGTCACATTCGTTTTCTATCTTGACTTGTCAAGTTCACTCGTTTATATTTCATCCTGACAGTAAGTGGCCTTGAGAACTTCTGTATGGCGAACGCTAAACATATCAGATATCAAGATTGCTATCTAACATCACCTCCACCTCCTAGAACATAATAATCTAGATATTCTCAAGATAACCCAGATAAAGCCATGGTTCGCAGATCTTCGATTATCTTTGCGGCTTCTTTGGCAGTGCTTGCAATTTTGAGCCCAGCAGCAGCAGCAGCTCCAGCGGGACATGGAGGGGACAGGCCGAAATACTATTTTCCGAAGCATATCAAACGTATGATTGTCACAAACAGCACCACGACAGCTCCAATTACGACGACGACGGAGATCTTCCACACTCCGCCTTCGCCGTTTCCGTCGAGCCAGCTTTCGGAAACCATTACCAACAGCCTCGAATCGTCGCTGAGTTCGTCTGATACGTCGACCATTACTACCACACATCCAGTGACACCGCTTCAAACTGTGCCGGAGACCACGCCTACGACAACGCCGACAACGTCCAGTCTTACTTCAACAATCTCTACGACGCCCCCTCCAGTATCTCCTTCGACAACCAGCTTATCGACGCCGCCGCCTGTCATCCCTTCGACAACCAGCACTTCGACGCTGCTTCCGGTAATTCCTTCGACAACCACCACTTCGACGCTGCCTCCAGTAGCTCCTTCGACAACCAGCTCCTCGACGCCGCTGCCTGTCATCCCTTCGACAACTAGCACTTCGACGCTGCCTCCGGTAGTTCCTTCGACAACCACGCTGCCTCCAGTAGCTCCTTCGACAACCAGCTCCTCGACGCCGCTGCTTGTCATCCCTTCGACAACCAGCACTTCGACGCTGCCTCCAGTAGTTCCTTCGACAATCAGCTCCACGACGCCGCTTCCGGTAGTCGTCTCTACAACTAGCAGCTCAACATCGAAGCCAGCGACGGCGTCGAACACTACTGCATCCTCGACCAGTAGCACTACAACGTCACAGTCGACGACAGAGGTACTGAGCACCACGCAAGGTTCTGGTATCTCGACCAGTAGCTCTACAACGGTACAATCGACTACAGAGCTACTGAGCAACCCGCAGAGTCCTGGCACCTCGACTACTAGCTCTGCAACGGTACAATCGACGACAGAGGTACTGAGCACCACGCAAAGTTCTGGTATTTCGACCAGTAGCTCTACAACGGTACAATCGACTATAGAGCTGCTGAGCAACCCGCAGAGTCCTGGCATCTCCACTGTTATCTCCGAGCCGACGCTGACGCCTTCTGAGGTTTCAAACATAACGATTCCGAGTGCACCGGTAACGACAAGTGCAGCGTTGACAAGTTTGTTATCTTCAAGCGATGCATTATCGATCACGAGTACTTCTGACACGGTAGCTATTGTGTCAACATCGTCCAGGTCCAGTTCAACGTTTATTAGGTCTACAAACTCGCTATCTGGAACGAGCTTAACTTCAACATCGGAGCCATCGGCCACTTCGTCAACAGAGCCGCAGTCGATTGCGACATCACCCGATGCATTCGCTGCCAGCTCGGGCTCCTCCGGATCTAGCTCCGCACCAGCTTCGACCATCCATTCTGACGCACCAAAACCGATCATTCCGGTGCCCATTGGGTCCAAGGCTACTGCCAACCCTCTTAGTGGGGCGTCAACGCGGTTTCCTGCCAGATCGATTACTAAACCCACGCCCACGGCATCGGACATATCGAATTCGGCGAACTCGGACGTGGTCAAATCAAGCGGCACGGCTCCAGTTGTCCCATTACCTGTGCAATCCAATACTGTAAAGTCCAGCGGCACTTCGGCAGTATCTGGATCTGGCAGTTTGGAGACTGCCAGCACAGGCATTACCCAATCCACAGCCCCACAATTACCGAAGTTAAGTTCGGCATTGGCTGATATCACAAATGGCGGATCGCAATTGTCTGTTTCTATTGGTCCAACCAGCACGGCATCGGTGGGTGAATCTGTAGCCAGAACCAGCAGCACCAAGGCGGACGGGACAGAATCGCACACATCGCAATCGAGCACTTCGAATACTATTCTTCCATTACCTTTACCTTCCAACCCCGCACAAACTGGCAATTCACAAGGGACTCAATCCCAAGGCGCTACAGGTACTTCAAGAATAAAGGGTTCAAGTACTCAAACACCACTTGTCCCTGGCTCTTCGAAGTCCAACACCGCACAAACTAGCAATCCGGTGGGGAATCAATCTCAAGGCCCTACAGGTACTTCAAGAACAGAGGGTTCAAGTACTCAAACACCAACTGTCCCTGCCTTTTCGAATTCCAATACCGCCCAAGCCAGTGTCGTGACAGGAGCTCAGTCTCAGTCTTCCAAGATCTCATCGAACACTGTGGAGTCAGCTACTCACGAGCCGGTCAATTTATTGCCTGTCAATTCCAATACTGCAACATCCACTACGTCGAGAGATAGCCAGTCGCAAACCGCTAGCACCGTGTCAACTAGCGTGCCCTTGAGCGTATCAAACCCTATTGTACCCTTACCTATAGAGTCGAAAACGAGCACTGATAGAGGAAGCGCCGGGATAAGTGCTGGCATAAGTACTACGATAGGTACTGGAGGGAGCATTGTCACCTCATTGCCAAAACCCGCTGTCACATCGAGTATAGGGCTAGCGCGACCATCGGACGCAAGTGGGGTCACATCTACCCTCTTGTCTGGAGGTGGTCATTCCGTGATACCTATTGTGTCCGGCTCGGAAACTAGCACCACGTCGAAGAGTGTTCAGGATACGCCGACTGGCACTCTGGTCGGGGTATCAAACAGCGTCCTTAATTCAGGATCACAGCACACCGACTCGATATCGACGCATTCATCGGAATCGCAGCCTCCTGCGGCAACTTCCGGTAGGGGTGGTATTCTTCCTATCGCTCAATCCAGTGGCAGTCAGACCTCGAAGGAACCTTCGATTGTCTCCCTGCCAATAACGATCTCTCGATCAGATACCACGGTTGTTACTGCCATTCCGGTCACGAACTCTGGTAGTGATTCAACTGTTGTCTCTCATCCGTCGAACACCATAAGTCTGCCAGTCGGATCTCTGAGTAACGCTCAAGTCTCAGGTTTAAAGCAGTCGGACGTCCCGACTATTCCTGGCGGCACATCGACGGCAGTCACGGTCAACAGCGGTACTCAACGTTCAAGCCCGGCGTCAGTCGTGTCTGTGCCCGTAATTGTACCACAATCTGATACAACTATCAAGACGAACGTGCCGATCACCAATCCTGGAAGTGTTATCGCTAGCGCAGGGTCAGGCTTGTCAAGTGGAGCCACCCTAGTTATTTCAGTGCCTGTCATTATTTCCCATTCGGACAATACCTTCACGACGAGCGTGCCTATCACCAACCCTGCAGGTGTCATCTCAAGTGTAGGGTCAGGTCTGTCTAGTGGAGCTATCCCGGTTATATCAGTACCTGTCACTGTTTCCCAATCGGACAATACCTTTACGACGAGTATACCTATCACCAATCCTGGAGGTGTCATCTCAAGCGTTGGATCAGGCTTGTCTAGTGGAGCCACCCCGATTATTTCGGTGCCTGTTACTGTTTCCCGATCGGACAATACCTTCACGACGTCTATCCCTATCAGCAATCCGGGTATCGCTATATCAAATGTTATATCTAGTACTGGAGGGAGCATTCCCAGCATTGTCACTTCTGTCACTCCTCCCAGCTCTGTGCCAATTACGATCTCGAATCAGCAGACAACTTTCACTGCCACGGTTCCACTTCCCAATACGAAACCCACGTCGTCCAATGGTGGTGTACCTTCGAACGTGGTGCTTCCTAGTGCGAGTCGAACCGCAGCTGGCCCAGAGACAATTTCGATGTCTACGACTGCCGTACCAGCTTCTGGGACTCTAGTCGGTCTTTCTGGTGTTATGACCCCTGGCAGGACGACAAGCACTCCAGGCGTGGCGAACAGCGGTGGCGCGAGTCCGGTATCTCCAACCACGAACAGTCGAACCGAGCTTCCAGTTACAGTAGGCACAGGGAACTCTCAGATATCCACTAGTATCTCGGTGCCAGTCGTCGGTGGAACTCCAACGACTTCCTTGATCTCAATGCCAGTTGTTGGTGGAACTTCTTCGGCCTCTATGCTAGTTAGTGGTGGGACTCAAACAACTTCTGCGATCTCAATGCCAGTCGTTGGTGGAACTTCTTCGGCCTCTATGCTAGTTAGTGGTGGGACTCAAACGACCTCCACGATCTCTATGCCAGTTAGTGGTGGGACTCAAACAACTTCTGCGATCTCAATGCCAGTCGTTGGTGGAACTTCTTCGGCCTCTATGCTAGTTAGTGGTGGGACTCAAACGACCTCCACGATCTCTATGCCAGTTAGTGGTGGGACCCAGACGACTTCCTCGATCTCAGTGCCAGTCGTTGGTGGGACTCAAACGACTTCTCCGATGTCAATGCCAGTCGGTGGAACTTCTTCGACCTCTATGCTAATTAGTGGTGAGCTTCAAACGACTTCTGCGATCTCAGTGCCAATCGTTGATGGAACCTCTTCGACTTCTATGCTAGTTAGTGGTGTGACTCAGACGACTTCTTCACCAATCAGTGGTGAGGCTCAAACGACGTCCTCAGCCTCTGGCATCGTTGGTGGGACTCAAACAACTTCCTCACCAATCACTAGTGGGGCTCAGACGATTTCCTCTACCTCAGTGTCTGGTGGGGTCTTCCCTTTGATCACACCTCACCATAGTGATTCCCAAGCTCGACCCAGTGGCTCAGAACCCAGTCTCTTATCCCAAACCGTAACTGGGACACCCCAGACCTCGCAGACTGCTCAATCCGGACTGACGTCGCAATCATCCGACGCCTCACATGTGGGAAGCGCATCGCAGTCTGGGTCCGTCGTCATTCCGACTACATCCGGCAGTCAGATAACGACCAACTTAGGCTCAGCGGCTACCAGTGCCACGGCCTCAAGATCTGGTCCAATGCTCAGTACTTCTGGCTCAACGACCGTCCCTATTGGGGCAGCAGCTTCAGGTTCAACTAAGGGCACCGCGTCGAGCGTGTCTGGGTCTACCACTATAAGTGGAGCTTTGGCATCTAGCGCCACCGGAGCAGCTGGCGTCATTAGCACACAATCAGGCTCAAGTGGAGCAACTGGCGTCGGTAGTACAACATCAGGCTCAAGTGGAGCAGCTGGCGTCGTCAGCACAACATCAGGAGCTACCGCTGCTTCGGGCGTTACTGGAACGCCAAGTTCAACTCCTTCAGCTGATACCTCTACCCCAGCTGTACAGCCTGCGCAAACCCAGATCATTCCTCCCAATATTCATTCGCAGACCCAAGCCTATGGCGGGAGTGGCCCACATAGCGTCAAGCCTACCGCTACGGATACGTACACCTCGCAGGCGATTCCATCTAGCATCATCGTTGCTCCATCAGTGGCCTCGTCAGCTTCGCAGAGCTCGCAATACACCGCCACAGGTATACCCTCCAGCTTACCACACGTCATTGCCCCTCCGGGTGGCGCACCATCGCAGCCTCCGAACACGACCCTGATTCAAATCGCCTTCAAGTCCCCGCTCAACTATCCCTTTGTGCTCGCAAACAGCGTATCCCAAAGGCAGATCTTCAGGTATACCGTGCCTGGCCTGGCCTACGGTCTCGGAATTGATGAGGTCAACATCACCATGCAAACCCTCCGGGCCTGCAATACGACCATGCCTAACTACATCACCACGCTAGCTCTAGCCTACGTTCCCACCGGCTCAGTTAACAAGCTCACCATGGACCTTCAAATCCCCTCTATGCCCATCTATCATAACCCTAATCCCAGCGTCAACACCCTTTTCAGCATGATCAATTCCGCCATACCGATCATTGGGGACAATGGCGATTCTTCTGCCACCAGCGGCGCTGCCGGGGCTCCCTCGTCCTCTGCCTCCGGGTACATAGAGCCCGGTGCGCCCATCGGCGGCGGCATGGGCAACGACATGCACGTCCGCCCCTCATCCGTCGGCATTGCCGCCGGGGTCGTCTGCGGTGCCGCCGCATACGGCGCAGCCATGTTCCTCGTCGCACGGCGCTACAAGCAACGAAGACTCTCGCACCAGCGCTCCCCCTCACTCTTCTCATCTCCCGTCATGAGCGGCAGCAACCACGACTTCGCGTCCGCGGCACTTATGTCCGGTGGCCGAGGCGACGGCGGCCGAAGCACAAGTCCACTGGATGGCTATGGCTACGGGCGAAACTCAAGAGGCAGCGGCAGGAGCGGCAGCACAGGGAGACAGCAGATCAGCGCGCCGGTCATGGCTGAGAACTCGCTGGGGTGGAATTGATTTACCACCGGGAACGAGGGTTTCTTTTGCGACTTTGTACAAAATGGTTTGGGTTTCGGAGCATCTACATAAGGGCATTTCGAGCGGTGGAGGATATAATCCCGGACGACATTCTCCACGATATCCGACCCTCTTCATCAGCCATCTATCCGCCTCCTTACAACCCCATCGGGTTTGTTCTTGTGATACTCAGATCTCACACACCTTCTTGTTTTTCATATGTCGTCTTCTGGTTCCACAGGCGACCTTTTTTGATATCCCCTCGGGTTGATTTTTATGGGATTGGTGGCTGGATGGATAGGCCGTCTTTTTGGGAAAAAGTGAGCGTCAGAGGGAAGAGAAGAGAAGGAGAAGGAAGGAAGGAGAACTGGGGAGGTTCCCGATGGGGGAGATGTGTATATTTATGTTTTTTGTTCTACAGGGGGACGAGGGGCGCGGAAGAGCATAGTGAATGTGAATGAAGTTAAACTTCGATAATGCTGCTGCTTTGCATGTGTGTGTGTATGTGATGTGCTATGTTTTTCGGATGCTTGGGTAGGGGCCGGAGGTACTGGGTGGCGTCTAAACAAAGCGTTCTTTAAGTGAGGAATATTGTAGCAATATGTAGTAATTATGATAAGTATTACTTATACACCACCTAATATTTCCAGCACATCGAGCCTTCTTTGATTGTACATTCACAATGGATCGATGCCAACGACCATCTATGAGCCAGCCGGGAAGCACGAGGCCGCTGAACGCGGTGCCGAAGCCTGTATAGCTCTGTGCTTGGATACTGGAAGGTTGCTACTCATGTAGTTCGGATTCGGGCCGAGCATCTGCTAAGAGTCGTATGCGATGTGCTCGAATGATGGAAGGTTCTACTCATGTAGCTGAAAACCCGGCCGAGCATCTGCTAGGAGTCGTATGATAGGGTCTGAGATGTGCTCGATGATTTTTGACGCTTACAGTGCCAGACTCGCTTCTACTCAACCCTCAAGTCAAGTCTACGATATCCAGTTGAGCGTGCGGCCGCTTGACACCGGCTATCGGCGGCGGTGTCGGTCGGTTCGGCGCCGTGGTGGCCTGCAACGGTGGCCTCGTTAGCGACGGAGGATTCCTAGTGCCTGCCATGATCTTGTTCTTGGTACCCCAAGCGGCGTTCATGGTCCGTGGTTCTGGAGACTTCGGCGTGACCTTCAACATCGCCACTGATGGCGGCTCCGTTCGCGGTGCATTCGGCGGCAGCCTCTGCGCTGTTAAGTCTAGGAGCGGGCTATACAGGCTCCCGAGCAGGTGCTCCAGGTCGGGTTTGGGAGCGATGCTGTTGATGTTCTTAACGGCTTCGGTGCAACGTCGACTCCATTCTCTGTGATCTTGCTCCCAGCGGCTCTGCGTCTTCGTGATGACCAGGGCTTGCGGTTTGGCAGACCTGTCATACTCATACCGGCACTCGCTTTGAGGACCTAGCCGATCCGTGAGGTGTCTCTTCGGGTCTTGAACGAGGCCGTCATATCGGATTTGCTTTTGCGATGGGTCTGTAAGCCAGTTCCCCAGGATGTCGCAGTTTCGGCACCCGCAGCCTGCGCGAGGCCTTGTCCAGTCCTGTGGCCGGGCTGGCTCCATGCCTACGAAACGCTCGGTGTACGCTGTGAGGGTTGTCCGAATCAAGTTTTGATAGTGGCCTGACTCATCTGCTTTTAAATCGGTTAGGGCCGTGGCTCGCAGGAAGGGGATGAGTATGATCGAGAAGTCACCCACATGCGGGACTTCTGCAGCAATCTTGTCGATGATTTGGAAGACGTTGTTGGCCAGATTCCACGACAGGCTCTGACTAAGGAAGACCGCGAATCTCTGAATCTTGTCCTGAGTAGTCGCCCCAGTCTTTTCCTTAGTCTGAGCCATGCGATGATCGTAGCGATACCTGGGTCCAGAGGCAGAGGGAAAAGCGGGCTTGTCAGACATGTTTCTGGTAGCGAAAGCCTTATGTATGCTGAAGTTTGCTGCTAATTTGCCGTGAATATCGCCATGCACTTGTTGCAAAGTGTTCATATCGATTTCTGGATAGCCCTTCAAAAGATACAAGAACGACATCACGAATTCGACCTGAGATATGTGCTTCTCCACAAGAGACGCGATGGGACCCAACAAGGCTCCTTCACCCAATCTAGAGGCCATCTCAAGTAGGGGCCCAGCGCCACTAGGGTCGACCGATGCCACTGAATCCAACTTTGAGAGTAGAGCTTCCCATATCTTGGTGCTAAGGTCATCAATGTCAGGGGCTTCTCTTTGAAGAAGGCCGTCAACAGTATTAAATCCTTTTCTGACGTAGTACAAGGCATCACGATGACTGCGAATACTAGCGATGCACGTGAAGGCATTCTCGAGCGAGATTTCCCATTTCTTCAAGCCTTCCTGGGCGATGATCTTGCCCAATCCTTCGTAGACTGAAGGCAACAGCATATCATGGGACACCTTAGCAATCCTTTCAAGAACATCAGCGCTTCGCAGACGCAAGGACACCAACGCGGCAGTACTGAGGGTCGTGTCAGGGAGCGATTGGGTTTGCTTCCACGGATAGTAGATGCCGCCCATCTGTGCCTTGCCTCTATTTCCGTGGTTGCGTTCAATAACGCAGTGGCAGAATGACTCCAGATCGTTCACAAGGTTGGTGTCTCCTGGTTTCTCATAGAGGTTTTGGAACATTGTGTCCACCCACGGTTCGAGATCAGTCTTACCCTTTAGCTTCGCCTCGAACAAAAAGTTGATCTTCCTGTTTCTCGGTAGAATGACGACGCAGGTCCTGTGATAGAAATGGGTGGCTGACACCCCTTCGTTTCCCGTAGGCCCGGAGTAGTCCTCATCGTCCGGATCCACTCCCTCGAACGAGTCTTCCTGTACAACGTCTTCCTCAGACAGTTCCACGTCCGTTGCTATTTCAGTCCCGTCAATGTCGTAGATTTTCAAAAGGCTAAGCTGCGTATCGCAGACTTCATATAGCTCATGGTATCCGGCATCGTTAAGACACTCGGAATCATATCCATCTTCGTTTTCATCGACACCTCCTACTTTGCTGAGTTCTAACTGCGCGAGGCAAACGCAGAATTTCTGCTCATCGCAAGCTCCTTTCAGATATGCTACCTTTCGACGGTCGTTGCCCTTTAGCCTGTCAAGTCGCAAGCCTGCCTGCGTGTATTCGTGCTCCAATATGTAAACTAGTTGTAAAGGTGCATCGCCATCCATACGCTGAATGGAACGAGCCCAAGAAGCCAGTAAGTTGCAGAGCTTTGCTTGATCGTCACCAAGACTAGCCGCAAGTTGAGGTTCTCCCTGACTCAGAAGATTGAACGTCAGGACCAGACGATAGCCCGAGGTGACGGGCAATACGGCATGATCGACATCCGCATACCTGAAAGTATCAATAAGCGGTATCCACATGCACATTCACGGCTGCACGCTTCCAGTAACTCACCATGCTAGATTGATGACTGGAGGGCAAGGCGACGACCAGAGTACCAAACATCCCAGATGCCTTCTCCGAATCTTTATGACGTTCGAAGAAGGCGCCTTCCTCGTAGAGTAGCAGTTTGTACAATTCTGCTCGTACAGCTTTGGCTCCACCGATAACTCCCAACTCGTTGGCCACGCGACCTACCAGACCCTGCATGCATTGCTGCCAGTCAGGATTCTGCAACGTGAATTGGCTCGAATTCAGTTCCCAGGTCTTCCTGACGCTTTCGTCTACTATGGTCTCAGTCCTCTTGCCAAACGGCGCTTGATGGGCGACTTTGCTAAGTTCGAGAGCGTCCCTCCGTGACAAAGGCAAACCGATGCCGCCTAGGTCATCGACAGTGATTCCCGGATTGACAGCATGTGGAATACTCCCGGATGTTGCAAAAGATCCAAGGGAGTGCGTGTCGACGTCGTCAAGCAATGCGCGGAGCTCTGCTTTGATTTCGTCATGATCAAGCCCAACCTCACCCGAAGTACCAGGTTGACGAGGTGGCTCAATCACATGGCCATGTTGCTCGACCATGCTTTTGAGATGATGTGGCTACGTGACGACTTACCTACATCAATGAGGATGTATCCGTTATCTGGATGGCTTGAGTACATGTACTATTGGAGTCCCGCAACACGCTTACCTTAGGTATGGTTCTGCGCGAAATCATCACGCTAGCAGATCACTTGTAATCAAGACCCTAAATTAAAGTACGTAATTTCAATAATCGAGCTTGAGTGAGAAAACGCAAGTATTCACGTGAGCTGTTGCCTCAAGCCGTCGTTCAGATCATGGGGGTCGGGATTTGCTGAACCTGTCGAAATCCAGAGCACAGGAATATATTAATGGGATATATTTGAAAATAAGATATTTTTGAATCTCAAATATGGTGTATGTCTCTCAAAGTCAACAACATTCAATTTCCCGTTTGGATAAGCACTGACTTATTCAGCATTTGGCGCAATGGTAGCGCGTGTCTCTCCTATCTAGAGCTTCGTCAAGACAAGGTTGAGGGTTCGAGTCCCTTGATGATCAAAATTTTGCTCTTGAATATCTCTGATCTGGATACTTTAAGCAGAGTCTTTTGTCTTCATCTTCGGATTTGTCTTTCTCCGATAATTTGAGCTGCTCGTTACAAAATTGTTCCAATGCTAATCAGCTTTCCGAAATGGGCTCGCTGTAGTTCGCTGTGTGACATTGCTGCCGAATGCCTTATACTGAGGAAGTACCTGACTTCTTTGATATCGTGAGGGATAGCTAGGTTGGTATTTGAGATGGCTATTCAGTTAGCATTTTACATATGGAGATCGAAACAGGAGACGGGATCTCATGTATGTATATTGAAGGGACGCTAGTTCCGATGGGGGTCTAGTGCGCTATCTGGGGAAGCCTGCAACACAGACTCTCTAGTATTGGTCAATCTGCTCTCCGAACTTACCTACCTGGGCAAAGCTCTCTTTAGCCCATTTCTCAAGGCTTTGAGAGAGATGTATGACCCTCTCTACTGAAGAGCGTCACGAGGGAGTAAACGCACCATGCCCTTCTCCCATCACAGTCATTCTGGGCAATTCTGCGGCCATGCACAAAATAGCCTCGAACAGATGGTGCGAGCAGCTATCGCGAAGAACATGCAAGTCTTTGCTCTGACGGAACATATGCCCCGCGAAGAAGAAGATCTGTATCCCGAAGAGGTAATATTCTTGATCACTCCTCCCTCTCCCCACTGATATCTAGCAATAGATCAGTGAAGGTATCACCCCCCAATACCTCGAAATGCTCTTCCACGATTACTATCGTGAAGCTCTACGACTACAGAAGGTATACGCTTCTGAAATCAAAATACTGATCGGCGTCGAAGTTGATTGGATAAGGCCCTCGTCCAAAGACTATATCTCAAACTTGCTTAGAAAGTACTCTTTTGAGCTCTTCATTGGCTCTGTCCATCATGTGCACACTAAACCTACGGATTACGATCACGCCCTATACGCTGCAGCTCGTAACATATCCGGAGGCAGCGATGAGAAAGTCTTCGAGGACTACTTCGACCTCCAATATGAAATGTTGAGGGCACTAAAGCCACCAATTGTTGGACACTTCGACGTGATACGGCTGAAAGCCGATAACCCAAATGGCAGTTTGATGCATTGGCCAGGTGTGTGGCACAAGATCTTGAGGAATCTCGATCTCATAACAGAGTATGGCGGAATCATGGAACTAAACTCAGCGGCTTTAAGGAAAGGTTTGAGTGAGCCATATCCCAAGGCAGAGATCTGCAGGGTAAGGACCGTTATGCGTACCCCCACGCTTCAAATTCATTGATCGCCTGCGTAGGTGTTCCTCGAGAGGAGGGGGCAGTTCGCGCTATCAGACGACAGCCACGGAGTTGACCAGGTGGGCACAAGCTATGATAGATTGCTAAGATTCGTTGAAGAGATGGGCATCAAGGAGATTGTCTACCTAGAAAAAGGATCTACGACAAGGGATGCTAGGTTCCCCAACATATCGATGAGCACCATTGCAGTGCAAGACCTAAAAGCACTGTGGTGTTCAAAGTCGTCATGATGTATGGCAATGGTATATCTTGCAGGTGTAGGAAGAATTTGTTTGAGGAGAGTAGCACATGTCTCTAGCATATTATTGATTAGAGTTCTCCAATCGATTCCAAAAGTGATCCGGCGAAGGTGAAGGAATTGTACAGATTATCCCACAAGCTACATCGGGTCCCTCTCGGATGACGATCGACGCGAAGATGTCCATTTCCCTACCAGGCAAAATAGAGTGACTGCAGATTGACAGCTGCAGACGTCCCTGATGAAGATGGGTTTCTACATTTAGCAGCTCAAGATGTGCAAGCAAAATAGCGCACCAAGTAACTGTTGGTTCTTCCTGGCCAACTACTCGCTGTTTTCGCGCCATGACCCTTTCCCGCCACCAGATTGGCTGATAGACAGCCAAGCGAGGCCATAGCAGAAGACCCCACGTCGTGTGCAGTAGTTCAACCATGGTCCTCGACTATCCCTTTCTAACCCCACAACTTGCCAGCACATACCTTACAGCTCTGGGAAGCGCAGCACGCAAGACAACCAACACTGAAGCGAGGAGTGTAAATCTAAAACCGGCTGATAAAGAGGTACACAGCCGGAGCTACAGTGTACCAGGGGCGAATCCCCGGGACGTTGTGAGAGCCGTGAGTGGCAGCGGAAGGAATGATTGCAGACCGCCTGCGCACACTAAGAGGAGGGTGTCCAAGTAGATCAGGGCTGACGATTGAGTGAATGCATTGATTGGTGCGAGGGATCAGACTGTGCAGCGCAAGTACAGAGTAACTGCATGACATTCTAGAAGTTCTCAACTGCAATTGAGTTTCAGAGGTCAAGGTCAAGCCATGGACTTTGTGACCTCTTCCGTCCTGGCCTGGCCCTCGAGACCAGCAAGATTGACATCGCGAACCCGGTAGACGAGAAGAGTGTAGAGAAAGAGAGAATAGAGATTCGACCTACATACCGTTTCCCGATCCTCGTTTCCTTCCGAGCATTACGAAAATTGTTGGTGCGTCCGGTGTGGTAGTCACTAGTGTATCTGCAGTTTTGACAGTTGGATGTTTGCCAGGGGGCCGGTTACGGAAGGCACAATCGAATCGAAGGGGCAGGCAAACCTCCCATCCTAGCAATCATGAAATTATGAAATATGCCTTCTCCACCAACAGGACGACCATGATCGACTGCCACATTGATCCTTGGAAGCTGGCAGTACTCCCGGCGGCCCCTTCGACCGTCGCCGGCCCTGGTCCTGCATCCACGGAGTCGCCTAAGGGGAGCCACAGTGTCGGATATCATGGTCCACCACGACGTGCCAGCCCAGATATGGTAGTCGACCGGACGATGAACGACCAAACCGGGGCTCCAAGCCTGATCCACTTCCCTTTTGCATCTCTAGCTTAAGAACCAAGTGGGATGATGACCACATTTCTTCACTGACCCTTGGAGCCCCTCTGCCCTGCCACTTCGTCTATGCGGCTTGCAGCAAGACCCTCGTCCAGTTTCGAAGAGCAGCCCACAACATGGCCAGCGGTCCATGGCGAGCCTCATAGTGGCCCCGTTATTGGCTCAAGAGCCAGACTCCGACTGATGCTTTTCATCCTAGCAAACATGCCTGTCGAAAACTCACATGCTCTCCGAAGCGTCCAATCCACCGACGTTTTCCTCCCTACCTTCCCCACCCTCCCACCTTCTCTACATTCTTCTGTGTCCGAAGTTCCAGAGCCGTCTTGGAATCTCAATTCCAGTTGCTGCAAGCTCCTCGATTCACTATATCTCCATTGGAGGCCAAACCGCAGCTCGAATAGCCTACAGAGCTTCCTCAATCGATCCCCTTTCTCATCAGCTACCATATTGGCACTCGGCGAACCTCTCCCTCGACGCGAAGAGATAGTTCCGAAGCCTCAACTTTGAAAAGTCAGCATATATATATTATGGGCGTGACCAAGGAAATCTTGAAGCAGGGCAATGGCCAGGACTATCCAAAGAAGGGTGATGAGGTCACAATCGAGTACACTGGCAATCTCTACGATGAATCCGAGGCAAACAATCATTACCGGGGGACACAGTGACTATCACCCAACCGTTTCCCCACCCGTGCGTCTACTCAAGTGAGATCTAGATTCGACTCGTCTGTCGGCCGTGGAGACTTCCGGACAGAGATAGGGACGGGCAAAGTCATCAAAGGTGCGATCATGTCGTGGCTACTAACAGGCAACACTGACTGCAAAAGGCTGGGACGAAGGAGTCGTGGGCATGAGTCTGGGAGAAAAAAGCATCTTGACCATTTCATCGTACGTACAATTTCCGATGCTTTCCCGGGATACGGTCGTTATCCGCATGATGCTGATTCGATGGATGTCGCAGCGACTACGCATACGGAGATCGGTAAGCCCTCAATCCCATACGTCGATCCCAGAAACGAAGCCCACTTAGGAGAATGTGGCCTGCGACTGCTGACATATGCATCACTGCAAAAGTGGCTTTCCAGGTCTTATCCCTCCCCACTCTTCGCTGGTTTTGTGAGTTTTGCTTTCTTCCTCTAGAAGATGTCGGCCCCAAGCACCCGGATTCAGACTTAAAGGGATGATAGGGACCTGCAAGACTGACATTTTTAGTGAGGTGGAGCTGAAGGGTATCAACAACAAGACGGCTTAGATCACTATGCATGCGCGGCACGAAACGTGCCCTGTGCTTTACGCTTGACGACTGGGTTGATTTGGGTACACGATTAGAACGTTCCTTACTGTTCACAGTACTCCTGCTAGGGGTTTGCCGTAGAGTTGCGGCGAGTGGGTAATTCTTCTCATGGCAATACTGATAGAACAGTCTCCGCACATAGGCAGCCTCTGCCGTTTAAACAGCTTTTTCTGCCAGTCTTACATGTCTCAAGTACGGACGATTCAAATCACTGTCTAGCTCAGGAATATGAACAACCTGAACATGAACAATTACGCATAAGGGTAACTGTAGCTCTACTCATCTTTGCAGGGCCAATGCTGGCCAGCAGCCTCACACTGTCTTCAAACGTCTCTTACGATCTCTGAAAGCCTGTAGGATCCTCACCCCGGTTGCAAGCTCAACATGAGACGACAATCCGCTTCACGCCTCACCCCTCTCCCTGATATGGATTCAGCGATGCTCCGTTGATGGATCAAGTGACCCTACTCTACAACCACCAAGGGCATGTACGAGTACCGCTAATGGCTTAGATTAGCTGTTTCCATCATTGACCAATTGTACTCAGGAGCATGCCCACCAATGCTAGACAAGATAGTAGGGGTTTCCTACCTCCCCTCCCAGACATTTACCCAGCTTATTCCCTGCTTGGCTCGCTGCCTTTGTTACGCTTTCGAGACACCTTCTCATACTAAAGACAAGATCAGTGTTGCAGAATTCCTTTTCAAGACCTGCTATTTGCCTCTTCCTCTATGAATCCCTCGTACACTCGTATCTCGGCATCCCTTATAGTTGCTATTGCCTTTACTACCACACAATTCACTAGATGCATGCGATATCTTGGGAAGTTTACTTTCTTCGACATGGAGTCCCATGTACCTTCGCACTTGCCTCTCTATTCGATTCCAAGTTACTGCACCCTCGTTGTTGTACTCCACGCCCGATCCCTCGTTGGAGACTCTTCAAAATCTCTCACGTCTGACGCATTGAATCATACTCCTGAGAATGAAGAAGTCGGCTCGTCTCGACCGCGAATATATAGTCAGCTCCTACTCGATGTACTATCGCCCAACTAAGCACACCAACAGATATTGAACACAGCAGAACACATCTTGCAAGTTGTGCATAAGATGTGGGATCTGAATAGTGGGAATTTTATCTTTGCAGATCCCATTAACGCTAGCTTCAATGCGTGCCGGCCACAAAGCGACAGGCACAGAAAGGACCTCATCATCCCAATACGACGGCTTGAGTATCGGAGCCATCAATTGCGGCGTTTAACGGTCAGTGAGCCGCCCTTTAGCAGTCTATCAAAATAAGAAAGTCTATACCTTCTCCTTGGCTGCTACGGATGCTGTCGTAATCTGAGCCGGCAGGCGGTAGCAGCCATCCAACATCAAGTATCTGCTTCGCTTCATGGGGAAAGCACATTCGCACCAATTTCGCTAGTGGTGAACCAAAGGTACCTTGATAGCTATTCAATCGCCACTGGGCCGAAGTCCGCCATCGAGGGCAGCGCAAATCCTCAAAAACTACGGAGCTCCTTGGCTGATCAGGTCATTGTATGTGTGCGAGCGTTTGCTTGGCGTAGAGTGCAACCTTTCGCTTCACGGCAAGGACTTCACTTAATGATGGCTAAGAAAGAATGGCAGAGCTGTGCTGCTTACTTTAGTTGGATCCACGCCATATTCCTATCGTCAGACTCTAGATTCAAACCTTCTCCAAGCGGCTTCGAAGACTTCGTTCCGTGGTGCTGAGTCAAAAATGTCCCAACGCCAAATCACCAAATATCCTGTCTCTGGTCATAACAACGTACACCACATGCTTCAATCGTCTGCCTCCTTAACACCGGGTTGACTGATGTATTGTCATTTCACCAATAAGTTTCTTTGGGGACTGCCAAGGAGCAATGGTTCGTTAGGGTCTATGTAAAGAGCATCTCGCCGATGCATAGGTAACAACTATTGACTCGGTTTGCTCCAACTGCGCGGGCCTTTGTATATTCCCACCCCCATCCAGCTTCCAATCATGCCATTTGCTCAGCTTTTTTCCTTGGTTATCTGAGGTATTCTCGATCCCTGGGACATGTCGGGAACGACGGCTATAAAAACCGGATTCTTCATTCGCGGCAGTTACGTTGTCTCTGCTGTTGAGTGGTTCCAATGCTTGCGCTGACTACATATCTTTATCCATCAGAGCTCTTAAATGCTCCCTGTTCTTCCATTCTCTTCCGCATCAATGCAAATCTCGTGGGATTCTCATTGAAAACAACTTGCAACACCCATCGGTACAAGACCATCTACACGATCTCGATCTCAGCATCAAAATGCAACCTCTCAGCATCTTCATGCGCCCATGTTCGCTTCTACTTCCCCTTGCCGGGCTCGCAGCTTCGACGCCTGTACTCGATGCTAACCCCCAATGCCCTACGCCCGGTACCTCCCCCATCTTCCCCCCCCTGAGCACTAATCCCCTCTTCCCCGCTTGGACACACCCACCGCCTTCCTTCCTCCCCCCTTCCTGCACATCGTCGGCTACCTGACCACCCTCACCATGCAGAACTACGACCCAAAGGACTGCGCTAGCTACTGCGACTCTACGACCACGTGCGGGAGTATTAATAATTTGTATTGAGCATGACATCACGTGTGGATTGCCCGGCGTTGGAGGAAAGGAAAGGTGGGGGTGGGGGAGACGAGGGTTCCGGAGGAGGTGCTGGCGAGTGGGGAGAGGAGGGTGGTGGGAGGGGGTTTGTGATGGGGAGGTGAGGGATGGGGTGTGGCGGGGGGGATGATGGAAGGGAAGGGATGGGGGAGAGTCCTTGGGGTGGTTAATGGGAGGTTGTGTTTCATTTAGGTTAGTTGAATCGATGAAGTCTGCTCCTCCATGCTGCAAGGAATCCATTCATATGGTCCCAGAAGGGGGAAGTTTCCATGACTGAAAGGCGTTTCGGGGTCTTGAAACAAGGGCCTTCTCGCGGGCTTCGTGCTGCTTCAGTGGGTCGATGACGGAGCGGCCTTCATACAGTCAGGAACGAGCTTCAGGTCTGCGGCTTGGTCTAAGTCGTTGAAACGCTTTTACATGTACTTGTGAGTGGAGCAGTGGACGTTGACTGTGCTCCATGGGGAAGACGTGAGCCTTCTCTGGCGTAGAGGGCTGTGACATATAAAGCCCCCTAGATGCCTGCCTTTTGAGGTTCAAAGATTTGTGCTCTTCAAAAGATCATACACCGTTACAGAAAGTAACAAGAACATCTCAGAAGAGCTTGCTTGAAAAACTGGAGATCCGATCGCCAACAGACCCACAATCGTGCTCCTGGGCGGCGTCGGAAGCAGCTTCTTCGCAATCTAGACCTCGGGATATTCCCTATGACCAACGCGATACTGTCCTCTCCTGGGCCGACGTCACCAGCGGCATAGGTAAGCCTCCCCGAGGTTCGTCTCAGGAAACCAGTCACTGACTGCTCATCTCGTAGAGTCCAACCGCCTAGACGTCATTCGATGCACGCCCGCTACACGCGTGCCGTACAAAGCATGGTGCCAGGCCATCATCGCCGAGTACGGCTCCATAACGTCGTACATATGCCAGAAGCGCCTTGGCTGGGAGCCTCTATCCTGCGTGGCCGATGCGACGGGCCCTGTCTTTGCGGTTCAGGGTTCGACACCCTTCGCTGATTCGAATGATTACCGTATTGAACGCAACGATTGGCCTTACGGAATACTCGGTGCGGAGATTACGCGTTTGGTCGTGTGGCTGAAGGTAAGAATGTGGACTGAACCGGAAACAGGATTGATGACGGGCGAATTGAAAGCTTTGGCAGAAGGATTTGTGAAGAAGGTATTCGTGGAGAGGTTGAGGAAGGAAGGTCCTGGTGCCGAGGCTCGAATACTGTGGTTCAAGAACTGGACGGCGTTACAGAGCGTCAGGGGGCTGGAATACATTTATGTCCTGGTACGGGACTTCTCTGATGATGTAGTGGATCAATGGACTGGCAAGGAGCGACCGCAGGAAAGATAAAATCTTGGCCATCATAGTATCGGAAGTCAAGTTACCAGAGCGGCTAGATTGATTAGTACATTAGCATGATGTTTCCACATGGACAGAAACCGAACAATTTCCTACCTCAAATGGATAAGTTGTGACTTCGGGTGCTCATGATGGCATACATCAACGACCACATAGCCGCATCCGGTGCCAATACCGCCGTTTCCAGATCTCTACTTGAGAAGGAGCTTAATTAGTATGCCACTGCCCTAAGTAGATGCGCCATCTTTGCCAGCCTCAGAAAGCTCGTCCGAGAAGCCATCCTCTTGATCGTTGTGGCGCACAACTTCCACCCTACCATCTGGCGGGCGGAACCATCCTTCATCTGCCCATTCAGGCTCATGGAGCGGATCTCCGGAGCCATCATCGATGATCATCGGCTTTCCCTGAGCCATGTCTACCTCTTCATCGAGCGCGATGCATACTGCTATTGCATACTCACCGTCGTGGCTAATGCTCAGATCCGCCAGCTGTCGGTCTTCGTCTGCAATCCTGGCTCGTCGTGTGAAGAATTTCTTTGGCGTATGATCCTTGCTTTCGACGAATTTACCGCCTAACAATTTCCCATAACGATGTTGCGAGACAATAATCCGTGGGGTCTGTGCCATGTCTTTATTGAGGCCCCGCAGCCCTCTCAATCTGGCAATGTTTTCTTCCATTAAAATATACTGGCGAGGTGGGTCGATGAGAATCGATACCTTTTCGCCCTCTGACGCTGTGATAGATATGTCACTCATGAGCAACCGACGGCGGCGATGCGCCTTGATAGCGGCCTCCTTGGCTGCCCATCTGCATATGATAGCTTAGCCGCCTGTGTCGGGATTTTGCAGAGGAAATCCGGTCGTACCTTCCTGCAAGATATCTGACAAGGTCACCCTCGGGCGATGCCTCACGCCCTGTTATTTTGGATCGACTTATTTTTGGAAGATGCAGGATTGCGAGCTTCTGGGTTCTTCTTTGCTTGTAATCATGGTTTTCCCCCATACTTTCTACTCCGGTTTTCTTTATCTTTTGCAATAGAGAAGGCCACTCCAGCCGTGTGAAGAGCCTTCGTGCAAAGAGAGTGAAACGTGTTGGCTCCCGGATCAAGTTCCCAATGCGACTCATTGAACATATATCACACCCAACTCCAATCGGGAATGGAAAAGCCTTCGGTGACATCTTGATATTGATCTCGAAGGGATATGCCACGCAATTCCAATATTGGACGCACAATCGAAAAGTAATATTTTAACCTCATATCAAAAGCTTAAAGCGTTCTCACTGGAGCCCACGCCGACATTGCCCAATCGTGTATTGCAGTGCAGGCATGAGTGACCATATAAATGACCCAACATACGTATAACAATACTCGCGTACACCTGTTCGACACTGGATATCGCCCACTGGATTGCCGAAGGCAAAGTAAAAGCACTGATAGTAAACGCGGACTGTTCTTGTGCGAGGTAGAACGCGAACATATTCAATTGAATTCGCTGCGGAGTAATCAGGTCTGCCTACAGGGTTTCTCAAATCTAATTTTAGTATATGAAACGTTGAAATAAGCTAAGGGTTTAGTACCATTAATACGAAGTTTTGATTACCAGACACCATTTCGAATTCAGACTCTTTCGCCAAATTGAATGCAATTCAACGCAAGGGAAAGTCTCGGACGATCGGCTTATACTCTATGTACCCTTTGCTCCAAGTTCAGTTCCACAAGGATCCCATTGTCTGTAAATGCGGTACTTGCCATGGTTTTGCTGGTTTTGGGCGTTCCTGTCGCGAAGGTGTCGAAAGCAGCATTCCCAGCTTCTAGAGGTGTGCTGTGGGTTAGACCTCTCTTCCCGCTGGACTTGGTGGCCGACAGCTCCAGAATCTTGCAGCCTTTCTCGTCCTTGCCAGCACGATCGGAAAGCGTACGGTACTGGCCGCGTAGTCGCTGAACGATGGGGCCCATCAACGGCAGATTGGCGCTCACGACAATGACTTGTGCCTCAGCGGCACTCCAGAGGCCGGGACCCACGTGAGACCCTATCATTCCTCAGTCGACTATGCTCTCCTCACGTCTTTGCTGGTAGACCAGAAGTGGATTGGGAGACTTACACGTGATGTCGGCCTCATCAAGTTCTGTCAAGGAGATAATCCGGCGTAAGCTGACGGCACAGGCTCTGGTGGGTAAGATGTGTAAGCCATAGCTAAACTCTAAATGGAATGAGTACTTACAGCCCAGCAAGGAGAAACACGGCCATAAGCGCAGATTTGCAAGCCACAGGTAATTGTAGGCCCCACAGAATTGGAATTGGCATCAGAACCACGAAGATATCTGTTATGTCATTTGGTTGAAACAGTGATGTTCAACATAAGGCCGCCAAATGCTGTGGGTTGGAAGGCATTGAAAAAGAATACCGAGTAGGCCGCAAAGAAGCATAAGAAATAGGAGAGCTCCTACGCCGCAGATCACCAAGCGAAAGCCTTTCCTTGGGAAAAGTCGGTTGTAGAAAATCAAGACGGAGATTTTGACGATTGGAAAAGTCACCGTCCAGCTTAGTTGGAAAACCAAATTGCACTAAACCGCTGTTAGTTCATTTTTGAACCTTCTCAATGATTGCATATACACAACGCTCACTATTAGGAACCTCTCCATATCCTCCTTGGGAATGTGCTCGGCATGTTTGCCCAGCCCGTACCTGAGAGCTGGATCTCTTAGCATGGTCCTTTGTTGCTTGATCGTTAAGAGAGGCTTGCACATACCTACATAATAACATATCCCAGTTGTCGAAGCCGCTACCTGGAGAAGGTTGTCAACAACGAACAACGCGGTAGACTCGCAAGCCTTAATCTGCGACTTACCCAGCCAATACCCATTACGTAGTCATCATACCATAATCCAGCGCCAGACAAGCGCCTCGCTACCAAGCGTAGGGTATATGAGGTAAGACCAAGTATCTCTTTGAAAGTAATAACACCAATGATAAGATGTTGGTGATAGAGAATTTCTTTGGAGTACATCGCAATCGAGATCCAACAGTCTATGAGATTAAAGATGAGACGTGGGGATGCTTGTTCCTCCAAAGTGCAACAACAAGTAATTCATACTGCATGACGGTAGAGACGGAGAAACTCATATTTTATAGTCCAGTGCAGCGGCTTTGCCTTCTTTCAATCTTGAGAAACCTTATAGGAGGACCTGGGACGACGCACTCTAAGATTCGAGTTGCATCGTATAGGATTCCTTCTTTGTTCCTCAGGCAGGCAATGTTACAAGGCGATGAGGTAATTGTCGCGTTGCATTCAGCTAATGCCGAACGTAAGGCCCATGCACTTATGCCGGTTGTGGACAATGTTTCAAGCTAATCGAACATGGAGATAAGTGGAGTGCGTCAGCAGCACTGCAGTGTCGAAAACAAGGTCAGCCACTGATCAATCCCGACCATGCATCCAGCTCGAAATCCGACTGCCAGTTGCTGCAACCACGTTCTTTGCCGCATCCTGTGTACGGCTGTGGCTGTAAATGTATCAAGTTCCCTGCGTGATGATCAATGTCGAATAATAATACATGGTGGGCTATCGGCCCATTCATTCCTGTACTCTAAATACATTTGTAATGAGGGCTAGAGCGTACATGATCTCGCCAATGCACGAGCGTAGTTCTAGCTTTGGGACGACGTGAGCAAACTCCTCAGCCGGCTTCCAATCTATGTAAAAAGGGCTCAAGACCCGAGATGAAGACAGGGAGATGGTCTATCTTCGTCGACTTACAGAAACTCTCCGGAGTGTTCTCATGATGTTTTTCCCAACGTATCTTGCAGACAAGATTCGTATGTAAGGACGCGTTATAAGGGTTACAGGTAATAGGATATGTAAGGGTCTCCGATTTTCTGCCTACTTGTTGACTACCTTTTTTGCCTGGCGTTTGTGGAGCGCATATAAGAGGAGGCTGTATGCATATGCAGACTTCATGCCCCTTTACGAATGCATACGCATTTGCACATGCACGTTCGTAATGCTTAACTTATAGCACGAACACACGCTTGCCTACGCGCTCACATTTAAGTACAAAGGACTGAACGACCTTGAAGTAAGCAATCTCCGATCGAAAGCTCTGCGATTGGCAGTCCCTGTGCACTTGATGACCAAACAATTTCGCTTCTTTGCGTAACTTTCGACCGTCGAAATAAGAATGGAAGGGAGTGACGAGGAGCTAAGACCATTTGCATGAGTTCATCTGATGATCCTAACGACAAGATCGTCGAGTCTTCGGGCAAACACATCAGACTAGGCCACAGCTCTCAGGCGCGAATTTCAGGCACGATGATTATAGGACGCTTTTACTACTAGCAATAGCGATAACCTCCTGCGCCCTCTCAGCCATACCACGTATCCAATTCGCCGTCTTAACAAAGCCTCCCCTGTACTTTACTCATCGTCAAGCAGAGGGTGCCTCTCCAAATCCTCGATAAAGTTATGTGCATAGGGCCTGAGGGTTATGTCTCTGCGAAGGAGGAATGGCAGAGCCAGTGGAAGGGTGGTGCTGAAAAGGAGCGGCGCGATGACAAAAGCGAAGATCCACTGCAGGCCAAAAGTGTGAAGACGGAATTGCTGTACACCCAGGGCTTGGTCTGCGTCAGCTGAAAATTCAAGGCAACCGGAATCACCGGCCAGGGACAGACGTTACCTGTTGACAGAAAGGATAGCTCGAAGCCCACGGTGTAATCCCTATAGACGGCCAAGTAGAACAACCCAAACAGGAGGAACGACCATATAGCGACGTTGGCTACTATCCTTGCCACGAGGATTTGAGTATCAACCGCCACCGCTCCATTCCAGAACAAAGCAACGAAGGTCCAAGCCCATGGTCCAGAAACGACTGCGATATGGATGAAGCTGGGTGTGGTGGTGTAGCGCAAGTAGAGCGCTTTCAGATTGAAGGCATTGATGACCAATACCAGCTCCGCGATCCAGAAGTGCGATCGCACCCAGAGCATAATGAAAGCAAACTGTAAGACGTTATTGACCATGAAGTGGCTACCGACATTTAGTGCGCCAATGACTAAGTCTTCGTCGCTGGCGAAAACGTGGTAGACGTAGCATAGCTGTAGGACGAAAAGGATGATCCTAGGCCACTGAGTCAGAGCTGGCCATATTGTCGCTAGGTCGGTGAACGTACCAGTAAATGACCACGATAGTAGGGTCGGGAGAAAAGGGAGTTGGGTGGGCCTTGCTTTGCTCCCAGATCGTTCTACCAACGTAGCGGCCATCGCTAGGAGATTTATAATGATAGTGTATGCTAATAACTACGACAAGTAGCCAGCTAAGGATGGTAAGGATTTTGTAGGTTAGTAATGAACGCTGGTCGCGGAATTCGCGCTTAGCAAAAGGATTGACTGGTCAGATAGATGGTCAGCAAAGTACCACCGACGAGACCGATCCTTGAGGGTGAACTCTTACGGGTGTGTACTCTCTCCATTGTCACGACCTAGAGCTGATAGCGCAGATCAAGAGGAAGAGACGGGTTGGACGTTCACAGGCAAGAAATCGCCTTAGAAACATAGAACACCTGGAATTGGAATAAATATGGCAGGTGCACTTTGATGGCCGCTGCCATAGCTCCTGCCTTCGAGAAACACGATAGACAGCAATACGTATTGACTTTACGCCCGAGGCTGGTGGCACGGGATATCTGAGTCGCCCTTTGCTAGACAACTTGACAGAAAACGGGACGAAGTTGTACATAGCGTACATAAGTTTTTTACTCAAAACCCAAGGGTCTATCTATTCAAACTTCGCGAACGCCAGTTCATACACCAGACCGAGCGTGAGTCTTGCGTGTTGTAGCATATGATCAAAGCTCAGGTACTCGAGCTTGTCCTCGGTGGTATGGATCTTGTTGTCTGAATATTTGAAATCCGATTCGATAACAAATGCCGAGGGATACCCAGCTTTGGAAGCAGAGGCGTGATCGCTACACGCGTATCCACATTTCGTCAGGACGTATGGGATATTGCAGTACTGTACCAGCATTAGTAGATTTACCGAGATGTCGAAGGTCCGAGAGATCTGTCGACTCGGCTTACCATGGTCACAATCTTTTTGATGAACTCCGTCAAACCAGCGTCCACATAGTCGGTAATGACTCCAACGCTTTCTGTCTCTCCAGCATCGAGAGTCTTTTGCACATAGCCTGTCATATCTTGCTGTAGCATAGCTTTTACATCTCTTCCCTCCTTCTCGTACGCCGAGAAAATGGCTTGGCTTCCTAATAGGCCGCCTTCTTCCGCAGAATACCACTGGAACTCAATCGTATTCGATGCGTTGCCGCTGATGATTGCTTCAGATTTGAGCAGAACCCTGAGCGCTTCCAGTATCGTTACTGTGCCACTACCGTCATCGTCTGCCCCCGGCGCTGCGAGTATAGATGGTAGAAAAAGGTTGATGCTGTCTTGATGGGCGCCAATTATAACCGTTTTATTGCTTTGCGCAGGTATAGTGGCAATGACACTGTTCTGACCCCACGGATGCTTGAAATGTCGCACATGAGCTCCGTGTTCCGCAGCACCGGAATCACTGATTGTCTTGTTGACTTGATCAAGCAGCCATGCAGAAGACTGAGCACCGTAGGCTGATTTATAGTATCTTGTGTGGAACGAAGTGAACTTCTCAAGGTGTTTGCGCATATTCTTCTTCGATAGTTCCTTCAGCATCGGCGACACGGTATGATTGTATGACGGAGCTATTGGATATGTGACTTTTGATTTCTTCGTCAAGGCTTGGGCGGAAAGGCTCCCAAGATCCTGAGTTTCAGTAATATCCATGAAGTTGACACCATCCTATTGATGGATGATTAGCAGTCGCCAGTATTGTTGCTACGAACCAGAGGAAGACGCACTCTACGTAAGCTCCACTTCTCATCTTCACTTATCCATCTTGTGTCGCCAGGACCTAGCTCGATGAGAAACCGTTCAAGCGGAGCATCGTCACCTAAGACTGCTTGATCAGGCTCCAATAATGAGAGCGCAGAAGCGGCTGCGGCGAATGTAAGAAGGGTTGAGATGATTTTCATGATCAACGATAGTGGAAGGGCTCAGAGTTATTTGAAAGGTTGGCTGGATGCTGTGGGAAGACGTTGTGAGCTTGTAGCTATCATCACTGGGAGGCTGGACTGACAGAGCGCTCGAGGCCGAGGCAAATCACGTGATTTATCGATTTGCCCCTGCTTCAGCGCTCCATTCCAAAGCACATAATGGAGCCATGAAAGTGCATGTTGAGCTGATGACACAGCTTTTTCAATGATAGCAGGCGTTGTGCAAAACTTTCTATCGCCAAAACAAAGGAGCCTGAAGATTGCTCCGAAATAATATCTATTGCGCACCCCTATCTACGGTCGTAGCCTGTTGGCGGTGGAGTGAGCTGCTCTGATTATGCTATTCTAGGTCCCTCAAGCTGACCCAAGGCTGACCGGGAAAGGAAGTCGACGATGAAGTCTGGAGACGATCTCGGCAAATTTTGGCTCATTCTCAGCCGTTATAAATCCACGCCGAATGAGAAAATCGAGGAGAACCATGACACTGCTCGGCCGGAATTCTCCATTTGCAAGTGCCTTGCGCACTTGGCCAACAGTCAAGAGCTCGAAGCTTTCGACCTCGTCGTCCTTTGGATGCAGCAGCATAGATTCAGGCAAATTCAAATCGTAGACGTACTGGACCGTAGGTTGCAACAAGCCCGACTCCTCTCCGTCCCTCTTCGCTTGGACATGGAAGTATGAAACTGTCCCGCAGGATTTTGCGTACTTACGGCCGAGATCTTCCGGGAGGTCTGCTTCTTCGTTCGACTCCTTGACTAAGGTGGTAAATGCTCCGTCTCCGAAAGCCATCCCTCCGGCAATCGGGTTGTCCAGCATGCCTGGATGGGTAGGCCTATTTCTCGCCCGTCTTGGGGTCCAGATCTTAAGGCCAGCCTTTGTTTCGATGTATGCAGTACAATGTACGCCACAAGTTACCATGCCAAACAATGGGGCACCTCCACGCTCTATGCCAATCTGGGTGCCGTACAATCCATATATCGGATAGTGTTCATTCCGCCATCCTTTCCCACTCACTACCTGGAAGATTTTCTTGTCCCTAGCTTCTTCGAGAGTCTGAGCTATCACAAATTGTTGCTCGCCAAATAACAGGATGGCGCGACAGGGTCTGATGATCTTGGTGACTTCGTCAACAGACCAATTCTCCCCAAAGGGCATCTTTTGCTTGACCCATTGGGTGGATCCAACCAACACAGCTTTCTGAGTTGTGAAGCCAGAACTTGTAGAACGACGAGATCAATCCGCTGTAAATCGTGGGATTGGCCTCGTTATTATAGGGGAAGTTGTGGACCTCCTCTAGTAAGTGCAGAACGGTTTTCGGGGCTGAAGTCATGTTCAATACCTATGTTGGATATTCAGTCATAAGCAATCCTCATGGCCAAGCGTTAGACCGGAGTTGTCCACATTTCATACCAGAAGTTGTAACACGCGACCGTGAAGACAATGCCTTGATGCCTCTCGACTAAGCGTACTGTGATTGGACAAGATGGACAACAAAGGGGGTTAATTTCCTCACTGAGCGGACCATCGAGATTTCAAGACTTTTGAGTGAAGCTGGGGAAGCCCGTCGGGAACGTTGACACTCTCGACCCGATGAATGAATAAGGTGAGCCTGGAGAGCCTTATTGCAACTTGGAAAATATTCGCCTAGAATCGGACATAGTTGGCAATCTGGCTCATCGTCAAGTCGTGAGTACTCGTGATGCTGTTAGGCAAAGGACTCACGGGTGGTATAGAACCGCTAGAGATAGGATTAGGCTTGTGCTGTGGGCCTAGAGCTGATGTTGATCAGAGATGTGTGCTGGATAATGTTGTAAACACGTGAAAGCGTCCAATCGTTAAGACTACTTACTCAGCCAGACCAAAAGCATCTAGCTGTGAAAGCAGCAAAATCGAGCCCTTGAAGTCGAGGATGTGTTTCGCTTGTGGTGGTGATCGAAGTATTCTTTTCATACCGTCACCAGTGCTCAAGTGTCAGGCATACAGACTGGCGATTTGAAAGGATTCCTTCAAACCTAGCCGGGAGGATGTTTGCTTCCAGTGTCACATTGCTGTCGTAGTCCGAATATTGAACTAGATTTGGAGGCTAAGTTCGATTGGGTATCTTAACGAAAAGACGCTACTCAAATGCCGCGGAACGATCTTGGAGAACGAGGAATGAATGGCGCACCATCCTCTGGAGGGTGCAATGCTTCTGGTGGGAAGGCATTGGGATTCTGCTCATCTAGCGGTCTCGCAATGCCACCATCGTTGATGGGCACAGGTGGCGGATCAGGTGGTGCCTCAGCTAATGCCTTATGCCGCTTAGGCTTGACAAGGAGAAGAATGAACATGCCGATGACGAGGAGCAGAAGCAAGAATAAGATCTTTCGTTTGGTATACTTGCGCTGGTACTTGGTTGCCTGATTCACCTGCATGAGTGCTGCTCGTGACAGTGCGTAGGAGACATACCGTTACAAGCTCCTTCTGAGCGCCCTGTACATCCACCGCCATCTTCTCCACGTTATAGTCGATCCTATCAAGCATTGTTCCTTGATCTATGACCATTGCCTGAAGGTTCTTGAAGATGTCCGCAAGTTCAATGATTCCTTTAGCGATATCGTTAATCTCCCGCTCTCGCTGTTCGATTGCAGTGTCATTGCTATGAAAATTCTTCTTCATGGAAGTCTGTTGAAGGGTGGATTGAGAGAACGATTTGTCGGCTTCCGACTCTAGCATGGACGGATCATTGTATGGATTTTGCACAGGATTGGAAAAGCGCTCAATTGGAGTAGTCAGACCGCCAAGGGTACGAAGTTCTGGGTAAAGATTAGCGAATTGAGGACGAAGTAGTACAATATCTCCGGACTTTTCATGTAATTGCTTTGCTTTTTCCGAAACCCTGCACTGGCCTCTTGAACACGGCTAGCAAGAGAGATTTGAATATTGCGAGCCATGGTCTCATCTCCTTTGCCCACTCCTCCCTGCCGCTTCGCGTCTCGAACCATCATCTCTATTCGTTGTATCGCATTCTGACATCTATAAAAGCCTCGCGTAATCTCCTGTGTTAACCTCTCAATAGCGATCTCTTCCCGCTTCTTCACGTCCTCGTCCTCAAAGCCTGGCAGGACATGTTTGGCATGGAGCTTCTCCAGATCCGCAGACTGTTTGGCTATCGATCCAAGCAACTCAGTGACCTCATCCTGAACATCAGTCCATCTTGGTGGCAACAGGTCCATCTCGATAACCGCATCTCCGTCATCCTCGAAGGCGCCGGCGGACATAAGCCCCCTACGCTCCTCGGAGTCGGAACCATGACTCGCGAAGCCATTTGCAGAAGGCCCTACTGTCTTTCTTTTCTTGGCTGGATGGTGGGCATACGATTGGCGGTAAGATATGTAGCTACGCCAAAGCTGGCATCAGCTGAGGTCTTCAGGAGGCGGAGCGATACTGACAGATTGGTCCTATCCCTCCACATGGCTACCAGCTGGCCGCAAGGGCCTCACAGTAGTTGTTCAGGATTGTGTTGCTTGCGACCATGAAGATGTATACATTCTTAGAATCATGCTGCAAGGAAAGGACCTAGTAATATGCGAACGCAGCTTCAAAACTGATCCATCGGGCGTCCTAGCTTTTGCTGTTTGAACAGTTTGCATGGTTTGCATGTCAAACTGGCCCCGGCGCTCTTGGCATCAGCCTTGCGAGGAAGCGCACTTGCAGTCCCGCACCCCAGTGACAACAAGCCTACAATCTATTGCACTGAAAACCACTTCCACTACAGTCTACATTGATCTTCTCACACCGCGGAACGGACCATAGTCCTCTCTCTCATATAACAACTCTCGCGACCTGGCTTCCGAAATGGTATGCTCCTACCTCCTGGAAAACCTCACAAAACCCCGCCATTTGGGGCTCTACCTTCAGATAAGCCGCTGGACACTGACATCTGGAACCTTGCAGGCCGACGCACTTACCGAGGAGCAAGTGTCCGAATTCAAGGAAGCGTTCTCTCTGTTCGCACGTCTCCCCTTCTGCAGCCCGCGCCTGCGTCGACCCACCGCTAACTGCTCCGTAGGACAAAGATGGTGATGGTGAGTTCTACGGCTGCCTACACATCTCTATCCTACATCTCTATTCTTGATCCGCTGTAAGCTTTCAGGAAAAGCTGCGCAGACAAGACCTCTCGAGGGCTGTAACTCGAGACCTTGTTTCGAGCTCGAAATCTCCCACTGTCTGATCACCGGGAGCGCACCTTTTGCTAACGGCTCAACCTTCATCCAGGGCAAATCACAACAAAAGAGCTGGGAACAGTCATGCGATCTCTCGGGCAGAACCCTAGCGAGTCAGAGCTACAGGATATGATCAATGAAGTGGACGCAGACAACAACGGCACAATCGACTTTCCCGGTATGCAACATTGCCCCGTCAAGGTCTCATATTGGCCATATAGACTTTCAATAGCTGATTAGTCCAACGGCAGAGTTCCTCACGATGATGGCTCGCAAGATGAAGGACACGGACTCCGAAGAAGAGATTCGAGAAGCATTCAAAGTCTTTGACCGCGATAACAACGGCTTCATCTCGGCCGCCGAGCTGCGCCACGTAATGACATCCATCGGAGAGAAACTGACGAACGAAGAGGTCGACGAGATGATTCGGGAGGCTGACCAGGATGGCGATGGGCGGATCGACTGTACGTGTTTTCCCCCTTGTCCCTTACAATTTCTCTCACCAGCTTTTCTCTTCTACCTGCCGGATATCATTCGCAAACCGGAAAGACTCTTACATGCGGATAGATAACGAATTCGTACAACTGATGATGCAAAAGTAATCAAGGACGGTGTTACCTTGGGCGAGACTCTTTGCATGACGGCTGCCGCGCCACGCCATTGGAAGGGTGAGAATCGGGGTATCCCTTCGCGACTATACTTCTTAGGCAGGGAAATCTGCAAGCGGGCCTAGTATCTGTATTGCAGATTTTATCTAGTATGAAACCCTGTGGTTTGGCTTGCAGCGGGCAAATCGGACAATATCAGACATGTGAGCCAAACATCGTGAAGTAATTGCCCGGTCCAACACAATAAAGTAGGAGATCGCCTTTTACCGAAGAGTGCATCTGTATTGGGATTGTAATGTTGAGACCCCTTGATTGTACCTGCGTGATTACATCGCGCAGAGATGGGCCCAAGCACCAAATAAGTGCTTGTTATTTTCGATTCGCTGAAAAGATGTATCTATACATGAACCATGCTCACAACGCCGCGAGAGGGGTTATCTTCTCACCCTTCCGAGGATCAAACAAGGGCCGTGATCCCACCGCATCATTTTATGCTTTCGAACGCCCAGCAGATGCATTTCCCATGCCGCCCCAAAGATGCTTACCGCTCCTGCTTTCCCACCCTCTCCAAGACCGCCTCCCCCGTACTCACCGCCTCCCCTCTGACCTTCTCTCCCTCCTCCACCCCCTCAGCCTGCCCCAGACCCACCTCCCCACCCCCCTCAATCATCTCCTCCTTTTCACTCGGCGGTCCCTTCCCCGCCTGTACATCCTCGGTCTCGCCCCCACTCATCTGCCACTCCATCAACCTCGTAAACGCACCATCCCTCCTCGCCGACAACTCCGCATAGCTCCCCTGCTCCGCCACCGTCCCATCAGCACCGAGGACGATAATCCGATCACTGCGCTTGATCGTGCTCAGCCGATGCGCAATCGATATCGTCGTGTTATTGCCCCTCAACAGCGCCGCCAGCGCCAGGTTCACCTGCGTCTCGCTCTCCGCGTCTAGCGCCGAGGTCGCTTCGTCCAGGATCAGGATATCCGGGTTCTTGACCAACGCGCGCGCAATTGCTATGCGCTGTTTCTGCCCCCCGGAGAGCTGTGCCCCGCGAGGGCCAACGTGCGTATCGAGGCCGTCGGGGAAGTCGCCAAGGAAGGAGCAGTTGGCTTTGCGGGCAGCGGCGATGATCTCTGAGCGGCTGACGACGGCTTTGCCGTAGGCGATGTTCTCGGCGATGGTGCCTGAGAAGAGGACGGGTTCTTGGGCTACGAAGCCGATTTTGCGGCGGAGCTGTTTGGCGTTCATGGTGGAGATGTCGATGCCGTGGATCTTGATGGTGCCGGTGGTAGGGGCGTAGAAGCGGAGCATGAGGTGGCCGATGGTGGATTTGCCGCCGCCGGAGGGGCCGACAATGGCGACGTTGGTGCCCTGCGGAATTTCGAAGTCGAGGTTGTTGAAGATGCGGACGGCGGGGCGGGTAGGGTAGCTGAAGGAGACATGGGAGAATTGGATGGGTCCACGGGCGGAGGGGACGGGGATACCGACGGTGGGGGAGATGGTGGGTTTGCGATCTTGGAGTTCGAAGAGGCGGGAGGCTGCTCCGACGCCTTTCATTAATTCCGAGTAGAAGCTTGAGAGACCGAAGAGGCTAGAGCCGGCATAGGCAGTATACATGAGGAAGGACGTTAGATCGCCGATGCTGATGGCTCCGGATTTGACCATGCCCCCACCGATATAGAGCAGGGCGAGGATGGTCATGTTGCCCGCCAACCCAGTCTATTATACTCAGTTCCCTGTCTTCATATTCGAAACAGCAGACTTACTGTGCTGAAGAACCTGGCGCTAACAAGGGCTTCCCTTCTTCCCAGCTCAAAAATCTTCTTAGTTTGCTTGCTATACCTTCCGACCTCTAATATCTCTCCCGCAAACGCTTGACTGGTTCTCACATTGCCTAGCCGCTCCTCAGCGATTTTGGTAAGGGTTCCTAGATTCCTTTGAATTTTCCGGCTCAGGTTCCTGATCGTTCTTCCATAGAAGAAGGCTCCGATGGCGACGGGAGGGAGCATGAGCGTAAGGACTCCAGTGAGCTTTAAGCTGACGTACGCCATAAGCCCGAATCCTGCGGCTCCACTGACGAGCGATCGAAGCCCGTCGGACAGATTTTGTGTAATACTTTTCCCCACAATGATGGTGTCGGAGCTAAGTCGGGAGATGAGGTCGCCAATCCTGTTCGCATCGAAGAACTCGGCGTTCTGGATGAACGTTCGACGGTAGAGCTGTGTCCGTAGACGGGCGACGATGCGTTCACCAACGATACGGAGGATGATGATGCGGCCATAATTCGCTGCAGCCCCCAGCGCCAGCACCCCTCCAAGAGCGAGGTAGAAGGTTGACAGATCTAGCCCGAACAATTGGTCCGTCTCTTGGTCGGATTTTGTGGCAATGTCCAGTATCTTCCCTATCGAGAACGGTATGGACATTGAAATTGTCGATGAGATGATAAGGAAGACGAAGGCCACCCCTAACGCTTTCGACTCTGGCCTTGCGATCTTGATCAATCTCCATACTTCTTCAAACCCCGCCCACTGGCTCTGTGATTTCCCATCTTTAGCCAGCCGGGCGCTGAGATTTACTTGCGTAGCCTGATTGGCCTTTTCCGACCTCGCGAAGCCTTGGTCTTCCTCGTGGTCTATCTCTTCTTCACTGTCCTTGGGTATCACCTCTGACTCTTTCCCATCTCGGGTGTCAGGAGCTGGAAGTTTCGCTTCCCGAACCCCGGGTGTTGCTGAGAACGACCGCCGCAGGTGTATAAGAGAAGGGTGAAGCACTGAAGGTGTGGAGTGGGTCGGGACGGAGTTTTCCCTTCCCCACAGCGCAGGTACAATTAGACGCTGTCCGATAGGCGTAATTGTGGAGGTCCATGGCACGGGGCGAAAGACTGGCTGCCTGATGGTCGTTGAATGAGAAATCGACGTGTATGTACGCCGAAACAGCAGCTCAGAGCTGCGCATGACTCTCTAGCAAGGCGCCCATTAGCACTTGCTATCGCCGGGGCCTCACGTTCGTAATTACGGTCATAGTTGCCGGCGCTCGCAGTGTGAAGCTCGAAAAAATATTCCACTTGTAAGCGGAGCAAATGAGCTAGCCGCATGACGTGCAGGGCCAAGCCTTTGGCGGAGCGGGATGGGGAGGGGGCCATTGAGCGGGATCTATCCCCTTCGTTCCCAAGGGCGGAACTGTCGTCTCACTCGGAGGATTCAAGATACCTCCAGCCTTATACGAAATTAATGGCAAGGCCTTCTGCACTGCCCGCAATTTTCAACTCAGGCTATCTCATGGTGATCTAGACTGCACATCCAAACGATTCAGCCAATGGTAAGAAGAAAGCCAACTCGTTCAATAACTCTACGTCTTCCTAAGAACCTCTCGTCTTGTCACGATGTACAAGCAGTCACCTCCGCCAGAGTTTAAATCGTGGCTGTTCCATGTCCAGTCCAAAGACGGCTGTTCTTTAAAACTAGACGAAGTGAACATCGTTTTGTAGATCTGCATCTGTTCAGGCGCAGCCAGCCACATTTCTGTATTCAAATCGTGCTGGGAGTCTTGAAGTTGGCTTCTAGGCCGGAATACCTCATTCATGCGGGGAGCCTATGTAGGTTTGAACGAAGATGGTTTTCCAAGTCTCGCCGGACGTAGAGTGCAAAAGATTTCTATTGCTGGAACCGTTTCAGGCTGACTGACCCTGGTGAGCGAAACCCAAAAGCTGAAGCTTCAGACGTTTTAGTAGCGGAACAGCAATTCTAGGGATAGGTAAAATGACGGAGGTACAGACTAGTCTTATCGATCGAGTGCTTGCCGGAGTTTTGGCCGGTCCTGCCCCAGTGATTGCCGATTCTCAGGCTCAATGAGCCAAGATCAAGATAGGGAAGGATGCGTCCTAGAAAAGCGGAAAATGAATGATATTAACACCGTGACTTTTGACCCAGCCTTGAAATCTTCGGAGCAAGACTGCGTGGGTGACAAAGATAATGCATTTCCATTCGTTCCTGATTCCTATGCAGCCTTACCAACTAATACGAGATTCTTACAAGACCAGAAAGCTTAGCAAACTTCCAGCTGTGAGCCCTCCCACAAGCATGAGCCCCATGAAGCTCCCAGCTGCCTCTCGTTCTGATGCGTCTACCCATCCTGAAGCGCCCATCATGCAGCTAGATCCCAGATAACCATTTGAAATGCCGAACAAGAATTGTACCACAACCAAATAGAAAAAATCACTGCTGAAAGCTGCTCCCCGCCCGTGAATATTACACAGAAGGTAAAGGGGTATAAAGCCAAATCGTGCTACAGAAAGAATGAAAAGAGCTCGTGGATGTCTAACCCCAGCGAATTTCGCCGTCAAAAGTCGGCCCACGAGATCGCCTGCGTTCCAGAATAGGAAAGCCAGAGGTATGAAGCAGGCAGGTCGGAACAGTCGAGGGGTAGTGTCAGCCGGTCGGACGCTGTAGATCTCTTGCGTGAAGACAGGGAACAGCATGGTGACCGTAAAGCAGAGAAAGACTGCCATAGCCATCCAGCGGAGTTTGCGGAATAGTGTCCACATCCCTACTACTTTCCCTTCCGGATGATCTTCTGCTTCTGCGCCATCAATAGCATCCGTAGTCGCTTTGGTCTCCCCTGCACGCTCACCGTGCTTTCTGACCAAGACCAAGAGGAAAGCCGCAAGGGCGAGCGCCGAGACTGCAGTGGCCGTCAGGAAATATGCAAATGCTGATTTGGGGCTTTCATGGTCTGCGCCTTCATTCGCCTCCGGAACAGACAGTACGGACACGATCTGTACTATGCATGGCAGCACTCCGGCTATTCCTTGCCCAGTCATGATTGCCTGTGTATAGCTACCGTTACCAAACCCGGATACGTATGCAAAAATCCCATTTTGACACAGGCCTGTCGCAAGGCTAGCGGCGAAGACATTGGCCATGAGGAAGCCAAAGTAGGTAGCCGCCGAGACATGCCTGAAGAGAACCGTTGACAATGCAAGCAGGGTGAACGTTATGATGTTGAGGATCAAGGACGCAGTGATCCGAGAAGGGTAGGAAGCTCCTGCTTGGAGATGTGTAAGAACGCCCACAGACACAAGGTTCGTTACCGTAGAGACGGATATTATAGCGGATGGGAAGTGAGCAAGGAGCCATGGTGAAGAGGAGAACCGGTATTGAAAGTAGGGAAACGCTGCTAGAAACATGTTCCTAAGATTATGTATCAGCGAAAGATCGAATATTTGCTTCTCAGCGACGCTCACCATGCCCAGAGCATAGAAATTCCAAGCAGTAAGAAAATGCTGTACTCGAGCCATGAAAACCGTAAATTCTCTTGTCTGTGACGCTCATCGTTGTCGCCGTCGTCCAAAGCCTGGTAGGACGGTGACGAGCGTCGCTGTCTGATGGCATTCCGTATGCGCTCCATAGTGATTTGCGTCAAGCCGTCGAGGAATTGGAGTCAGCTCGAGGTCTGCGTAGGATCAATTCACAAGAATGATCGTGCTTGTGGCTCTATTACTACACGTGAATACGTAAAGAATTTGTCTGATGACCATAGCTGAAGCAACCTGGGATTGTGACTATGCATATTCGTGTTGGGTATCATGACCGTCTCATCCATGCAGAGAACCATGCTAATGACCACCAACTCCGGCGCCTAATAGGCGCGCTAGACGCAGCCACGTTTCAGCTCCTTGACCACCCGAATCCTATCCTCCGCTCCTTCCTACATCATTCCGGTCCTGCCCATTGCCACTAAGTCTCTGGCCGAGCGGTAGTTCCATCCCTCTGCCATCTTCTGGGGGCTGGTCCCGTCCCTCAACAGACTCAGTGAGTCCCACAGCTGTCGCTCTGGTGGCTTAGGCGAGTCGAACTCTGATGGCTCGTGCGTATCATCTAGGAGCTTGACAAGCAGATGATGCAGCCATAGTACGTTCGTCAGCGGCACAAACTTCTCCCACCTTGCCCTCATTTTCACTCTGACCGCTGTCCGCATATGGCGATATGTATCAAACTGGAGATCTCCTTCGCCCGTGAATATCCCCTTGTCTTTCATCGGATTGTAGATCGTGTTCTTCCCATTGCCGGCTCTGGATAGCGTATAGTCTATCAAGACCACCTCTAGCTGCGAGGAGCTGGGAACCAATGCGTAGGTATTGTCATCGGGACTCTCTTCATTGCGCCTGATACAGATGTTGCTGAGGTGGAGATCGCGGTGCTCAAACGAGCAATACTCCTCGCCGTGGGCCAACGCGTTGGCTGTGGCCCAGAATATATCTCTGGTCTTCCTAACGTCAAGGCGCACCTCTCTGCCCCCCCCAAGGTCTTTGGTCTTCGCCAGGAGGTTCGGCTTTCGTTCTTGTAGTAGGGTATCCAGATCTCTTCCGGCATCCGACATCTCAATCAACAACCAAAGCTGGTCTTCCGGATACGCCGATCGCCCTCCACGGTATTCGGTCCTAACATTGAAACCTTTGCGCCTCTTGTTGAAAGCCTCAGTGGGCGCTTTGATGAGTTCCGGCAACGGTCCATGCAGAACTCTTGCCCCTCTGAACTCAACAAACCCGGAAATCTCCGTAACCATCTCAAGTAGGCGGATCTCAGTTACTGCATCCTCGATAGTCGTCATGTCATTCCAACTCAGCGCTTGCTTATCCGGCCGTATTGGTATTAGTTTGCCGATGACGGGGTCGGTCACTGGAATCGCTGTCGGCGCAAACTTGTACACATCGGCGTAGCTGCCATCGCCAATTTTCGTGACTTGGAGACCTGGGCTTACCGCTTCGGCCCAATGATCAAAACATTCGATTTCAGATTGGCCAGTCGCGTCAAGGAGGGGTTTACTGTAAGTCGAAGGGGGAATTGGAGCTGTGCTGGTTCGTAGGACCTTCTTCTGCGGCGCAGGCTTCTGGCGGGCTGGGCGAGGCGAACGCTCACGGTTACCACTTCGCGCTCGTAGCGGAGGGCGTGGCACAGATGAGGGAGGCCCGATGGCGGAGGGGGCAACGAAGGCGGTAGTAGAGGGAGCATTTAATGAGGATATCTGAGGAGGAGAATCTGAGACATGAAGGCTGGCAAATGCGCTGGTAAGGTCACCAACCCTGGAGCTTTTTTTGCCGTATTTTTTGGCTTTCGCCTTCACTTTCTCCGCCATGTTCTTTGCCCCTATGGATCGGGAAATCAGTGAAAGCTGTGATATATAGTACCTGGATTGATGGTAGCGGACTTACATTTCCTTAAGCCCATCGCGACGGGTAAATATCGGTGGTTGATATGGTGAATATTACGCTACGACGAAAAGCGTTAGCCGCTGACAATGGAAATCTGAGGTTGTGATACCAGTCAACTGGGCGCGTGAACCTGCAAAACCGAATTATCACCTAAAGACGCGCCTTAACTAGCCCAGTCTGGCTGACAAGGCTACCCACAGAAGGGGGATGTTCAAGGGATCCTTTTCCTGTCATCCATCCTAACATAGAGTCGTTTGACGGATTGACGCCTTTGCTGTCGGCAGTCTCTGGTCAACAGGCCCAACTGCAATACGTGAAACAGTCTTTGGCTCTGCTTTATAAATCGTCATGTTATTCATCTACCTCTGTGTTCCGGGGTTCTAGTGGTAGTCTCTTGTACCCAAATGGCCTGACAAGTCCCTTCCCGCCAATTTTTTCCATCTCCTGCACATAGTATGCAAGCAGCGCTGCATTCCGAGCCCTCTCCCTCCTGTTGATCAGCCTGTTACTTCTCCCCTTTCCAAACAATGATATTAACCGAAGCCTACACGCTTTAGCCACCGTCTCCAGTTCGATACTCACCTTCCGCTGCTTCAGCTTCAAAAGCATATAGAGCCCCCAGCGCCAGCCCGGCCCACCAACACGCGAATGCTGAAAGCCCCATGCTATGATCGCTTGCTGTGCTCGGGCCGGGAACAGGATATTGAGCGGATGACCCCGGCGATAAGCCTGGATGCGGGTCGGAACATCTAATGAGCGCGTTATCTGGCCGGTTGTGAGGCCTTGTGTACGCCTGAGCAGTCCACCAAGGTAAGCTCGCGCCGGAGTGCTGGAGTACCAGTCTGCGAGCCAAAGGGCGAGCTTTTCGTACTCTTCCAACTGGCCAGTCATGCCAAGTCGTTTGAGGATCTCAACCCAGACGTGTGCCGGCATGGTACTGCCGGAGCGGAGGACGCTTTGCCAGATATTGGTGATGATGAATAGTTCCTTGGTCGTACGTGGCCGCATGCCGACTCGGCGGCGGGCAAGGAGGCAGATACGGACATAGCTAACCGACTTTATCGCTAAGGGAAGATGGGAGGCTTGCATCGTTTGTAAGGTGCGCATGACAGATGGGAGATGTTTCTGCTTGAGATGCAGACGTAGATGAAGATTCCAGTAATACGTAGTGTGATGCTTCTCGGGGCAATTGACTAGTAAGATGGCAAGCGTCCGATCGAACTGGAGCTGCTGACCGCTGGCATGGTATGTGCTGAGTAGGGACTCTTGAAGCTGTTGATCTTCGAATGTATCAGGGTGCAAATCGCACTCAATCACATTCTCAAGCACCCTAGCATTCTCTTCTTCGCAAAGCTTTTCCACCAATTTACAGAAGTTTGAATTAGTAAGGGCAATTCCCGCCTCTCTCAGCTGGTTAAGGCGAGCTCGGATGGCTTGAGGATCAGATCGCTCTTTCAATGCAAGTTCCCGCAACGAGGCAGATCCGACAGTCTCTGTCCCAAGCATGCGAAGGATAGCGGTCACAGTCTCTGTTGAGAACCAGGTCGTAGCGAACAATCGAGCGTGGAAATCGTCGCCGACCGTGTTTACAGGTATTCCATGAGTGGCGGCTAATCGTTGGTCGAGAGTCTCGCGGCCGATTGGATTCAAGGGCATTGGGCGATTGATGAAAGTTGGAAGCGGAATTTGCTGGTCAAGCATCTGGTTCACCATTTCTGCGAGCCGTCTCTGGCTCCCAAATAGTACAATGTACCGAAATAGCGGCTTGTAATCTTGAGAGTCCTCAGGGAGATCCCTGCAAGCTATGAAAACATCGTGCCAGCTTGCTGCGGCCATGAACCTTTCTTTCTGATACAAATGCTGCATAATCGGCGAGTACAAATCTCGAAAAGGCAATTTCTCGTAGATTGTCTGCAACTCAGCAATCGATTGAGGAGCCGAACGGTAAGCGTACTCAACCAGCGCTATGACTTGCTCGCGCGTTGGGTGGATCATTGGATACAAGGTGTCATGCCAGCTCAGGGCAGCGTCGGCCTGTCTTTGCAACCAATGCATAATGATCATGGAATAGAAACGTTCCCACGACCTCCCGGTCTTCTTGCGCAGAGCTATCGAGTAGGTAACAATTTGGTTCAGGCGCTTTCGATTGGAAAACCCAAACTCGAGCAGGTACTCCCAGAGCTCATCAGCAAGGTACCCTTTCGTAGGCAAGTCCTGATTGTGCATTAGATGACGCTTCCATATCTTGAGTATCCCATTGTTGCGGTCAGGAGGTAGTCGGCGAGATCGAGCTGATTGGGACCACGACTCAAAGTCGCAAGCAAGCTGCCTCAACTGTAATGTAGTTGTATCGCCTGTTGAGTCGGAGGGCCTTCGGGACTCACATGCTTCGCTATCAACAAGCACAGATCTCCAATTCTTCCCGTGCACAGGTACGGCATAATTGGAAGCTATCGCGGAGTTGAAAATATTAGTGCTCCCAATGTCGATTTGTGAAGGCAGCTCTTGCATTTGGCTCTCCTCACCCAACTCGAGGGTCGAACCTGCTTCAAAATTTCCGAGGATGTCCGTCTCAACGTCAGTCGTGAGCCTTGTCAGATGGATACGATTGAAAGGTTCCCAAGAATTCTGATGATCATTTTCTTGCTCCTGCACAGTTTCTGTCGTTGTCTCTACTCCAATATTGTTTCCGTCCTCGCCCAAGGTCTTGGACTCGTCTGTAAGATCATCGTCTTTGAGAGCATCAATTGAGGGGATAACGGTATAAACCACTCCGTTTTCATCGCTACTACACTCTAAGTCCTGCAGGTCTAGAGGTCTCAGTTCATAAACACTCTCTCCACTAGAGTATTTCTTGATAGGTGGTGGACCGCTGAGCTCATATCTCCGAACTTGTATAGCAGAGTCTCGCTCCCATCCGAGGCGATCGTTGTATTTCGGCGAAACCCCAGTCTCCTCTTCTGGCTGATTTTCGAGGACATCAAACCACTTCTTGCGAAGAGCGAGCTTATAAGTAGGCCCTCTGATAACGTCGCTTCTTCCGCGGACAATTTTGTTGATCTTATGCTGCTGTGGTAGTCCTTTGCAATCTGATTCTTCTTTCCTCCTGGATACCGTACCAGTCGAACGGTCCCTTGTATTTGAACGTGAGTGTAAATCCTGTTTCGAAGAAAGTAGCTTTTGCCTATGCGTAGGCTTTTCCTTGGTCTCATCAACTTTATCGAGGCGTCCATCATGCTGTTGCCTGCGAACAACCGAAGCAGCCCCTGTTCTGGAACTGACAATATGTGTATGCGCCTTCTGGTGTATTTGAACCTCCTGGTCTGTCCATGGCTTCAATGTTAGAGTTTTCTTAATGTCTGCCTGCTCAGCTTGTCTCCTCTTCTCAAACTCTCCTGTAACCAAGCTCAGAATCTGCTCGAATTCATCACTCGCTCCTGTTGCCCTTTTCTCGGGTGGACGGGCTTTAGGGTTTTTATTGAGGCCACCATCATGCTGTTCCTTACGAACGACCGAAGCAGCCCCTGTTGGGGAACTAGCCATATACGTATGCGCCTTCTGGCGTCTTTCAACCTCCTGGTCCTTCCATCGCTTCAACCTCAGAGCTTTCTTGGTGTCCGCTTGCGCAGGTCGTCTCCCCTTCTCGAATTCTCCAGTAACGAATCTTGGGACCTGCTCGGATACGACTTGTTGTTGCTTGGGATCAACCGGAGCAGGCCCTATTCGGGAACCAACAATATGTGTATGCGTCTTCTGGAGTATTTGAACCTCCTGATCTGTCCATGACTTCAATCTCGGAGTTTTCTTGATGTCTGCCTGCTCAGCTCGTCTCCTTTTCTTAAACTGTCCCGTAACAAAGCTTAGAATCTGCTCGGATACACCTCCCGCTCTTGGTGCCCTTTTCTCTGATAGACGGGCTTTGGAGCTAAAGTCTTTTATCAATGAGGCCCTGCATGACGGGCATGTATAGACATGATTCGGGCACTCGACGGTATCGCGTAGGACAGTCAGCGCAGAGGGGCTTCCGAGAAGTCGTTGCAGCGCTGGTCGCATGCGGCAGGTTCCCTGCCCTCTTAGGTCACCAAGTGAGCGGCATTGGCTGGCCTGTAAACATGCTACCCCAATCAGATTCGGCCGGAAGAATCGTGTGCAGCGGGAAATAGCAATTGATCATTGAATAAATTATGTGCTCATACCTAGCGGTCGTGCATCCCATATATGGCTGCGCTAGTAGGCTTGGCATTCACCTCGAAGCAACATCCAACTCCAGAGCTCCACCCCTTTTCTCATAGCTTCAGCGCAACACAATCACTGTCCTCTCCCATTTCAATCCTGTAGCCACAAGTTTCCAACAACATGACGGGTGAAGCTTCGTCTCATCCCGTCGCGTCCCCAGATCCAGCACCTCTGAAAGGGTCAGTTCCTCCCTTCCCCCATTACAGCCCACCACAAACCACCATCACACCGCCCCATTGTCACCTCAGCAGCTCCTCGCATCCCTCCTTACAACGCCCTCTACAAAGCTAATCACCTCGCAACAGCAAGCGATTCGGCTGGACCAACCGCGTGAACCGTGTCCCGTACTATCAGCGGCTCTACCAGCGAAACGATGGCTTAAGGGACTGGTATAAAGTCCGTTTCCCTCCTATCATATCGTACAGCGTGGAAGCTGACATCGTTCTTTGTAGAGCCCTCGAAGCAGATACATCCTCTATCCCTATTTCGCTGTTACGTTTGGGTCTTTCTTTAGTATGTCTTCCTTTTCTCTTCGTTCCCTGGATCCTGCGAAGCAACCTCTATGTTTGCCCTGTTCCTATCTCGTTGCCAGCCGCTAGAGCAGGTCCACAGGGAGAGGGAAAAAGCTGATACGTCAATGCAGTGTCGCAGTATATGATGGCTAGGTTGGTGATGGGACACAAGACGCTTTGGGGACCGGGTTGAGTGCGGGGATACAAGAGGATGGTGGGACAGTGATGAAGAGACATTGTACAAAGATCCGGGCGACAGAATGGCAGCGGTACGAATCGAAGAATTATTGACTTCATTTTTTTCATGGCATGCTGTGGGGCTGAAAGCGCTACCCATGGTTTTCCTCCCGAATATGGATACCATATTTCTCGCATGTATACTGTTGATTGGCCTGTAGGAAACCAGAAGAGGGAGTCCTGGTTTGCTTATCGGATGGCTTCAAAATACATCTTTCACTCTCTGCTTATGTTTGCGTAAAGCTTTTCTGATCTTTCCAATCCCTCAGGCCTGGAGTTGATGCCGAGCTATTGAGGTATAAATGCTTACAGAATATAGTACAGAATGTTTCTCCAATGCTGTTCCAGGGTATCATACCCTAAATGCCATGATGCACCCCCGACCAAGACAACAAATGTAGAAGTGCTTTCCCTCCCTGCCTGACATCCTCCCATCACACATGACCCCCTAATATCTTTCCAAGCCCCCCATAACCCATACGACACGCACTCCTCAGAACCCCTTGTTCTTGCGCGGCCTTCCCCTGCCCCTCTTGATTGGCAACTCGACCCACCCCTTCCAACCTGGCCTAGTCTTCGGTTTCTGCTTCTTCTTCTTCTTCTCCACCGGCTTCTCGACCACCTCCTCCACCTCCTCCTCCTCATCTTCTTCCTCATCGTCAACGTCCCCCCGCTCTTCAGCCGTCAAACCCCGGCCCCTCTTCCTAATCCTCCGTTCTTCCTCTGGTTCGATAAAGCGATGCACAGTCCTGTGATCCATAACCCTCTCCGCGTCTCCACCCCCCGTTTTCTCCGTCTTCGGCCATCGGTACCCATAGAGCTTGCTATGGCGCTCACATCTAGGGCATTCTTTGTGTGTGAGGTAGCTGTTCGCTTGGACCCAAGTGCCGGAGCAGGTGCGGCAGTCGACCCAGCGAGAGTATTTCTCACCAAGAAGCAGCGGGGTCCGGATGTAGTCGCCTGGGTTGCGAGATTTGGTCGCGGGGGCGGCTTTTGGGGTTTCGATGGCTTCAGAAAGGACCTCGACGGTGGGAAGGACGGCGGAGGCGGGAAGAAGGGGCTTCCGGAACGTACTAGGACTAGATATGATTGTCGAGGTTGTGTCATCAACGGCGGCGCCGTCGGGCAGGTCAGAGAGCTCGCTCTCGGAGGGCTCTGCTTTGACGGGATTTGTGGTGGTATCATTGATTGTGTCACTTGGGTCCAGGGACGTAGCTGGGGTTGAGGATGGTGGAATGCTGTCGTCACGTATGGAGCTGGTGCCGCTCGGCGTGATCGAGGATTGTTTTCGTCGCGCGATGAGATTTGGATCTGTGAGGCGAGGATTACTTGGTGTACTCGGTGTTTCTGGCACCTCAATTATGGGAAGAGAGTTCTTTGCCAGGAGGGAGGATCGCGAGGATGACTCTGGGAGTGAGACCTTGGTCTTCTTCGTTGACTCATTGATTTCTCGAAGATCTTCCGTGTCACGCTTGCGCTTACTGTGAGACTTTGCTTTGGCGAATGCAGCCTTCACGCTCGCCACCAGGTCGTCTTCTTCCTTAGGCGCAGAGCGGTTGTGTTTGACTGCTGGAATAGTAGCTTTGGCCCTGCTTGACTCTGGCAACGCTTGTGTCTTATTGTTAGGTACCAGCTCATTACACAATCTCGATGCTTGTCTGCGTAATTGTCTTGAGCCGTTCGATTGTCCAGAAGTTGCACCCAAAAGATCTGTATGGGGCAAAAGTCCTTTTGTGCTGACTCTCGATCTCTTCCTCGGACTCCCTTCAGTACGATCAGGCGTCATTGATATTGAGCTCAAGTCCGAATGCGATGTGCGTCTCTTCAAAGAGCGGAGACCATAGGGACCCGGAGCCTCAAGACCAACTTCAGCAGGAGTAGCTGTGCCAGTTGCGGAGCGACTTTTTTCCTTGGGTGGCCAGCCGCCACGACCTTTCTTCTCGCAGGATTCGCAAAGACACTCGCAGTTATCTTCACCGAAGTAATTGTCGCCATAGGTAACGGTAATCTCATCTCCAACACCGATATCGCGTGCCGCAACCACTTCCATGCCTTCTGCTCCTCGAGTCACCAATCGAGCATTGGCGTCGCAATCATGGTTAGCAAACCGGGCGGGACCGAGGAAGAATGACGGTGTCTTCTTGCGGCTAGACATGACGATGCTAAAGTCCCGTCGAGTTAGATCCCGATCCAACTCTTCCTCGGCGGTCATGGAAACCAATTGGCCAAAAAGATACTTTATCGTGTCCCCTTTCTTGATCTGACAACGAGCAAAGACAGCCGCTTCATGCGTGACAATTGTATAGCGATTGGTGGTGGAGACCTCAAATGGGCAATCTGTGTTCCATATGTTGATGTACTTGCGCATGTGTCGTCTGAAATCTTCCTTCTCGCGGTCGGATTTGAGATTGTCGTTATACTTGCGGAGTCCGGGTAGCTTGAGCAGAGAAGCCTCTGCTTTCTGTGCATCTTTCGCTACCACCAGTTCGTGCAAAAGTATGTGAGTAATGTCATCCTCATTGATACCACGTGTGAGATTGTACTTCGATCTGTTCTTTCGTATCGTAGTCCAATAGTATACCTGTAATACCCATTCAGCAAGGCTAATATGAGTATGCGTATAGCCTGTGGACTACACATACGTGATCGACCAGCGCGTCCGTCAGGATATCGTCGTACCCAGCCAGCTGGGACAATGTCAAGCGCTCCCTCTTCGGCGGAGCAATCTCCGTCTTTTTGGTTCTCATCGCACCGATGTGTTGCGTGGTATAGGTGATCGGAAAGCTGATGCTAGTATGCGCAAACACTTGTAGATGAAGATAGGGAAGGTGAAAGGAGATGTGTCTGATATTCAGTTCAAAGCAAGGGCTGAGGAGGCTGTGGTGGCATGCAAGGCAGTCGGTGAATAACGACAATAGGAAAAATAGCTCAGGGGCTCAAACAGCAGCAAACAATAGAACCGAGAGTACCGGACGGGCAAGAGAATACCGTCGCTCCAAACAGCGAGCTCAGGCCATGTGAATCCAACAGCGCAGTGAATGAAGGCATTGTCTGCGCCGTTGGACACCAGCCCGTGTTCCCAGCCAAAGCGTCATCTATCCAGGGGCGAAGTGAGACCGAATTGGACTGCTGCACGCTAGTCGCCGATCTGCCGAGATCTGTCTTGGCGCTTTTCTGCCGAGTGCTCTATCAAAGCGGTTTTCAAAGTTTATTACATCTGCTTGGGCACCGTTTTCCATCATGCTACCACGATGATACAACTTAAAGTAAGAAATAATCTATGAGAAAATACCTTCACGACTCAATGCTAACGCCTACTTCCCCAGACAATTCTCAACTGTATCGACAATTCCGGAGCCACCGTCGTCGAATGCATCGCCAATCTTCGGATGAAACGCCATGGCAAAGTCGGTAAGACCTCCAACTCCGATTATTGTATATTTGTACTGATGATGATCAAGGTGACAAGATCATAGTCGTCGTCCAGAAAGCACGCGGCCTTGGGGAAACACTGGGAGGCGCCGGAGGAGCAGCAGCTCAGAATAAAGTCAAGCGCGGCGATATACGACATGCTGTCATTGTCAGAACGAAGAAGAAGGTGCAGAGAAAGGATGGAATGGTGGTCCGATTCGACGATAATGCTTGCGCTCTGATAGGGAAGAATGGGGAGCCATTGGGTACGAGAATCAACGGTAAGCCACCAACTTCCGCCTCGAGGTATTGGCTCTGTCATTTGTGGGATTATTTCGTTTAGAACGGACTGGTCATGGAAGAATCATGTACTAACACTATGTCAAGGCGTCGTTGGATCGGAACTACGAGAAAAGAATTGGTCGAAGATATTGTCACTAGCGACCTCACATGTATGATATCTCGAAGAATTGGGATAATTCGTCTGCAAACGACCCTCAACCGGCTTTTATGAAATATCCTGGTACCAATCGTAACGTCAGATGCTTAATCAATGACTGCATCCCATAATGTCCTCAGTCAAAAACGCCAGAGATGCTCACAAGACCCCACCAACTCCATGCTCTTGCCCAAAACCCAGTAATGCACGCTATTGAAAGATATGACCGCAGCTGCAACAGACGTAGAATAGTCTCTGCGGATGATTTTAACAACTTTCCACAGCCCGCAGGCACAGAGGATCAGCTTACCATGCCTGTCTCCGCCGACCGCTGCTGGGATTGGAAAAAGACCGCTTCGGTCTCTTTGCAATGTGGGCATTGCTTGTTCGATCGGGGCAGCTGTGAGTTGACAAGCGCATCAGCACAAATTCCGATCAACAACAACGCCTGCCGCCACCCACTTGTCCAACTTCAAGCCGGCAAGTCCATCATCAACACTCTCAAAACCTTTCACCCGCTCTGTCAAATCCTCCAACCCTTCCCCCTCCTCTTCCGCCTCCTCATCATCATATTCCACCTCCCATATACAACCCTTATTCATCACATCTTCGCAAAAGGAACAACGAACTGGTATTCCACAGATAGTACAGAATCCGGGAAGACCAACCGTAGGATCTGAGCCCACATCCTGCGTCACTCCTGCGGTCTCTCCGATCGATGTGTCCAGGTTATTTCGATATACGCATGAGGAGGCGGCTTTCTCGCTGTACTGGCATGTCCGGCAGGCGAACATCAGCTCACTGGTCTCTTTGTTTTCTTTAGGGTAGAGCATATTTGCGCTGAGAAATATGTTAGCCGATAGTATCCCAAGATGTAGGTATGGAGGTAAGGGAAGGTAGGATGGGCTCAGAAGTAGACTTACCAGTCGGCGCAAAAACGGAAAGAGATTTGCTCCTGATCAGGCTTCTGAGGGACGTCGCCCGATTCTGGAGGGGAGGCGGACATTGTTGCTTGGGTCGAGTTGTGTGGGAAGCTGCGGCTGATGATAGAAGAGTAGTGAGATTCTGGGGTCTGATGTGTGGTGAGATAGAGTCTGGTGTGTGGTGAGAAAGTGGTCGGTGTGTCGTGAGAGAGATGTCAACAAAGTAGTGAAAAAGGGAAGAAAAGTGAGCAAGAAACCAAGCCAAGAGTCACAAATGAGGCTCTGCTCAGCCCTACAAGCGCTTCCGGTCTTAGCTCCCGTCAGCTTAAGTGGGTCCCCTCGGTTACAGGTGCCCTGCAGTCCCGAAACATCAAACGCCAAAACTTCGTATTCGAGGTGGGGGTTCACAGTAGTATCACAGTAGTAAAGTAAGATCCACGGCACGTACGAATCACGAGTACGAGATTCCTGCGGAGAGCCACCGGGCTTTGATTCATCCACCTCGATCACACCCATCCATCCTCGCGCATTTCCGTAGCTCTCCCGACACCTCACCAGATCACATCTTGGCAACCTTCCGACCTTTCATCTCATCTACAAGAAACCCCCCTGCCCCAGATCTCAGTTCCACTATGGCAAGCACACCCAATGCCTCTCTTCCCCGCCTCAGCTAACACCTACCTCAAGGCCACCGGCCTCCCCCCTTCCTGGGAAGTTCGCTGGTCCAACTCCAAAAAGCTTCCCTACTTCCACGATCCGGACCTCAAAGTGTCGAAATGGGAGCCTCCCGCCGGATCCGACGCCAAAAAGCTTCGTGCCTACGTAACGGCTAAATTCTACGCAGGAAAGATTAGCGCGGCCCATTTGCTGGTCAAGCATAAAGATAGTAGGAACCCGCATAGCTGGAGGGAGAAAGATGTTACGAGGACGAAGGAGGAGGCGAGGAGCATTTTGGAGGGCTTTGAAAAGAGGATTAAGGGTGGGGAGGTCAAATTAAAGGAGCTGGCGACGACGGAAAGTGATGACAAAAGTGCGGAGACGGGGGGAGAGTTGTGAGTTTACCAGTGTTTCTTTTGCTGTATTTATTCGAGCGGTAGTGAAGAGAGACGGTACAAGTGCTGACTTCTAAATGCATGTAGGGGCTACTTCGGCCACGGACGAATGCAGAAGGAGTTCGAAGATGCGGCTTTTGCGCTAGAGCCGGGGGAGATGAGCGGGATTGTGGAGACGCAGTCGGGGTTGCATCTTATCATAAGGTACGTCCTTCTTTGAGTCGGGAGTGCGGCTACTGACAGCTTCTTAGAACTGACTGTCTGCCAGAGCCACAAGCAGAGCTATAGGTCAAATAATAGAGGAGAGCTCTTCGAAGGGTCTTCTGCAGCCGGCATCGTGGGCATTGTGGTGCTGAAGGATCGAGCGTGCTTTGACTCATAAAGAGTGAAAAGGCTTTTATGCCGGAGAACCCGTACAGCGGAACATTAGGCAAATAATCTATATACGATTATCACCACTCTCTAATTGATTCTTCACATGATCCTCCGCCAATGTACTGATCTTCCGACCATCAGCTAATCCATTGTAGGACCTCCTCTAGGACTACCTCTGGGTCCGTCTGTGGGTCCACGCTCTTCGCCATTGAATTCTTCGCCAACGCTACTAGCACCGCCCTTGCTAGATGCGTCACCGAATCCTCCATTTGTCTTAAAACCATCTTGTCGTAGGGGCCTTCTATCTGATCGCTGCTGGTCTTGAGGCCGTGGCCTACGGGCTCGTAGTCTCGATCCGAAAGGTCCCGGCGGCTCTGCGAAGTCCTCAGAAAAGAGTGCGCGCTGCGTTGCATCGCGGTTTGCCCGCCTTACAGAAGGGAAACCGGTCTCTGAGAGTGCGTGATCGCCATATGGTGGCGTGGCGAATGCGCCTTGATGAGTGGCTCCGGCCCAGTGTGACTGCGGAGCGAAAGAGTGTTGCCTTGGTAGGTACGCTTGACCATACGCCTCAGGATCCTGTCTAGCGGCCCCTGCGGTACGAAGATCGTAGTTCAACCGATCTCGCCCTAGAATTCGGTCAGCGCCTGCTAGTCAGGGTACAGACGTGGTTGCGTCTGTTCGTACCTGCACGGCGATTGCCACGACGACCATGTCCGTGTATTCGTTGCCCATCGTAAGGATCGACTTGCGCTGCATGGCTCGCATTCTCGCGTTGCCCTTTCTTCAAGTCACGCTCTTGGTGTCTCTTCTTCCTACGATTCAGGCTATAATCTTCAGCTTCTTCATAACGCTCGAATGCTGCTGACGCTGTTGCCAAGATCCTTTGAATTTCCGGGTGCTCCGAGTCGAACTGCAGATTATGGGTGATGGTATGACCCACTTTGCTCGCCTGGTTACCCATCTCGCAAATGTTTAGAAGCTTCTCCAGTGACGTCCGAGTTAGCTCAAGATTAGACATGTGGAATAGATATAGTGACAACGTGAGAAAGGTATGAAAATACGAGGGTTCGGCACCCAAACTTTAAGACGGAAAATGTGCTGGCTGCAGTCTCGTGACCGATACAGCAAACCCGGACAAACATTTGCGCACTGGATAGGAAACTCATAACTTCACAAGTAGAGATTGTTGAGTTGCCTCAGCAAACCATATACCATTTGCGTGCAACATCATTTCGTAGACTCATGAAAGTAAAGCAATTCCTTTCAAATCATTTCTGGACGGACCAGGGTCATTTCATGCTATGGTGAAAAACATTGCATTCATTCCTTTGCAGCAAAACCATTCGACGGAATTAAGAAAAATTGATGGACCAGCGAAAATTCAAAGCCATAGAGGTAAACAGTCAATGTTACTAGCACTCACAGAATGCCTCCGAGGCGAATCGCACCTACCCGCGTGTTTCGCTGAGTCTCCATTTACCTGAACAATGGACTGCACCGGTGCAGTGAAAAGGCTTGTGCTTGATAGCTCGCAATTTGTAGTCTACAGGCGAAGCACGAGGCTACTGGACACTCAGCTAATAAACCTCTATTATCCATCGTTGACGAACTCTGTCTCCAGAATGATACCGGCTTTTTGCATGCGATCGACGAACGGTTGTCCCAAAGTTGCCGGGGTGAGGACACCACCCTCAAGTGTTTCCACAGTCCGCTCACCTCGCAGTATGACCATTGCTGCTTCTGCTAGCAGGAGACCAGTCAGGTAATATCCGCCACCATCATACCTAAACCTCCCAAAAGCTCGTCTGGGACTTGATGAATCTTCATCTGCTGTAGCGACGGCTCTCCACTCAAATGCATCGTTCATCGTATTCTGTTTGGTGGCGCCTTCTCCTGGCGCATAAACGAACTTTCGCGTCAGCCACCGGCATGGTCGCAACAGTAGCGCCATCGCGCCAAGTGCAAAGGCGAAGTGCATGAGAACGCCCAAGAATGCGTTGCGCACAGTCATGTACTCCCTGTATTGGAATTTGGGGCCGTAGTATCTTCCCTGGTCGAGTAAGCCCCAACTTCGTTGAACAATAGCCATGTTTGTGGCGCCAGCTATGGACGTGGTTAAAATTCCAAGTCCAGGAACTTTGCGCAAACCAAAGAGCTTCGAGACGAGCGGTGTTGCTTTCGGTTTTGTTCCGCGGATAGGAGACATGGCCCAGGGTCGGGTCGCGCGTGCCATACCTTTGAGACCATAGGATTCAAATATGGTCAAAATTGTGGCGATGGTACCTCCGGATGGAGCGCCCCTCACCTCATGAAGACTTGCGGTGATCTCCTTGGTGCCAGTCGAGAGTTTCTGGCGAAACAAGCTGGCCATGGACCAAGCTAGCATATCAGACGGCGCTGACTCAATGCCTATCTCTGGAATGATGACTGCATGATTCTTTTTTGCAATTTCGTGAAATTTCTCGATCATCTCTAGAACCCATGGCGTCTCTCCAGTGACGTCCAGGTAATGGGTGCCGTTATGGGCACAGGCTTCAACTACGGGAGTACTGTAGAGGTGGTAGGGTCCAATGGTGTTGATCAACAGCTTCGTCTTCTTTGTCAATTCGTGCAGGTCATCACTGCTCAATGTAGAGACTTCGATGTCTGTCGATTCTGTTAGCGGCGATGCAAGTCATAATGCAGATGAATATACTAGGTTCTGGACGATCTGGATTGCAAGATTTCAGATATTGGCAAAGGTTTGTCAACTTCGAGCTCGATCGCCCTGCAATCGCCCATCGTATGTCGGTAGGCACATGATTCGTGATGTATTCTGCACATAATTTGCCCGTGTAACCGGTAGCACCAAGCAGGACCAGCTCGTATTTTCGTGTTGCTGTGCTAGTCATGGCAACTTTGTGGAGGATAGCTGAAGTAGGAATATTCCATATGGGAAAGAGGGCAGAGAGCACAGGGGAGCGACAATACTTTCGTTGTTAGACTTCTTCCTTACCTGGCAAGCAATATTTTACAAATATGGCATGTCGACGGCGAGTCCTACGAAAGCTGTGCATCCCCTATCAATACGAGTTTTAATATCACAAGCAACTCAGAACATGGAAGTGACAGAACATCCTTGCCTCAGTACTCAGATTCTATGGCAAGATTATGTTTGAGCACGTTGCTTTGCAATCCTAATCTACAATTAGAATTGAACAATATAAACTCTAGAAAAAACTCTAAATTCTTTTAATAAATACAAACGCTATCGAATAATTTTTAGTGCAATACTAAACGCAAAATCTTATTTAGTTTTTGTAAACTAATTTAATTAAACAAAGCAAACATTCGCATTTCGGAAACGTAACTCTAGCAAATCTAGAAGATATTTTTTCGAGACTTTTGTTCCAGCAGATCCGATAGATTTGGCAGATCTACTAGTCTAAAAAAGATAATAGAAGTGCTTACTAAGCAATATAAATTACAAAAAATACAAGAGTATTACATAAATGTAATTTATATTGCTTAGTAAGCTCTTATATTGTCTTTTTTAGACTAGTAGATCTGCCAAATCTATCGGATCTACTTGAACAAAAGTCTCGAAAAAATGTCTTCTAGATTTGCTAGAGTTACGTTTTCGAAATGCGGATGAATATTTAAATATAATCTTGTTATAGAGTTTAAAAACAAAACTCAATTTTACAATCGAAATAAAAAAAGTAAGAATTAAAATTTAATTTTGCTAAAAGTTTAACAAATATTGTATATTTAATTTTTAGACGCAAATTTAAGTATTAAATACAACAATATTATTAAAATATTAAAAAAATATTTAAAATCTTCGCAATTTAATCGAAATTTTCGAAGAATTAATATCGAATTAAAAATAAAAACAAACAATTATACAATAGTATTTTACAAAGAAAGAAGAGATTTAAAAGTAAATATTAATTTATTAATAAATTATTTTAAATTGCAAACTATTTAGAGATATAATAAGTAAAAAAAATACAATAATCTTTATTGCAACTGGAATAAATATATATTGCGCATTTTTGTTATCTAGTAACAAAAACAATTGCGCTTAACAATTAAAAAAATGCACTTATTTATTTTTTTATTTTGTTCTTTGTTTTTTTTAACAAAGAAAGCAAAATATCTTAAATTTTTTATTTCGAAACAATACTTTAATAACTTTTTATTCTTAGATTTCTTAAATTTTTTAATTTGTTTAAATTCTTTTATAAATTAAGAATAAATATTTAGTTTTAATTTCTACTTTAACTTTGTAATTTAATTAATTGTTTTTATTTTTTTTAGAAAATAAACTCTATTTATAGATAGCTTTCTATTATAATAAAATAAAATAAATAAAATAAATAAATTAGATAAATTTCGAAATCGAAATTTTTATTATTGTAGAGAAAATAAATTTTACAATATTAAAATTAATAAATTTTTTGTTTATTTTTTTTATGTGCACAATTTTTTAAGTTTATATTATTAATTTTAAAATATATCTTAATAGCTTTGTTAAGAAAAATACAATATAAACATATATCTTTGTATTAATTAAACTTTTTAAAAAAAATGTATACAATAAAATTTTAGAAAATTTTGCGCAAGCAATTAAAAAAATAAATTTATTGTCGAGATATATATTATTGTTAGAGAAATTTGTTATATTTAAAAAATTCTTTAAAATATTAATATTAAAACAAAAAACAAGAGCAAAGTCTTTATCTAAATTTAAAAAATTAATATTAAAAATTTTAAAAATTTTTGCATAATTATTTTTATCGAAATTGTAAAACTAATAACTAAAATTACAATATTTAAATTTTTCTATATTAAAAAAATAAAAATTGACAAAAATCTTATTATTGTAAATCTTAAAAAAAAATTGTTTATAATTGTTGTTGCTATTAATTTTTTTAGTAATATTTTTTTTAATAAAAGTATTCTAATATTTATATATTAGTATTAGAATTTATAAAAGTTCTAAATTAAATAGATTATATATTAACTTATTAACTACACTCTTTTTGTTTTTTATTTTTATAAAAAACTTCTTGATTTCTTTATTCTTTTTAAACAAATTCTTGTTATTTTTTTTTATTGTTATAATTTTCTTGTTTTTTAAGATAGATATATTTAGAAAGTTTTTCTAAATTTTTTTTTTATTGTTTGCGTTAAATTTCTTTTTGTTAATTTTTTTGTCTTTATTTTAATTTTATATTTTATAGATATTTTCTTTTTAATAATTAAATTAAGTTTCTTAATATTATTACTATTAGATATCTTTGTTTTAACAATTTGTTTTGCTATCAATTCTTCTTTGTTATTGTATAAAGTATTGTTAAATAAAAAATATACAAAACTTTTGTTCTTAAATTTTTAATTTTCTAACTTAGAAGTTGTTGTTTAAAAAGTAGAAATATTGTTTTTTAACTTTCAATTTTCTAATACAAAGACTATTTGCTAAATAATAGAAATATTAATATTGATAAAATTTGATTCTTCGATATTAGAAATTAATATATTATATGAATTATTGTTTAAAGAAATTTTTACTAACAAATTAAGAGTATTTATAATATTTAGATAAAATAACAAAAATATTAAAAATTATAATAATAATTAATAAAAAAAGTAAAAAGTTAATATAACAAAAACAATTTTCTAAATTAAAAAAATTAATAGATAAAAGAATTTAAATTGATCGAAATTTATTAGCAAAAATATATAAAAATAAATTAAATTAAAACTTTGTTAATCTATTATAATCTATAAAGTATATAATATTTTACAATAAATAAATATAATAAAAAAGAGTTAAGAATTCATTGTAGTATTGCTTAAATTATATTAAAATTATCGATATTGCAATTATAAATTTATTTTGTTAATTTATTTTTTTAAATTTTAACTTTTTTTTATATTATTTTTTTTCGAATAAAAACTTTTTAGTTTTAAAGAATATAATAGAAAAAAAAATACAATTGTATTTAATTTATTTATAAATTAATAGCTATTTTTTAGAGTTTAATAGCTTCTCTAGTGCAATAAAGCAAAGATAAAATTATTAAAATAACAAATTAATAAATAGTTTTGTTTTTAATGCAAATTTTACAATTTAAAACTATTCTAAAATACTTTAGATATATCGACAAATACTTTAGATATATCGACAAATATATAGAAATTATTAAGAAAATTGTTAATAAAATATAAATTGTTTTAAAACAAAATCGATTATAATTAGAAAATTATTAAATCGAAAGAAAAATTCTAATTATATTAGAAATTTTTAATCTAAAAATTATAAAAAAGAGTTTTAAAAAAAACAAATTTATAATATAACTTCTATTAAAATTATTTATTTATAATAAGATAATATTACAATAAATTAAAACTTCGACAATTTAAAGAAAGAGTATTCTTGTTAAATAATTTTAATAATTGCAAAAATTTCTAATATAAATTAGATTTATTATTTATTAAGACAAGTTATATTCGATTGTTTTTAACAAATAAGAGATAAACATAATTTTAAAAGATATATTATAAATAGCAATTAAAATACAATAGCAAATATATTCGATAATTTAATCTTATTAATACTAAAACGTTTTATATTATTGTTAGAGAAATTAAAAGCTTTCAAATTCGATCTTAAAAAAATAGATTTTTTTTTTAATAATTGCGCTAATTAAATCGATTTCTATAAGTAACTATAATTTGTAGCAAAAATAACATCGTAAATTAATAATTATAGTTTAATCGAAAACAATATTTATAAAAAAAATAGATTTTTTTTTAAAAAAAGTAGTAACAAAAACAAACAAGTAATTGCAAAACAATTTGTATTTTAAACAAAAATATATTAAACAACTTATAAATACTATCTTTGCAATAATATAAATATACTATTTATAATTTAAATAAATTGTAAAACAATTGCAAAGACTAATATAAGAACAAAATTTAAATATCTTTAAGTTATTTATTAGTTGTTAAAAAAATTAAAGAATAATATATTTAATTATATTTGTTTTTAATATCTTTAAAATCTAACAATTTATTTAGAACTTTTTATAAGCAAAAACAAACTAATTGCAAAGATTCTAAAAAATTGCGTTTATTAAAATTAACAAAATTAAATAACTCTTGCAATATTTAAAAGCAAATACTTTCTTTAATAAAAATAAAATAATCGAGAGAAAAAATTACAATTAATACTTTAGAACTATTTAGATATCTTATAAAAAAAAGTTAATACTTCGAAAATACAATTAAAATATTGCAAAAATATTAATAATTAAAATTGTTAATTCTACAAAATAAACAAATTAAGAAAAAAAACAAAAATATTGTTATTTAAAATTTATTTAATTAACTTTAAACAAATATCGAGACAAATAATAATAAAGAAAGCAAAATTAATAAACTAATAGATATCGAGTTCAAGCTATATATATATTATTTAAATCGAAGAAATAAAAAAATTAATCTAAGCTAATTGCGCAATATAATTTTCTTGTTTATATAATAAATTATGTAAACAAACTTAATATATTAAATATTATATAGTACTTTTCGATTAAATTGCAACTATCGATTTGTTAATTATTTGTATTATATAAAGTATATATTTAAAAATAATAATATATTGTTTCTTTATATAGATCTTAATATATTAAAATTTCTAAAAATAAATCGAAATAAACATATTATATAAGAATTAATCTTGTTAAACAATAAGTCGAAAAACAACTATATTGTAATTATTAAACAATTTTATAAGCGCATCGATAATTAATAAATTAATATACAAAATAAAAAGAACAAGTTTGTTAAATTTTGTTTTAATTATATTTACAATTTTAAAAACAACTTAATTTAAATAAAGAAAAATGCAAAAAAATATAGAAACTTCGAAACAGTAGTTTGTAAAAAAGAAAATACAAAAATTATTAAATTCGAAATTGTTTATAAATTAATTACAAGAGCAAAGAATATATATTGTATAATATTGTCTTAATTTTGTAAAATATAAAGCAATAAAAAGATGCTAAATAATAAAGATTTAAAAAATATTAAATAGCTAATTGTTTGTTATGCGCAATAGATTATATTTTTTCTTTTTTTTTCGAATAAAATTAATTAATATAATAGAGTTAAAAAAAGATTTTTAATATTAATACAACTTATTTTGAAAAGTTGTGTTAACAATATCTTAATTTGTAAAGCAAGTTAAAATAATATTAAAATAAAAGCAAAAACAAATTTGTTATTAAATTCGAATTGTAAAATAATTAAAAATATAATTGCATATTAATGAATTAATTTCTTAAGAGCATTTAAAGATATATAGCAATTTATATTAATAACAAAAAATAAATTCTAAAGAAATTTATAAGACTACGCAATAGCATTATAATTAATAAAATAATCTTAATAATCTCAATATTTATATTAGTTTTAAATTTTAATAGATTTGTTAAAAATTAATTGCGTATCTTTATTGTACTAGCGCAAAGTATTGTTTTATTAATAATTTTTTTTTTGTTTTGTTTCTTTATCTTGCAACTATTATTATTGCTAATTATAATATATTAGTTTGCAAAATTCTCTTTTTTTAAATCTCTATTTTTAAGTTTTTTATTGTTATTTTTATTGCAAATTACTTGATCTTGCAATTTAAAAATTTTTGTATTAAATTTAATATCAAAAATTTAATATCAAAAAAAAACAATAAAAACTTTCGAATTTTTAAAAAATTTATATAATTAAAAGTTTGTTAAAAAAATACAAATAAGAAATTGCAAATTATCTTATATATTTAATGTATTATTAAATAATTAATTGCAAGTACAAAAACAATTACAAAAACTTTCTAAACTATATTTACAAAAAAATTATATATAACAATAAGTTTTCAAAAATGCTAAAGAATTGCAAGAATTATTTTATAAATTAATATCTACAAAAATAAATTACAAAAATATTGTTAAACAAATTTAAAATATTTGTAACAAATATTTTTTTCGACAAATTTCAAAAGTTAATCGAAAAAATTAATTAAGATTTTTTGACAAATTCCAATAACGCAAAACAAATTATAATAGATTTAATATTGTAATAATAAAAATTTGTTAATATTGCAATCTTAAACAACTCGAAAATTACAAAATTAAAAAATATTGTTAACAAATAATTTGTTATACTCTTTACTCTCTATTATCTATTATAATTAAAAAAGTTGTTTTATTTTTAAATTATATTTGCTCTCTATTTTTAACAAAATAATATTCGAAGAAAAGTAATCGATTTAATATATTTAATTAAACGTACAAGACTATATAAGACTATATAAGATTACTTAAATAAGTTAATTAACTTTGCAAGAATTAAATTTTAATTAATAGAAAAGCTATCTATTACAATTTTAATTTATAATAATCTTGAGTTTTTAAAAAATTAACAAAGTAAAAAAATTAAGAAAACTCGAAGATTTTGCTTTATTATATTAATTCTAGTATTTAGATTATATTATTTAGATGCTATTTTTCTTTTGCAAAGTATATAAATATTTAATAAGTATTTACTTTTTAAATTATTAATTATCAAATAATTAAGTAATATTAATCTTAACAATTTAATAACTAGAAATTCTTTGTTTTATTGCGTCTATTATACTAATTTTCTAAATATAAATTTATTATATCGAGCAAGCTATTCGACGCTTATATATATTTTCGAATTATACTAAGATTAACTTTTTATAATTTGCGTTTATATTTATACTTAACATTTTTAAATCTTATAAAACAATATTATATTCTATAATACTTGTTATAAAAGATAAGAGTACAATAATTAATAATATCTTTATTATCGAGAATTTGTTTTTGCAATAAATCAATATTAACAATAGCAATTCTATATACAATTAATATCTTTATTTTATAACTAAAAATCTTAAAATTTTTAAATACATAAAAACAACTATTGTATTGCAAAATTATATTGCTTAAATATTTTTCGATAGATTTTACTAAATTATATTGTTAATAAATTTATAATATTTAAGATTTAATATATTTTAGCTTATTTATATTATTTATTTAAAGAGTACTCTTTATAAAAATATAATATATTTTTAGTATATAATTAATTATTAAAAATGCAATTGTATTGTTTATTTAAACAACTTTTAAGTATTAAAGAGATTTATACTTTAAAGTTATACTATTTGTATTGTTAATATTTAATTTAAAATTCTTAATAAATTGTCTTACAATTAGACTTTTAATAAAATTAAGAATATAATAAAGTAATTAACAATACAAAACAAGTATTTATAAATTACAATTTTGCATAATATTAGTAGAATGTTTTGTATATTTTCTTTAACTTATATTGTATTCGATTAATCTTTAATTGTTAATTAAAAGTTTCGAAATTATTAGAACTTCTATATTTATATAAAAATATATTTAATACTAAAATATACTATTAAGATAATTAATGTTAATTTGTTTTAATATTTTTTTGCAAAATTATTATTATATTTTAAGTAAAAACAATCGAAATATTTAATTATGCGCAAACTCTATTGTATATAATATATATAATCGATTTCTTAATTGTTTTTTAGAAACTTTAGAATATTATTTTTGTTAATTGTTTAATTAATTTGTTAAATTTACGCAATTCAAATTTTGAAATTAATAGATTGCTAGAATTATTAAATTAAAAATTAAAAATCTTTTAAAAAAAGCAATTGCAATTCTTACTTAATAATAATTAGTTTTTTAAAAATTAAATACTTAATATTTTGTATTTGCTATAATTTTAAACAATATTTAAATTTGTTTTTAATACAATTATTTTTAATTGTTATTTAAAAAAAAGAATTTAAAAAATATTTAAAACTTAATTAAGTAATTCTCGAATATATTGTTAATTTAGCAAATTTAAAAAAGATATATAGAAAATATTACAATAAATTTGTTTATAAAAGATTTAAAGATACTAAAGAAAAATAAGTACAAATATAATTTACAATATTATTTTAAAATTAGTGCAAAAAACAACGCGTTTAAAGACAAAATTAAAAAATTTAAACTTAACAATAAAAACAATTTTATAAAGAGTCTTTTACTTTTTTCTATATTTAATAAGTTAATAAATTCGATTTCTATACTTTAGAACAATATTTTTTGTTTATTTTTTTTATAACTAAAAATATACTTTCGATTTGCTATTTAATTTATTAATATTTTTAATTTTCTTGCTTGCAAAGTAAAAATTAAATATTAATTGCAATATAAGTTTCTTTATTGCAATCTTTATTATAATTATCTTTTAAATTATATATATTTAAAATATATTTTATATCTTTGTTAATCTAATTTATATTATAATTATTAAAATAAACTAACAATCTTTACTTTTTTCTCGAAAATAATAAAGTTAAATTTTTGTTCAATATTATTGTTTGTGCATTTTCGATAATTTTTTTTAAAAACAATTAATTAATTTAAGATATTCTTGAAATTGTATAAGTTTAAAAAGTTAAATTTGCAATTTGTCTAATTAATATTAAAGAAGACTCGATATTTAATTCGACGTTTGTTATTTAATTTGATTAAGATATATTAATTTTGTTTTTCTTATTAGTTTTTGCATTTTTGTTGCTACTTTCTTTTGTTTTTATTAATGTTATCTTAAGAATATTGTTTAGCAACTATCGAATTCTTTAAATATTGTATTTTTTTATTGCAATATTAATTAATAAAGATATTTTAATCTTTTTTTACTTTTTGTTTTTAATACTTTTAATTATTATTTTGTTATTGTTGTTTTGCAATTTTTAATCTTGCTATAATATTTTTAAAATCTTAATATTGTAATTTTTTAAATTATTTTAGATATTTTTTAACTCAAGATTTTAATATCTCTTTATTGCGAATTCGATATTTTTATATTTTAAAATACTTAAAAATAGTATTTGATATAATTAATATTAAAGTAAAATATAAAAAGAATTTTTCTAAAACTCTTTTAACTATTTTGATTTTGATTTTTTTAATTAATATCTATATTATAAGTATTTTATAATATTTTTTGTTAACTTTAAATTTAACTTAAAATAACTTTTTATTAAGATTTATCTATTTAAATAATATGCAAAACAATATTATTCTAATTTATTTATTTTAAATACTAATAATATAAGTTTATTTAAGATAATATTATTAAAGAATTTTAAATTAGTTTTTTTATAATAATTACAATTATTTTCGAGACTAATATTAATTAATTTTTAAATATCTTTTAATATATTTTTTCTTTTGTTAAGCTCTTTTAATTTAATTTTTTGTTTAAATCTTTTAGTATTAATTAAATAATTTTAATTGCACTTTTTATTATTATTGTCTCTCTCTTCTGCATCGCAATTTGTTTATTCTACAATTTTTATATCTAATAAATTCTCTTTATTGCAAAATTCTTTATATTATAATAGATACAATAGTATAAAATATATTTGTTCTTTGTTGTATTTATTTGTTCTATTAAGTTGTTAATATGGCTTTGCAATTAAAAATAAAAATAATTATATATATATATTTTTTTAATATTCGAATTATTTACTTTAAGTCTATATATATTTGTATATATTAAATTTTTTAATTAAGAGCAACTTTTAAATTTTTATTTAAAAGCGTCTTATATTTGTTTCTTGTTACTAATAATTATTAACACAAATATTAATTATACTTACTTTATTGCTTGTTTTAAATAATTTAGTTGTATTATTTACTATTATATATATTTGTATATTTTATTAATTTAATTAATTTTGTTAATATATATAATTGTTTTAAATATATCTTCTAACTTCTAAATTGTATTAAGCAATATATATTTATAATCTTTTATTTTTTTTATAAGATATTTTAGTTTGCTAAATTGCAAATATATCTTCGATCTATTAAGAGATATTTGAAATATTTTTATTTTGCAAAAAAACTTATATTGTTTTTTAATATTTTCTAGTATTTTGTTATTTAATATTGTCGATACTTTAATAATAAGTATTTCGAATTAAAATTATATATAAAGTATATTAAAACAATTATATTTTAATTTAAAATTCTTTTACTTATTAATTAAATACAATTTGTTTATAATTAATATATAAAGTTGCAATTAAAAAAATATATTATTTAGAACTTTGTTAAAGAAATTCTTTAATATAATAATCTCGTAATTTGTAAATATTATTGTAATAAGTTCTTGTTCTTGTTTAGATTTATAATTGTAACCTACTATATATATAGTACTTTTATTGTATTTTCTTTAATATATTAAATTTATTATTGTTATTATTTAGAATTAGTAATTAATAGTTTTTAATTTGTTAAAACTTTTTATACTAATTGTTCTTTAAAATTTAGAGTAATATAATAGTTAATACAATTCTTGTAAATAATTACAAAAGAGACAATATTTAATATAATAGACTTTTGTTAAACTTTATTTTAGCTATTATAATTATGTTTTTTTTATATTAATTGCAAAAGTTTGTAATTGCTTCTTTTTTATTTTAAATTTAAATATCTTTTTAATAATTTTTGTTATTTTATTCTTCGACAATAAAGATATAAAAATTAATATTAATATCGACTTTCTAGTGCGAAATACGCACTGCAAGGAGGACACTAATGATGGAAAAGAATTGAATTACTAGCTAGAAGAAGAAAAGTTCTCTAGATCTAAATATAGTGCCAAGAAATATCTTGTCAAGCAAGAAATATCATTCTTGTCATTTAAGGAAAGTACGATTATCGTAACATTTGCTCTTAATCTTCTTGATATGCTATCGTCTTCGATGGCGACGAAGACAAAAGAAATAGTCGCAAGCGACAAGAATTCTCGTCGTCGAAAAGATGAATCGAAAAGGAATAATCGTAGACGACAAGAATTTTCGTCGTCGAAAAGACGAAGATGAAAAGAATCTATAAAAACGATCGAAATATAAGAAAGATTATTAGTGTCATAGTGAAAATTCAAACAATTAGAGGCGAAAATTTCGCTAATGATACGCCTTTTATGGTGTTAAAAGATGCTAAAAAGTTGTCAGTCGCAAAGAATAGAATTTTTGACAAACAACTAGAGACGAGATTTTAATCGAAGAAAAAAACGCGAGAAGAAACAACTAGAGCAAGATTCGAAAATTCGTGATAATACGTTTTTATCGATTGTTAAATCGAAAGCGAGTTATGATAATAAAGTCGAAAAAGATCGCTTGAAAAATAAGAATCGTAATAGAAGTTAGCGACAAGAGAACATTTTCTTAGCGATATACGTATTCGTGTTAAAATTATTGATTACGAGAAAGTTTCGCTCACAACTTCTTCGATAATGTGTGACTTTTCTTTAAGAAAAGTCTTGCATTTAGCTTCGTATGCGTAGATTGTCACGTGCGATAACTAGTCTTTTGTTGTAACGAAATTCGCATTCTTTATTTTTGTTAAATTGACGAAGATCAAGAGTAAGTAATGCTAAATAAGAGCTAATATCGTCGTGTTGACGAAATCCTTAATGGCATTTTACGACTTTTTCGCATTCTTTGTTTTCTTTTTGAATAATTTCACAATAATGTTTGTCTTAGCTAGCGATTGCATTCGCAACAAATTTTTACGTGCATTAACGTAGCTTTCTACTAGAATTGCAATTATACAATTCGTTTTTAAATTTAAAAGCGTCGAAATATTCTTCTTAAAAGACATCGAAATATTTGACTTAATTAAGATAATCTCTTTTTTAATCTTTTTAACGTCTTTTTTCTTTAGATTGCGATTCTTGCGCTTATTCTCTTTTGTTCTAAGCTTTTTCGTTGCTTTCTTCGTTCTCGCTTTTCGATTAATGTAATGCCATAGCGTCATCGACGCGCTAGCGCCTTAGAATATAATAGGGCACGTGATCTCGACTATCTATGAAAGTCTCGAATCGCACGACTTCTCTTTCGAGTTAGAAAGCGAGAAGTAGACTCGCACGTCATAACGAATATTAGATAGAAAGAAAGCTCGTTTCTCGTTGTTTTTCAACGATTAGTCTTATCATTATTTACTTTATATAGTTAAGACATAATAATAAAAGTTTATTATATCTCACGTCTTTCACATCTTAATGCGTCGATAAACAATAAACGCATTCGCACTTTACAATTCTAATCGTTTTATCTTTCGAAAAGAAAGACTTAAGACGTAATAACATTATGTCGAATCAAGACAATTCAAGTCATAACGATTATTTAATTACTAAATTAGAGTTCGAGAAATTTAATTTCTTTCGAAGCAACAATCGTTCACGAAACGTTGACGAAAATGATCGTCGCTAGCGTGACGTCAACAAAAATGATAACTTAAATACAATTAGAGCTTCGACTTTACATTAGCAAATTAAAACGTTAATAACGAAGATTTGAGATTTGCGAAACGCTTAGCAAGCTCAAGCTATAGCGATCGAAGAAACGAACTCTTAAGCTTCTTAAATCGCTATCGTATTGTTGTCGATTATGTTTAAGTTTCTAAAGCTTAAAAAGCTAAAATTATACAAGAGTTTAAGCGTAAATAAATATATTATTTAATTTTGCGAGATCAACATTAATATAATGCGATTTCTAACGTATTTTATTACGAATAAGGACAAAATTCTCTATTGCATGTTATTCTTGAAAAATGACGTCGCTACGCAATGATATTCAAAAACAAGCAATGACGCTAAATTAAAGAGCGAGACCTTTGAAGAATTTAGAAAGTTTCTACTAAATTTGATAGCTAATTTTGCTAATTGTCGTCTTCTTATTTATGAAAGATAGAAAAACGCTAAGCAAAAGTTAAATTAAAAGATAACTATCTTTAAGAAATATTTGAATAAGCTAGAGACTCATTTATTGTCGTTCTTAAAAAAGCATAAAATTTATATATTTTTGATTAAGCTTAAGTCAAATTTAAAAGTGAAGATTCTAAACATCAATAACGTATTAAACATTCGCGATGAGTTTCTAGTTATAATTATTATGTAAAAACAAACGCTAAATCGCATTCGCAAAGTAGACTTAAGTAGCTTTAGCAATTAGCGAATGACAAAAAATTCTAATGTCTCTTTAGACAAATCTTACGAGAATCGTCGCTTAAATAAGATCGACAAATTTATTAGAAACAAAAAGTTTTATACTTTTAAAAACTTGTCGACGTCGCACAAACAAGTCTACGAGATTAATAACACGAAATATTTAAGTCGTATAAAATGCTTTAAATGTCATAAAAAAAACATTACAAAACGAAGTATTTTAATAAACACAAATAAGACAAGTTTATCGTTGTCGCTATCATTACAATCGATGCGAAAAAAAATTAAGCTTCGTCGACGTCTTGCAAACGAAACAAAAAAGACAAATAAAAACAATGAACTTGATTTTAGTAAAAGATTGAACTTGACTTCTTGATAACGAACGCCAAATTATAGATTTAGTCGACTTAAGAGTTAAGCTAAATCTCATTAATTATGTCTACGTAGTGCAATGGAAATTGCAATTCACATTCGTTATCTTATTAACATCGAACTTTCTTAATGGCGATAATCGTTATTATTACGACGTCTATAAGTTGATTTATTATTTAATTGACTCGTGAAATTAACATCAAGAATGCATTATCTTATTTTACTTAATTAAATATATAAGCTCTAATCTTATATTAGATATGTCAATGCTAGTCAAACAAGATATATTGATTGATTCGAAAATAAAAAGCTAGCGATTTAAGATCGTAGATAAAAAATTGAAAATAATTAATCTTAAGTAGTTTGTCTTAAATCTCGCCAAGCATAGCACAATTTATACTATTGTTTGCGCTAGCGTTACGAAGGCGCTAGACAAAAAATTAGCGAAATTTAAGACCTCTAAAGAGTTAAGAGATTTAAAAGATGTTTGTGACGATAAATTGATCAAAATTCTATTAGAATTAAGAAGAGAAAATCATGTTATTAAGCTTTAGAACGACAAAGAGCTATCTTTTATGTCTCTTTATAATTTTTCACAAAACGAGCTAGTAATACTTTGGCAATATTTCGATAATGCATTAGCTAAAGATTGAATTAAGCATTTAGTTTCGTTTGCAAACGTTTTTATTCTATTTGTATTAAAATTGAACGATAAATTACGTTTATGTGTCAACTATAGAAGCTTAAATGCGATTACTATCAAAAATCGTCATTCATTGCTTCTAATTATAAAAACGCTAGATCGTCTATGCGAAGCAAAGCGCTTTATCGTTTTGAATTTGAAGAATGTCTATCATCGCATTCGCATTAAATGCGATAATAAGTAAAAGACAACGTTTTGCACGCGCTATGAGCATTTCAAGTACTAAGTTATGTCATTTAAACTAGCAAACGCATTCGCAACTTTTTAGATTTATATTAATAAGACGTTGCGAGAACTAATTAATGTAACTTGCATAGTTTATATAAATAATATATTAATGTATAGCAATAATTCGACGAAGCATTGACGCGATGTTAAAAAGATGCTAAAACGTCTTCGCGAATATTCGTTGTACGTCAATCTAAAGAAGTGTAAATTTAACATTACAAAAATTAAATTTCTAGACTTTATCGTATTCTCAAAAGATGTATAGATAAACTTAAAAAGAATTAAAACGATCAAGAAGTAATTTAAATCAAAAACTCATCGTAAACTCTAGATGTTTTTGAGCTTCGTAAACTTTTATAGACGCTTTATACATTGCTATTCGAAAAAAGCTATTTCTTTTATTAATTTATTAAAAGAAAGTAAGAATAACAAGAAATTTAATTTTTTCATTTAATCGAATGAAATAGAGCAAACGTTTCGTCAACTTTGCGACATTTTTATGTTGATTTCACTACTTTGTCACTACAATTTGAGCAAAAAAATTAGAATAAAGATTGACGCATTTAACTTTGCAATCGCGAGCATCTTAAGTTAACAAAATGACGACAAAAATTGACGCTTAATAACGTTTTAATTGCGAAAGATAATTTCGACAAAGCAAAACTATAAGACGCATGATTAGAAATTGCTAATTATTATAGTTGCTTTTAAGCAATAAAGACATTATTTAGAAAGCAATGTTTGTTTTATTAAAATGTAATTAAATTACGATAATTTTAGGAAATTTATAAGTTAAAAGAAGCTAAACTTAAGGCAAGTTCGTTAAACGCTCAAGTTAGTCGTCTATAACTTTGAAATCTTTCATCGCTTAAGTAAAAAAAATTTGATAAATAAGTCGTTAAAACGTCTTGATTATAAAAAGATCTTATCGTTAAATACAAGATTGTTGTTGACGTTGCAAAACAAATTGACGTTGTTGTTTAACGAAAATTCGTTAGCGCAAAACAAACGAGAGATATCAATTAATTTGATTCTTGTATCTCAAAATGAGCTAACGTTGTCGTTTGACAAAAAGTCGCTAACGCAAAGCGAACGAGAAGTATCAAGTAATTTGATTCTTGTATCACAATTAGTAGAAGTATTCACTAGTGGCGCGAAAATCTTGCGACCATGAAGTAGAAAAAAAGTTCTTAATGAACTAGCATCTCTATTTTAACTAGCTAGTGTATAGATTGTTATTCTAAGAAAAGTAATTAAAGACATGTCAAAGAAATCGTATAAAAAATCTTAAAAATTAATGAGATTCTTAATTAAGAATCTCTAGACTAAAGACACTTTAATCAAAAAGATTCGTATCAAAATCAAAAAGTCGTTTTGTCGTTAATAAAAAACATAGACTTTAGATTAAGAGAATTTTGTTAAACATAATAAATTGCTCTATGTTTTAAAAGATGCAATCGTTAAGAAAAAATTAAGTCGCAAGAATTATAACGATTCTTTGACGAAACATTTTAAAATCAAGAAAATTTTAGATCTACTTTAGAGAAAGTATTTCTAACTCGTTTGCGCAAAGCAAATGAAAGCGTATATCAAAACATGTGATATTTGTTAACGCATTAAAGTTTCTCGTTATAAGTTATATAATGAGTTTCAATTCTTATTTGTTGCAAAGAAGTTATGAAAGAAAATTATTATAAACTTTGTAACGAGCTTGTCGTCGAACAAACGTTATAAAATCGTATATAACTTAATCTTCGTAATAATCGATCGTTATACGAAAATTATCAACTATATATTTGTAATTATTAAGATCGATGTCGCAAAGCTAGCGAAAATGTTTTTCGATAAAATCGTTTTACGCTTTAAAACGTTAATTAATATAGTGAGCGACAAAGAATTTATCTTCACTAGTGTTTTCTAGTTCGCTATATGCTTTTATGTACGAATTAGAAGACGATTAAGTATTGTCTTTCATTCTTAGATAAATAATTTAATTGAACGACAAAATTAAACTCTTAAGCACTATCTTCGCATTTACGTTGACGCAAAATAGACAAAATGAGCTAATCTATTATTAATGACAAAATTTGTCTATAACAATAGCTATTACGTCTTAATTAAGACTTCGTCGTTCTATTTAATGTACAATTATCATTCGAAGATTCACTATAAAGTTAAGAACAACTTTATTGAAAAAAAGATATTATTAACACAAGAACGCGTAAAACAACTTTATAACTTAAGAAAAGTTCTAACGAAACGTCTTGAAAACGTTGTCGCGTAATAGACGAAATACTACAATGAAAAACATAAATCAAAGAGCTTTGCTATAGAAGAATTCATTATGTTTTTAATTAGAAATTTAAAGCAAAAAAGATTTAACAAAAAGATGTCGCACAAATATATCGAATCGTTTAGAATTAAGAATAAGAGTAGAACGCAAACTTATCGTCTTATCTTATTTAATATCTATCGAATTTATAATACTTTTTATGTTTTACTCTTGAAGTTATATTTGCATCGCGTTAACGACAAATAGACGAAACAAATGTTGCAAGTTTCGAAACTTATTAATGATAAAATTAAATAAAAGATCGAAGAGATTTTAGACAAAACTAAGTTAAAAAAACAAATATAATATAAGATTAAGTGAATAAATTGAAGCAAGAAGTATAATCAATAATTAAGAAAAAAGTTTCTTAAAAAAGTTAATAAGTTGCGAAAGAAGTTTAAAGAGCGAATGCGCAACAAACGAAAGCGAAAAAAGTAGCGCAACGCGTATTGCGACAACGACAACTATGTTAACAATGATTTGCTCGATAGAATATCGCGCAATTGTCGTCGCATCGCTAGTGTATTTAATTAGAATTACAATAAAGAATCTCTTTATTTCGCTACATAAAATGCTAAAAATAATAAAATCGTTTCTCTTAACATAAATGCTCAAAACATAATTCTAAATTTCGTACATCATATTTCATTAACATTAAATAAAAGAAATTTATACACGAAACACAACGCATTTGCTTTGTTCTCTTTTAATCGACAATGTATTGCAACGACTTAATAAATTTTTAACAACTCGTTAAACTTGTCTTAAACGACTATAGAAAATTATTAAATTTATTCGAAAATAAATCGTCAAACTTCGCAAAATCATTCGTAGACAAATCTTTAAAATTGTTCGAAACATTCGCATTCTTTTAAGAAAGTCAAATTATAAAGAATTTGCTTCGTCCGATCTTTATTATATTTGTCGCAAATTCGATCTCGCTACTTATACGCATTTTCGCGTTCTTTATTTTTTATAAATATGTGAACGAACGAAGTGCGAACGAAAGTGTAAAAAAAACTTATTACATTATTATTTGACAATTTTGCTAGCAACTTGAAGTCGTAAAGAGATCTTGTCGCAAAGTCGTAAAACTTCGCGAAAGAATCTTTAAAATTTATTTAATCTAAATCGATAAGAAATTCAAAAACAATTTATTTTAACTTTGTTTTCTTCGTCTTTATTAACGATTTATTCTTATTTTCGTTTTTATTTTTTTTCGAATTCTAAATACATGTTAGTGCATTGTACGACACATCAAAATAAACAAGAAAATAAATAAAAAAATGTGTTAAAAAGCAAACGAAAATACTTATAGTTAACACACGCTTTAAAAGAAGATCGATCAATTGCTTCATCTTAATAAGAACGTTATTTTAATTTTTCTTTGTTTTCTTAAGTTTCTACTTAAGTTTAACTTGACGCTCTAGAACGCAAGTTAAATTACGTTCGAATTAACGAATACAAGATTGCGTTCAATTTGTCGTCGATAAAATAAATTTTTTATCGCGTCGCCAACTCTTCATATTAAGAATAATATTTTTTTGCAAACGTTTCATCGATTTAGTAATTATGTTTTTGACTTCGAACGTCTTACGATGTTTGTTAACGAAAACTTTTACTTAATTTTGAAAGCATTTAACGAACTAGTAAACATTAGCAATTGTCGCATCGTAAGCGCAAACAAAATATATCGTAATGTAGCGATTTAATTTACGATAAAAAATCTTGCAATAAATATAAACATTTTTCTCTTCGCAAACGTATGCACGTTTGCTTACGCAAGTTATGCATAAAAGATTATTATAAATTATAACATATTAGTTCTCGCAAACGATAAAATGTTAAAATTGCTTATTTTCTCATTTTTTTAATTTCTTAAAAGATGAAAATAAAGTTGAAGACATATTGATTTAATATTTGCACTATATATATAAGTCTTACACATTATCGTTTTTATAACAATTTATTTACGACAAGAAAGCAATTGCAATTAAGAAAAATATAGAAAGAAAAAAAGAAAAGAAAGAAAAAACAACAACATTTATATTTATGATTTATCTAACGTCTACGCAACGTTAGCTTCACTTTAAACTCTATTTAAAATCTTAACAACAACAACGAAGCAATAGTTTATTATGAATTGTCATTGTTGTTATTACGTTATTCTATAGATTGTGTTAAATTAAAGCATGAATTAATTTTTATTAAATAAAAGACTCTTTTTCTTCTAATTTTCAATGAGGTTTAACAAGATTTTTAACGAGCTTTTGTAAAGTTGGCGCTTAATAGACGTCTTCGCCTTGTGTAAGACTAGTATAGCTTCTTACATCATTAAAAATTAATGCTCTAAGAAAGAAGATAATTATAATGTTATAGCGTTATCGACGCGCTAACGTCTCAAAATATGGCAAGATATGTAATTTCGATTATCTATAAAAGTCTTAAATCGCACGACTTCTTTTTCGAGTTAGAAAGCGAGAAATAGACTCGCACGTCGTGGCGAGTATTAAATAGAAAGAAAGCTCGTTTCTCGTTGTTTTTTAACGATTAGTCTTATTACTATTTATCTTATATAGCTAGAACATAGTAATGAAAATCTATTATATCTTATGTCTTTTACATCTTAGTGCGTCGACAAGTAGCAAACGCATTCGCATCTTACAATTAATTTCACTTTTGTCAAAGAATTCATTGTTGTTCTTTAGTTTCTTATTTTTTGTCTTCTTTTTTGTCGCTTCTTTGTCGAACTTGTTTTTAGAAAATTTGTCATCTTTATTTTCGTCGTCATTTGATTCTTGCTTTAAGACGAGATCTTTAAGAAAAATTGTTGACTTCGTAGATTTATCGATAGCGATTTCATTTCATTCTTTGGAAAAAATATTGTATTTATCTTTGACGCGTTAAAAATTATTTATGAGCTAGATATTCTTGTATGTCACGACGTAATAATTCTTTTAAGTCGATAAATTTCTAAGAAGAATTAATTTTTCGTTACTTAATACATTGACTTTTATTGTTCTTTTATTGACGAAAGTCTTTCGTTAATATAGTTCTTGTGTCGTAGTCTTAACGTTACGAATCTCGTAAAGCTATTGATCGAACAAAATCGCACAATTCTTCGAAAAGTATTCGATCGAAAAATTATCGAAATTGAGCTTATTTAAAATTGGCGCGTTATAAAAGAAAGAACGCGACTCGTTATTCATAATCGACATATTTAATATTAAGAAATCGAAGTTTGTGAAATTTGCGAGATTAAAATTTGTGAAAATTGTAAAATTAAATTTTGATATTGTAATGCAAATGTAGAAGAAAGATAAAAAAGAATCGAAAGTTGCAATTGCGAGATTATAAGTTTTTTCAAATATTAACATTAAGTTGTCAATAATATTAAGAAATATAATGATCTTAATAAATGCGCTAAAAAAGACGCGTATTATTAGCGATTTTAGTAGACAAATTTCTATTATTATCACATTGTAGTGTGCAAGAAAAAGTAAAATCGCAACTAATTTAAAGTTATTGTATTTTTCAAATTGTTCAAGCACATTAATGGCGAGTGTTTCTTTTACGAATAGATAAAAGTCTTTGTTTACGTTTAATATTTTGCGAGCTCTTAGTTTTGTATTATATGTGTGTGTAATTAATTGACGAAGTAAAGAATTTTAAAACATTAATTTCGTCAAAGTTTTTAAATTAGCTTCGTATTTTTAAAATGTTGCAATTGCTTTTATTTCTAGTAAAATAATAAGTTCTTTTTTAAGAAATTTTATTCTTATTTTCTTCGAATGCATTTGAAATAACAATTGAGCAAAATTCTTAAAATTGTTATTTTGATCGAAAATCTCGAGTAAATTTAAATTCTAAAAATCAAAATAAGTTTAATATTTTCTTTAAGTCTTAAAAACAAAATGTTCAAAATTAGTAAATTTGTTACGATAATTAATTATTGACGAGATCAAAATAATGATTTCGATTCTTAAGTAAACTACTAAAAAGAGAAGAATTTTCGCGATTGTCATTATATTATAAACGATTAACATCATTAATGTAGAAATCAACTTTTTCTTGTTTTTGTTGCACGCTCTAAGTAATTTTTTTAAAGTCTTAACTTTATCTTTTAAATATTTGTCTTGTTCTATTAAGTCAAAAACGCGCTAACAATCGTTTATAATTGTCGTCAAATAGCGATTTTTAATAATTGAACAATTTCGTCGAATGAATTTTTTTTTCGTTAATAACAATAATTTGAATCTATATTTGCTAAGAATCAAAGTAGCAATTAATTTCTTTCTTAAGTATAAGACTAGATTTAATAAATTTAGAATTCGTAAAGCTACTTTTTCTATTGTTTCGACAAATTGTTTTTGAAGTTCGTCGAATTGCTAATAAATTATGTTAAGTAATTTATTTTTTAACAAATCTTTGTCGTAATAAGACAACCAATAGATTACGATAACTCTTATTGATGTAATATTTTATTTTCGAAAAATCTTAAAAGCAATTTTTAGTCTTATGTCTTCGAAGACGACATTAATGTCTATAAGATTTGACGTCGTATTTTTTGCTCTCGTTTCCTATATTGTGCGTTTAGTTAATTTGTTATAATATGCGAATTCTATGCGAAGCAAGGCTAAACTATTGACTATTTCTCTCGTTCGCACTATTAGTCGTTTCGCACGTTTAAAGAAACAATTTCTTTAAGCTTTTGTTTTTCGATTATTATTTGTTTCGTAATTAATATCTTTTTATTAATTCGTTTTCGTTTATTTAATGAATATTCTTATGCGATAGCAAAAGCAACGAAATTCATTGCTACAACGTAAAGAATGTTAATGTTAATGTTGTATTTAACTATAAAGCAAAGTTGACGCGTTTTGCGCACTCATAAGCTCTAAGAATTTCGATGTTTATTTGCAAGTAAAACATATATTAAACAAAGACACTTTTATAAGACAATCTCGTAATAATACGTTTTCGACAAGCAATTAGGACAAGAATCTCGAGTTTTTGTAAACAAAACACACTTTAGTAGATTCGTTTATTGTTTTAGCCCAAATGATGTTGCTTCACAAGTTTTAATATTCTTGTATTAATTGTGCGTCGTAAATGTTTAAGTAATCATTAATTAAATTTAACGCTTTCTTTAAATCGACTTCATCGTATTATACGTTATGCGTTAAATTTTAATCTTTTCATTTGACTAAATACTAGACGATTTCTTTTCTTCGATCTTTGTTGTCGCACGACGTTACACGTTTGTCAAACAATCTTTCGAACTTATATCGATCATCTTCTTTAACATTATTTATAGACGATAATTTAATATTTACAATTCTAAAATACGAATCTTTTTTCTTTGGCGTAAGTTCTAGCATGACGATAAAGATTATCGAATGAATTTTCTAATTAAAAGACAAATCTAGTCTAAAAGTTAAATGCTTATAGACTTTCAAAATTGTGAAAAATCTTACTCTTTGATTCGAGAGCTTAAAATTTTTTAAACTTGAAATTTTGTATTCGAAATAAAGCTTAAGAAAAATCTTATCACTTTTTCTTAAAATGAGCGATTAATAACGATTGTCGTATTGAAGTTTCATTTTTACGTTAACGAACGTCATGAATTTCGCGATTTCTTTTTAATTTTGTTTTTTTTTCGCAACGTAATTAGTGTTCTCTTTGTAAAAGCTAGCTAATAATAAAACGTCGCAAACGATTTTTTCGTAAATTAGTTCGTTTAAAGATTTTCTTGTCGACGCATTTTTAAAGTTGTTTAGAATATTACGCAATTTAATAACAAAACGCTTTCAATTAACCCTCAAATTCGTTGTAAGATAGTGACGTAATACTATTTCGATTATCTAATTCGATCTTTTTGATTGTTCATTTAACTATAAATAATACGCAATAAAATATAGTAAATCGACTTTTAACGAATAAAAAATTGCTTTTTATAAAGCGAATAGAAATTTTTTATCTTAATCGAAAATAATGCATAAAGAGAGATTCTAATTCGAGAGAGCGTCAATAAGCTTGACGATTTATTCTTCGATTAAGAATGTTGTTTTCTTAATTATTGTCGTAATTCGTTTGAAAAATTTGTTTGTTATTAACATGAAAAAATTGTATTCGTTTAATAGCTTCGACAACGCGAGAATAAAATCAATAATAATAATATAAAATATCTTCGACTTTGTGATAATAAGCTTTAGCTATTCATACAAACGATGTTTAATTATGCTATTGAGCTAATATAATAAGCAATGTTTTAAATATTTTTTTAATCGTCTAATCAAGTTTCTCATGTAATAATTGACTATAATTTTATCATAAATGCGTAAGAATTCTTCGTGCGTTTGTGCATCATACAATAGTTTAAAGATTTTCGCTTTCATAGCTTTAGAGATGCACAATCTTAGTCGTTCATTCATTTTGTCTTGAAAGTAAACGAGTTCTTTTTTTAGTATAAATTAAATATCTTTTATTTTGATTTCTTTTAACTTAATTGATTTCTTTAATGTTGTTAACTCTTTCGAAGTAGTAGTCTTCTTAAAATTCTTTAATGTTGTCGAAATTGTTAAAATTATAATAGCAAGTTTTTGTCTTGTCGTTTTCGACTTTGTCGACTTTGTCGACTTTTTCGTCGTATCTATTGTATTGAACATCAAGATCATAGCTTAATTTTTTGCTAAAACTAAAACTTTTGTCAAAATAATAATAGCAAATTTTCGTCTTTTCAATATTTGTCTTAAGTTGACTAAATAGTTTTAACTCTCTCGTCAATTATTACGATTCTTTTCGCGTTAACTAAGAAACATTTCGTAGATTTTAAATCACTTTTTATTGATTTTGTAAATCTTCGTTAATTTTTTTTTGAAAAGTGAAGTCATCTTAATTAAAGTGACGTAATACGTTGATATCTTGTCTAGAATTTCGTCATTTATAAAATCATTTTAAGAATAATTTTTTCGCAATAGTCGTAAAAGAGCGTCAAGAATAATATTGTGCTTTCTCGCTTTTTATTTAATGTTAAAAGAAAACTATAAAATATATTGTGAGACGCAAATAAATCGTAAATTCATTCGATTAACGAAAGAAAATAATAATTTAATTTGCTTAGCAATGTCGATCGTCGCAAAATAATTAATAAAAATCACGATAAACTTTTCTAAAGTGTGATTTAACATATGTTGAATTTTCTTAAGTGTTTAGACAAACGTTGCCACTTTAAGTTTTGTTAATTAATATTTCTTTTTAACGTCATTTAATAGCTTAAAAAGATACATTATAATTTGAATGTTAATTGCTTGAAAGAAATCGATGCTAAAATTATTTTTCACGTGATAGACATATATTTCGAATTCATATTTCTTGAATTCGTCTATGTCGATTTACATTTGCCTTTAAAAATTATGATAATAAAGAATATTCTCTTTTGTTAATTGTTATTGAAGCATTTTAAAGCTTTGTAGTTCTACGTCGCTAAGAGTAATATTAGTATTTTTGTAATATTGCGTTCGAATCTTTTTATTCTTAATTAAAGATTTCTTTAGCAATTTTGTTTTAAGATTCTATAGAACTTTTGTTATTTGCGCATAGTAGACGATTTTTAATCGAAATTAATTCATTATTTCTAAATAAATCTTTAAGTTCTTTAACGTTTTAAAAAAACTAAATTTCTTTAACGCAACAAGCTTTTCTTTGAAAGTCTAAAGATCTAAATTATTGACATGCTATTCTAATAATATTATGAATGAATATTCGACATACGATTTCTTAAGTTTTAAAGAGATTCTTATTTAAGAAAATAGAACGAAGATAATCTTAAAATACGCCAAATGCTTGGCAATATTGCGTGAAAAGATCACAATATTGTCGATATTACATTTGTAAAAATCGCGATAAAATCTAAGAAATTTGTTCATTTTATTTTGAACGTACAATATTGATTTTTTGAAACTTATAAGAGCGACGTTTGATCACTCTTTTCTTTTGTAAAAGATAATCGTAAAACGATTTCGATGTTTCTCTTTAACTAGAAATTAATAAAATTGATCGTTGTTGTTCACAACGATAATATGAGAGCAATCTTGTAATTTGATTATTACATCTTTTTGTAATGACAAAAAATACAAATTTGTAACACTAATAACGTTTAGATCTTAAATATTTATCATCGTTTTATCTTTTTAAATAAGCTTTTTGTTTAAATTAATTTATACAATTTTTCACACTACGAAGATAGAAAATTTAAAGAGCGTAGAATTCTTAAATTATTTTAGTCTATTTTATGCATACATTTTGTCAAATTTCTTATTAATTAAGATCTTTAACTTCTAACTTAATGAATAAACTTTGTGCGTTAATTTCGCGTCAATAGTAATTTGTTAATTAGTTACTATAAAGATTTTTATGTGTTCTTTGAAAAAAAGATCTATTGTATCGTCGATATTCTCTCAAATTCTTAAATGACAATTAATTATTTTAACATATTTCGCAACTTTGCTAGATAAATCATAGATAATAATGTCGTTTTTCAATCGAGCTTTCATTTTTTTTAAAATGATTTTTTGAGATAGATATATTTTAACAAAATTTAATTTTGACAAAATTGAATGATTTTCGAAGGAAGAAATCGTCGCAAAAAAGTGATTCTTTTTTTTCATAATATAACATTCTTTATTTTCGTATTTTATAATACGTTTAACACGACGACAATTATCGAGTTTTAGCGAAAATTCTTTATTATTGCGAAAATTAATGAATTAAAAGTTCGCGTTCACAAAATAAATATACGCTCTTAACATTATAAATTTGAAAAGAAAATTACGCTTAAAAAGATTATTTTTTTCTTTTAAAATTATAGCAATCTTTGTTATTAATTTCGCGAATATTATTTTCTTTTTCGTCGTACAAATTGTTTGACAAATTCGAACGTTGTTTTTGATTTTTATTTCGCAAAATACTAAAACTTCTTTATAAGATTTGAATCTTAATTTTCGACTCAATATATCTATGATTATTTGTTTCGATTCTAGAATGTTTATGTTTATAAAAAAATTCGTTTTAAGATTATTTATTAAATGAATTTCGTAACGAATGTGAACAATCACTTTGTTATCATCTTTATTCTCGCTCTTCAAATAGAAGTTTACAAAGAATTATTCGTTCGAAATATATTTTGTCGCGTCGATGTTTCTCAATGAAACTAGAAAACATTTTTTAATCTTTATGTTAAATATCTTCGCTTTAACGAAAGCGCAATTCATTATAAATATGTCGCAATCAAAATTTACGCAAAAGAGATTTAATAGATCGTTGACGCTATATTTGATTATCGTTGTAACATAATGTCATGCTCGAAATGTTATTTCGTTCTCTTTAAAAAATGTTGTCGATAAAATTATTATCTTTCGTGCAATTATATTTGAAAAAGCTAATTTTAAGAATTAATGTTGTCGAAAATTCTTAGCGATAAACTTTAAGAGCTTTTGTTAATTCTTTTTTTTGCACGATCGCACGTAAACATGAAGCTTGTTTTTAAAATTAAAAGCATTTTGACATCGTTAATAGATTAATTTTTCGATAATGTTTTTTTGTGAAAAGACATAATATATTATGTCGACAAAAAAATTATTAACATTCTTGTTATTCTTCTTGTTATTATTCTTCTTTTTATTGAAAATCTTGTCACGAAAATCAATTTCGCAATTTTAAGAATACGTCGCTTCGATATTCGTTAACGCGTGATCGTAATATGCTCTTGCTTTTTCTTTATCTTCTTGATCTTAAATTTCGTTTTAATTATCAAAGTATAACTAAATCTATTGATGTGCTATTTGCGAATTTAAGACTTAGAAAAAAAATTGCGTTGTTCGTTTCGTAAGAGTATAAGAATTTGTCGCGTTTTCTCTTTACGATAAGAATTTTATCTTAATCGTATAATTTATTTTGATAAAAATTAACATTATTGACGATAATTATTAGCGATTGTTTTGTCGAAAATAAGACCATCTTTTAGCTTTGAATGTTTTGAGCGTTTAATTAACTTAAATGAGTTTAAGTTGAATTCGATTTAAACATATTTGCGTTTTGTTAATTTGTGTAAACTTTAATTTTATCATTAACGTAAAAAAAATTTAAGTCTTCTTCTTAATAAGAAAAACTCTATTGCAAAGAAAAAAAATTTGATTAATAAAATAAGAAATTTTGCTAATACGAAGAAAAGTAAGAATTTTAATAATTTGAACGAAAGTTATCTCGTTCTTGTTCAAAATAGCGATCAAAGAAAGAACGATTTGTAAAAGTTCTTTTACTTGTTTGTGTTTACGAACGATTACGACGAGATTTTTTGTTAATTTTTTATCTATTCTTCGATTTATTTAAAGATCAACCTTTTTTCTCACTTCGTTTCTTATTTTTCTCTTGAGATGAAGCGATACGTTGTCACATTTTCTTCTAATTCGTTATTAATTTGTCAAATTTCTAAATTGAAATATTCGTTGTTAACGACGATATAATTATTTAAAACTCTAACGACAAGTGATTTTAAACCTAGATCATTTTAGTTAAATCTTCGCTTAAACTTGTCTATGTAGCGTACAACTCTACATTTTGCATGTACACGTACAGTTTCTTCTCGTTTTGCGAATTCTTTACGAAAAAGATTTCTTAATTTAATTTATCTTGAATTGCTAACATAAAAATTTTGAATCGCTTCTTTAGATAACAAAGAATACGATTTAATTTATTGAGCAAAACGATCATTATATCTTTCTTATCTTAAGTAAGATTATTTAATTATTAATATAATACGTTATTTCGAAAGCATGTAATCATATAATTTCTAATTTTCTCTTTCTTAACGATAATGACATAGTCGCCTACTTTGCGATAAAAAGTGTATATCTTTCGATAATTAATTTTCTTTTCAATAGTGACGATGTCGCTCTTGTCATAGAATTTCTTAAGATTTAAATAAAAATATTCTAAATCGAAGACTTGAAACATGACGTTATCTCTTAAGATATTATTATTGATTAATTTAATTAATTTTGAAGAACTCTATTGTTTTAAAGAGTCTTGCTAATTAGCAAAATCTATTGAATTTAAAAGGTCGACAAGCGAAAGCAATTTGCTCAATTAAGCATTGTAACTTGCTAATGCTCTAGTTATTGTCTAATTAATAAGCTCTTGTATTGCGAAATTGTTTACTAGATTTTCGTTTTTTGTCATAATTAGCGTTATCGTTCGTAATATGTTTATTCGAATGAACGAGATATTTTTTCTTTGATCGTTTTTGAATGTTTCGTTCGTTTCTCGTCTTTTTTGTTTGAAGCGTCAATAGTGCGAGCTTCGAAAAAGCTTGATTTGAAAGACGTTTAAGTAATGAAAAATATGAACTCGTTTCGAAAGTTAAAAAAAGTCTTTTAAACAAATGAAATGAAGAAGATCGATAAAATCGATATAAAAAAATCGAACGAACGTTAATTTCTTTTTGATATAGAAGTATTGTTGAATTTTTGAAATTGTATAGCGATGCGTAAAGTTGAAGGCTTCGAGCTTTGCAAAATGCTTTCTTTCTTATTTAAATTCTTTGACTTTTTCGTTTGCGAAGAGAAGAAGAAGTTGAAGTAAATTGACGTTTGTCGATAGACTTTTGTGTCTATTACGAAAATCTTTATTGCTCTTATAAAAGTCGATCGATTCACAACTTAATTTGATGAATAGTAGAACGACTTAGCAAATCTTGAACGCTCACTAGTTTTGATCGCTATATAGATAGTTATTAACTTGAAAGTGTTGTTTAGTATATTTTACAAAATAGACAAGAATTTCTTGAGTCGTTTTAACAATAATTCGTTGATCTTTATTAGGAAATCGTTTAGCTTTCACGCAAGTTCGATGATTTTCTTCGATAGTTTTGGCGACAACGTCAAGATTGCTGGCGAAAAAATGATACGAAATATTGATAAGATATTCTCTTCTTAATAGGCAATTTTTGTCGCGAAAAAGTAAACTTCACGACTCGATAAAGCAGGCTTCTAAGAAGCAAAAATGATGATAAGATAATTCCTCTTTAATAAGATAATTCCTCTTTAATAAGATAATTTCTCTTTGGTAAGATATTCTTCTTTGATTGCAATTAATGTAGAAATTAATTATTAAACATGAGTTAATGCTATCAAATGATGCGAAATACGCACTGCAAGGAGAACATTAATAATAAAAAAGAATTGAATTACTAGCTAGAAGAAGAAAAGTTCTCCAAATCTAAATATAGTGCCAAGAAATATCTTGTTAAGCAAGAAATATCATTCCTGTCATGTAAGAAAAGTACGATCATCGTAACACTTTCTCTCTATAATAGATACTATATTTTTTTTTTTTTTTTTTGCTATTTTATTATATTATAGCTTCGAGATTTAAGAATCGAATTTAAAAAGAATTTTGCGCAAAAAAATAAATTTTAAGAAAGAGAATAAACTTCTAATAATAAATATTAACAAAATTTATTTTTGTAAATTTAACAATATTTTTGTTTTATTAAAGAAATAATTTGTTAATTAAAAATGTCAAATACAATAATAAAAAACAATTAAAGAGCTAATATAATTTTGTAGAAATTGCAATTTTAACTTTTTTTAAAATTGTTATCTTAAAGACAATATTATAATTAATAATAAAAAAATATTAATTATTAAATAGTATTATTAAGTAAAGTATAAATACTTGTAGAAAAAAAATCTTATTGTCGAAAGTTATAACAATAATATTTCGAGTTTTTTTTTAATAAATTTAAAAGTAAATAATATAAAAATATATTGTAAAAACTTTAATATATTATTACTAAAAACTTGTTTTTTTAACAAGAATCGAAAATTTTGTTCTTAAATTTGATAAAAAAAAGATCTAAACAATACTGTAATATTGTTCTTGTCGCATATAGACGTACTTAGATATACTAAATAGTAGTGCAATTCTTCGCGCAGAACTAATGTCTAGCGTTAACTCTAGCGCGACCCTAAATATAAGCGAAGCGCAAGGGTTCGAATTGAGGTTGGATTTTTTTTCCACAGGTCTGAGGGCTGAGGCAAAGAACATCCAAGGATCGAGGCCAAGGCTTCGTAGGGCCAAGCGAGCGCACTAGCTGTCTCCAACGCACACCACCCATCTTGACAATTCATCCATCAAGTCTCATCAATTACCACGACAATCAATCACTGTCGACATGACGAAGCGAACCAAGAGTGAGCTTCAACCCTTGTATGGTCACCTATGAGTGGACTATCACTGACATCAACCTCCAGAGGTCGGCGTTACTGGCAAATACGGTACCAGGTATGCCACTGCGAAGCCCAGCGCACCAGCACCCACCTGCTCCACGAATCAGGACAGACGTATGGGACTAATCAGGCTACGTATAGATATGGTGCCTCCCTCCGAAAACAAGTCAAGAAGATGGAAATCACGCAACACGCGCGATACACCTGCACATTCTGCGGCAAGACTTCGGTGAAGCGACATTCGGTCGGAATCTGGCAATGTCGATCGTGTAAGAAAACCGTTGCTGGCGGAGCCTGGGTCGTCTCGTAAGTTCCAAGAAGATACATGCCGAACCGCATAAGTAAAAGGGTGCCAGTCAGAAAGGTCTAACTGTAGGCGCAGAACCCCTGCCGCCGCTGCCACCAGATCCACAATACGCCGACTGAGGGAGATTGCGGAGGTCTAGTTAAACTGGAGATACTGCATGGAGTCTGCTTGATGAATACGTGTCCTTTCAGAGGGCTGTCCGAGATGAACGCTAGCATATAGCTCGAAGCAGTATCAATCAAAGCCAACGTCTACGGGCCCTTCTTCCTTTCTGCTGCGCGGACTCGGTCTACCATCAGCAGACCTCGGCCGAACAGAAAGAAGCGAATCAGATCATGCATGTGAGACTAATTCAACCGAGACCGCTACAGTCTACCTGCTACAGCTGCTTCATCAACCACTGACGAATGTCCGAATTTTCGGATTACACGCCAGCTACAAAGTTCGTGCGTAGAGATAGGTCGAAGAGCAAGAGCTTATTGAATCGGACTGCGGCATCTTATGTTGTGCCAGCAGCAAAGGCTCGACCAGGACAATCTCCGTCTATTCGATGGCCCAGCATACGAAGCTTTGTGAAGCGCTGAGGCTGTCCCAGGAAGATCCGAGTCACGACTAACCAACAGAGGCCCTCAGGTACCATTGAAGGTGAAAGGCTGAGCAGTGCTACCTTTACAGTACTCTCAGGCTGCGTTCAGGCTCACTTCGCGATGCTTGATATCACTTCATTGCGGCTCTATTACCTTAAGGCTGAGCTTCACCGCCACGCATTTGTTATCTTCCGTATACAATACTCGCTACCGCAGTCACCTCCGAATGGCGCACGTGCTACTCATCATTTCATATCAGAAATAGATAGGTACGAATAGGCTGAATTGCTTCCAGGAAAGACCGAAAAAAGCACATCTGAGTCCTGCTTGGTAGGTCTTCAAGCTTGCTCCTTTCTCCCTACGTTTCCACGTGTCATACAGTACATGTATAAGCGAGTCGCCTGAGCAAAGGTACTATCAGGTAGGGTGCAGGTGATGCGGAACTTCATCGTTGGTGTCGTGCATATCACTAGTCCTATCGGGCTAGCGCGGGTCACTAAAAGGCGGTTTCCGCTGGACTTCCTTCTTCCTCTCTTACCATCTTCAACACCCCCAATTCTCCATTTTCTCCTCATGACTTCAAATCTCTCTAGAATTCTTCCAAACAGCATAAAAATAACCAAAGATGGCTGAGACGTGTATCGTCTGTCTTGGTGACCTTGGAGAAAGCGCCAATGATTTGCCCCGCTCCGACACTCAAGCCATCAAGTCTGAAGAGGCAGCAAAGCATGGAGCTACCCGAGACATTAGCCGCAGGTCTCGTTCACAAAGCAGTGAAATCCACGAAGAGTTGATTGCACATCTCCTTCCCTGTGGTCATGATCTGCACAACGAGTGCCTAAAACCTTGGGTGGAACGAGCCAACAGTTGCCCCATTTGTCGGCAGAGCTTTAACCAAGTCGATCTGAGCCAAAAGACGGGAGGTAAGTCGTAGCAATCCACTTCTGTACCAGTAAGAGTCTAATCACATCCTTTCAGGGCCTGTCATCTCATCCTATGCAGTTGCCGACCGAACTCAGGTTGCTGACATCGATCCTTCCATGCTCACCGAGGACCTCGAAGACGACTTAGACTACCAACCATGCCCCTTATGTGGTGAAGATGATAATGAGGATCATTTGCTCGGCTGCGACGGATGCGGTGTAGAGTTCCATACCTATTGCGTCGATTTGGATGAGATACCCACAGGCCACTGGTTCTGCGAGGCTTGTGCGACACAGCGAGCTATTGAAAGCGCAGCGCACCCTACACCACGAGCTCAATATTCGCATCGTTCAACAGACCGACGCACACGCAGCCAACGAAGGAATGCAAGAGGTCACACACAGGCCCCGTCTTCCAGCTGGGCTCGAGTGTGGCAGACTGTCTGGGACAGACTGAACCTCGATCTAGACTTTCCGTTCGAGGAAGATGCCGCTGCTTCTCGCACGAACGGGCAGCAGCAAGCCTTGAGTCAGCAACGGCGAGAGTTCCGACAATGGGAACGGCGTTTTCAGGTCGCCGAGAGACAAGGTGGAGCCAACAGATTCCGGGACACGGCTTCAGCGCTGCTTGATCTTCGACATGCTCGCGAAAGACCTCAGGTGCCATCTTTGGAGTCCGAGTCACCGGCGGAGATCAGAGCCTGGAATGCTTTCGAGAAAGCAAAAGAAATCCAAGCAGATCCAAACCCCAACCGAAGGAAGAGGAAATCGGTCACTGCTTCTCCATCAGACGCCGAACCTGTACCACAGCCCGAGCGTCAACTCAAACGTCCGAGAACTCGTCGCACCATGGATCTCGTTGACACTCCGTCCGATTCTTCCGCCGAGGCCCCTGCCTCGCGTCTCGGCTCTACTACAGGCCAGTCTTCATCCCGCAATGCTCATCCATCGACTCCGTTATCCCGTGACCATGGTCCAAGCTTTCTTCAGTCCCTTCTTCGAGAAGTGCAATCGTCGTCTACTGCCGATTTAGCCCAGCCTCGTCCTTCGCATTCGTCAGCTACTGGTCGCTCCTCACCCCAGATGTTATCGCCTGGAGCCTCACCAGCAACTTCGAACTATGCCAGCCCTCGCGCATTATCTGCAACACCTCCACCTCCTTGTGCCTTCCGACCAGGCTCGCCACTCCCGCTGACCTCCAACGTCGAACCACTGTACCCCTCTGCAGACTTTTCGCCTTCAACGTCTCCCCCTGACCAGTTTCAACATCGTCGCGCAGGCGAGAACCAACCAAGAAACGACGAAGCTCGCAAAGGTCGAACCCGCAACCATTCTCCACCGAGTTCCAGTCCGTCGCGTTCCACGAATACCTCTCCAACACGCATGAGTATGCCATTGTCAGTGAAAGCTGATCTGCAAAAGCTGGTCAGTGCTGCGTTAAAGCCGCACTACAGAAATAACACCGTGGACAAAGATCAATATACGGAAATCAATCGCAACGTTTCACGAATGCTTTACGACGTAGTCGGCGACACGGGAACAGCCAACGAAGGAAAACGTGAGGAATGGGAACGCATCGCAACGGATGAAGTCGAAAAAGCTGTCAAGGCACTTCAATCGGCTCCGTGAACATATGGGATCATTCGCCTTGTTTACATAACACGCTCTGAAGGCAGTCTTGAAGGGGTCTTTTCACGATCTGTTAGCGATATTACCCACGGTGTCCGAGTCTCTATCGAGGTTTGGAGCTAGGGACGAAAATGGGGCGGCCTCATACCTCTTCGCTGGATAACGTGTCTGAATGACTGATTGGCACGTATTTTAGCACGGCGTTCTAAGCTCTCATCCTCCGTGTACCCGATCACCGGCGCGGCGTCCTCAATTATTAAAGACAAGGAGTACTTGGAGGCGGATCTCCAGCCGGATCTCAACTGATACCCACCAAGGCGACAGCGTTGTTTTCTAGCAGCTAGGCATTGGCACATAGATGAACATAGTAAGTTTAGTGGTTTATGAACTTCTCAGACATATGCCATTTCCATTTGATGATTTGCACTTTGACCGCAGCCCACCAAAACGGTTATCATAACCCACTAGTCCTGTTCCTCCAGGTTATATCAAAGAGAGATGCGGAGGAAGACTATGGCAAGGTATAGATAGGTAGCCACTCCACACACGCCACCCTCCTTAGGGCACACACCACCCAAGACTTTCTGCGTAGGGTGATGTGTGGGGAGTGATTACTTAGATTTTGGAATGACGGGGCGTAAAACTTCGCTATAACAGGAATAGAACCTTTCGGAATAATCCAGGTCGCTTAAATGAATCGGATGTAGTCGCTTCCCGCAAAGATCCGAAAGTATAGGGTACCGCCGCGCTATGAAGCTGCATAGAGAAGCCTGGTGGCCTTAGATCTGTCCATACAATGAGTAGAGAGTACTAAGCTGAGAAAATGGTCAGCGCAAGTCTCACGCTCGTACGGACAACAAACTCACTTGCCCTAAATCGAGCCTTCAATAACCTTAGACCCAGTCTGCTTTAGCTCTTTACCAACCTCCCTCACAGTCGCAACAACTTGATCTTTCTTATAGCTTAAAGTTTGACCGAGGAATGTCGCATTGAAGTCGAAAACACTGCCTTGCGACGCCGGGCCCTTCTTTGAAGTTCGGCTGTTGGGGCTTTCATCCTTCTGGCTACTGGCAAACATGGACGACGCTGTGAGGGCTCCACCAAGTGCAAGGGCGGAAGGAACGCCAAATGCGATGATTCTGGAGGCCATCGAATGGAGATGGAGGTTGTCGAGGATAGATGTGGGCAAATGATCAACGCGCCGAAGGGATCTTTAGCACCGTACTGTGGGGGACAGTAGGACGAGGTTGAATCGATGGAACAATATCGATGTTGCGAACCGGACTCCGCTTCTTTGGTGAGTGGTATAGAGCCTGGAAAAGGAGAAGTGGAAGACGAGCAATACCGATTGCTTGAATACCTGAAGGAATCTGGCGTAAGTAAACGATTAAATGCAGGTTTCTTCCGATGGCAGTATCCTAGACGGAAAAACAAAGAGGAATGGTTATCAATTGATTGAGGATTTATTGATTTTTAAGAGAATAGAGGGAAGAATGCGTAGTTTTTATATCTTGCTGTTCTTAGAACCAGAACTCACAGGGGCGATCTTCAGGGATGACTCGGAAAGACGCAATGGTCAAAGTACGCGGTCGAATATTATTGATAGCTCACGAAACAAGATAACCGGATAAGAACGAGAGATAGGAAGTGGCGGTGAGGTTAATCTACTTTACAGTGGAGTTGGTAGATATCGAGTGACTGAAAAGGGAAATGACAGAGACTTTCAAGCCACTCAACAAATGATTTCTGGGATCGCCTAGTCAAGGTGAAAGCTTACTCGGGCTTGATATGGCGAGACTGATAGGCCATAATGCACGCCAGGTACCGAGAAGTCGCAAAATAGTATAATAATAACTGTTATCAGGAACGGGGGCCATGGTGAAGGTACGGCGATGCCAGCTCAATAGATGACGGATCTTTGCTGTAGCCATGGTTGCTGGAGACAATCAGAGTCTGGTGCTCTTCATATAAAAAAATACTGTTATATGAATTGAGTTTGAATTCTATCACTTCTGCGACTGTAAGTTCGTTTTAAGCCCATGGTTTAGGTGTTTGGGAGATTGGAGAGCGTCTGATCGACTGGGGCTATCCGTACACTTCTGTGCTGCGTGGATTAGAGTTATATTAGCCTAGACTTGCCACTCAAAATTCCGCGAAATCGCGTTGACAGCTCGCCTTCATGTATACAGTGTCATACAGTGTTGAAGTCTGCATGCCTACGCTATCTACCGAGCGATGAGATCGTCTCGTCCGTTCCTTATGCCCAAGACACCCTTGGTATCCCACCGTCGGGTCTCTTCGGTGACACCGCGCCGCGACATTCAGTGGTGGACTTGACTCCGAGGCCTCCGCCTTTTTCAGTCTCCAAACGCTGAGGCACTGCAGTGATGGAGCGCTTTTTCTTTCTGTTGATTTGCGTCCTATTCCATGGCGTCTACATATGTACAATATTCGATGTCTACTTCAAAAGCCCCATCGTCCATGGGATGATGCCTTTCGAGGTTAATCGCACTTCAGGAGCAGCAGCCCCTGCGCAAAGGCTTGTGCTCTTCGTTGGAGATGGCCTTCGAGCTGACAAAGCGTTCCAATCTTTCCCAGATCCCTCTCCGTCATCGCGAGATGCGCCAGGCACTGTTGAGCCACGGCCATTGGCGCCCTTCCTACGGTCCCGCGTTCTCGAACATGGTACATTTGGTGTGTCGCACACCCGGATGCCTACAGAGTCAAGACCTGGACATGTTGCGCTCATAGCCGGCCTGTACGAAGATGTCTCTTCGGTCACAACCGGTTGGAAGCTCAACCCGGTCAATTTTGACAGTGTCTTCAATCGAAGTCGGCATACCTGGAGCTGGGGAAGTCCTGATATTTTGCCGATGTTCAAGGAGGGGGCTGTTGAGGGTAGGATAGATGCCGAAACATATGGGCACGAGTTTGAGGATTTCACGCGCGGTACTCCTAGAACTTCCGGTCGTTACTGGCAAGGGGGCTGATGCTCGGTAGATGCGACGGAATTGGATACATGGGTTTTCGGCAAAGTCAAAGAGCTCTTCAATGCAGCTTTGAAGAACGGAACTCTGGATGCGCTCCTTCGACGAGACAAAAACGTCTTTTTCCTACACTTGCTTGGACTCGATACTACAGGGCATGCGTACCGGCCGTATTCGAGAGAATACTTGCACAACATCAAGGTTGTGGACCAAGGGGTCAGGGAAATCACCAAGCTGGTGGAAGACTTCTATGCTGATGGAAAGACCGCTTTTGTGTTTACAGCAGATCATGGCATGAGTGATTGGGGTAGCCATGGGGATGGTCATCCAGATAACACCCGCACACCACTTGTTGCATGGGGATCCGGTGTTGCGAAGCCAATTGTCGTCAAAGAGGGAGCAGTACCAGGCCATGAAGACGGGTTCTCTGCAGACTGGGGTCTAGACAGCATACAGCGACACGACGTTGCGCAAGCAGACGTTGCAGCATTGATGGCTTACCTTGCCGGTCTTGAATTCCCCGTCAACTCTGTGGGTCAGCTGCCGCTTTCGTATATCTCCGCACGTCCGGAAGATAAGGCTGAAGCGGCCCTAGCCAATGCCAGGGCCGTTCTCGAGATGTACCATGTGAAGGAAGATCAAAAAAGGGCTGATGTGGTGCGATACCAGCCATATGCACAGCTAGGGGACGAGCGGCATTCGATCGAGCATCGTGTCAAAGAAATCAAAGAAGTCATTGAAAGTGGTAATTATGATGCTGCGATCAAGATGAGCCAGGATCTCCTGCATCTTGGACTTGGCGGTCTTCGTTATCTACAGACTTATGACTGGCTTTTCCTGCGCGCGCTTGTCACTCTGGGATATCTAGGATGGATTGCATTTGGCGCTGCAAACATCATTGATATGCATGTACTGCAAGGAAAGGTAGACCCATCAAGGACCGCTTTCACTACGGGAGCTGCTGGTGCAGTTGCCGTTGGTCTCATCTCGTTTCTTTTTCTGCGAAATTCACCTTTTACTTATTACGCCTACGCTGCATTTCCTCTTTATTTTTGGGAAGAAGTATTAGCACGAAGAAGGTCTCTGGCGCTTGGTGGCCGCCAGCTTTTCGAACACGTACGATCAAAGAACGACTACATCATGCTCTCTCTAAAAGTATTGGGGTTTATGGCGGTATTGGAGGCCCTTGTAAGTTTTTGGCAGAGTTGAGCTGCACCATCTCGCATGCTTACCTTTGGAATTAGGTATTATCATATTTCCATCGGACTGTATATACTGTCTGCTTCCTATTCGCAACTTTCTGGCCGTTCTCCTACGGCCGTACATTTGTCACCCATAACAAAGTTCTGATCGCGACATGGACTGTCGCTTGTCAATGCATGAGCATTTTTACCTTATTACCTGCAATCAAGACCGAGAGCACCACCCTAGTGTAAGTAGCTTGGAGGGATAGTCCTCGACCGATGCTGACCGCGAGCCGCTAGATTACTAGGAGGGTTTCTTATGGCATCAGTGGGCATACTGTATCTCCTTTTCGAGACTTCTCTTTTGGCCTCGCCTGCTAGCGGTGGCTCCAAGGCAACAGCAGGCGATGCGTTCTCCAGGACCATCTTTGGAACTCAAATCGGACTGATCGTGCTGGCCATGATCGTCACGAGGTCGAGTATCGCCTCCATCCAAGCCAAGAAAGGACTCCCAGCCGGCAACCAATTTGTCGGATGGTTCGTCCTTAGTACGGTCTCCCTTCTTCAGCAACCACAGTGCCTTCTCAATCACTAACCGCCTACAGTCGCCTCCCTTACCGTCCCCTTCCTCCATAGCCTCCGCACAAATACCCACTACCTCCACCGTCTCCTCATCATCTTCCTCACCTTCTCACCCGTCTTCATCATCCTCACCATCTCCTACGAAGGCCTCTTCTACTTCACCTTCGCCACCACAATCGTTACCTGGGTCCGCCTCGAACACCACATCTACACCTTCACCAACGCCGCCCAACCATCCCCTTCCTCCCCTCCACCAACCCTCAAACCCCTCTCCGCCGCCCTACCCGCCATCCGCTCCGAACTCACCACCCCCGCTTATCGATACCCAACGCCAAACGGCAAATCCGCAACCTACCGCCCCCTCACCCTCGCCGACCTCCGCCCCACCCTCTTCTTCCTCTACCACCTCCAATCCGCCTTCTTCTCCGCCTCCAACATCGCCTCCCTCGCCGCCTTCTCCCTCGACAGCGTCTACCGCCTCCTTCCCATCTTCTCCCCCTTCTCCCAAGGCGCCCTCCTCCTTCTCAAAATCCTCATCCCCTTCGCCTTCATCAGCGCGAACCTCGGCATCCTGAACCGAAGACTCGGGAACCTGGCACCGAGTGGGCTGTTCATGTGCGTGATGGCGGTGAGCGACGTGCTGACGCTGAATTTCTTTTGGCTGGTGAGGGATGAGGGCAGCTGGTTGGATATCGGGACCAGTATTAGCCATTTTGTGATTGCGAGCCTGTTGGGGATTTTTGTGGCTGGGTTGGAGGTTGTGGGCGAGGGATTAGGGCGGGGGGTTGAGGTTGGCGATGAAGTTGTGAGGCGAACGGAGGTTGAGGGAGAGAGGAGAGAGAGTGGCATTGACAAGATGGGTATTGCTGATACTGGAGAAAAGGAGGGGAATGGACATGTTGGAGTGAAGGGGTACAGGATGTGGGAGGGTAGGGGTTAAGAAGATCAAGGATTGGTATGTACTGGTTGCAATAGGCAAAGATTAAATTGGACCATGTACCTATTATCATGTACACCATGTCGTTCGTCTTTCCAGCTCCCTGAAACTGCCATCAGATGGCTTTCAGATTCCAGTGATGGTTACTCCAAGCATCATTGTTCATGTCACTGCCCTTCTCCGCTCTCCACTCCTGGACCGAATCAAGTATATCAAACCGCTCAATGCCGCAAATCAGCTTCCTCAGCCTGATCGCTGTTGCACAGCAGGCTCTGGACTTCGCCCCTAAGATCTACCCCGGAAGTCGCAGGCTCGGGGTCGTTCTCTCAACTCCGGTGACAAGTCATCTATGAGTATCTAGCAACCGGCCTTCTATACTTGAGATCTTCGTCGTTCGCACTTCGAGCTCTCGCGGTTTTGGACTCGGTTCGATGCTCTTTCCATGATGCTCAACGTCGTCCTCGGTCTCTATTTCGGGAATTCCTCGCCTTCATGCTCATCCTCCTCATCTTGACTACTATCCTAATCTCCGTCTTCACGATCCCACTGGTTATTGTCGCCCAGCGTCATTTCGACAGGTTCATCTGATACGTATATAAAAGCTATCTCTCTTCTAAAACCGCCCACTAGACAGCTCATGTGCTATTCTCACCCGTCAATAATCTGTTTTTTGATATGTGTACTCTGTAACTGTTTATGGTCGATTGGCTCCTGATCGACCAAATCATTGCTCACGAGCTTGCCTTATAATTCGTCGCCAAGAATTGCATCACGTGATCTAAGCTCATTTCGCCTCGCGTACTGAAGTACGGAGTACTAGACTAAGTTCCAGAGAGACTAGGAGTCCAACAGTGCCTCATTCATATTCGAGATTGCTTCCTGCACCTTCAACAAGCCTTTTATTTCAACTTTTTTGACTGACCCCACAAGGCATCCTAGTACTCTGTACTGAGCAATCCTGCAAACGGCTCTTTTGTAATTATGGTGGCCTCTGCTAAAACCTCTGCTATGTGAAAATTCAAGCTACCGCAAGCCACACGACAGGAGTAGAAAGGCGATTGAGATTTATGCCGGCTCTGAGGTTCCTTCATCTCAGTCTAATTCAGGGACGAAAAAAGAAGAAGGCCTCGGCCGATTCAGATACTAATCCCTAAGTCTGTGCTAGGCTGTCTTGTTTCATCCAGGAACCCCACGGCTTGTTGTCTTAGCCATGTCAAAAATAAGTACTTGTACCGCGGGTCGCCAACGCATGGGGCTGAGATGAGATCTAGGGCCGATTCTTCTTCTTTGGTGATTCTGGCTGACATGCAAACGATATAGGTCATCCAAAGTAGTGCTGATCAATCAAACAAGCACGACTCGCCTGCCCTTGTCCTGCAGTCAGTGTTCTATAATTTCATAACTTGATACGACCTCAGGTGAAACACTCGACATCTGAAAAGACTTGCGGTTCAGCATTAGGAATCTTACCGTCAGAATCTAATTCGAGGCCAACATTCACGGCAGCCTCAAGACATTCTATGTATACCCATTATCCTCGATGGGTAAGGCAGCCTTTATATATAAATGCTTTTGCGCATCTCAACCAAGGCCTCCATATTCCTCAACAAATCTGTTTACTTTCCCATCCCAATTACTTGCTTCCAAGAAATTGCAGAACTCACATTTCTCACATTCTCTTGTCTTCTTGTGCCATTACAGTGTTCTGCAATAATGTACTTGCTTTCGCTTCTCCCTTTCTTAGCCACCGGTCTGGCGTCCCCCCTTCCTTTATCAGGCGTGGTTCAAGCATGCACAGCAGAACAATTGCAACAAGGCACTTGCAACGCTGCGCCAGCCCCAAAACCCTTGATCGCCTGTCGCGCCAACATCGACAACTCCAATATTCCTTCTCCAGGCTTGGATCTAGGCAGTCTGCCCCACCACGTAAGCTCTGTGCTTGTTCCTAAGGCGGACTTCAGCGCGGCCCTACAAATTCCCAAGATCGTGTTTAGCAATCCTCAACAGACGACTGTTGCAACAGCAGACGCTACTCAGGGTACACTGGCTCCCTCTGTCGGGATTGGAAACTATAATGATCCAGCAGGCACTCTACAATTTCCCACGGGTACGGTTTCTGCGGCCGGTCATGACAAGAGAGGTGACGATGATTCAGCTCTTGAGGACGGTATGTCCGATTACGACGAGGATACCATCGATCGCCTACTTGTCCTTCTAGAGAGAGACGAGCAGGGGAAAAAACATCCTAGCGTCGACGATGGCGAACAAGAGCCCGTAGCCCATTTCATTGAGACCTCGCATACTGGCCTGGAAAGCAGGTCATCGTTGGACCTTGTTCCTCGTATGGCGTCTAGCCGCCAAATATTTGTCGGCAACGCCAATTATCGTCAGACCGCGCGGCAACAAGGTATCATTATGATCGAGGCCGATGGACCCAATCCGGGCGAGAGGATCTGTATTATCACGCCGCAACAAGTGAACAACCCGCTTATTGACGAAGACTCAATCGCCTACGCATGGGTACGTAAGGTCCCATTAGACCATCTTACGTTGTCTCTGCCCCCAATCTCCTTCTATTTCCATTTCGCTTACGCAAAAAGATCGGAATTCCGTACTCTTATTCATAGGCTGTGCTACCTTCTTAGAACGCAGAGAGCTGACTTCAAATCTTCCAGGTCGGTGAACATAAATTCGAGATCTACCTCGTCGAGATGTTCTTCAAGAACAAGAATGCCGCGATCCCTCAGACCTACGCCTCCCAATTCGGTTCCATCTGGCAGGCGTTGACGCAGTGCGGGCCCGCTCTGTCCCGCATGCAAGATATGCTCAATTCCGGATTGAATCTGATCGGAGTATCCGCCGACATCAACCAGCTCAAGAAGATGCTGCTCCAGCACGGCGGCGTTGCGGATTGGCACAATAAGCCCAGCTGGAACAGCGTCATCCTGATAGCCAGGACACATCAGGTACTCTACCGCGGGCTCTCAGTACATTGTAAAGGAACGTGCTAACCGACAGAAATCAGTATCTTACGCTCATCCAAAATGATTACAACACTGTAGCGTTTCTCGTTGCCAAAACGATCAATTCGGTTACTATCCAGAATTATGGCGACCCCTCGATCACGCCTAGCCCTGGTAAGGCATCTTGTACGGTTGTCGCTGATTCAGGCATGCTGACTTTGTAAAGGCCAGGACTTCATCACCTACGCGCAGCGGATATTTTCAGTCGCTTTGGACATGACTGCTGAGATCACGACTCCGCTGGATGTAGCAGGCGAATACGATATACATGCTCTGCCAAGTCCATGAGAAGCTTCTACGGAAATACCGTTGGATAGAGGCTCATCTTTTGGAGTGAGAATATTACCTTGTCCGACGTAAATTAGGTTCGCCAGAGGAGTTTAGAATACAATGGTGTTTGATGCAAGAATCCTACACACAGCGAAGTCAAACTATGGTTATTGAATTCCCGAAAGACGTTCGGGGATCACTTGCATAATAGACATTCAAACAGGGTTGTCTTCAGGAAGTGAAGTCTTATATCAAAGGGTCATCTGTTCGTTTTCATTGCCGATATGCGATGTTTAGTGTTTCCTTCAGCCAGCCGACTATTCTTTCCATATTGTTATAGTATAGAAACATGTCCGATCTACCTCTGTCCAATACATTCCTATCACTCCGAGCATCCACGAAGTCAGGATATGGGTAGCCAACGTCACGCTCGCTACCCATCGCTCTCTTCCGAAAGATCCTCGATTCGCCTGAACGAAGACGCCGCGCTCGCCCAGTCACTATTAAGCCAACGAGCGCCATACTTGTACTTAAGCAGCAGCTTTACTTTCCCCTCACGCTCGACATCCGACCCTTTTGCCAACTGCAAGAGCACCGTGTACCCATCCCGTGCCTTGTCCACCTTCGCAAGGAGCAGCAGTCGCAACATGGTTTCGCTGCCTTGTTTTGCCGTCTTGGCCAAGCTGATACCACTTCTGATGGCCCATCTCCTGCCGTAACCAAATTCCAGAAGCAGTCGTACTTTCGCCTCGCTATCACATACGGATCTCTTCGCTATCTGGTAGAGCGGACCATACCAACGAGTCTGTCGAAAAACATCGGCACCGGCCTCAAGCAGTGTTCGCATCAGCGCGTGGCCGGACAATCTTGCTGCCAGTCCCAGTGCAGTGTCAGATATGTCCGTTGCATCAACGTTTACGTGCGCCCCATGTGCAAGGAACAATCGCACCAACCCGGGTTCTTCAACCTGGACAGCTTCTTGTAATAAGCTCTGTTTTCTTTTGGGAGGCAAATTCACGTATGCCCCCCTCTCGAGGAGCAACTGCACTATCTCATCATTATGACCTTCCACCAAGGGAATTCCATCGTGTAACGCGGTATCCAACAGAGTGTATCTACAAGTGAGTCCATGCCTTTCTGCAGTTTGCATTCTTGGACGGATATCGGCGCCATTATCGAGCAAAAAGCGCGCTATTGGTACAGCGTTTTCTCCTATAGATTGGACTGCCGCCTCCAAAGGGGAGAAGTTCGTATGACTACCAAGACCGGGAACAAAGGCATTGACATCGGCCCCATGCTCTACCAGGAATCGTACTACTTCTTCATCGCCCAACCACGCAGCTGCAGATAAGGGGCTATCTCTATATTGGGACAGAGGTGCATTGATGTCTGCCCCGTAGTCAAGCAAGATCTGCATACTATCAGTAGGGGCAAATGCCAATGCTGTACTGCCTTCACAATCAGCATGATTAACTTCTGCCCCGGTCTCCAGAAGCTCTCGCATAAGGCTTTCGAGGCCGAATGACGCGGCAAGATGTAGCAGCGTTGCTCCCTTCACTAGATTGTCAGACCTTGATATGTATGTTGAAAGGTGCCCAAGCATCCGTTCAAAGAAGTCTGAAGGCGGACAATTGAGTTGGCGAAGGAGCCCTGCTAGCGATATGCCCCGTCGTTCGGCCCTTTTAGCATGAGACAGCCATGAAGTTGTTGCATAGTGAATAAACGGAAAGCGGTTTTCGATTTCATCTCGTAATACCCCATGCACCGGCATGGCAGACCTGCGCTGGGCATTTTCCGCTCTGGTGCTTGGGATACTACGATCTTTATCGTACGGCACCATCTCGAAAGCTAACTTTGAGTAGTCCAGGCAAAACACGCATAGATCGTAGTGACTCTCGCCAACAGCGTCACTTTTGGGAGTAAAACCCAAACACCGAAAATTATCCTTCCGCCAGAAGTCATTGACAGATTCGTGGATGAATTGTACATGATTTTTCCCGAAATCGGAACCATACTTGACCTCGGCCAGACCTCCTGAAAGACTAAGGACTAATTTCTCTACCTGCGAATCGTTGCCAGGGGAGACCAAGTCATTGACCGGAAATGGTGACCGTCGAACAGAAATGTCATCGCACGCCAGGGCGTGAATAACGGCTATAGCTTCTATGGGTTCCTGTGCAAGAAAGATACACTGCATGAATCGCAGCGTTCGAGACCGTTTCTCAGCATTCACGACGTTAGTCAATATATACTCATATATCTGACTTAAGTCCGAGGGCACTTCATTGAGTCTTCTAAGGATCGAATGCAAGGGCTCTCCATCATTGTATTCTTTTGTCACGATAGGGAGCATCAGGGCGACCCAAAGGAATACCCCTGATGATTTTCTTATCAAATTTACTTGCAAACTCTCAACAGCCGTTTGGTGATCCGCATCTTTGACGAGCTGCCTATCCAGCTCGGCGACAGTATACGTAGCGATGTCCTCTTGATTCTCCTGGTCGATCCAGACATCGAGGCCATCGTGATCCACAAATACTGGGTATCGACGACAAGAGAAGCATATGCTGACGCGAGCTTGAGTCTCGGATATATCGTTGCTCAGCCTGTGGAAATAATAAAGTAGGTCCTTTCCAGCATCTTCCCCAGCCTCGTCGAGGGCATCTACAAAGATTGTAATTTTCTGTTTCTCTGCAGCTGCGACGAGAAGCGTTGAGAAGAGATCACGCAGTTCCTCCAGTCGCCAATTTTTGGCATGTACTTCCCCATCTTGGACCCTTTTCTTCTCTACCCAGGCTGTCTCGAACATGGTTCTCACCAGAGTAGCCTGACGAATGAGCTGATGTAGGAGCGTCCGAAGCATGCCAACCTGAGTATACTGCAGCTGACTGCCCCGTCTATGAAAGAAGAAGTACAGCTGTATTTGGTTGGCGGCGGGCTCCCTTGTGAAAGAGTCAAGAATCCGTTTGATAATTGTAGATTTTCCAGAGCCTGGTTTGCCCTTGATCCATAGGAGTCTGCGTTCTTCGTATATCCATCGCTGGTACGACTTATTCTGGAAAATCCAAGTATTCGTTCCTGGAAAAGCTTTCTCAACATCCTGGTGGCGATAGTCCATCTCGGGATACCACAGCGACGTTAAGCCCCCTTGGTATCAGTCAGAACAACCGAATGAACAGGAACTATTTAATTGGACATTGTTGTAACCTTGATAGTTTGCGCCCACTTAGAAATAGACTCGGATTAGTATGCCTCCTCAACATTGAAGTTTTATTACTGACGTTCTGCGACTCTGTCCCCTTCAGTAGCCTCGTGTTCTTGCTTTCGCCGGCCCGCGATATCAGATAGAGGCTCAAGTATGCTAAGGAGAACGTCCGTAACTCTACGATAGCCAATGTCATCTCTGCTCGAGAATCTACACATATCCATGTGGTTGGCATCTATAGAGCATATTTGTTCCGTTCCTGTAAATTGGGACGATGCATCAGCCACTACCTTCAATGCCCTTAAATTAGCCATATAACCGAAGTTGAGTGAAGTAAAGTGAATTGACCTTGCGATTAAACCCCAGATAAGCAATTCCTGTAACGCCACGTGTTTCTTGGAATGTGAAAATCCCTAAATTTTCACGTGATTGCAACTGCTGGAATCGTCTGTGACATTCCTCCAGGACTCCACTGTCGACCTCTAAAGTACGGACGTTTTGTTTTGCAGTATCAAATCCTACGGCACTTGCGACCCGTCTCAAGGTCTCCCCTAAGTCCGAGAAGTCGCTTCCCCTATGTGGAGTACCAAAGAACATGATGGCTTTTGTGGAATCAAGCAGCATCCTCTCGAGTCTTTGGTCACTTTCGCTACATAACAAAAGCATCTATACACACTGAGCATCCCCAGATTAGGTTGAAACACGGCCGTTGAGGACCCACTTGCTTGACCATTATGCCTTTCCATACAATCAGTAATGGTTTACAGAGGACTTTCTGGACAACATTACCTCCCAAAGAGTGTGCCACGAAGATCAATGGCCGATCCTTCTATTATCGTGGAGTATAACGATCAGCCTCTACTTCGTCGAAGGGGTCGTTATACCAGCCGCTGGTCTCTTACACAATGTAGGCGCCTGCCTTTGAGATCTGAGAGTAAGTCACGGGAGTGAGCAAAGATGTGATTTTTGTTGGCCGAGCCCTGGAAAAAGTTGGACAATTTGGAGTCATAGCCCCAGGTTAGAATCCGGCAACGAGGACAGTCTTCACATAGAAGGTGGTAAGGCCAGTACACATCGATTTGCTCAGCAGGCTTGCTAGACTCCGTGGATGTGCTCTCTCTCCGAGGCGACTTTACCCAGAATTTCAACCGATTACTCTTCGGAATAGCTTGAATAGGTGTTGAATTGATCGGCTCGTCCGAAGTCGAGGACCAAGCCCAGGTATGCCGCGGATGGCCTTGAAGCCCATGGACGAACACGATGCTATTCCCGTCAACTGTACACTACGCCTCATGTCAAGTATTTCTGCTCACTCTGCAATTATTTCATTTAGCTCCCCAGGCTCACATAATACGGTGAAGCCAGCGTTGTTCACCCGAGCGTCATTAGGTTCTAACATCTGTGAAACGTTGGTCAACGTACAGTATCACAGCGAGGAGGCTGTCACTATCGCGGCCAATAATCGACCTACCATGTTCGACTATTTACAATGCCAGAAGCTCGGAAGATATAGACAGAATGCTCGAAAACTCTACGAGACAATAAACAAAGACGAAAGCTACAAAATCCAAAGGAAAACGATCAAAAAGAGGCAACATTATTCCGTTCCTTTGGCCGTGTGTAAAGAGATAGTGCCGTCACTTTGCATATGCGTGACGATCAACAACCGACCAATTAAGATCTTGTGTAACCACATTTTTGGCCTGTGAGCGCTAATGGGCCATGGTATTGACCGAGCTTGGACCTGGAGAACGAGTGAGGTGTTCTCGCTCACAGTATTCCAGCATGGGATAGAACATGACGATGTGAAGATAAATCAAATTGAAGGAGCTGAAGATACAGAAACAAACATAGAGCTGTTGTCTTGATGGCGCAACTGTAACAATTTTCCCGCGAGACTGTGGAAGAAGATGGTTACCACCCACAACGGTTGCACCTGCAGACCAGGAGCCTCGCATCGTGGCACGAGCCTGCGATGATGTAGTGTCCAGCGAATAACGGAAAGCCAATGAGCCGGGCTATATCACGCTGACACTGTGGCTTGAGATCTACAATCCTGCAGGCCACCGAATCTGTTCAACAGCTTGTCCCTCTGAACCATGCAGGGGATTGCAGACTATGAGGTCCCGATCTTGCCTACGGGTTTGTTGTACTACCTTAACGCTTGTTGCGAGTACTCTAGCCATATCCATGAGGCGTTCTAAACTATTTCCTTTGGAGTCGCAAGATGTTATGATACTCATTGTGCTCTGTACCAGAGCTTTATGAAGGGTTGGCATGCAGAAGAGAGGCAGAGATGATGAAGGAGACGATGGCACGCCCCTGAAAGGACCTCTCAGGCTCGGACCCTCGAACCGCGACCTTAGATGCGACCACACTCATCATGCCAGTACGGGCTGTATACGTGCACAGTACACTGGTACCAGCACAGCAGCATGATGGTGGCTGAGGCGGATAGATGGCAAACATCAATTTGACGTTCGCTAGAGAGCCCTACACTACCGTACTCTAGGGGATACACAGCCCCCCAGCATGACGAGTAGCAATTGAGGCGTTCTCAACCATTCTTCGCTCCTTCTTGTACACATCGTTCCTTCTGTATCCTACTCTCTGATTGTATATATCACATCCTATTTCTAGTTTTGATCGACTTGCTATTCGTTCAGGCAAGCCGCTGAAGCTTTCGTCCCAGACTATGTCCTATCCACCCCAAGGTGGACACCTGCCCTACGCAGGATCACAACGTGAGATTGTTGCTTTAAGTTTCTTGAATGTATGCTAAATAAATCATTTCCTAGAGGGCTACCAACAACCTCTCCCAGGCCAGTATCCTCCCCAAGGATACCCCCCACAACAACAGGGCTACGGCGCCCCTCCTCAAGGCTATCCGCCACAAGGACACTACCCCCCCCAACAGCACCAAGGATACCCTCCACAACAGCAGCATGGCTATCCTCCACAGCAGCATCAGGGATATCCGCCTCAACAGCCTCCCTATGGCGCACCTTCGCATAGTCCATACCCACAGCAACAACCCTACGGCGCTCCACCACCAGGTCAATATGGTGCACCCCAGCATCAGAACCCTCCGTACGGCGGCGCCCCACCTCAAGCACCCTATGGCGCTCCTCCGCCCCAACCTTACGGTGCCCCCGCACCGATCCCCACACCTCCGTCTCCTGGATACGCGCCAAACCACGCCATTCAATACGATGCCCGCCAACGTGCTAGCGATCTCCGCCGCGCAATGAAAGGTTTTGGCACCGACGAAGCGCTCCTGATCCGCACTCTGGCCCATATTCCCCCTTCGGAAATCCCCTGCCTAATATCGACCTACCCAACAAATCAAGACAGCAAGGGTCGCATTCTTGAGAATGACATCAAGTCCGAAACATCCGGCAACTTCGAGAAGTGTCTCCTCTCCATTCTTCGGGGACCCCTCCAGAACGATGTAGAGGCTCTCGAATACGCCCTTGAGGGCGCTGGCACCAAAGAGGACTGGCTCAACGACGTGCTGATCGGGCGCTCCAACGCCGACATCCACGCCATCAAACACGCCTACCAAGCCAAATACCACCGCTCCCTCGAGTCCGACATCCGCAGCGATCTCTCCCTCAAGACGGAGCGCCTCTTCACGATGATCCTCGCCGGCACGCGCCAAGAAGACAGCGCGCCCGTGCTCCCCCAAAACGTCAAAGCCGACGTTGACGCCCTCTACCACGCCACCGAAGGCCGCGTCGGCACCGACCAGCTGACTGTGTGCGCCATCCTGTCCAACCGCAGTGACGGCCAGATCCGCGCCATTGCGCACGAGTACAAGAACGGACAGCGCCATGGCGATCTGGAAAAGGTTATCAAGAAGGAGTTCGCGGGACACATGGAGGGGGCGCTCCTGCAGATGCTCCGTTGTGGCACGGACCGCGCGATGCGGGATGCGAAGCGGCTTGAGGCGTGTATGATAGGGCCAGGCACGAAGGACTATCGCTTGGTGGCGGTGGTGACGGCGTTGCATTGGAATAGGCAGCATATGGCGCAGGTCAAGGGGGCGTATAGGCATGCGTATGGGAAGGAACTGGCGCAGAGGATAAGGGGGGATACGAGCGGGGACTATGAGAGATGTTTGGTGGCGATGATTGAGTAGAGAGATGGCTTATGAAAGGAGGGAGGAGGAAATTCGTTTTGGTATACAACGACGCGACGTTTTGGGCGATGGACTCTTGGCCTTTCAACGCTTGGTCTGGCTGTTTCGATGTAGATTTTGGGGTCCTTACAGATGGGTTCAGGTGCTCAAGAGAGCGATTGGGGATAGCTCTCGCTTCGGGATTGATTCATTGTACAACTACTTTAGCACTAGCAACGCTGTATCATACTTCCAGTCTCAACGACATGCAAACGCCAGCATACAGATTCCAATACAGTGTTCTTGAGATCTTGAAATGCTTTACTCGAGAGGTGTCTCAACTGTCTTTGTTCGTCAGCTTTGATAGTTGCCAAGTGAGCGACGTTTGCATACCTCTCCGACTTCCACAATACGATTACGAATTGCGTTTCCTAGACTCGGGCCAGATCCATAGAAAGCCCGCAGATAACTTTTTAGATGAAGAAAAGGATAGGAATTTTAGCGAGACAACGCAATGTTGAAACAACAAGTTCGTGTGCGATGGAACTCCAGCAGGACGATGTAATGCTGAAATAGCGACTTCGAGTGGGGTGGATCTTGGTAATTCGTCAAAGCGTTATATCGTATTTTCTTAGGCTGCCGGACTTCTCTTCTGCTCACGACGATTTTGCGAAATTGAGGTGCTCTCTGCACAGGCTGCCGTCAACTTAGGACTTGCGTCCCCTGAAGACGTCGCCCCAGCCACTGAAGAGCCATTCGTCGCCATGCCGACCACAGCGTGTGACCGTGCCGGAGCTCCTGCTTTGGTGTGATTTAGGCCGTGTGGCGGGGGTTCCGGTCTGCGAAGGTCGGAGCGCGCGGAAGGACGGGGACGCTGATGTTGTGGTCTGGGAGCGGGGTAGGTGCGGTGTTTCGGGGACGGGAGTGGCTGGTCGTGACGGGGCGGGTTGTTTCCATGACGGGTGGAAGCGGGAGAAGAAGCTTGGGGAGTCGGGCGTTGAAGGGGAGGAGGCGGTGGTTGAGGTTGGGGAGGTGGTTGTGGAGGTGGAGGTAGAGGTAGATGTGCATGCGGAGGCGGAGGTGGAGGCGGAGGGTGAGGATTTATGAGAGAAGGAAGCGGGCAGAGAGATTGAGAGGGTCATTGTTGCTAATGGGGAGTTGGTTTCCTGGGAGGTGGTCTCTAATGCTGGAATGTTTTCGAAAAATGCTCAGCCGGGCTCAGTACCAATATCGGACAGCAGACCAGCGCTGGACCCTGAGTTGGCAGTGAGATGTCCGTATGCTTTGGAACACTTGACAGTAGAGACAAAGTAGTCCTTAAAGTACAATGGTTGTGGCTTCAAGTGGAAAGTGACGGGAAGAGAGGAAGAGAAAACTTGGAGAATTATTGTAGGAAGAGTCATCATCTTATCAGACATCATGATACGAACCCCAAAACTCTATTCCCACGTGGACGTCCTCGTACGAGGGTCGGTAGGAGTAAGCATGCATGTGAGGAGGACCAACGAGATAAGTCCTATTTGCAATGTTGACCGTTGCTGATAGGCAGGAGCCGCGACCCATTGGCAGTAATTCACGCAGCAAGCATGCGATGGCCCCCAAAATCATGTGCGTTGTACGTGCGAAATATGAGAGGGGTACCTTAGCTGGAGGAGCAAGGACTCTCGGCTGCCTGGACAAGGCTGCAGCAGGACGACTCGGCCAATCCAAATGATCCAGTCTAGGCGCCGCACAAGGACTTACTCCCTGCTGGGATAAGCCTGACCGCTCGAGACTCCACTCGCACGAAAGCTGAGCGACAGCGGTGTCTGCGGGACAGCCGAGAGAAGGAAATCTAGAATCCTCCCGATGTTGGATGAAATAATGGACCAATAACGCTTGTGAGACGCCTGATGGGAGGATCAGCTCGTTTCACGTTCGGGATGTTGGATCCTAAGTCGTGTTTGAAGTTCAGGTGTGCCCACTGGATCGAATCTCGTAAAGAGACCGAAACTCTAGTGTGCTGCAGATGATGGCACGAGATAATCGACGGTGAGAAGCGTGAGCGATGAGGTTTCTTAGATGTGTTGAGCGGACCCGCTTCCCGAGGTTTCATCTCACAAACCTCGATCGAGTTTAGCTCCCAGAAGCGAATCTGACTTCAACAATGAAAGCTTGAAATTGAAGGGGCAGTATCTACAGACTGCTGCTCATCAGTCAGTCAGTATACTGACTACACAAGCTCAGAGCAGTACAAGAACACGGAAATTGTAGAACACCACGACAGCTGTCGATCTCCAAAACTTCCACCACACCAGGACATGGAACATGTTTACATTCCAGCGATGATGAGATGACGAGAGACGACGCCTCAAGACCTATGACGCAATTTTGATTAAAGGTAGATGAGTTTGAACTCATTGACTGATTACCGTTTTGCCGCATTCAAGACCATGGCAGGAGGGATTCTAAAGTGGATGATGGGGCTGCCGCAGCGGTTCTTGGGGTGAGGTGGAGGGAGTGGTGAAGCAGCATGAGGGTTGAAGTGAGGAGGATGGCATCCTTGTGTCCGTGGACTGAACATCAGTTGGCACTTTTGAAGAAGCGGATTGACGGGTTGACGGATTGACGATGCATGGGTTGACCAGTGATGACCCATAACTGTAGAGCCAACCCATCAGTCTATCAAGTATTGGAGTGTGAAAAGCCCAAGGGGAGGACGCACAACAAGAAGATGATGATGATGATGACCGTGATAATGGAGACATCTCAGAATTAGTTCAATTAGGCCAAGTAATGTATGACTCGAATGACTGCTGAGAAGTAGCATTACCATCTGGGATAATCCAGTTGTTCAAGAACCCTAGAAAGTTATGTTCTCGATGATAGAAGTATAGAAAGCTCAGGGGGTATCTACAAACACAACGAACGCGCAGAACGGAACACGCCACATAATCTGACGCCCGAATAGCACTCGCTTGCATCGGATACCTATCCCTGTCAGAAGCAATACATCCTAACCTCGCCATCTTCCCCGCCAGTGCACAACCGGCTATCACTCAAACCCAAACACGTCACCGGCCCCGCATGCCCCGTAAACGTGCGATCGCATTTTCCGGTGCGTGCATCCCACACTTTCGTCATGCAGTCCTCGGCGCCAGAGACGACTCGCAACGTGTCGGCCGCGAGCGCCCAAACGCCCTCCACATGGCCAAAGTACGTGCGGAGGCACTTGTGGGTTGCGGTATCCCAAAGACGGATCGTGCTGTCGAGGGCACCGGTCAGGATGTAGCGCGGCGGAAGACGGCGAGAAGGGTCTGCGAAGCCAGGGCCGAAGGACTCGGAGGCAGGCGGCTGGAACGATGTGGGAAGTAAGAGGTGGGAGCTGCTTGGTGAGGAGGTGCCGTCACTGCTGCTTCTGTCACCGTGCTCATGGTCTTCGAAATCGAACTCCGGGGGAAGCGTGATGACCTGCTGGACCTGCCCGACATGCCCCTCGAAAGTCTTGATACAGGCTCCTGTGTCGAGATCCCAGAGGCGGACCGTGCAGTCGTCGGAAGCGGAGAAGACAGTGCGGGACTCAGAGTCGATCTTCACGGCGTTGACCCAATCAGTATGGCCGCGCAGGACGAAAGTGGATTTGTCCTCGAAGTTCCAGATCTTGATCGTGTTGTCGACGGAGCCGGAGGCTAGGAGCGCTGAGTCGAAGTGCAGGCCTATCACGCCGCCGTTGTGGCCGTTGTAGGTGGAGATACATTCGCCGGTGTGCCAATTCCAGACTTTGATTGTGGTATCCATGCTCCCCGAGATCAGCTTGGTGTCGTCGAATTGGAGACATCGGATGCCGCTGTCGTGGCCTCGAAGAGTGCGGATTACTTTGCAGGTTTCGAGGTCCCAAACTTTGATGGTGGCGTCGTAGGAGCCTGTGATGAGAACGTTGTCGTCGAATTGTAGACATATGATGCCGTTGGTGTGGCCTTTGAAGATCTTGACTGAACATCGGCCGTACTTCCAATTCGTGCATACTTTGAATCTGTCCTTGTACACGTCCTTCCACGGGCGGTAACGAGGCTTGAAATAAGATTCGTCCTTGTCCGGCTTTACCGCGGACAGTAATGGTCGTGAAGTATCCGGCTGAATGTCTAGGGCGGATCCGGTGTCTGATTTTATTGGACACATGCCATCTCGCATTGTCAGTAAAGCTGAGATATTCTGCTCTCCTTGTAGGTCCTGAGCCAACGACTCGGTTGTAGATTCCGGATACGGTGTAATGTTTGGCGACCACTCATTTAGACCTCGGCCTGTCGCCCGTAATTGTATCTGGCGCTTCGATGCCCTTAATCTTTTTCTTTCGAGCAGTGGCAGACCCCAACCGCATTTGGTGCATTTGCGATCAATGTGCTGCTCACACATCCTATGCCATATCACGTCGTCGTCCGCCAACGATCTCCATTTCTGACTGACTTGTGCGGCCTTGCAGAGGGACGTAGTATCGAGGAAACAGAGAACCTTGTACGAGAGCTCGGCTGGCAACGCACTTAGGAAGTCAATGCGGATGAGCTCGCGAACGTTGGCCGAGAGATAGGAGAGTTGGGGAAAGCAGCATTGGGTGAGAATGCCCTGAAGCATGAGGTTTCGCTGTTTGCTAGGCGCGGCAGAAAAGACTGACCAAACGTGGGCTATGGCTTGTTGATCGGATTGTGGTAAGACTTCGAGTTCCTGTGCACAGTCAGCTCATCAGCGTAAGAAGTACTTTTCACTCCTTACGTACATGTTGTAGCTGTTCCATAGAAGGTTCATTGGCCTGCCTTCGACACTTCAGGTCAGGCCGATGTCTATAGCAGTATTTGGTGTTGGAATCATTGGCTTTGGGATTACCCGTCGAGTCCACCCCGCCCATGGGTGCGTATTGATCTGGTATGTGCTTCAGGAGGAAAGGTGTAACCGTCTGGCCTGCCAATTTTGAGGTGGCTGACAGGGTGATGTTGCCTTTCCTTCCCGCCTTTGAAAATTGAGCGGTCTCCAAGTTCACGGACGCCTCTTCGAAATTGCGGGGAAAATACGGCTGGAACGATTCATTCGAGGAAAGAAAATCCAGCACTGGTGGTGAGAGGCGTCTGCGCTTTGCTGGGCTCTGATGGTGGCCATCGGTAGACATGGCGATTGATATGGCAATGTGGAAAGGAATTTGATATCATACAGGAGATATATCTTATCAGTTCCGGAGGCTGAGGTGGCAAACACTCAGCCAAAGCGAATCGGACAGGATCGATGTTGTTTCTTGGCTGTTCGATATTCGCAATCGATGGCGTGCGATGAGAACCATACGGCTGAGCATTTGGTGACAGGCTACGCAATATTTTTCAGCTTGCCGGAATCATGCAAGACAATAGTGAGCAGCCATTGGTCCCTGTTTGATCGCTGCAAAAGTAGTCAGTCTTGAAGTGATTTGATCGTCGCGCAACCTGCAACTTGAAGCAAGAACTCCACCTTTAGACTGCCAAGATTTTTCGGGGTCTTCGCTTCTTCCCGATGCACCCTAGCCGGCATTATTCCGACTTGGCGTACAGGGGGCGCCAGTGATGACGTCTGAGTTTCATCGCAGTGATGTCTGTGAACAGTTGACGGTACACCGATGAAGTGTTGGAAGAGTCAGGTAGCAGTCTGTGACCACAAATTATGTCCGGCCAATCCGCTCTGATGCTGCCGACGGACAATACTATATGTCTTCTTCCGACACCTTCCCCGTCAGCTTGATCGTCCACGAACATGTAGAACATCCACTGCTTCAACATGTCATCTTCTAGTGAAAGTATACCCTCCCGACAGTCCTCTCCAGAACGAGAAGCCGCTCCGCTCGAATCCCTCGTCTCCCACCTCCTCGCCTCGAAGCGGTCTCTGTCCTCCATCAGCCATGTGGTTAGAGCCAATGAACTCGTGACCTCGACCCGCAAAGCCCTCGAGACGAACGTCATCGCTACAGCGCGCACCGAATTCCTCAGGAGTGGCATTGATGAGCAGGTCAAGGTGCTAGAGCAAGTACATATAAGCAGTGATAATGTGGCACATACGGGCAGGGCCGAATTTGAGGATGTCGTTAGGTCACTTAATGAGGCCGATGAGAGGTTGAGACGGACGTTGCGTTCGCTAAGGAAAACCTTTGTAGAGGCAGGTTTGAGGCCTGCGGGCGAAGAGGAGCGGAGCCTTCTGGATTTCGTAGACGAGTCTGGTGTGGAGGCCTTACTAGCCAACATCAAGGAATCCGTCTCCGCAGCGGGTAAAGGACATGGTGATTTTGCAGAGACCAACCGAGTGTTTGCTGGTGATGTGCTGGGTGTCAAAGGACTTCTAAAGGAGCGAAAGCCACAGCGGCCTACCAATAGCGTCAACAACGTCGACTCAAGCTCACCAATGCCAGATATTCTAGAAGCTATGGAAGATCACGCCAGAGAGATGGCAAACAATCTCGAGTCCTTGGTGAAACATTTTGATCTTTGTGTTTCAGCTATCAAGCATACAGAAGGTGGTGGTGACGCTGCTCAGCGAATCGCTGGAGATTTGCCAGAAGGAGTCGATATCAATGAAGACATTGTGCATGCAGCTCCTGAGCCGATCAGTGAAGAAGATATGAAAGAGATGCTAGAAGTTATCGAGAAGGATGCTGATCAGGTCGACGAAGTTGTCATCGAAATCCAATCTCGCATCGCCGAAATGGAGAGCCAACACGAGTCCTTGGTCGAACATACGGACGCCTGCAACCAAACCGACAAGGACACAACATCAGCCTTCAGACTTCTGGAAGACATTGGACAGCGACTTCCGCCCTTTATCGCACAGAGTCAAGTTTATCTAATGAGATGGGACGAGGAGAAGGCGAGAATTGAGGAGCGCATGCAGGAGCTCGAAGAGTTGCGAGAGTTCTATGATGGCTTCTTAGCAGCGTATGACAATCTTCTTATTGAGATTGGCAGACGCAAAACTTTGGAAATGAAAGTGAAGAAGGTTGTCCAGGATGCCCTGAACAAGATGGAAAGGTTGTATGATAATGATGCTGAGGCGCGAGACGCCTTCAGACAGGAACAGGGCGACTTCTTGCCCGTCGATATATGGCCTGGCATGACTCAAGCTCCTCTGCGTTATGAGCTATCACCCATCGGGGACGAGGGCTCTCTAGTGCCTGAAGTTTCCAAGTCTGTTATCCAGCGGGCTCTGGACCGAGTCACTGGGAAGAGCTAAGCCAGTGTTGCTTGTGGGCTAGTGCTGTCTAAGTAACATGCTGTGACCTGCGCAATGTCAGCACCAAGAACGTGCTGTCATGATTGCCACTTTTTGGATAATAAGGAGGGCTGCTCGGGGCTCTCTTTGATCTGCATCAAGCCCTCGCATCGCGAGACTTTCTAGGACTCCGTAAGTCAGCTATAGAGGTTAAGCACAAGGCTGGACGCTTCATCTGGCCACTTGAACGAAGCTTGTGTTTTCGTCATAGCAGCAGCGAGTGAGAAACCAAGGCGACAAAAAGCACATACCTATTGGTGTAAACCTTCCCAAGTAGTCATATGCACACCTAAGCCTCTAGATCAAGTGAAGGCAGGACTGGGGCTCAATGTTTCTTCCTTGCTGTACTGCTGATCATCTTCTTTTTGACATGTTTAGGAAGCTTGTTTTCTCTCTTCACCCTCTGCTCCTCCTTGACTTGCTTCTTGTGGTCCCTTTTAACGTCCTTGTCGTCAAAGCGCTTTCCTCTCGGACGCTGGACATTTTGATCCAACCCAATGTCGCTGTCGTCGCTCAACGATGCTGAATCCGAGGATTGGCCGTCGAGCTTCTCTTCCACGCCTAATGATATATTCTCTCTATCGAGTGATTCTATCACGACTTGATCGGCAAGCAGATCACGATAGATAAGTGTTTCGCCACCACCCTTGCCAATTTGCTCTGCATCTCTCTCGACGTCGTATACCTGCTCGAGGGTCTGGGGGATGTATTGATTTCGAAATACCTCATTCTCGATTTCTTTGTCAGCGTCATCGGCCTCACCAGCCAAGCTGCGAGTTTCGTAAAGTCTTGACAAAGTACGCGTCATGTTCGACTGATCTACGCTGCCCTGAATCGTCGTAATGAAGCCGAACGTAACTCGCTCCATCAACGTGTCCACGCCTTTACGTCCGAAGAAGTCGGTGACGTTTTTTATGTCCATTCGCAAAAACTCAAGACTCTTAGGGTGGTCATGCTCGACGCTCTGACTAACGTCGATGATCCATAATTTCTCTTCGTGATACAAGATATTGTACTCGCTCAAGTCTGCATGAACCAGGCGGCATGTTTGGTAGAGGATCCGCATATAGCCCAGAAGTTGCAAGTAAAGTGACATCCACCTTGCTTCGACCTCATCTCCTTCAAACTCCACGTCTTTCAGTTTTGGCGCAGGCGTGCCCTTCTTGCTGCCAAGAAAGCCCATCGTCAGCACGTGCAGACGTAGGTAAACAGGCTCTGGACATGGTATGCCGGCAGTGTAGATACGCTTCAGGTTTCGCATCTCTTTCTCGGCCCAGACCTTAACCATAGCCCTATTACTGCTCTTGTTGTATCCCTGACGAAACCGGTATTCCCCGGTAACATACTTGTCGCGATCCTTGAAGACCAGGATACTCGTCTTATAGACCTTGATCGCTCGCTGCAGAGGTGCCACAGCCGCCTCGGGACCTTGTCCCTCAGGAACCGACATAGCATGGTAAACATTGGCTTCCTTCCCAGTTGAAAGGCAGCCATTTATTTCCGAAACGATGCTCCGATCCAACATCTTCAGAAGGATCATACGAGTCCGCTTGTCGAGCACCTGCTCACACGTTGCCCTATCGCTCTTGTCTGCAGTACGGTCTTTCTTCCCACCGAACCCAGACTGCTGATCATCTAAACGGAGCTTGCCTGCATGGCGGGACAGTCCGGCGAGCTGATCATCGATAGAAGCCAGGGTATTGGCAGCTGGCTTCTGAGGATTACTTTTGGGAACGGTCGACTTTGGTGCATTCGGATCCGACGAGACTTCTTGTATTCGTCGTTGGCGATTGTACGTCTTGGTGAAATCGGCCGGGTTGTATGAAGCGTAGTCCTCTTCATCGAAGTCATCCTCCCCAAGTATATCGTCATAGTCTTCTTCGTCCTCATCTTGGGGCTGACCGCCTTTATTGGTGTCGCTGACATCAGACGCCCGCTCTGGCTTGTGATCGGGATTTACAACGGTTGTAGAAGGTGCAGCTACGTAGCCTTGGCCGGGGATGAACTCATGCGGTGGAGCATGCGCTGCGGCTGGATCGTTGATACTCTCCATGTTCCACGAGTATCAAATTACAGCACCTTCGGCACCATGACAGATTTCTATGAGTCAAGTGTGACGCAATTTCGATGTTATAAAGATTGCCCTAGTAAAAGCCCTAAGAATTTTACCTCAATATTCAGAATGTGATTCCCCCCACCTTAATTTCTGACCTTGTTTTTTTTTTATCGTGCAACCTGCAAATCGACTTTTCTGCATTTATCACCCCTATTACTGCCTGCAAATATCTAATTAAGATAGTATTAAAACTATACATATTGCTCTTAACTTTGTTTCCCTTATTGTTGTTGTCGACATTATAAGTCTCTCTAAAGTTTATCTTTTGTCGATTCAAAAAAATCGAATTTCGCAATATCTTATTAACGATCGTAACAATAATATTATTAATTCTGTCGAAAACAACAGTATTAGAAGTATTAAATACATCAAGAATAGAATTAATATCTATAAATATTATTCGACGTCAAAAATTTTTATTGCGAAAGATCAACAATCTTTTGTTACTACTATTATAACAATAGATTTAAAAATCTATCTCAAATATTGTTTTTAAGTCTACTAAAATAAAATAATTCTCTATTTATTTAATAACTAAAAGATTCTTTGTTTGCAATCTACAATATTTAGAGTTCTTAAAAAGTATCAAATATTGCAAAAAAATATTTAAAAAAAAATGTTAAAGCGTTCGCAATTAACTCGAAACAATTATATACTTTAAAATGTTAGAGCTTTTCGATTCTTAGAATTAGATTTGCTATCTAAATAAGTTTGTTATTAATAAGTATATATATTATTGCAAGTATAAATAGTTTTTCTACAATATTATATTACAAGCAATACTATTATTTAGACACTTAAAAAGATATAGTATCTTGTCAATTTATACTGTAGCTAGATAACTAGATAATATTAGACTATAAACTTAGAAATATCTATTATTAGTACTAGCAATCTATCTGCAATATATATGCAATCTCTTCTACTTAGATCTTAGAATCTTAGCTACTCGATATACTATTAGATTGTATAGTACGATTTATATATATATCGCGATAAATCTCTGTTGTTATAGTTATCTACTAAACGAGATTCTATTTCTACTTTCTTATATTAAAGTCGAAGACAAAGCTTTAGTTACAACAACAAATATTAAGACAATAAATTATTAACGTATCTCTAAAAACAATCTCAAGATTACAGAAACTCAAAAACTTAAGAACTTAGAAATACAAGAAAAAGAGTATAAAAGATAGATCAACTTTAACAAATTACTAAAATCAAGAATTTTAAAATTTAGAAACACAAGATTGACAATTTAAAGATCAAAATATTATTGAATTAAAAAGCAAGAAAAGAAGAAGCAAAGTTAGAGAATTAAAAATAGCAATTAGAGTTGTAAATTCGAAGATTAAAATATTTTATTAGAAATATAACTAGTATTTACAATTAAAACAATAAATTGCTTGTTAACTAAAGTAACGTTATTAAAAGAAAGCTCGCAACAATATAATTAATTTATTTAGACAAAAACAAAAGCGCTATTTGAGCTCTCTTTTCGATAGAGATTGAAGTAAATCTTTAACTAGAAAGTTCTCGTTAACAATAAATCGACAATTAACTAGAAGAAATAGTAGATCGAGAACGTCTATTTATAAACAATTAAGAAGACAAGAAAACAATAAACAAGAAAACAACGCAAGATCAAGAAAAGAAAAGAGAGATTCTTTCTATTGTTTTTGCAAAGAAGAGTAATAGAATAAATAAAAGATAATTGATTTCTATAAAGAGAAGTCTGTCTAAATACATAGCAATAATTCGCATCTTTTATCTAGTAGATAAACTAGCAATTCTATTTCAATAAGCAATTGTCTACTAAGATCGTAACAACATGCTATCAAAACAAAAAAAAAATAAGCGTTCTCGCTAATATTATATTTAGCAAATAGCTCTAAATTATTAAGCAATTCCTATTCTTATAACGAGAATTTTTTTTGTATAGACACTTTATTAAAACAAATTGCGACGAAATATAAGTATTATAGAGAGACGTAGAATAATCGAAGAGAATTCTTGATTATATAATAATAATATAATTATTATAGAATTGCGTAAGACTCTTGTAATAGAACTAGATTCTTAATAAGATAATCTAGATAAACGAGACAATAATATTTGTTGTAATATCGAAGATTGTGCTACAATAACAAATTTTTGTAATCGAAATTCTTTTCGCGATTTTAATTAACGACAATTAAGTAATTTTGTAATCTTTGTCTTGTAATTCTTTATTAAGTTTATGCAATTATCTAACTTAATAATAGATAGATTGCGCAACTTTATTCAATATAATTATTCAATTGATTTGCGAGAGCTAGTAAAATCTAGAATCGCTAGCTCGCTCGCGCTATACTAGATCGAGTAATATAAATCGCAATCTAATAATTATTATATTTGATCAATTTTTGTTCTCTTCTATCAATAATATACATTTCTAATCTCTTTTACTCTATTTAGCATATCTTAATTGATTTAATTAACTCAATTGATCGACAACAACTAGAGCATACGTATAGCTATTGCTCTTGCTCTTGTTATTGTCGTTATTTTGAGTCAATATCTTGTCGACAATTCTTGATATTTATACATTAAATTAATAGAGTATAAAAGATTTAAATTCGATTTAAATCGAATCTTTTCTAAATGTCTTCGTCGTATAATGCGATTTAATAAGAAGAAAATTCGATTACTTGTTAATTACTACGGCAATTCGGGGAGGGTTCTCTTAGTATGGGCTCAAATGGCCCTTTTGGCCCGTGAGAGCATACATGGGCACAATGGCCCCCAGATAGCTAGCGCTAACCTAATTAGGAAATTTAAATTACATCTTAAAGTTTACATTATTTGATATCTAATGTGAAATTTGTAGCGTAATCGGGCTAGTCTAGCGTCTGTATTTAATTTTTGAAAATGTAATTTTCTATAAAAATATAAAAAAACAAGAGAAATTTTAAAAAACTCCTCGAGAAATTTAGAAAATCATATTTTTAAAAATTAAATACAGACGCTAGACTAGCCCGATTACGCTACAAATTTCACATTAGATATCAAATAATGTAAACTTTAAGATGTAATTTAAATTTCCTAATTAGGTTAGCGCTAGCTATCTGGGGGCCATTGTGCCCATGTATGCTCTCACGGGCCAAAAGGGCCATTTGAGCCCATACTAAGAGAACCCTCCCCGAATTGCCGATGAGTACTTTGTTATCGATGCTCTCGAATAAAGCAATTGTGTCAAACTATTTTTTGAACTTGCTTTATGCTATCTTCTATACAAATTATTCTATTCTCGTTAACTATTTGAATTGACAAAACAATTTAATTGTTTTCTCTTTTATCTCTCTTGCGTTCTTAACGATCTTCTTAAATATCTCGAAATTTGATACAACAACATGTTTCGATAGCATTCAACGCTTATCTATACGCGTATTAAAAGATACGTTAAAGCAATAAAAAAAGTAGAAAAGATTAGAGACAAGAGCACTATATAGAAATTTATTGATAAAACTTTTTAGAAGTTTTGCAAATCAAATATAAAACAAAAATTCTATTACTCTAATTACAAAAAATTACACAAAATAATTTGACTAACTATTACTTGTTTAAATAATTTAATAGAATCTATTTACAATTTTTGTAAAAATAAGATAAACAATGTTACGATACTATAGAAGTTCAAGTTGCAAAATCGATTAAAAATTCTTCTTAAAAATTGAAGAAAGCTTCAATTGTACAACGATAAAGTCTATATTTATCAACTATATATTATGTTTTTCTATTTAGATTATACAAACGAAAGACAAATCTTTTTTAATAAACAAATGTTTAAGACTTGCACTATTGTCGAAAACTTCTTTAATTTAATTTAAATTTTGTAAATATTTAATACTTTTAAGACGCAAATAAAAGTCGAATTACAATCGATCGAAAATTTCTATTTAGCAACAATTCTTCTAATTAACTACTATATATTTCTACAAGACAATTAAATAAAATTTTGTTTTGCAATACAATTTTTTAGTTTTTCGAAATATTTGCAAATTAATAGAGTCTTCAACAATTTCGAAAGCTCTATATTATAAAAGTACTAGATTTTCTTTCTTGTATTTATATATATATCTAGCTTCGATAAAGTTTTCTAGTGCTAATTTTTAATATTTGTTGCTTTAAATCTTGTTGTTATTGTTTAATTGTTAAAATATAAAGAAAAATCTTAAATTAAACTCTCGAAAACAATTTTTGTTCTCTTTCTTCTCTTTTGTTATTTCTTATTATTATTGCATTAAATTGTCGCGATAATATAATTATCTATATATCTTTAGTAATTAGAAACTCTCTATTAATTTAACAAAGAATTGTAGTTGTAAATAATGTTATCAATATAGATATTTTTTAATTTAAATTTTATTTGTTTGTCTCGAAGATTTTTTAAAGATATTATTAACACAAATGCGATTAAATGTTAAATTATTGTTCTCTTTGTTTGAAGATAAAATTTCGAGTTATTGACAAAATAAGTGCAATTTACACTTGTTTATATTGCAACTCGCGCATTATATCTCTTTAATATATATTTAATATTTAAAAAAAAAACGATATTGTATACAAAAGTTTAGTAATTAAACCTTTTATTGTTTCTTTTTTTCTTAAATAAAGTTTGCGAAGCTTTGAAGAAAAAAATGCGATAATAGTAGCTCTTGTCTTAAATTATAGATATTTTCTCTAGACTATAGTAGACTTGATAAAGTCTTTTATAAGCTTGTTGCAATATCGAGACAACTTAGTAATTTTGTGCTTAAAGATAACTCTATACTTATTATAAAGATTCGAGAATCGATTTAAAAAATCGATAATATTAAGTTTATTAAAGTGCGATACTTTTGATATTTCTAAGAAAGATATAGAAATTACGTAGTAAAAGAATTTTGCAAATTCTATAGAATTATTAAATTAACTTGTTGTCGATATAGATATACTAGAAGAGAGTTTTGCAATTTTTCTATTATTTTAAGATATTGTTTCTAAAAGAATAGTTTGACAATAAATAGTAAAAGTAACAATTAATAGATTAAAAAGATTAATTGTAATAGTTAATTTAAACAATAATGCTTTTAATTTATAAGTCTCTTTCTCTTTGTTACAATCTTAGCAAACAATTGCTTATTAGAATGAAATTGCTAGTCTATCTACTAGATAGAAGATGCGAATTATCGCTATGTATTTAGGCAGACTTCTCTTTATAGAAATCAATTATCTTTTATTTATCTTATTAATTTGATAGCTTGTTTATCTAATTTGTAGTACGATATTTTATTGCCTACTTATTTATCACGTATCTTGAGTTCTTCTAGATACATTATTGTCAACAATAGAGTTACAATTTTCTATGTTAGCTTTACAATTATCTCTTATCTTGTAAGACTATATACGAAAGTGTGACAAGACGTCGCTATATTGACGCACTAAAGGCGAGACTACGTAGTATTTAGAATTGCAATTTAGAGAGGCATTAATTTATAAGAATTTTGGAAGGAAATTCTTAGAAAGAAAACTTTGCACAATGCCAAGTTGTTATTATGACGACTTAGCATTGATAATTTGTTCGTTAATTATTAGGAATTGACATTACAATTGTCTCTCTTTTTTGAATTTTAATTTTTTGAATTAATGTGTTATAGCAACGTTTTGTTTGCGCGATTACGTCGATCTCTTATTAAGTTCTCTTTAGAACTTTTTAAAATTTAATTAGATAATAAACCATATTTTATATCTCTATGTACGACACATTTTCTAGTTTATGTATCTTCTTGTTAGAATTTAAGAGCGTCTATAAAAGAGATTTTTAATTTTTTTCTTTATCTTTCTTAGATATTCGAGAGAAAGTTGAGAAACGGCAATAACTTTTCTCGTATACTATTGCGAGACGCTAAGTTGCTCGTTTTAAGCGTCTTATCGTATGTTGACTTTAAATTAGCAAATAAAGAGATCTTTTGTTTTTTTGTTTTAAAGCGTAAATACGTTTTTAATCGCTCTACTATTGCGTTGTTGTTGCAACAAAATATTCGACAATAGTATATTGCAATTTATTTGAATCTTATAAACTCTAAGTTTAGCCTAACTTATTATTTAAGTATATTACTTCGATTTTTTTTGTTCGACTTAATCGAGTTAGCGCAATTGATTCGCAAGTAATAATTATTAACAATATTACTATAATTTTTCTCTTCTTATATTACTTTTCGATTAATAGTTAATAGATAAATGCGACGTTCTTTGAATTGTTTTAATACTAACAATAGTATTGCGCACAAATCTCGCATTTAATGTAAGTTTTTCTAATTATTTTGACGTATCGCATTTTTTTTTCGATAGAAGTAATTGTAAACTTTTACTAATTTTTTGTTATTGTAATAGCGAATCAATTATGTAAGCGATACTTTAACAAGAACTCGTTGTAAGTAAAATTAATAAGAATAGCAATATTAATCGAATTTTTTTTTGTCTTTTTTATTTGCGCGCAAACGCAACGTTTCTCTCTCTCTTGTCTTTGTTGTTTGCGATGTCTTGCTTGTATTGACAAAAATATTAATTATTAAATACGTTTTCAACTTTTGTTTGCTTCGCAATCTAATAATATGCAATATATTAAGCAAAAGAACATTTGTTATAAATATTGCGCTTTAAGGCGCAAGATTGTAAGTTGCTTATATACTCTTATATTTAATTTGACTTATTAGTGTGTTCTTATTGTTGCTCAATATATTAAGCGAGTTAATATTTTGTTGAAGTTTAACATGCGTATCTTCGATAAAAACAATATTAAAATTAATTAAATTGCGTTCGCTTCGCGAATTCGACGTTGTCTTATTATTATATACGCATAACAACGAAAAAGCAAATTAATTTCGTATTCGATTTACGAGAATCTTTCAACTAACATTAATGTTAAACTAGATTGTTTATACAATATTTAGCAAGAAATGTTCGACATAATGCGCTATAGAACAAATTTCGATGCTCTTTCTTTAAAGAAGTTAGACAAAAACAATAAGTTTATATTTAACAATATTGTTGTAGACAACAAATTTAAGAATTCGTAAATTTTGCGTAATCTAATAACTTCGCTAAGAACAATACTATTTGTTTCGTTTCTACTAATTAGATTTCTCTAAAAAAGAGCGACGTAAATGTCTAGACAAGACTTCTCTTATATATTATAGCTATTTCGACAACTTATATGCTTGATTTAAATATGTCGAATTGCTTGTTATCAAACAAGAGCATTTAAAATAAGCAACTTTCTTGCTTAATAATATAAAAGCTAACAATTAAAAGATCGAATCTTATTTATATCTTTTCGCGAATATTACATCTTCGTAACTTCTACGTAGAACTTATATTCGAAAAATTATTGTTTAAGATATGCTTTTATTATATTTGAGACAATAAAATTGATTACGTTTTAAAAGATTGCGTTTTTTATTTTTGTTATTAACAATTTACTTTTGCAATGTTCGTGCATTATTGAAGACAATTGAGCAACAACAATTAAAGAATTAATTAAAAAAGACACGCATAGTTAATTGTAAATAAAATGCTAAATCTTGCATCAAATAACACGCGTACAAGAGCTTTTTATCGACAAAAATTAAGTAACAAAAGCAATTAGATTTGGGTGCACTTTATGTTGCATTTTTATAACTCTTAATATTTAATTAACTTATTAAGAGAATTATAATATTACTTACACATATTATCTATATTATTATTGTGTCTTAAGTATATATAATAGCATTAAATCTTACTTTTTATTGTTGAAATCTTTTTTGCAAATACAAAGTTTTAATTTTTTTATTTTCGCAATTAATTTTTTGAGAGACTTACGTATATTGTATTTTTTAAGCCTTTGTCTCGCATTCGCGAGACAGTTTCTTAATATTTAATTATTTTTATATAATAAAAACTCTTTTTATCGAACAAAATATTACGACTTGTTATATTTTGATTTATAATTAAGAATATCTTTTATTTCTTACTTCTTATTCTTGCTAATTAATATTATGTTTTTTGAGATAACAATATTTAAGTTACGATAATATAGTTTTAGTAGTAAAATATAAAAAACAAAATAAATATATTATTTAACAAAAAGACGCAAGCAATATATTTGCGATTTAATTATATTTTTAATCTCGAACAATTTTGTAAACTTGTAAAATAGCCTTTTTTTAAACAAGCATTTAGAAGATTTTTAATAAAGAGTATAATTTTGTTATCGACTTAATATCTTTTTGAAGTAGTTTTTTTATTGTAATTTTAAGTTTGCGTTTGTTGCGCAATTTGTAGACAACTTATTAATCGATTGCGTTTGTTTTATAGAGATTGAATTTACTTTCGAACAACAAGAACGTCTAAACAATCTTTGTTATTCTAGTTAAATCGAAAATTTGCAACAAATTTAAATATCGATTTGAAGAATAATATTTTAGTTAACGTATGCAATATACTATTGTAAGTATATTGAAATAAAGCTAGTAGCAAGTTTTAATTATTTTGTTTGTAATTGCAATAGCAATGCAAATAGTATTTTAATATTTAATTTTGTCTTTCGATTTATTTATTAATCTAAGAATAAAAAGCGATACTTAGTTTTTGTTTAATGTGTATGCAATAATATATTGCGAATTAGTAGCTACTAGTAAAGAGCGAGCTATAATCGAAAACAATTTTACAAACTTCAAAATAAGCAAGCAATATTCTTTTGAATAAAGTATTAGTTAAGTCTTTTGTCAATTATATAGATTTGACAAGAATATATAAAGACATTTTAAAGTATTAATCGATTACTATTAGAATTGCGTTAAACATATTATTTTTGCAACAATTAATAGACAACTTTGTTATAAAGTCTATCAAGATTTTAATTTATAATTGAACAAGAATAGAAAGCGATGTTAACTTTTTGTAAAGACAATAGTGCAAAGTGTTATTTTATTGACAAACATTGCAATCTTTAATATATATATTAATATTTGTAATTATCTTTAGTTAGTAGAACTTTTTGCTTATAAGAATGTGTGTCTTTTTAATTTTAAAATATTTTGCTAAAGCGTTATTATAGTGCAAGCGTAATAGTTCGCTCTTTAGTAATGTCTCGTCAAGAATTAGAATAACATAAAAAAAGAATACTATCTTTTTGTAAATTGATTACTCTTTTTTTGCGCAAACTTGACTCAAGATTTGCGACATTAATTGTTTTTTAATTTTAAACGTTGTAGAATTCCTCTTCTGCAAATTTTCTATTTTGAACAACAACAAAGATAAGAGAGCTTTTAAGTTAATTTTTTTTTTATATACAATGCAAACGTTGTTGCGATGCAACTATTAAGTTATTGCGCTTTAAGCTATATTTGCAACTTCTTTTTTTTTAAATTTATTAATTGTATTTTCTCTATTTAAAGCATTTTTATTGAGAAGTTCGATATTAAATTCTTTTTTAATCTTCGATATTCGAGTTTTAAATTTGTTCTTATTGCGTAATGTTAACATTTAACAAGCGTTTTTCGTAAATACTAATATTATTTTAATAGCAACAATAGTAATATTCTTTAGCTTATTTTGAAGCGTAAGTAGACAAATTTTATTATTTAATCTCTTTTTGTAATTAGAGCGTCAAGAGAGTTTGTTAGCTAGATTTGTTTTTCTTGTGCGATATTTAATTTCGAAGTTGTATTTTGTTAGCGAAAGTGCTTATTAGAATTAACGACAATTTAGCGTCGTTGTTTTTATAAAATATTATAGATTATTGTAGTTTGTTAACACAATAATTGAATAGTAATTATTCTTGAAATAGTATTAATATTGCTTGAAGCTAGTAACAATAACGAACAACTTTTAATTGTAAGTTTTGTATTAAGTCTTTGCGAATTTTTTTTTTAAATAGAATATTATTAGATATTATGTTGTTTAATTAACTTTCTCTATAAGATAAACTAACTATAATAGAATTGTTGCAATTGCAAATTTCGAAGCGTCTATCTTAACGCAAATATAATTTTTTGAGTTAAAGTAAATTAACATAGATATTTGCGTAAAGATTGTAATAAGTTTTCGAAAAGCTAGAATAACATTTTTGTTAAATACAAAAAGATTATTCTGTTTGTTTTACTTATTGCTCTTTAAAAGTTTTGTTAAAACTTAAATAATTTTTTTATAGTATTTTACAAATTGTTGATAAAAGTTTGCGAAACTTAAAAATACTTAAAGCTCGCATAAAGTAATAGACTAAAATTATATTTTAATAGAGTTTATTCTTTGTAAATTTATTAATATATTATAATTGCTTATAATGTATTTTAGAAATTTAATCGAGATTATGATAAAAGTGTATTTAAATAGCTTTGCGTAAAGCTTGTAGAAGCGTAGTTTATTAAATATTTAACGTACGCAATTCTAGTGTCTCTTTTATATTTTAAAGTAGATCAAAATGTTATTAAAATAGATTATACAAAAATAATTTATCAAATTTTTTAAAACTTTGTTAATTAAGATCTAGAAGATAGTCGATGCGTTTGTCAATTCAAACAATATTACTATATATTCGAAGTATTTATATCGTGTTTAAAAGATTGTTTTTTACTTATTGTCTTAACAAATTCGAATTTAATAGTAAGCGTTTTTTAAGTTTAGTTTCGTAAAGTACGCAACGTCTATTAAACGATCTAGCGTCTTCTTTATAAGAGAAAGAAAATATTAATTCTTGATTGTAATTGCATTAAGATTGCGATAATCAACGCATAATTTTAGACTTTTATCGCTTTTTGAAACAAACAATATTGATATTTTAATTTAATTAATCGATTTGCGAATCTTGTCTAGAGTCAAATTCTTCAAAAGATAATTATATAGAACAATTAACTTTTGTTCGAAAAGAATATATAACAAATTATAAGACAATTTTTTTTAAAAAGCAAATCGATTTTATAATCTTTCTTTTTATGTTTAGAAAAAATAAATATATTTTTTAAGTTAAAGATATTGTTGTCGTTTTAAATGTTCATAAGTATAGCACGTATTGTTGACGTTTTATTGACGTCAAAATCGCAACAAATTAGAACAAATATTAAGATTTGTTTTTTAAGTTTTAGAAAACTCTTTAAGAACTTAACAACAATAGTATTTTTTATAACTTAATAACGTCAAATTAGCGTATATTAATCGACATAAAAGTTAGCTTTTATTATTTAAAGAAAATCGACAATAATATTGTGTGCAATTTTATCAAATATATAGAAAACTTGTTTGAATATATATTTTTGTTTCTTATTGTCGCAAATTTTGATTTTTGCAATATAAAATCTTACAAATTAAGTTTTTTAGATTGTAAAAGCTTTTGCTTTAATTGCAAGTTGTTTAATCTTCTTTAAGTATTACGCTATTGTAAGATGTTTGTTAATAAAATTAATATAAACGCTCTTATTAAGAAGATCTCTTCGTTTGTGTTATTTTTTGTTAACAAATATTAATAGCTTTGCAAAAAGAGTCTTTGTTTTATATTTTTAATTTGCAATTGCGACTACAATTTGTGCAAATCTATTTAATTTTTCAAATTGTCGAAAATCTCTTTAATAAAAGATTGTAATAATAACATTTTCGAAATATTTATTTTAAAACTTTTTTAAAAGCTATTAATTGTATTAACTTGCAAGTTATTTTTAACAAATCTAAAATATTCTCTTTAAATATATTTCTTCTTGTTACAATTGTAGCAAGTGCACTTTTCTTATATATTCGAATTAATTTTGTTAGAGTTACGCAAAAAAAGTTTTGTTGTACTTTTTTAATAATTTTTTGTTGTTAAAACGTCGCAAATCTTAATTGTTAATATAGTCTTTTTTAATTTACAATTATACAAACTCTTTTTAGAATTATTGCGTAATTTTAAGAACAATCTTTAATTTAAAATTTTGTTCTTAATATTAAATCGAAAGAATAAAGCGTTCTTTATACGCTATATTAGCGTAACAAGAGCGTCTTTTGTTTTAAGAATTTAAGTTACGTTGTTAATCTTTTTACGAAAATCTTTTCTTAAATAATGCAAAAGATAATTATATTATTAATGTTTAATATATTTGTCAAGATTTGTCTTTAATATCTTAATGTAAATTACAAAGTTATTAACGCTTTAAAATTAATTTTGCTTAATCTTCTCGTACTTGCAAGAAAAGACAAAATAATAATTTTTCAAATTCTTAATAAACTTAATTAGATATTGTGCGAATTGTTTTTAATTTTACTTTTTTATTTTGTTTATTTGCTTGTTCTTATAATTTTCTTATTGCGTTGTTAATATATCGCAAAGATGTTGCTAAGCTTAACAAATCTTTAATTTTTTTGTCGAAAATTAATCTTTATTAACTTCGAAGAAGTTCTTTGTATTTCGAATTTAATTCTTTTATTTTTTAAAGTTCTTTTTGTAGTAGAGATTCAACTAAATCGATCTTATAAAACAATCGAAGCGCTATTTTTTTAATACTAGTTTGTTAATTTTGTTATTAAAGTAGTTTTTGCGTAAACAACGCAAACTTGTTGTTTTAATTTTGTTTTTACAAAGCAACTCTAAAAGAAGTTTATTTCTTGCTTGAGCAATGCGAAGCTCTTGCTTTGTCTAAAATTTACGTCTTTTTGTTTTCTCTTTAATTAGCAGCTTTTTGTAGTTGATATTTTCGTCGAATTGCGACAACTTTGTAGCGTCGTTATTTTGCAAGACTTCTTCTTGTAATATAGTATAGATTTTTGTAATATTGTTGAAAACAAGTTAATTATTTGCATCTTTGTTGTTCTAGAGACGTTAAGACGTCGTTTGTCTCTTGTTTGTCTTCAAATTTTGTCTTGTATTGCGTGTCGAATTAATTATCTTGTCAAACAATCGCTTATAAAGATTGAGACGAATTAATATTGTAAGATTGTATACGAACGTGTAACAAGACGTCGCTATATCGACGCACTAAAGACAAGACTACGTAGTATATAGAATTGCAATTTAGAAAGACATTAATTCGTAAAAATTTTGAAAGAGAATTCTTAGAGAGAAAACTTTGCACGATGTTAAGTCGTTACTACAATAACTTGACATTAATAACGTGTTCCTTGATTATTAGAGACTAGCATTATATATCTAGATAATTACAATTATTAAGAATCTTGTTTTTCTCGTTTTACTATTTAGTTAAGATTTTTTTTATTAAAATAGAAATTTGTATTACGATTCTTTTATCTTATTGTTAAGAGATTTCTTATTATATTGTAATTCTTATCGCAATTGTTTTACGAAAGTATCGAAATATCTATTTTTTTGTTTACGATAGCAAAATGACTATCTTAATAGTATTTTTTTTACATTTGCTTATTTGTGCTTTTTAAATCAACATCTACTTGAAAATAACAAGTCTATTCTATTCTTTTATTGAAGTAAAATTTATTGTTATTAACATTGTTAACAAACGTTTGCGTCTTGTCGTAGTAAGAAAATCTATTAATCGAATTATACAACGAGCACAATTCTTCGAATTATAATTGTACTCTATTAAGTAAGTTGTTGATTAAAATTAATTTATCGCAAATATTAAGACCTTTGTTGCGAAGTACAATATCTAAAAAGATAAAGTTGTCGCTAATAACAAAAGATTAGATACAATAATATTATTTAGAAAGAATTATTTTATAGATATTACGTTTATTTATACGTTTTTTTACTTTATAAAGAGAGTTCTACAAGTACAAGTATCTAAAAGATTTCTAATTTATTAATAAATTTGTTCTATCTTTTATAGAAAAATCTATTGCGAAAGAAAATTTCTCTATTAGCAATTTTTTTACGAGTGGAAATTCTCGAAGCAAATCTATATCGATATTATTATTTATTATTATTATATCTAATATCTTTTAATAGAATATCGATTTTTCTAAGCAACAATAAAATACTTTGCAAAATCTTATTGATAAAATTTGTACAACGTTTAATCTTGTCGATTTTGTTAATTTTGTTAATTCTTTTAATTTTGCAAGAACTATGAAAGATATCGATTCCAATAAATAAAATGTTGTTAAAATAGAGTTCTTTAATTCTTACTATAACGACAAAACTATAATTATTGTCTCGACAATAGAATATATCGAAAAAGATATTTATTTTTGCGACGTGCATGTCTTTATAGAGCGTTGTAAGAACATAATTGTTATCAAAAATTCTAAAATAATTAGAAATAATCTTTATATTTGTCTTTATAACGTTGTCTTAAAATAATATATCTTTATAATGTTAAAAAAACAAAAGTTCTTTATTAAGTACAAAGATAATATCGCTTATTAAACGAAGACTTTAACTAGAAAATAAAAGACTTTTTTTTATACAATATTACATTCGCATTTAATGAACTCTAACTTTAGTTCTAGATATATATAGATTTTCTATAACAAAAGTTGCAATTTTGTGTTACTAATATTTTGACTTTGTACAAAATCAAGATTTAATTTAATAGATTTTGCATTACTTGCGAGAATCTAAAAATTTAAATTAAGCTTTGCGAGAAACAATCTTGACATTTCTTAATATTGCGTTCGTAAATGCGTTTGTTCTATATAGTAATTATAATTTGTTTGCGTAAGATGCGCACACGTTCTCTTAATTTATTAAATTTGTCTTAAAAGTAAAGTTTGCTTAAATCGACAAAATCTAATGTTTAAATCGAAAAACGTAATAATTTAACGCAATCGTGCAACTAGCAAGCAATTGCAAACATTTGTACGCATCGCGAATATCAAAACTTTACGCGTTAAAACGTAGTTTAACTCGATAAAGATTTTGCAACTTTGTCGAATATTAAGAAAACAAAACAATCTCTTCGAACAAATTTTGTCTCGACAATATTAGTTTAAGTATATAGAGTAGATAGATCTATAAAATCTGCAGAATCTTGTAAATATCTTAATTTCTATTAGTTTGATTTGTCTCTCGAAACGCGAATATAGTTACAATTATACGTAAACGATATTTTATAAATAATGTACGTTAATAACGCAAATCTATAGAATATGCTTAGATTATTACGAAAGTAATTAGATTTACAAATATGTCGATTTACAATTAAATTTACTTAATGTACAACAATCTTAATTTAGAATTTTGTCGAAATTTGAGTTTATTTATCGAAGCGATTAATATAAATTTCTTTCTTAATAAGATAAAAATCAAGAAGAAATTTTAATAAGCATTAAATGCTAGACATCGCAAAAATATTATTTACGTAATATCTATTAAGAATTAACGCAATCTAAATAATTTCAACAATCGCTTTTATAACGCAATTTAATTGTACAATCAAAATTAATACTATTAAGACAATAATTAAAACGACGATAACGCTATAAGAATAGACGACAATGCTAGTAAAGCACAATCTATTTATCTTAGCTCGCAACTTTCGTTACGCAATCAATTTTCTATGTTCTATTAATTTCGATTCTCTAAATTACAATTTCAAGCGTTATTTTATTAGAATTGTACTTATTAATCTTAACAATCTTAATAACAAAGATAGCTATTTTAGTAATTCGATAATTATCAAAGCAAATCTTAGAATCAAACTCAAATTACTTCGATTAATCAAAATTAATTATTTAGAAACATCGATCGATTTATATTATTAAATCTCGCAGCAAACGCGTTCGCTTCGTAGCGATTTTTCTTTTATTTCTTTTAGAATTACAATAATTAGATTTAGCTTTAACATTCTTAGTATTCGCAACAATAGCAAGCTCGCGCATATTATAATAAAATAGACAAGAACAAAAATTTTGATCAAGAGAATAATTCTAATTATATGAAACATAACTATTAGAAAGATAAAAAATATTATATCAAAAATAATATCGAGAAAAAGCAAAATTATAATGTTAAAATTTTCTTTCTTCAAATCTTTAAATTACGATCAAGAAATACGAAATGCAAACAATGCAACATAGAATACTTTTTATAGAAATAAGCTTTATTAGCATCTTTGAAATTACAAAATTAAATTAACAAAAAAATTTGTACTTACTTTAACGAAAGTTAATTACAATAAAATTATTATCTCGATAGCTTATTATAATATCTTGAAGATTGTCTATTCAAAGATGTCTTTTAACGAAACATAAAATTTAAATTTTTGATTGTAACATTATATTATTATTAAGATCTCTATTATTGTTGTTTAGAACAATAATATTGTTCTAAATAATAAAAAAGATAATAATAACGTTATTTCAAACTTTAAATGCATAATATTGATAATCGATTGCGAATTTCTATATAAGCAATTAATTATTACGATTATTAAATATACTTCATAGTCGATTAGAGTTTGCGATATAGAAAATGTCTATTTCTTATTATTGAAATACGCTACTTTAAAGCTATTAGTAAACGATAGTCTTAAAAATACTTTATTTTATAACAAGCTTTAAAGATAGATGCACATTGTAAACAATCTAAAAATTAATATGTTAATTAACTTGAATATTTTAGATTTTTAGAAGATATATTTAGATTACGAATACAAACGACTTATTATAAATAGTTGCAAAGAAATGTTTGTTTCAATAAAAATAAGTTTGATTAAAAACAAGATAAATTAAGTAATAGAAACTTCTATAGCAATTATAATTCTATTTAAGTATAGTATTATAATTTTTGTGTGTCTATGTAGTAATATGCAACTATTATAGAATTGTAATTTTATATTTCTATTATATTAGCAAACATTCAATCGCTTTAATTTAGAAGACAAAATTTGTTCTTATGTTATTAACGTCAATTTCTCTATAATGTAAATAAACAACATTTTTGATTAATCTATTAAGATAGACAAGAACTCTTGTTTAAATAGTTTGCAAAAGTACGAAAAAAAAAGTTGTTACATAATAGTTTTAAAATACTTTTATTTAATTGTCGACTTTAATATCTTTACAAAATTATAAGTAAAAAAAGTCTTTAAGCTAGATATAAATACTATAATAGCTTTTGTTTTTGTACTTATTAAATCTAAATTAATTATCGAAGCATCTATATTGTTTACAACAATACTCTTTGCAATTATAAATACTTCTTTCGCTATGCAAGCAAAATCTACTTTAATAAATTTTATTTTCGATATTATCGAAACATTATTTAGTTCGATAAATTAAACATTTATAAAGTATAACAATTTTAATAATATTATTTTTTACAATGCAATCGAAGTTATTCGAAAACAATTTATTGCAATTGCGAAAGTTTTTTTTTTATTATAACAAAACATTAATTGTACAATCGATCTATTTAAATCGAAATAAATATTAATTATCTTAAAATCGACAATCAAAATCGATATTGCAAAGATTTATTTGTTTAATTTTGCAAATAAGAATTTTTTTAATTAGAAATTTAATAAGTTGCATAATTAAGATTGTATATAGTTTACTACACAATCTATTAAATTTAAATAACTTATATTTGTAATATAAAGAATTATAGAACAAGCAAAAAAATAGCTTGATAAGAGTAAAGTCGTAATAGATATTTGCAATTTAAACAAGATTACTATTACTAACAACTATTTGTTATCACTTTAATCAAATATTATTTTATAGATAATTAAATATAGCTTTATAATTGTAAGAGATATTGCAAGTTTCTTTTATTAATAATTTGTTCGCATAAAAAATCGAAACAAGTTGACAATAATTTTTTATCGCAATTAAGAGCAATTTAACGTAGCAACAATAAAATTCAAAAATTTATTATTTTACGTGCAACGACAAATCAATAATTTTCTTCGATTTTATCGCTAGTATGTTAGAGTTTACGTAAACAACATAGTAATTTTCTTTAAAATCTTAAAAGAACACGTCGATTATTTACGTACAATCTTTTATCTATTAAATTTCAAAATAGTTATCTTGTTTTCTAAGAAAATTATTTCTAAATTATTCGTTTGTTATTTTATTAGAATAGAAGATAGATATCTTCGATCTTATTATCTTAATTAACAAAATTGCGATTATTAAGAATTTAAATTTTTCGTACAAGCTAGTTGATCTAAAATTGTATCTCGATTTAACAAAATAATTACAAGAATACGTTGCACATTACACTTAAAAGATAAAAGCTTTTCAACGTTGCAAAGTAGTGTTGTTTAAATTGTTCTCGTTAAACAAGAATTATATAAGAAAAATTTATAATTAAAAGATCTAGTGCGATTCTCGCACTATAAAGAAGAACACAAGATAATAGAAGAGATTAAATTACTAGCTAGAAGGAGGAAAGTCCTCCAGATCTAAATATAGACTTAATTGTCAAGAAATAGTTTGCCAAGCAAGAAATATTATTTCTATCAAACAAGAAAAGTACAATTATTGTAATATTTGCTTTTAATCTTCGTGATATATTATTGTTCTCAATAGCGACAAAAGAGATAGTTGTAAACAACACAAATCCTTGTTGTCAAAAAGATAAATCGACAAAATGTAGAGAAAATTATTAATGTAATTAGTGTGATCGTTGAATCGAATTAGACACTTTTTTCTCAACCCGATTTATTAGATTGATCGCGTCGAATCTAGTTATCGAGTTCGAGCCAGATTTCCGATTCGTCAAGACTTGGATCGAATTAGAATTTTGATATCGAAAAGTCGATTCGAGTCACGATGTTAATATCGAGTATCGATTCGAATTCTCGATTCGACTCGCCAAGATATTAAATATTTAGATTATTTTTGACTTATTTGCTTAATGTTAATTAATTTTTCTAAATATTATATGATAATGCATTATAGTAATGCAAATAATCAAAACAAAATTAAATTAAATATTTATTTTATTTCTATTTTTAAAATTTCTATTTTTGAATCAAAAATAGAAAATCTTGACATTTTGACGTCATTTTCGATTGCTTGACGATTCGAGTCGATAATTCGAATCGAGTTAGAAATCGAGTCGATATCGAGTCGAATTACGATGTTGATATCGAGTATTCGGACCGAATCACGATGTTGATACCAAGTATTTGGGTCGGATTAGAAAGTTGATATCGATTCCCAACTCGACGATCAGTCTAATTCTCTTGAGCCTCGTAGGATTGGGCCAGAGTTAAGGCGCGAGCCCGATCCTAGGGTCGGGTTTTGTCGGGTCAATGCCAAGAATTCAAGCTAACTTCGTCACTTTAGCATTCGCTTATCTTATCTTATCTTATCTTATCTTATCTTATCTACGCGCTAACCCAATTGGACTAGCGCAAGGATTCGCGCTAACCATATGCGATTAGCGTGAACCCTCCGCTAGTCCAGTTGGGTTAGCGCGTCACGTGATGTCACGTGATCGGATGGGTCGAATTAAACACTTGGCGCGCATTCTTCGCCCGTCCTATCCTGTTGGGCTAGGAAATTTGCCTGATCCTAGAATCAGGATTGGACGAACCAACCCGATCGGGTTAAAATCCGACCCGACGATTACACTAAATGTAATAGTAAAAAAACAAACAATTAAAGATAGAATTCTCGCTAATAATACGTCTTTGACGATGCTAAAAAATTGTCAATTGAAAAAAAAAACAAGAAGCAAAATATAAAATAGATCTATTGTCAATTAGAAAGAAAAGAATTCTTAATAAGTAAGGTTGATTTAAAAAGAAATTTCGTCTTCGCGAGAGAACAAAACTTCAAAAGCAAAATTTTCGCTAATAATATATATTTGAAAATTATAATTAGAGTAACTAGCTATCGAAAAAAATCGAGAAAAAATAATAAAGTATAAAGTATAAGAGTAATCGATCTTCAAAAATATTTCTTGAGCAAATATAACTTTTTCTTCAAGAATTTCTCAAGATCTTTCTTATATGCGTAAGATTTTATATACAACAAAGTGTTTTTAACTAAGAAGAAATCTTCGAGACGCGTAAAATTAAAAAAAGCAAACAATAGATATAGTTTTACAATCTTTATAATAATTTTATTTGCAAATTTCTTGATTATATTAAGCGACTTAAAAATATTCTTTTTATTTATTTTGATTAAAAATTGCATACGTAATTGATTTTTTTTTAGCAACAACAAAAGCTTCTACAAATATTGTTATTATTCGATTTGTCTAAAGTAAAAACGTATTTAATAAAAATTTAGAAACTTCAAGTTTTTTCGAGAAAATCTCGATATTAAATTTTAATTTCAATATTGTTTTTAAGTTTTTGTTTGTTTTGATTTTTTTATCTTTGTTTTTGTTCTTTGTTTTAATTTTTTTAATATTGTTTTTGCGTTTTTCCTTTGTTTTAGACTTCTTTGTTTCTTTTTCGATCTTATTTTGCTTAAAGAATTTGCTATTTTTGCTTTTGCACTTTTTGTTTTTTGTCTTCTTTTTTGTCGTTTTTTTGTCGAACTTGTCTTTAAAAGACTTGCTGTTTTTATCTTTGTTATTACTAGATTCTTGCTCTAAAACAAGATTCTCAAAAAAAATTGCTAATTTTGTAAATTTATCAAAAACAATTCTATTTCTCTTTTTAACAAGAATACTATATTTATCTTTAATATATTAAAAATTATTTATAAGCTAGATATTCTTATATATTATAGCGTAATAATTTTTTCAAATCGATAAATTTCTAAAAAAAACTAATTTTCTATTATTCGATATATTAATTTTTATTGTCTTCTTGTTAACAATTTTTTTTTGTTAATATAGTTTTTGCGTCGCAATCTTAATATTACAGATCTTATAAAACTATTAATCGAACAAAATTGCAAAATTCTTCGAAAAATATTCGATTAAAAAGTTATCGAAATTAAGTCTATTCAAAATCGACGCATTATAAAAGAAAGAGCGCAACTTATTATTTGTAGTCGACATATTTAATATCGAAAAATCGAAATTTATAAAAATTGTAAAATCGAATTCTAATACTATAATGCAAATATAGAGAAAAAATAGAGAAGAGTTAGAAATTGCAATTGCGAGATTGTAAGTTTTTTCAAATATTAACACTAAATTGCTAGTAATATTAAAAAATATAATAGTCTCGATAGATATGCTAAAAAAGACGCGTATTATCGACAATTTTAGTAGACAAATTTCCATTACTACTATATTGTAGTGTGCAAAAAAAAGTAGAATCGCAACTAATTTAGAATTATTATATTCTTCAAACTACTAAAAAACATTAATAACGAATGTTTCTTTTATAGATAAATAAAAGTCTTTGTTTACATTTAATATTTCGCGAGCTCTTAATTTTGTATTATATATATATATAATTAATCGACAAAGTAAAGAATCTTGAAATACTAATCTTATCAAAAATTTTAAATTAGCTTTGTATTTCTAGAATGTTGCAATTGTTTTTATTTTTAACAAAATAATAAGCTCTCTTTTAAAAGATTTTATTCTTATTTTTCTTAAATATATCTAAAATAGTAGATAAGCAAAATCTTCGAAATTGTTACTTTAATTAAAAATCTGGAATAAACTTGAATTTTAAAAATCAAAATATATCTAATATTCTTTTTATATTTTGGAGACAAAATAATTAAAATTAGTAGATTTGTTACAATAGTTAATTATTGACAAAATCGAAATAGTAATTTCGATCTTTAAATAAACTACTAAAGAGAAAAGAATTTTCGCGATTGTTATTATATTATAAACAATTAACATCAACAATACAAAAATCAACTTTTTCTTGTTCTTGTTGCATGCTCTAAACAATTTCTTCAAAGTTTTAACTTTATTCTTTAGATATTTGTCTTGTTCTATTAAGTCAAAAATGCGCTAATAGTTGTTTATAATTGCTAAAAAGTAGCAATCCCCAATAATTAAACAATTTTATCGAATAAACTTCTTCTTTGTTAATAATAATAATTTGAATTTGTACTTGCCAAAAATTAAAGTAGCAACTAATTTATTTCTCGAATATAAGACTAAATCTAATAGATTTAGAATTTGTAAAACTACTTCTTTTATTGTTTTGACAAAGATTTCTTTAAGTTTGTCGAATTGCTAATAGATTATATTAAGCAATTTATTTTTTAAATAAATCTTTGTTGTAATAAGATAGTTAACAAATTACAACAATTTTTATTAATATAATATTCTATTTTCGAAAAATCTTAAGACCAATTTCTAGTCTTATATTTTCGAAAACAATATTAATATTTATAAAATTCTATGTTGCGTTTTCTACTCTTGTTCTCTATATTGTGCGTTTAGCTAATTTGCTATAATATACAAATTCTATACGAAGCAAAACTAAATTATCGACTATTTTTTTCGTTCGCACTATTAGTTGTTTCACACGTTTAAAAAAACAATTTTTTTAATCTTTTGTTTTTCGATTGCTATTTCCTTTTGCAATTGATATCTCTTTACTAATTTGTTTTCGTATATTTAATAAATATTTCTATATAAGAGCAAAAGCAAAGAAATCTATTGCTATTGCGTAAAGAATATTAATATTAATATTATATTTAATTATAAAGCAAAGCTAACGCGTTTTGCGCGTCTATAAATTCTAAAAATTTCGAAATTTATTTGCAAATAAGATATATAATAAGCAAAACAATATTATAACACAAAGCAAATTTACTTTTATAAAACAATTCTATAATAGTATGTTCTTAACAAGTAATCAAAGCAGGAATTTCAAGTTTTTGTAAACAAAATATACTTTAGTAAACTTGTTTATTGTTTTAATTTAGACAATATTATTTTACAAGCTTTAATATTTTTGTATTAACTATGCGTTATAAATATTCAGATAATTATTAATTAGATTTGATATTTTCTTTAAGTCGACTTTATTGTATTATATATTATATATCGAACTTTAATCTTTTTACTTAACTAAGTACTAAACAATTTTCTTTCTTCGATTTTTGCTATCGCGTAATGTTATACGTTTGTCAAACAATTTTTCGAACTTATATTGATTATTTTTTTCGATATTATTTACAAACAATAATTCGATATTTATAGTTCTAAAATACAAATCTTTCTTCTTTAACGCAAATTTTAATATAACAATAGATATTACAAATTAAAATTTCAATTAAGAAGTAAATTTAGTCTAAATGTTAAATATTTATAAACTTTTAAAATTGTAAAAAATTTTACTCTCTAATTTAAAAGTTTAGAATTTTTCAAATCTAGAATCTTGTATTCGAAATAAAGTTAAAAAAAAATTATTATTCTATTTTAAGATAAGCGATTGATAACAATTGTTATATCGAAATTTTATTTCTATGTTAACAAATACTATAGATTTTGCAATTTCTCTTTAATTTTTTTTTTCGCAATATAATTAATATCTTCTTTGTAAAAATAAATTAATAATAGAATATTGCAAACAATTTTTTTGTAAATTAGTTTGTTTGAAGAATTTTTCGTTAGTATATTCTTTAAGTTGTTTAGAATATTACGCAATCTAATAGCAAAACGCTTTTAATTTGTGTTCGAATTTGTTGTAAGATAGTAATATAATATTATTTCGATTGTTTAATTAGATTTTCTCGATTAACTATTTAACTATAGATAGTAAGCAATAGAATATAGTAAATCGACTTCTAACAAGTAGAAAATTGCTTTCTATAAAACGAATAGAAATTTTTTGTCTCGATTAAAAATAATATATAAAGAAAAATTCTAATTTGCAAGAACGTCGATAAGTTTAACAATCTATTTCTTAATTAAGAAAGTTGTCTTTTCAATTATTGTTATAATTCTTTTAAAGAATTTGTTTATTATTGATATAAGAGAATTGTATCTATTTGACAACTTCGACAACGCAAAAATAAAATCAATAGTAATAATATAAAATATCTTCAACTTTGTAATAATAGACTTTGTTGTTCGTATAAACAATATTTAACTATACTATTAAGCTAATATAATAGATAGTATTTTAGATATTTTTTCAATTGTTTAATCAAGTTTCTTATATAATAGCTAACTATAATTCTATTATAGATGCGAGAGAACTCTTCGTGCGTTTATATATTATACAATAGTTTAAAGATTCTCGCTTTTATAGTTTTAAAAACATACAATTTTAATTGTTTGTTCTTTTTGTTTTAAAAGTAAACAAGTTTTTTCTTTAATATAAATTAAACATCTTCTATTCTAATTTTTTTTAACTTAATCGATTTATTTAATATTGTCGACTCTTTTAAAATAGCAATCTTTTTAGAATTCTTTAATGTTGTCGAAGTTGTCAAAATTATAATAGCAAATTTCGATTTTATTGTTTTCGATTTTATTAACTTTTTTAATATTGTATTTGTTGTATTAAATATCGAAATTACAATTTAAGTTTTTGTCGAAGCTAAAAGTTTTGTCGAAATAATAATAGCAAATTTTCGCTTTTTCGATATTTGTTTTATATTAACTATTACGCTAGTACTTTCATAAGAGATATTAGAGAGAGTTATGCTATAGAAAAGATTTGTAGACGTCTTTAGACAATGCAAGCAATCACTTGATAACAAGAAGTTGCAACTTAGTAGTCGTAACAATAAGTTAAGACTTAAGATAAATTGAACACGATTCATAAAAGAGTCGCGTTCGAAAGCTATATATTTTTTCATTATTTAAGATTTAAGGTGTCTAAGATGTTTAGAATCTTAATTATCTTGATTATCTTAATTCTAGATTCAAGATATTTAAGCGTCAAGTTATCTTAATTATCTTGATTCTATTAGTAGATTTTTTTCTCTTAATTACCTTGTGAAGAGCGATGCGCGACGAATAGTACTTATTAGCATGCGACTCGTAACACTATCTTCTCTCTTCAAGAGTTTTCGTCTCGAAATCATTTATTCTTTCTTATTATGTTAATCAAGCTAATTATTGAACAACGTCGCGATTCTATTGCTAATTGTCGTTATAAACACGCTTTTTTCTTAATGCGTTCTTGTCGAGTTTGTGTCTTATTTGGCGTATCTTGTCAAATAAATAGAGAGTATCTCAAGTGTGAGAAGTGTTATCGAAAGAACTAGAAATGTGATTTGACTTCTAACTATCAAGAAATGAATAAAGCTATTTAAAAAGTTGAAAAGCTAAATGATGAAATAACGAAATTGCGCCTAAGAATTGTGCGCAAGACGAAACAAAGAAAACACTAATTTTGTCGTTTAAAAGATATGAATGATGCGAAGTCGAAAAATATCTTAAAGATTAAGAAGAACGAGAAAGAGATCAAATGTATTAAAGAGGCGTTCGAGATCTTATTCAATACTATTATCGATTCTTCATTGTTTGCTCTTTTGTTTTCTAATGTTTTGTCAACTCTTATAAGTGATTTTGTCGTTAACGAAATCGTCGCAATTTGTTAAAACACTTCTTTAGATTCTTGAGTGACTTTCATGTGTTTTCGAAGATAAAATATTCTTTTTATTTAATAAGATATTTTTGATTTTCTTGTTGTAGAATTTCTTCAATCTTATATTGTTCTTCTTTTTGTGAGTGAAAATAAAATGTGTCTTATAGAGGCGTAATTAAATTCGCTAGTTCCAACAATAAGATATAAAATATTAAAAATACTTTGAAATTCTTAAATAAGTCGAGTTTATAATTGATTAATTCTTTTGTTTTTTTAACGAGAAATGATTCGACTTTAATATAATTTAATTTCTTGCTTAACTTTCTTGTCTTAAGATTTTTTGTAAAAAAATATATTTTATCTTTCTTCTTTAGTTAAGATGTCGTTTTTTGTTTTTTGTTTTAATATTTAATTAACTTTTCTTGCATCTTTAAGATGTTGTTGTGTACCCTTTTTAGTATCTTTATTTTCGCGATAACTAATTGGGCTAATAGATGTTTTCGCTCTTTCTTAAAGAGATTAAATTCTTTATTATAGTTGACGAAGAATAAGATTATCTTAGTGATATTCGAAATCTTTGCATTTAGTGTCAATTAAATTATAGATAAAAGTAATATTCAATTATTGTAAGTATTGTTGACGTAATGTCTTAAATATTGTTTTAGACTCTAGTTTGTTCGCTCTATTTAATTATTCGTAATCAAGTAATAGACAATGAACATTCTAAGTCTTGTTTCTAATATTGGTAGAAATGTCTTTTAATAGTTAGACGTGAAGAGCTTGTCTTTGTTACTCGTTAATCCTTTAAATATATCGTGATATTATATAAGTTAATTTAATACAATGTATCTTAATTGTTTTGCTATAAATTTCTCTTTGCATGCGATAATATATAAGTACTTAACAAGTTTGTTAATCATTACTAGTATCGAATTATATTTATTTTTAGTTGCTAGATTCGTCGACTTAAGCAACTTAATAATAAAATTTATCGTAACTTTATCTTATAACGATTTAGATAATTTCTAATATTAGATTTCGTCATAGCTCGCATATGTATCATGTTTGTTTTGCTAATAGCTAAGACATTGTTTAATATACGCTTCGACAACTTGTCTTATCTAAGAAAACTAACAATGCTAACGTAAAAACTAAAGAATTTTGATCACTTCTAGATGCTTTTGCAATGATTTATTATGATGTTTCTTTATACATTCGTCGATTTTGTCGATAAATATTTGAAGTTTTTCTTTCTTTACAAGAAATTCTTTTTTATTATTTTTAAGTATTCGTAGAGTAACATTTAGTTCGTATTTGTTTGCTAATAATAATTCGTTTTTGTTAGTCTTAAGTATATTATAATTAAACGATTTCTTCGTTTCTATATAATTATTTCTTTTGCTAAGTGCGTCTACTTTGTCATTATCTTTGCTTAATGTATATTGTATCTTGAACTTGTATTGTTCGAGTCGTTCTAATTATCGCATTTGTTTTTTGTTAAATTGTTTAATAGTAGTAAAGTGTAGAAGATTTTTATGATTTGTAAGAATCGTAAGTTTTAATGATTCTTCAATGTATATTTTTCATGATTCTAGAAATGCTACAATAGCGAGTAGTTTCTTGTCGTGAATATTGTAATTTTGTTCAATTAATAAGAGTTTTCTTAAAAGATATGTTATTAAATTTTATATATTTTCATATTTTTGATTGAAGCATGCATCGATAACTAGATCTAATGCGTCAATTTTAATTCTATTTGATAATTGCGAGTTGTATATCTTCAATACTAGTTTCTTTAAACATTTTAGCTTAAGATTCTAAAATAATTTCTTTTTTATTAATTCTTATATTTATAGCGTCTTCTTTTTCGTAAAATTCGTTAATAATATTGCATTAACGAAGTAGTTTTTGATAAATTTCTTGTTGTAGTTTATGAAATCTAGAAAAAATTAAACTTCTTTAACATTAATAGATGATTTTTATTCTTTAATTGCTCGTAGCTTTTTAAGATTTATGCGTACTTTATGTCGTTTAACGATAAATTCAAGAAAGTCAACTTCTTCTTAATGAAACTCGCATTTCTTTAATTTAAGATGTAGATTTCTCTTATTTAAATATTCTAATATTTTGAAAACATAATTTATATATTCTTTCAAAATATTCGAGCAAATCATAATGTCTTTCAAATATATTATGACAAATTGATTCAAATATTGTCGTAATATATTATTAATTATTTCTTAACACGTTGTCGAGACGTTCGTAAGCTCGAACGATATTATTATGTATTTGTATAATTTATATCGTATACAAAAAGCTATTTTTTACTTCTTCTTTATTTTTATTTTGATCTAGTTGTACGCTTCTTGTAAGTCTAGTTTAATGAAATACTTTACTTTAGATAATCGATCTTGAAGTTCGTTAATATTAAATAATGAATATTGATTTTTTATCGTAATATTGTTTAGCTTTCGATAATCGATACATAAATGAAGAATTTCGTTCTTTTTAAGTACAAAGAGAATCGAGTATTCTATCTATAATTAGAATTTTTTAATAAATTTTTTTTTCTTGTTTTTTGCTAGATATTTGCGAAGTGTTTTTAGCTTTTTTTTAAATAAAACATATATAAGTTTAAACGTGAATTGCTTGTCTAATTTAAATCTAATCTTGTAATTTTATGATTAATGTTTAGATAAAATATTAGTTGTTTTCTCTTTCTAAAATAGATGCTTCCAATTGTTGTATATTCGTAATACGTACTTTAGCAATTCTCTCGTTATATTAAATATTTTAGAGCTCTTAAAAGATTCGTAGTTTTCTTCACTTACTTTAACTTTATAACTTAGCTAATCTTTGTTAATGTTTATTAAGTTGAACTTTATTAAATCGTTTTTTTGCGAGAATGCAAGCTCGCTACTTGCGATCGAGTTTTAACTTAATCTTTTATCTATTATTGAACGCTATTAATGCGTAGATTAGATATGAATTGCGTAATCACATCGTACGAATCTAAGTACTTGTGTATTTTAGTTAATTTCTAGATTGTGTTGCTTTAATCAAGACATTTCTAGAACGATATCGTAAATAATTATTCTCACTATATTAAAGATTAGTTTCTCGTGATGCTATTAAATAGCTATTAATAGTGATTTCGTTTCTTTGTTCACTTTTTTATTTCTTGTAAATAATAGGTTTCCATCTACAATTACTAGATTGTAAGCGTTAAACTTCTTTTAAGTAAAGTATTCTTCTCTCTTTACAAAAGCTCTAGTTATAAAATTATCTATTGCACTAGAATCGATCATTGCTATAAGTCGACAATCGTTAATCTTAACTAATGTGGTAAAACATTATGTGTGCGCTATTAAGTTTAGTTGTTATTATTAGACTAATATATTGCATTTCTTTGATATGCTCTTTATTAAGGAATTTGAACTTTTTCTTGCTTTTATGTTGTAACTTTTGCTTCAAACGTCTATTTGCGTTAAGCTTTCTTTTGTTGCTAGATTACTTACTTTAACTTTTTAGAAAATCAATTAATTTCGTTCTTTTTTTTTAGATAAATTTAGCATAAGTTGTTATAGCAAGCTATTTAATTAAGGCTTGCGTATGTTGTAAGGTTCAATTGTTTCATAATAATGTCAAGTATGTTCTTTTTTGTAATAGCATTGCTTTCTAGTTTCTTCTCGCATTTGTCTACGATCTTCGATAAGCTAACTAAAGTTTCGAAATGATTCGTAATGTCTTCTATGCATTCGTGAAAGTTTTTTTAGTTATATTTTTCATTCGAGTCGATAACTAGATTGTAAAACTTAATAGTTTCTTGAAATGTTTAATTGATTTCTTGCGTAGATGCGAGTGCCTTATCTAATAATGTTTTATCTAGAACTTTCTATAATTGATTTAAATTCTTTATCAAATAATAATTGTCGTTCGATCTAGTCTTAGAAGTGTTTGTCTCTATGTCGATTTGCTTTCTAATATTGTTCTAGCTATTAAATATCTTTCTTAACATAACATTGATTTGTCGACAATTTATTAAGTTTCGTAATCAATAATCTCTTGCGAAGTGACTCGATTTGCCATATAAATAGCACGTTTTTTAGAATTTATTATCTTGCTTTCCTTTAGAGTTTTTCTCTTTGCGTCGTTAAATAAAATTCAATTTCATAAATGCAAGCTCACGATAGTCTAGATTATTGTACTTTTGATTAGAACAAAATTCTTTCTAATAATATTTGATCGTTAATTCAAAGAAGGTTCTCGCTCTTTCGTGAGATTAATCGTATCGTTTTTTCATAGCTCTTTTATACAATTTGTCGTCGAAATCGATAATTATTTTGATGAAATTAAACATGTCGCTAATGAATTTGTTATCGCGCATAATTTTGTTCTTAAGATTGTTCTTAAAATCTTGTCGAAACATTGTTATAAGTGCGACATCGTTTCATTCGATAAGATTAACATACTTTTAGAATCTTGTTGCGTAATTTGTTGCAAAAATTCGTTAAATTAGATGTTAAATCATTCTTTTTACAATTTGTTTCTCGTTAAATGTTTTAAAAATTCTTCGAAGCTCTCTTTTGAAATTGTCGAAATTCGTGAACATTGCACGAGAATTTTCGTCATAATTTTCTAGATATTTGCGTAAGTTTAGCTTGAGTTAATGTTAGACTCTTCCTCTAAAAAATGTGAATGCGAAAATCGTTTTCTTGTTCGCTAGAACAAGATAGAAAATGAAATAAATATTTACTTGCATAAGTTAATTCTCTAGGTCAATTTAATCTTCATGATAGACGTTAGGTTTGTTAATTCTTATCTTGTCGTCTCTATCAATAGAGAGTCGACGTGATGTTGTTAAGCTAGTGCTCGAGATAGGGGCGTGTTAATCTAATATAGACATTCTTAGAATGTTCAAAATGTTATGCTAGTACTTTCGTAAAAGATATTAGAGAAAGTTATGCTATAAGAGAGATTTATAGGCGTCTTTAGGCAATGCAAGCAATTACTTAATAACAAGAGATTGCAACTTAGTAGTCGTAATAATAAGTCAAAACTTAAGATAAATTCAATACGATTCATAAGGAAGTCGCGTTCGAAAGCTATATATCTTTTTATCATTTGAGATTTAAGCTGTTTAAGGTGTTTAAAGTCTTAATTATCTTAATTATCTTAATTTTGAGTTCAAGGTATTTAGGCGTCAAGCCATCTTGATTATCTTGATTCTATTGATAGATTTTTCTCTCCTAATTATCTTGTGAAGAGCGATGCGCAACGAATAGTACTTATTAGCACGCGACTCGTAACATTAACTAAATAGTTTTAATTTTTTTGTCAATTACAATTGTTCTTTTTGCGTTAACTAAGAAGCATTTTGTAGATTTTAAATTACTTTTTATCGATTTTGTAAATTTCTATTGTTTTTTCTTGAAAAATAGAGCTATTTCGATCAAAATAATATAATACGCTAATATCTTATATAAAATTTCGTTATTTGTAAATTTTTTTTGTAAATAATTAATCTACAACAATTGTAAAAGAGCGTTAAAAATAATATTGTATTTCTTAACCTTTTATTTAATATTAAGAGAAAACTATAAAATATATTGCGAAATACAAATAAATTGTAGATTTATTCGATTCATAGAAGAAAAAAATATTTTAATTTGTTTTGCAATATTAATTATTGCAAAATAATTAATAAAAACAATAATTAATTTTTTCAATATATAATTTAATATATATCGAATTTTTTAAGTATTTAGACAAATATTGTTACTTTAAGCTCTATCGATCAATATTTCTTTTCGACGTTATTTAGTAGCTTAAAAAGATATATTATAGTTTAAATATTAGTTGCTTAAAAGAAATTTGTATCGAAATTATCTTTTATATAATAGATATAGATTTCGAATTTATATTTTTTGAAACTATCTATGTCGATATATATTTGTCTATAAGAATTATAATAATAGAGAAAATTCTTTTTTGTTAATTGTTGCTAAAATACTTCAAAACTTTGTTGCTTTATATTGCTAAAAATAATATTAATATTTTTGTAATATTGTGTGCGAATCTTTTTACTTTTAGTCGAAAACTTCTTTAGCAAATCTATCTTAAAATTCTAAAAAACTTTTGTTATTTGTATATAATAGACAATTTTTGATCGAAATTAATTTGTTATCTTTAAATAAATCTTTAAGTTTTTTAATATTTTAGAGAAACTAAATTCTTTTAACGCAACAAACTTTTTCTTAAAAGTTTAAAAATCTAAATTATCGACACGCTATTTCAATAATATTATAAATAGATATTCGATATACAATTTCTTAAATTTAAAAAAAATTCTAATTTAAGACAACAAAGCAAAAATCATTTTAAAATACGTCAAATACTTGACAATATTGCGCAAAAAAACAACAATATTATCGATATAATATTTGCAAAACTTGCAATAAAATCTAAGAAATTTGTTTATTTAATTCTAAATATAAAGTATTAATTTTTTGAAATCTATAAAAGTTATATTCGATTGCTCTTTTTCTCTATAAAAGATAATTGTAAAACAATCTTAATATTTCTTCTTAACTAGAAATTAATAAAACTAATTGTTGCTATTTACAATAATAATATAAAAGCAATTTTGTAATTTAATTATTATATCTTTTTATAATAGCAAAGAATACAAATTTGTAACACTAATAATATTTAGATTTCGAATATTAATTATTGTTCTACTTTTTCAAATAGACTTTTTCTCTAAATTAATATACATAGTTTTCTATACTACAAAAACAAAAAATTCAAAAAATATAAAATTTTCGAATTATTTTAGTTTGCTTTGTGTATAAGTCTTATCGAACTTTTTATTAAATAAAATTTTTAACTTTTAACTTAATAGATAAATTTTGTGCATTAATTTTGCGTTAATAGTAGTTTGTCAATTAATTACTATAGAAATCTTTATATATTTTTTGAAAAAAAAATCTATTGTATTGTATATATTTTTTCAAATTCTCGAATAACAATTAATTATTTTAATATATTTTAAAACTTTGTTAAGTAACTTGTAAATAATAATACTATTTTTTAATTAAGTTTCTATTTTCTTTGAAATAATTTTTCGAGAAAGAAATATTTTAGCAAAATTTAATTTAGATAAAATTGAATAATCTTCGAAGAGAGGAATTGTCGCAAAAAAATTTTTTTTTTTTTTACAATATGATATTTTTTATTTTTGTATTCTACAATACGTTTAATATAGCAACAATTATAAAGTTTTTGCGAAAATTTTTTATTGTTGCGAAAATTAATAAACTAAAAATTTGCGTTTATAAAATAGATATATACTTCTAGTATTACAAATTTAAAAAAAAAATTACACTTAAAAGGTTTTTTTTTTTTTAGAGTTATAACAATTTTTGTTGTTAATTTTGCGAAAATTATCTTTTTTTTTTTTGTACAAATAGTTCGACAAATTCGAACATTGTTTCGAATCTTTATTTTGTAAAGTATTGAAATTTTTGTACAAAATTCGAATTTTAGTTTTCGACTTAATATATCTATAATTACTTGTTTCGATTTTAGAATATCTATATTTATACGAAATTTTATTTTAAAATTATTTATTAAGTAAACTTCGTAATAGATATAAACAATTATTTTGTTATTAATTTTGTTTTTGCTTTTTAAATAGATATTTACAAAGAATTATTTGTCTAAAATATCTTTTAATAAAAATAAAAAATATTTTTTAATCTTTATATTAAATATCTTTGTCTTAATAAAAACGTAATTTATTATAGATATATTGCAATTAAAATTTACGCAAAAAAGACTTAATAGATTGTTAATACTATATTTGATTATTGCTATAATATAATATTACGCTCTAAATGTTATTTCGTCTTTTTTAAAAAATATTGTCGAGAAAATTATTATTTTTTGTGTAGTTATTGTAATAGAATAGAATCTAAATCAATTGCATCAAAAGCATCTACGAGATATTTGCGCGTTGCAAACACTCGCGAGAAGTAGTATATATAGGAAGGTTACAATTATTTCCTCTCCCAAGAATCTCGTCCCGAGATGTAGGGTTATTTTAAGGTCCACTCAGGGTTACGTTAGGGTTATCGAAAAATCTTGGTGTGTTGCGCACTTAGAGGCCACTTTGAAGACATAATGCTTGACACGTGCTATTTCTTTTGTCGCGTTCGACTAGCACAATCACGTGTTATACTTAGAGATTGCGCACAACATATTGCTTTTATTAAACGAACATATTTACGTCTCGCTTTATGTAACAACGTAATATGCAACTTAGACTATTAGATTCTTGCAAAGAGTATACGGCGCCAAACATTTGCGCGTACGATTGTCAAACTTATAATTATAGAAGAAATTGATCTTAAGACTTAGACGTAATACGTCGCATTAAGTCGAAACATAAGCGCAAATATTATTATAACAAAATAGAATTTAAATCAATTGCGTCAAAAGCACTTGCAAGATATTTGCGCGTTGCAAACACTCGCAAGAAGTAGTATATATAGAAAGATTACAATTATATTCGAAAAAACTAATTTCGAAAATAGATATTGTTAAATAAAATCTAAGAACTTTTGCTAATTCTTCTTTTTGCACAATTGCATATAAATATAAAGCTTGTTTCTAAATTTAAAAGTATTTTAATATTGTTAATAGATAGATTTTTCGACAATATTTTTCTATAAAAAGATATAATATATTATATCGACAAAGAAACTATTAATATTTTTGTTATTTTTTTTGTTATTATTATTTTTTCTATTGAAAATCTTATTACAAAAATTAGTTTTGCAATTTCAAAAATACGTTGTCTCGATATTTGCTAACACGTAATTGTAGTATATTTTTGTATCTTCTTTATCTTTTTAATTTCAATCTTTGTACTAATTATCGAAATATAATTAAATCTACTAATATATTATTTGTTAATCTAAAATTTAAAAAGAGAGATTTGCGCTATTTGTTTTGTAAAAATACAAGAATCTCTCGCGTTCTCTTTTTACAATAAAATTTTTATTTTAATTGTAAAATCTATTTCGATAGAGATTAATATTATTGACAATATTTATTAGCAATTGTTTTGTCAAAAATAAAACAATTTTTTAATTTTAAATTTTTAAATATTTGATTGACTGGAATAAGTCTAAGTCGAATTTGATTTAAATATATTTGTGTTTTGCTAATTTGTGTAAGCTTCTATTCTACTATTATCGTAGAAAAAATTCGAATCTTTTTCTTAATAAAAAAAAATTTATTGCAAAGAAAAAAAGCTCGACTAATAAAATAAGAAATTTTGCTAATATAAAAAAAAATAAGATTGCTAATAATTTAAACAAAAGTTATCTCGTTTTTGTCTAAAATAACAATCAAAAAAAAATGTAAAAATTCTTTTATCTACTTGTGTTTGCAAACAATTACAACAAGATTTCTTGTTAATTTTAAATCAATTTTTTAATTTTTTCGAAAATCAATTTTCTTTCTTATTTTGCTTTTTATTTTTCTTTTAAAATAAAGCAATATGCTGCTATATTTTCTTTCGATCTACTATTAGTTTGTCGAATTTTCAAATTAAAATATTTGTTGTAGACAACAAATAGTTATCTAAAATTCTAACAATAAGTAGTTTTAAATTTAGATTGTTTTAATTAGATTTTTACTTAAATCTATTTATATAATATATAGCTCTACATTTTGCATATATATATACAACTTCTTTCTATTTTGCGAATTTTTTACAAAAAAGATTTCTTAATTTAGTTTATCTTAAGTTGCTAATATAAAGATTTTGAATCGTTTCTTTAAACGACGAAAAATACAATTTAATTTATTAAACAAGACAATTATTGTATCTTTCTTATTTTAAGTAACATTATTTAATTATTAGTACAATACGTTTCTTCGAAAACATATAGATATATAATTTCTAATCTTCTCTTTTTTAATAATAGTAGTATAGTCGCCAATTTTGCGACAAAAAATATATATCTTTCGATAGATAATTTTCTTTTCAATAGTAACAATATTGTTCTTATTATAGAATTTCTTAAAATCTAAATAAAAATAGTCTAAATCGAAAATTCAAAATATAATATTATTTTCTAAGATATTATTATTGACTAATTCGATTAATTTCGAAAAACTTTGTTGTTCTAAAAAATCTTATTAATTAGCAAAATCTACTAAATTTAAAAAGTTGATAAACAAAAACAATTTGCTCAATTAAAAATTGTAGTTTTCTAATATCTTAATTATTGTCTAATTAACTAGCTTCTATATTGCGAAATTGTTTACTAGATCTTTGTTTTTTAACATAGTTGACGTTGTTGTTTGTAATATATTTAAGCAAATAAACAAGATATTTTTTCTTTAATTATTCTTAAATGTTTTACTTGTTTCTTATCTCTTTTTTTTAGAGATATCGATAATGCAAACTTCAAAAAAGTTTGATTCGAAAAACGTTCAAATAACAAAAAATATAGATTTGTTTCGAAAGTCAAGAAAAGCTTTCTAAACAAATAAATTAAATTAAATTAATAAAGTCAATATAGAAAAATCGAATAAATATCAATTTTTTTTAGCGTGATCGTCGGGTCGAGTTTCAACCCAAACCCTGGGGTTAGACAAATTTCCTAGCTCAACAAGATGAGGCGAACGAAGAATGTGCGTCGAGTGTTCAACTCGACCTACCCAATCACGTGACGTCACGTGACGCGCTAATTCGATTAAGCTAGCGCAAGGCTCACGCTAAGCGCATATGATTAGCGTGAACCCTTGCGCTAGCTTAATCGAATTAGCGCGTAGATAAAATAAGATAAGATAAGCGAATGCTAATGCGACGAAGTTAGCTTGGGTTCTTGACATTGGCCCGACGAAACCCGACCCTAGGGTCGAGTTCGCGCCTTGACCCTGGCCCAACCCTACGGGGCCCAAGAGGGTGGGTCGGGTTGAGAAAAAAGTGTTCGACCCGACCCAACGATTACACTAATTTTTTTTTAATATAAAAGTATTGTTAACTTCTTAAAATTGTATAGCAATGCGTAGAGTCGAAGATTTCGAATTTTACAAAATACTTTTTTTTTAATCAAAATCTCTAACTTTCTTGTTTACAAAAAGAAAAAAAACTAAAATAAATTAATATTTGTCGATAAACTTCTATGTTTGTTACAAAAGTCTTTATAGTTTTTGTAAAAATCGATTGATTTACAATTTAATCTAATAAATAGTAAAACAATTTAGCAAATCTTAAATACTTACTAGTTTTGATCGCTATATAAATAGTTATTAACTTGAAAGTATTGTTCAATATATTTTGCAAAATAGACAATAATTTCTTGAATTGTTTCGACAATAATTTGCTAATTTTTATTAGATAATTGTTTAGCTTCTACGCAAGCTTAATAATTTTATTCGACAATTCTAGCAACAACGTTAAAATTATTAACAAGAGAAGTTGTAATATTTGTTTGTAAAGCAAACTTCTATCAATATAAAATACTAATAAGATATTCTCTTTCTAATAGACAATTTCTGCAGTGGAAAAGCAAACTTTACAATATAGTAAAGCAAGCTTAGTGTGATCGTTGGGTCGGATCGAACACGTTTTTCTCAACCCGACCCACCCTCTTGGACCCCGTAGGGTTGGGCCAGGGTTAAGGCGCGAACTCGACCCTAGGGTCGGGTTTCGTCGGGCCAATGCCAAGAACTCAAGCTAACTTCGTCGCGTTAGCATTCGCTTATCTTATCTTATCTTATCTTATCTTATCTATGCGCTAACTCGATTGAGCTAGCGCAGGATTCAAGCTAGCCCGATTAGGCTAGCGTAGGGTCCACGCTAGTCACATACAGTTAGCGCGTCACGTGACGTCACGTGATTGGGTGGGTCGAGTTAAACACTCGACGCGCATTCTTCGTTCGTCTCATCTTGTTGGGCTAGGAAATTTGTCTAATCCTAGGGTTAGGGTTGAGCGGGTTAACCCGATCGGGTTGAAACTCGACTCGACGATCACACTAAGCAAGCTTCTAAGAAGCAGAAATAATACTAAAATAATTTCTTTCTAGTTGCAATCAACATAGAAATTGATTACTAAATATCTTGACAAAGCTATTAAATAGTGCGATTCTTGCACTATAAAGAAGAACACAATATAATAGAAAAGATTGAATTACTAGCTAGAAGAAGAAAAGCTCTCTAGATCTAAATATAGACTTAATTGCCAAGAAATACTCTATTAAGCAAGAAAAGTACAATTATCGTAACAAGATTGTATTAAAATTATTTATCGCAAAAGAATTTAATTTCTATTAACAACTTTAAAAGTCTTTCGAACGCACTAAATTTCTTGTTTACTTTAATTGCAATCGTATTTTTTATATCGACATAGATATCTCTAAGCAACGTAACTTCGATACTATAATTTATTATCTTAAGAAAGATATCAATTTAGAAAAATTACAAAAAACTAACGTAAAATCTATTTTGTTTCTTAGTTAATTACTTAACTTCGCAAAAACGCAATACTAATTTATCGAACTAAAAATAATAGACTTAGTATAAATAGTAAAACGCATTCGATATATAATTGAGATAACTTTTGCTATTACAATTGTTTTTATTAATTCTTTTGTCAATTCTTTTATAGTTCGTTAGACTACACTTAGTTCAAGCAATATCAATAAACTTAATTTATGCTTAATATGCGCGTTTATTTATCTTAGTCAATTTCAATTAAATATAAAATATTGTCTCGAAAAATAACACATTATTCTCGACGCGCTTTTTAAATTGCTTGCTACATCTATTATAAGAATAAATATCAACGATTTAAAAACATTAGATATAAATATCTATTACAATAAAATTAAGAATTTCGAGATATTAAATTAGATATATGCTTATTAAGATATCTTGATCGCTATATTAGCAAACTTTAAACAACGTTTGCTTAACGAGTAAGCTAAGAAGAAATTCTAACAAGATTTAATAAACATACTAACAAACTTAAAAAAGCAAACATCTTAGAAATAGACATCTTTGAAGCAAATATCTAATAACGACAATTAAATTCTTGATAATTATAATAATATTAATAAGTTTAGAAATGCTAAGAAATTCGTTCTTAAGAAATTTCGTATTAAAATCGACTTTAAGTTTCGCAACAATTTAATATATTATTTCGACAAAATTAATATTCGTTTGCGACTATATATATTTAGATTGACAAAAGAGAATATCTTTAAAACAATTTATAACAATAATTATTACTTCGATTATTATTATTGCTTCGCAAGAATTTGCAAAACGCTCTTTGTTTTTTGAGCGCTTAATAAGATTCGCATTTATATTGAGCATTGTTTTACTTATTAGATTAATCAAATTAAACAATATTGTTTCTACAATAAACTAATATTAATATTTATTAAATCTTATTCTTTTTATAATATACTTATAAATTACGTAATTAAACTATTTAATAAATACAACTATCTACTTATTATTATCGATAAGTTTAGTTGTTGTCTACAATTAATTCTTAATTATATTACAAGCTTTGCAATTGTTTGAACACAACGCGTCTTAAATTGCTTGCAAACGACAAATTAAGATATATCTTAAATTATTATTTTCGATTGCGACTCGAAATTTATCTTTAAGTTCTAGCAAGAAATCTTTCTTTAGCTAAATATCTTACTTCTAATTAGTACAATCTATTATTTGTAGACAAACAATCAATTAGAGCAATCTAATTAGATTGTAAAAACTGTTATTTGTTATCTTATTATTATCTATTCTAACGTTAAGTAATAACAAACTTTATTTATTTTACAATTATAGCTAAACAACAATTTAAACGTTGTTATTAATCTTATTTCTAACAAGATAATATATAAGTTCAAGATTAAAAAAGTACTTTTTTAACTTTATAACAATTATCTAATTACAAACGTATTTGAGAAACGCTTAATATTTCGCGTCAAAATCGTTGACGCAATTATATTTGTCAATGTCAAGACAAAGATTTATTACAACGCTAGATATTAGTCTATACTATTTAATCTAGATAACAAGATCTATTTGCGTCTCAATTATAACTATTATTTATTAGAAAATTTAAGCAAGAAGATTTTATCTTAACGTTGCGATTCTTTTCTTGTAAAAAAAAGAATTAATTGTTTTGTCTATCTATTAAAATTATTATTTTATTTTATTTTCAATTTTTTTATTTATTTATACTCGATTTAACACCCCTAAGAGTCTATGCAAGAACTATATACTTTTACGATTTTTAAATCTAATCAATTACAAATAGATAGATAGTACTAGTATTTACTTGTTTAATTATAATTGATTAGAATTTGCGACTGTTATTTCGTTTGTAACAAATTGTTATAATAACACTATATTTTTGTCTTCTATATTATAATATTTGTAATACAAGAAAATTCTTCAAACGAGAACTCTATAAATTTAAAAGAGATTTAAGTATTGCTAATAATGTTGTTGTCTAAAATTAATACAACAATTTAATAGTTAAAATTATACACATTGTCGCAACAATAAATTTGATCTTGTCTAGCAATTGTTGTAGATTTGTAATATTAATTTTTTGTTATATTTGTGTTTTTTTTTGTCGCTATTTAAGACAAATTAATAGAATATACTTGATTGTTATGCGCTTCTAATTGCAATCGCAAGTTCTTGTCGTAATTTTAAATATTTTCTATTTGTACAAAAACTAATTAAAGTCGATTTTGTTTGTTCTTAATTATATTAGAAATGCACTATATAATTTAAGACAATTAATATATAGTTGCATATATTTATGTGTAACTCTAAATACAAACTTGCGATACTTTGTGTTATTTTTGTTTTTTGACTATTTTAATTATTATTTCTTTCGAGTTTTGTTCTAAATAAGCGTCTTTTTAACAACAAGTTTATCTAATATTTAATTCGCAAAAATTAGATATTGCTTGTATATTTTGTTAGCAACTTTGTTTGCAATTTTATTATCTTTTATATCTTTATATTTTAAATTTTAATAAAGTTCTAGTATAGTATTGCGACGTTATATTGCATTATATATTTTTTGCATTTTTTTTAAAATATATTTAATTCGATATTAATTTTATCTCTTTAATAATCTCCAATAAAATCTAATTATTAAAATATATCTTGTAAATTTGTTTTTGCAAATTAGTAAATATTTCGCAATACTTTGTTAATTTTTCGATTACTTTTGTAAGTTTCTCGAGTTTGCTATAATGTATAAGTGTTATTTTAACGTCTTCTAGTTGCTTTTTAATTCTTTAGTTTGTTTTTATTAAGACAACAATAATATCTTTATTGCAATTGTTTTTGTTGAAATATACTCTTTAATATTAATTAAACTTGTTTGCGTTGTATTTTTTCTTAATTATTTTTTTATTATATACAATAACTATTTTAGAGAGTTTTATTTATAAAATAACTATATAGAGTTGCTATTGCAATATTGTTGTCAATTTAAGTTCTATTCGCATTTATTTTCTCTTAAGTTGCAAAAATGTTATTTTAAGTTTTAATTTTTATTTTCTTTTTAATATTAAGTTGTTGCGTATGCGTGGCATTGCTATATCTATTGTTTTGCTCGATTCTTGTATATCTATAATAACTATCGATTTTTATATTAATTTTTCGAGATGTATATTAATAGAAGATACGTTAATCTTGATTTGTAAGATTTTTGTAAATATTGTTTTATAAATACTTATAATATGTCGAAGTGCGCAATTTTGTATCGATTGCAATTTCGAAATAATTTTTTTTCTTAAACTTTTAATATTTTTAGACGTATATTATGCGACAATATCGTAAATTATTATCGACTTCTTAATAACAATATATTTACGTTTATTTATTTTTAACAAAGTATTAGATATTAAATTTTCTATTATTAACGCGCTTTTGTATTTAATTATTAACTTGATCTTTATTTAACGCAAATAAGCTCTCTATTTTAGCTTTAAGTTTAATTAAATCTTTAATATTCTAATATTTGATTTAACAATTATCTTATGCTTTGTTAGCGTTATATTGATGCTTATATCAAATCTCTTTAAAATTTGCGAAAAATAAATTAGTTTATACTTTTTTTTGCGAACTTAAATTTGTAATTTTGTGCTTATTGCTCGCATTTATTGTATATTAAACTTAGTATTTTGCAATTACGTTTAATTAATTCTTTATATATTAGTATATTAACGTTGTTTACGAAACTTGTAGCGCTAACTCGCAATTTAATATTATAGCATATTTTTAACAAATTTGTATTGTAAAACAAATATGAAACTAAAAAAAAAGAACTTTGCAATATATTTACGTTTGCATTGCGCTTTTCTATTGTATAATTGTCTATAATTAAGATAGTATAATATTTCTCTAAGAAATTCTCTATCTATTTGAGCAAACAAGTAGAAATTTGTCTCTTCTTTATATTGTAAAACAATCGAATATACAATATATTATCGAATGCGTCTAATATATTAAGATTAAATAGAAATACTATTCTCTTCTTTTAATTGCTCTATATTATATAAATCTTTTTTGTAATTAATTGCAATATTGTGTCGATTAAGTGTTGTTTTCTAGTTTTTATTTGTATATTTAATAAAGTATTGTGCGTCTCTATAATATAGCGAAGACGCTTTAATATTATTAACTTTAGTATCTTACTTAATATATTCAATAATGCAATAGATTTAAAGAATAACAATTTAGAGTAATTCTTTTTTTTTCGATTTATGCAATATTATTATAATCGTCTTTTTGAAACAAAACAATTGTATCTCTTTTTTAATATATTTATCGAATAGAAATTTTATTTAAGATAAGATAATACAAATTAATTGTTGCAATATACAATTAATTATATTGTTAATTTCTAATATCTTGTTAGAAGTTGTCTTGTATGTTGCTTTTATTACTTTGCGTTTTAATATTATTTTATTGTCTTCTATAGCAATCGAATAAGAGAATTTGTTTAAATTGTTTACTAAAATTGTAAACAAAGAAGAAAAATAAGATCGAAATATTGTTTCGATTTTGTTTTTCGTTGTTGTTGCAATGCTTGTATCGATTTATAGTAGTAATATAGTAAATTTAATTAACGTTTTTGCTATTGTATTTTTAATCTATTTTGTTATTTCGAAGAGATTCTTAATAGTATTTTTCGAAACTTCTATTTGTTTGCGAAATTTGTCTCGTTTATATTTCTTTAAAATCTTGCTTTTCTTATTGCATACTTAAATATATATTGTTTACTTGCTAGAAATACAATATTGTTAATGTAATCTTTTAATTTCTTTAATTATCTTTATGTATTTTGCTATTTATTTAAGTTTAATTCTATTGTGTAATTTTGTTTATAAAATAAAGTTTTCGATAATTTTTTTCAAAGTATCGAGTAGCTTTGTTGTGTATTTATTAATATTATCTCTTTTTATTAAATTGTTTAATATTAATTTAAATAATAAATTTCTTAATATATTGTCGAACTTTTTTAAATTTATAGCTTTTTAATTTTGTTTAAAACAACGTCGAAGTTTCTTTTACGTTCGAAGATTTAATATTGTTTTTATCGAAAAATAATCGAATAAATTTTTTATTTTCTTGTCTATATTGTAATATATTAATCGATTTGTTATTTTTTTTTGTAACAAACAATAAGTCGATTGTAATTTAAGCGTTTTAATAATCTTTTATTATAGTTTTTCGAAAAAGAGTTAATATTGTATCGATTGCGCATATTATATATAATAAATTCTTCAAAAACAAATATTATCTAAAATAGAAAGAGTTTGCTTAAAAGAAATAATGCAAATTGAAATTTTTTACAATAATACTTTTGTCTTATATACGCAAAGTTAGCTCTATTGTTAAGAGATTACTTTTGTCAATTATTTTGTTATAACTATTTTAGAACAAATTGTAAATATTATAAATATTAACAAAATTATATTTTGTGTTATTATTGTTAAAATATAGTTGTAGCATTATTGTTGTTATATCTTTAAAATATTATATATTGGATTAACTATTGCTATTAATGCGTTTATTAATGTAGAAATATATTTTTTTTTGTTATTTATAAACGTAAAGTTTGCGCGCTTCGAATTATATATCTTTGTTTTAACATAATATTATTACAACTCTTGTATTATTAATATATTGTAATTTTGTATCTTATTCTTTTAAAGCAATACAATTATTATTTTACTTTTTAATTTGTAAACGTTATATTATAATATTTTGAGCTTGTTTTATATCTTTATTAAAATTGCTTTATATAATTCTTAATATCGATATCTATTAGATTTTGCATCTTTTGTATAAAAGATATATTTTATAATATTGCTATTATTATTGTGTTGTTATCTTGTCTTATTAAAATAAACTAACTACTTAACAATTTATTAGAGTATTCTTTCTTAATTAATTGTTAAATTAAACTCTTTTTTGTTGCTACAAAAACATTTTGTATGCAATTTATTTGTATCGAGCAATTAATTGTTATTGTTTTGTATTTTGTTCTTTTCTTTAATGTTTAATTGAACGTTGTTGCGCTTTTAAGAGTTATTAAAATAATTGTTATTTTGCTTGTTTCTATTGCTTTAACAATATAATACAATAGCTTTGTCTTTATTGTCTCTTTTATTCTTAGTTTTTTGCTCTATTTTTTAGACTACTTAAAATCGAATACTTTGTAAACACTTTTGCAAATATCGCATTTTTATTTTGATAAATTTAATTAATGCGAGCATTAATCGAAGAAATAGTTTTGTATATAATAGACGTATTATTGCTTGTTTTTGCATTTGTATATTAAGTAATTATACTTTTGACACTTTATATATTGCTTTATTTTGCAACTTATATTGTAGTATTTTGCTATTTTAATATTCGATTTATAAATTACGTTAAATTAAATTAATATGTTTGTTATCTTTACGTAATCTATTTATATTATAATAGAAATATATTTCTTTTTGTTGTTCTCTCTTGTAAGTTAAGTTATCTTATTAATTTTTAATTTTTTATATATAATTTTGCATAATCTTTCTATTGTTTTTGTTCTCTTCTTTTTAATATTTTTAAATATACTTTTTACTCTAAGATTGTATATTATTATTTTTGCGCATTTACGACGTAAAATTATCGCAATAAACATATTTTTAACTTAAAAATTATTCGATTTCAAAATTTTCTTGTTGCATTTGTTATTAATTCTAAAGACTATTATTCTTTTTGCGCATTTAGTATATTAACAATATTTGAATTGCGCATTAATACAACTATCTTTATTGCGCTTATCTTGTATACTCTATTTGTCTTTTTCTTTTTTTTAATTTATATTATTAACTTTGTCTTTTTAATCGATTGTTGTTTTAAAGATGCTTGTTTAACGTTTGTTTTAATTGTTATCTATACAACTAATAACAGGTTTTGTACTATATTTGTTTATATATTTGTATCTTGTGTATCTTTCTCGACTTTTTTTATTTTTTTTAGTCGATTTGTTGTTTTCTTCAATCTCTTTAATATAAAAATTATATCAATTTGTCTATTCTTTGCGAAGAGTTTGTTAAATTTGCGCGTAAGCTTCTTGACAACACTAAACTACTTAATCAATATTATTATTGAAACTATTTCGAACGCGTTTTTTTTCTTAGATCTATAGAGTTTTTTGATCTTTATTATTTTTGCGATAATTTTTGTCGCAATTTGTAATAGATTGCGTTAAGACGCATTAAGTGCGCTTTAATTACTTATTAATATTGCGTCGATTATGTTTATTTGATTTTGACAATCGAGATAAATTGTAAGAGTTATTGCTAGTAAAGTCTTCTCTCTTGTCTCTTCTCGTATAATAGAATAGTATAATATCGATTTTCGCAAACTTTTTAAAACTTAAATTTTGCATTTAATGTAAATTTTCTTCGAAACTATTATTTATATAAAGAATTTACTCGATAGTATTTGTAACTTAATTAAAAAAAAAACTTTAACACAAATCTTTATAGTTATTCTAAATCGAATTATCTAAATTTAATTAAGATTAAAAACAATATATTGTAGTAAAAGTCTTACAAGATAAAATGTATTATTAACAAGCGAATGCGCACTTATAATAGCAAACAAATAGTATAGTATCTATTATAATAAAAAGATTATAATTTTAAATACAACAAATAACAAGATATTAGATGGATTGCGCAACTCTATTTAATACAATTATTTAATTAAATATTGCTCGATTTAGTCAACGTAATTCGAAAAGAGCAAGCAAATCTAGCAACTTAACAATTTCAATTAAATTAATATTTAATTATTAAATATTTATTCAATTGATTTACTATCTTATTTAATTGCTTTAATTACTCGTCTAAATATAGTTTGTAAAAATTATGATTATCTTCTCTATTGATGGTGTTGTTGTTGTTGTTGTTGTTGTTGTTGTTGTTGTTGTTGTTGTTGTTGTTGTTGTTGTTGTTGTTGTTGTTGTTGTTGTTGTTGTTGTTGTTGTTGTTGTTGTTGTTGTTGTTGTTGTTGTTGTTGTTGTTGTTGTTGTTGTTGTTGTTGTTGTTGTTGTTGTTGTTGTTGTTGTTGTTGTTGTTGTTGTTGTTGTTGTTGTTGTTGTTGTTGTTGTTGTCGTTATATTTAGAGATATATTTAAAAGTTATTTTTATATTCTTAATTTAAATACTTTTTCGCAACAATTAAAGTTTTTGCAATTATTGTTGTCTTTGCAATTCTCGCAATTATTGCTATCTTTATAGATCTTGCAATTTTCGAAAAATATACAATAATTATTTTGTAAACAAAAGAAAACAATCTAGTTCTTATTAAATATGTTTCAACAATTATCAAAAAAAAGAAAAAAATAAATTGATAAAAAATATCAAAGAACAATTATACAAAAATTGAAAAAAAATTCGAATTAGATGCAAATAACAATATTGATCTCGAATTTTATACTTAAAATATTGTTAGTCGACGTTGTGCTTTTAATATTTCTAGTGCTTTTTTGTTGTTAAAAATCTCTACTTTTCTTGTCTCTTACAAACGAAAAAAAAAATTGACAATTAGATTAAAAACTTAATTACAATTAACAATTTACAAAGAAAAACAATGTTATTTTTGTCAATATATGTGTAACTAGATTTGCGAAATAGGACATCGAAACTATATAGTGTTTTTGAAATAAAACTAGAAAGAAATTCGAGACAATAATAAATTATAAATATGTTAATATTAATAGATAGATAGAGTACTTATCAAGTAAAAGAAAAGCAAATATTAAAATTTTATACAAATCTAATTATGCAATACAAGACAAGAATTAAATCTAAGTTATCGATAAATAGATATTTACATTCGCAACATATTAAAAGACAAAAAACTAAAAAAACTTTTTATAAAAAATAAAAATAAAAAAGAATGCAAAACACGAAAAGAGAAGAGACAAACTTAGTTAACAGCTGAAAAATAAATCGAATTACAAAGTTTTCTTTTTCTTCTTCTTTGTTATCTTTGTTAATAGTAAAGAGAGCTTCAAGAATTAAAGCAATTTCGAAAATAGTAACTCTAATATATTTTTTAACGCAAAAAATAATATAGAAAAATCGAAATTTGTAATAGAAACAAACTTTTTATCTAATAACAATACAATAATAACAACAGATTTAGACTACAAAGAAAACATAAATAATAATAATTAATATATAGAAATATAAATCTTATTTAAAGATAACAACAATTATTTGTCTATACTCTTTAAATCTTTATTAAATAAATTTACATTGTCAAAGTTTATAAAATAACAAAAAAACTTCAAAGAGATTTAAACAAATACGTATTAATATAATAGACAACAAAGACTTAGATATTTTGCAAAATATATTAAGCGACTGCTTTAAAGATCGAATATTATCGACAAAAAATTTATTAAAACAAGAATCTTTGCTAAAGAAGATAAAAAATACGTTTGAAAAATATTTAATAAAATATATTGCGAAAGTCTTGAAACTTAAACGTTATTTTAAGAAATTGTTGCATAAATATTATAAAAAATATATTTATTTTTAATAAAATAATTTGTTTAAAGATTTGACTAAATTTAGCGAAAATATAGAGCAACTAAAACAATTATATAGAAGTAGTAGAAAAAGATTTGTAATAAGTAATGCGAAAAAAAAGAAATTCGCAACAAATAATACAAATAACAAGAAAATCGAGACAAATAATACGAACAACAAGAAGATTATAACAAACAATAAAAAAAAAAAAACAATAAATATTCTAGATTTGAGAGAGTAAATTGTAGTATTAGATGCGAAAAGAAGATAATTTTGTTAAGATAATAGAAAAGTTAAAAAAGAAGTATAAAAATAAAGATTTCGATTAAAAAATTAACTTTTGTGCTTTTTTAAAGTCTTTAAAAGATATATTAAGAGCAAAGTCAAATAATATTTGTAAATACAATCGACAATTTAGAACTATTTTCTCGAAGCTTATTAAACTTAATTAAGTCGATAAATATATTAAATTTTCTTAATATTTAAAGAATCTTTTTTGTAATATTTGTACTAAGATAATGCAAAAATATAAAGTTAATTTAAACAACGCAATTACTTTAATATTTGAATTGTTATATAAGACAATAATAAAATTAATCAAAAATAAGACAATTCTTCGAGAAATAAATATTAATAGCAATAAGATTGCTTAGTAAGTTGCGAATAGCAATATAAGTAAATTAATAAATATAATAAGCAAGAAGTAAAATCTAATTAAGAAGAAAGTTATATCGAAGATAGCTTTTACTCTCTTAATATTGCTAGCAATTGCAATCGATAACAAAAAAATTAACAAAATACTAAATATCTTAATACAAGCTTTTAAAAAAATTAAGATTAATAGTACTTACAATATAATAAAAAGCAAAATTTATTAAATAATTTAACAAACAATATCGACGCAATTATAAGAAACTTTGCGTATTACTTTTTCTTAAATTTAGATAACAATTTAAATACTATCTTAAAAAACAATTTATATTTATTAAGAATTTACTCTTGTTTTTAAATACAATTAATCTTAACTAGAATTAAGTAAATACTTGTTTTGTTACAATTTATATAAATAATAGACTTGTCTAGAGTTAACAATCTTAATAGCAAATAAAAAAAATTATCTAAACAAAAACAACAAAATTTGCTATAAGCTTAACAATTATAGAAACAAAGAAATAAAGTTGTCTCTTAATAATGCAAAGATTAAGACAAAAATTGTAAAATTTTGTTTTCAATAAAGAGCGCAAAATCGTACTCGAAATCTTGTAATTATAATAGCAACAATAAAATTAAATATCGATTCTTTGTTAAAAAATAAAAAGAACAATAAATCGAATTAAACAATAATAAAAGTTCAAAAAGCTCGATTAAAATAAGATTCTTTTAAGCAATAGATATCTTAGAAGTCTTTAATAGAACAATCGATCAAAATAATTAAAGAAAGAATTTAAAAAAAAGAAAAATTCTCAAAAATTAAGAATGTTAGATCTAGAAATTATCTAGAGATAACAAAAGCTTTAAATAGAGAAATATATATAGAGAAAAGAGTAATAAAGACAAAGATAAAAGATATTATAACAAAGAACGTTCTTGCGATAGTTAACTATAACTCAAGAACTATTAAATATTAAAAAATTAAATCTAAGAAGAGACAAGAGACTTCTACAAACTATATATAGCAAACAAAATATTTAAAAAGAATACTACAAATTATAAAGAGTTAAGTTAATTCAAAAACTCTAACTTAAAGCATTTTTATCTTAAAAATAAAGATAAAGTTAATAAATTTTCTAAATCTTTATTTTAACTTAAGTTTTTTTTGGTTCTTTTTTTAATAAGAAGTTTAATACTATAGTAGTTAAAAGAAAGTCTTAGAAACTTACAAGAAAAAAGAAAAAAACAATTGTTATTATAAAATTAATTAATATTAAATCTATTAAAATAGTTTATTTTAAAAATATTATTGCAAAAATAGAATGTTTTAGAACTTTGTATTTTGTTGCTTGCTTTATTGCGTAAATATAATTAAAAAAAATAAAAGTCAAAGCAATATTTAATAATAATACAAAAATTAACTGTATTAGCAAAAGTCTTACAAATAAAACTAATTTAGCAATTTAACAAAAATTTTCTATCTTATTAGTAGAAGTTACGAGAGCGCGTGTTTGTTTCGAAGAAATAATAAAAGATGCAAAGATATTAATTGAAGAAATACTAATTTATATTTATATTTTTATTGTTTTTCGATTCGATTATAAATTTCTATTAAAACAATTTTTTTAGCAAAGTACTTATATAAGCTTTGTAAATATAAACAGCAATTCTTTAGAATTAGCAATTTATTCTAGAGACAAAGCAAAGCATATTAATATTTTAAAAATACTTGTTAATTATTCGAACAACAAGAATAAGAATATTGTATTTTTAAAGAAATCTTCAAATCTCTAAGCAATTATTTAGTTAGTACAATTGCTTAATTTTGCAAATCTAATTGCAAAAAACTTCTAAAGATAAAAGTAAAAGCTATTAGAATAACAACATCGCGAAATGAAATTAAAAGAGAGAATTAACAAACTTCTAATTAATTAAAGCAAACAAGCAATACTAGTATCTACTTGTCTATCAATCTAGTTAATTAAGATAGAGCAAATATTCGAATTAATACTATATTTCGAACATCTCTAGAATTATTAATAATTCGAACTTTTCAATTATATATTATAAAAGAGACTTTTATTATTTAATTGTTAAGAAAGTTCGATATTCTTTATTAATCTTTTGTTGTATTGCGTTTTTCTATTCGAGTAAATACAATATATAAGCGAAAAGTTTAGAAAACGAATTCTATAAATAGAAGCAATTCGAATAGTTCTACTCTAAACAAGTATCTAAATTAAAGAAAAATGCTAGAATTATTAATTATTAAGAATTTTTAAAAGAAGTTTAACAAAGAATACAACTCTCTTCTAATACTTAAGTTCTTAAGTATTAAATGCGACTCTTGTCTTATTAAGAAGCGTATTTAAAAGTTAATTATAAAATTAAAACTCTTTTTGCAAGAACAAAAACTCTTGATTAAAATACTTTTTAATTGTAAAATTGTTTTAATTTAAAGCTTTTCTAAGATAGATAAAATTAAGCTAGAAGTTATACTTAATTAAGAAATCTATACTATAGAGTACAAAGTATAGCAAGTTCTAGAATTTTCGATTTTTTATATATTAAATTTTATTGTAATTAAGATATTAAAAAAACGTCTATAAACAAATTTGCTAAAATATTGTTATAAACTCTATTAAAAAATTTAATTTCTTATAAATAAAAAAAAGAAGAACAAGTATTTAGACTGATCGTCGGGCCAAGTTTCGATATCAACATTCTGGCTCGACCTAAATACTCGATATCAATCTCTTGACCTAGCTCGAAATTGATCTCAAGTCAACGATTTCTTGATTTAACTCGATCGACTCGCCAAGCAATCGAAAATGACGTCAAAATGCCAAGATTTTCTATTTTTAAAAAAATTCGCATTATTTGAATTACTAAAAATAGTTCAAAAATAATAACACACAAATAACGTACAAATGCATTATCTAAATGCATTACTATATAATATTGTAAACAAATTAATTAAAGTAATCAACTTGATTAAGTTGATTAATGCACTTTTTCAAAAATGATCTAAATTTTTCGAGTCTTGGCGAGTTGAGCCAGATTATACGTTAAGTACTTCATATCTATCCTTTGACTCGACTCAAATACTTGAGTTAAGATTTCTGACCCAAATCGAGTCTTGACGAGTTGAGAACCTGGTTCGAACTCGATGACTCAACTTGACGCGACTAGTCTACAAGTATTGTATAATTAATACTATTATAAAGACAAACAAAATAATTGTTCGAGATATTAATATATTTTCTAATGTCGAAGAGTTTGCAAAAGAGTTTGTTAAAATAGTAATTATATTGTTAATCGATTTCTTTTTAAAATACAATTAAATAGATCTTGCATTAAAGAATTGCAATCTTATTGTTTTTATAATTTCTTTTAAATTACTTAGAATAACTTGCTTGTCGCAGATAGACTGGTCGCACTAACCCGGAAATGTCACGTGCAAATGCCAAGACTTAGGTCAAAAAAAATTCGAGGAATCGAATCGCTTAAAGTAGTTTAGTCGATTACTATAAGTAGTTTAGCGCGAAGCGCGCTAAACTAATTTGAGCGATTCGATTCCAAAAAATCGTCGCGACCCAATCTTGGCGCCAGGTCGAGCTAGAGGAATAATATTATAATTTGACTCGACGATTAGTCTAGTCGCAGAATATCACTAACTTAGTTGCTTCATTTGTAAAAATTGTAATACATATTCTTAAGAATCTTCTTAACAAATGCTATTTATTCGTAAATAATATAGATATAAAAGAATTTAAATCGAATTACAACAACAAAAAAACAATTCTAGAGATTAGATTGTTTGTTTTAAAATATATTTAATAATTAAATACAATATTAATAAATATAAAGTTATTCGAATAGTAACAATATTAGACAAAAAATCTTAATTTTGCAAGTTAGATATTAAAATTGTCGATTTTGTATATAATTTTAATAAACGCTTTTCTAATAATATTAAGATTATTAAGATTGTTAAGTAATTATTGTGCAAAAGCATTTTTGAAGTTAAAGTCTTTATAGAAGTATGCATCTACTATTGAATTTAAGTACTAAAATTTGTAATTGTTGCAAAATCGATTTATTGTTTATTTAAGACTAGATATATTTTTGTTTAAAATTTAAAGCAATAGAATATTATAGATAAACTAAAGATTGCTTTAACAATAGACTAATCGCGTCAAATTAAATTATCGAGTTCGAATCGAATTTTCGATTCGTCAAGATTCGAGTCGAGTTAGAATTTTAATATCGAAAAGTCGATTCGAGTTGTAATATTAATATCGAGTATTCGAATTAAGTTACGATATTAATATCGAGTATCGATTCGAATTCTCGACTCGATTTGTCAAGATATAAAGCGATTTAGTAATAGAACTTGTAGACATAAATTGTGTGTTAAATCTTATAATTTTTTTCTTAAAATATTGTAGTTAAATAATGCAAATAACAAGAAGATAATAAAGAAGAAAACTGTTTTGTTCTTAACGCATAGATCTCTCGAAAGTCGTAACATAATAAATTCAAAAATAGAAATTCTTAATATTATAACAACATTTTCGATTGCTTAACAATTCGAGTCGATAATTTAAATCGAATTAAAAATCGAGTTAATATTGAGTTGAATTACAATATTGATATCGAGTATTCGAATCGAATTACGATATTAATATTGAGTACTTAGGTCGAATTAGAAAGTTGATATCGATTTTCGACCCAACGATTAGTCTATTTAACAAATATATCGACAATGCGTATCTTAAATTATTCTATTTTAATTAACAAAATTATTTTGACTATAGATTTAAGTTTAAAGAATTGAAAAGATATATTAATGCAAATTAATATAATAACAAAAAAAAGGTTTTCTTTACAATATAAGAGTAAGCTTTGAAGCAAGCAAGAATCTTAATACAATATTAAAAAGCAAGAATATCGAGAACTTACAAAAATCTTAAAGAAAATGCAATTTTAGTTGTATAAAGTTCGATTTACAATTGAGATCAATATTAATATTTTAATAATTTAACTTAATTACTTTGCAACAAATCTATTTAATACTTTAATAACTTGCTAGTTAATTTAAATCTATCTTTTCGACTTTAATATACAATATATATTTAGTTAAAAATATATAACAACTAACAAACTTTCGAGAAGATTAAGAGAGCTATTTAACAATATTGACAAAACTAATAAGAAAGATATTGATAATTTTATCGATAATTAGTTAAATTGCGTTTGCGTTTGTCTTGCATAAGTAACAATACTAACAAAAAATAAAAAGATTTTCGAAGACAATTATTTTAATAAATTAAAGTAAATTGTTTAATATCTAATCTCGTTGCGAAGATTAAAAATAAATTAGAAGAATTTTTGCAAGTTCAAGAACTATGCTCTCTATTTCCTAACAAGAAAAGAACGTTTATTTTGAAAGACAAATAAAAATATATCTTTGCGTAGAGTAGTAAATTAAACAAAAGACAAAAATTGTATTGTAAAAAGCTTGCATAACAAGAGCAATTATAAAGATAGAGAAGATATCTATTAACGCGTTGCAAACTAGTATTAATAGTTAAATCTATTTAACTTTTGCAAGAAATACGTTGCAAGTTGTAATAAATATTAACAAAGAATTTCTAATAGATAGAAGAAAACTATATACTTAACTTACATTTTCGACTTGTAAAAAAAGATTATTGTAAACTATATTTATATATTAATTGCAAAGATATCTATTAAAGTAGATCTAGTAGTTGCTCGAAATAATCTAACGAGATAAATAGAAATTAAAGCAATTTCAAATTTAAAAGCACTCGCTATAGTAAAATTTCTATAGAAGAATATTTTCTGTTAATATAGATATATTAAGAAAATAATTATAGACAACAAATTCAAAAATAAAGTTAAAATAACATCTAAACTCTTAACAAGATATAATGTCAAAAAAGTAACAACATCAACTTATTATTTATAGACAAATAGAACAATAAAAAGAAAGCACAAGTCTATTGTTAATACTTTATTTAAACTAATAAAGAAAGTTTCTACAAATTAATTACAACATTTGTACGCAATCTTGTAAGCAAATAGAACAACAATTTAAGAATTTATTAAGAAAATATTGTTTCGACTTAAGTTTAAATACAAAGCTATATTATCGATTAAAATAGAATATTTAATCTAGTATATTATAAACTAGAGAAAAACTTGCACAATAATTAATCTATTAACATTGCAAGCAAGATAGTTAGAAAGAAAAAAAAAATTTAAGAAGTTGCGTTGCATCTTTGTTGTCTTAAAAAAAGAACAAAAATCTCTTTAACAATAGTTATTAATTGCTAAGATATTTATTTTAAACTAAAGACTTGATTTTATTATATAATATTAAGCTAGATAAAACATCAATAATTTGAAGAAGCGATTTGTCAACTTCAAGATATGGATATCGCTATTATAGTTCGGAGTCAACTAATAGCTAGCTCTTAATTACAATAGCGATATTCTTTTATTAATAACTTTATAGTTTATATTTACTTTGTTTTGTTAAAATATATATTTAGTATTACAAAATATAATTTTTGCTGTAATTCTAATAATATATATTGCAATTCTAATTGTCTCGCTTAACTACTATCGTGCGTATTTTAGACAATTTTTTATAAATATATATTGTCTATAGATTATTTCTGAGCTAGAACTTGTTTATGTTAGTTTAGATTAGTTTAGATCTAATCTATATATATATTCTAATATATTTTTCGCAAATAAATAGATTTGTAGTTCGACAATTTAATTTATTGTTTTTTAGACTTTGCTCTATATAGCTTGATTTGTTTGAACTCTATCTATATATATATAGCAATTTTTTTGTTAATATAAATATTGTAATTCGATAATTCGATATTTTTTTTTGTTTTTATATTTAGAAAACTAACTTAGATTTGACTTAGATTTGGTCGAGATCTTGTTTAGATATACATATTATATAATTGCGCGTTGTAAATTACTATTATTGAATTAAATTCGAATCATATATATTTTGCGTTAGTAAGCTTTTAGATTCTTGATAATAATCTTAAATATTATTGTCTATTTCTCTCTTTTTTATTATTTTTTTGTTAGTTTAACTATTAAAAATTTATTTATCAAAAACTTACAATAGTATTTTATTTATTTGCTTTCAATTTTAATTATAACAAAACTTCAAAAATTTGAACACAAATATATATAAAGAAAGCGTATTCTTTTAATTACTTAGACGTTATCAAGAACTTTTTCGACAAAATTTTACAATTTGTTTGTTAGCACAATACTACTTTAGAAATATATTAAGCGCATTTTTATTTTAGAATAATACTTACTTAGAAACAAAGAAAAATTAATTGTATTTTGCAAAAGAAATTTCGAAACTCGATAAAGATTGCTAATTATTTTATATTTATCAAATATCTTAGTAAAAATGCAATTATTTATATTGATAATTTCGATGTTAAAGTTGTAATAAGAGAAGAGCTCGCAAAAAAAATAAAAAAATAGAATTATAATATTGATTTTTGAAAGTTTTTTGCGTTAACAATTTTTTTTTTGTTTTTTTATTTTTTTTTGATTTTGCTCTCTCTCTATTAGTTCGCTTTATAGTTTGTATTAAGCAAATTTAAATTTAATTGTATTTTGCTTCAAATAAAAATATCTATATTTTTATACAAACTTATAATTGAATAGCTTTCTACAATTGTTTTCGATATTGATTTGCAATTTAATAAATTTTTTTTAAACTCTTTTGTTGCTCGATTGCAAACGCGCAATATTTTTATAGACAAAATAAATTAAATTCTAATATATATTATATTGAAGAGACTATATAAACTAATTAAAAATAATGATTTGTATAATAAAGTTTATTAAATTTAACAAATAGGCAATAATTATTTTCGAATTCTAACTTAGATATAAACAATATAGATAAGTTAATTTTTTGTTTTTGTATTGCAATCTAATTAAAGAGTAGAAGAAGCGCAAAAATTTCTTATTAATATTAATTTTAAAAATAATTTGTTCGATTTTTTTTAACATTTTCGAATTAAAGAAAACTTTGTTATATTGTTTAGCAAAATTGTCGAAAAAAATCAATAAAATTGATTAGTATATTACAATACTTTTTATATTTTATGTTTTTAAAACTAATATTGTTAGACTGGTCGCGCTGACCCGGAAATGTCACGTGCAAATGCCAAGACCCGGGTCAAAAAAAATTCGAGGAATCGAATCGCTCAAAGTAGTTTAGTCGATTACTATAAGTAGTTTAGCGCGAAGCGCGCTAAACTAATTTGAGCGATTCGATTCCAAAAAATCGTCGCGACCCGGTCTTGGCGCCGGGTCGGGCTAGAGGGGTGGTATCATAACCCGGCCCGACGGTCAGTCTAAATATTGTATTGTTCTAGACTTGAAGCGTTTTGCGTTCAAATATCTAAAGTTCGACAATAAAAAAAAGTTAACAATCTTTTTATTTTTATCGAAAAAAATTAAGAAAAAAAAAGTAAAAAAAAGATAATTAGCAATATTTTAAACAAGAAAAAGAATTAACTATCTAAATCTAAGTTTTTGATTAAAGAAATTAATACAAAAGTAAAAATTATCAATATTTAAGAGTCGAAATCGAATAATAAGAACTTGCAAAACAAAAATATTGAAAAAAATAATAATTAATTCAAAAATATAGATGTCGAGTCAATATATTGTTTTTTTGTTTATATATAAAAACTAACGCAAATTTTAAATTTAAACCAATTTAAGATTTTTAGCTATACAAACATAAGATTGATAATATTTAATTATATACTACTTAGTTTGTGTCTATAGTTTTAATTGCAATTAACAATAAAGTCAAGTACTACTTATTAAGTATACTACTACTTATATTTTATTAACAATAGTTGATTGCTTTTTTTATTGCGATAGTTAATGCAAATAAAGATAGTCTATATAGAGAATTTGTAAAAAACAAAATAAATTTGAGAAAAATAATTTCCATTAATTTAATAAACAACTTGAAGACTAACAATACTTATGTGCAAATTGTAGAAACTATTGCTACTACTATTTTTCGATATTAGCTATAATTTCGATAACAAAAAATTCGAGATAAATAAAAACAAAAATCTACTATTTGTTTTTATTGTTTTCTTAAAGTATCGAAGTTCTTTCTTTGTTTTTTAGCAAATATTTTTTACTTTTAATTAAATATATATTTTTGTTAATTAAATTCTAAATTTTACAAAATTTGCTCTATTAACAATTTTATTATTATTTTTGTTTCGAAAATCAATATTAATAATTAATATTGATTTATAATTAAATTTGTTAATCTTAAAAGTCTCAATATTATATTTATAGAATTTTACAAATTTTTTAAGAATTTCGACGTGCAATTATTGCAAATATTAAAAAATAGATTTAAGATTGTTCGAAATTTCAATATTAAGTTATCGAAACAAATATTTATTGATTAATTAATTTAATATAGAACTCTATTCTCGACAAATATCTCTATTTGATTGTTAACAATCTAGAATTTATAGAAGTTGCGTCTAGAAAATAAATTTATAAAATTATATATAGTGTGATCGTTGAGTTGGGTCGGACACTTTTTTCTCAACCCGACCCACCCTCTTAGGCCCCGTAGGGTTGGGCCAGGGTTAAGGCGCGAACCCGACCCCAGGGTTGGGTTTCGTCGGGCCAATGCCAAGAACTCAAGCTAACTTCGTCGCGTTAGCATTCGCTTATCTTATCTTATCTTATCTTATCTTATCTATGCGCTAACTCGATTGAGCTAGCGCAGGATTCAAGCTAGCTCGATTAGGCTAGCGTAGGGTCCACGCTAGCCACATACGATTAGCGCGTCACGTGACGTCACGTGATTGGGTGGGTCGAGTTGGACACTCGACGCGCATTCTTCGCCCGTCCCATCCTGTTGGGCTAGGAAATTTGCCTGACCCCAGGGTTAGGGTTGGGCGAGTCAACCCGATCGGGTTGAAACCCGACCCGACGATCACACTAATTATATATATATAGTTTTTAGAAAAAGAAAGAGACAATTATAAAGATAAAAAATATTGTTTGTTTATATTGTAAATTTTTTATAGTCGACAAATTGTATAATATAAAGAATTTTCGAAAAAAATTATAGAAGATAATCGATCTTATAAAGAACGTTAAATTAATATATTAATTTTAATTTGCAATTTTGTTAGAAACAATTATTAGTTTCGACTCTATTAATATTGCAATTTCTTTTAAAATTGCAAACTTTAAATCTTGAAATTTCTTCAAATATTTTTATTATAATCTTCGATTAATCGATCTACAATCTATAAAGAGAATTATTAAAAAATATCGAAATATTAAAACAAAAAAATCGACAAAGAAAACAAACAAAATAGTTTAAGTTTTTGCAAAATTTCTATTTTATATTTTGATTCAATATTATTATAAGAGTTTTTAAAACAAAAAATATTTTATAAATTTCAAAAATCTTATACAATTGTCAACTATTGTAGAATTTTTAAAAAAGTATTTTGCAATATACAATTTAATAGTCGACTCTTAATCTAAAACAAAAATAAAAGAATTTAAAAATCTACAAATTAAGTAGAATTAAAATTAGTATATTTAAATCTATTTTCGACAATATTCGACAAAATTAAAATTGTTAAAAATTAAAAGTATTTTTAATATATTTTGTTTTTTTTGTATTTGTAGCAATTTTCTTTATTTAGTTTTTGTCGTCTTTATTGTTCTCAAAAATATAATAAAGTAGACTAATATAAATATTGAGAGAGTTTGTATAAATTTAATTACTAATTGGCTAAAAAATAAATATTCTTTAACAAATTTTTATTTATAGATTATTTGTAACACATTAAAACTCGACACAATTAAAATGCTTCTTAAAAAGTATTTTGATATTTTAAATTTTATAATATTTTTTTTTTCTAAGATAACTCTTGTAGTAAAACGCGTAAGTCGATATTTTGTTTTTATTTTTTAATTTTTTAGAATTAAAGTTTTCTTTATTCTATATATTAAGTATATTGTTTAATATACTTTGTATCAACAAGCACTAATTTCTCTTATATAGTATATTTGTAAATATCGCATATTAAATTGCAAATCTCGAATATGTTATAGCAATCTATCGAAGCGCAAGCTAGCAATAAATATTTTTATATTAAAAAAAGATATAGAAATCGGAAAATTTTTGAATTAAAATTAGTCAAATATTTTTATTGAAGTAACTAAAATTATAAAGATAGACTTGAATTTGTAACAAACTACAATAGTTATTCTATACAAATTATTTTACAACTTTAAGCTTAACAAACAAATATTTAAACGTATTTATTGTTAAGATAATATTAATCAAATAACTTATTATATTATTTATGCGAAAACGAAAATCGAACGCGTAATTAATCAAAAACAAAAAACTAGAGCAAATTTTATTGCTAAGATATTTAAGATAATAGATATAATAGAGAGTCGAAAAAACAAAAATATTAATAGAATTAATAGTACAACAAATACGTCTATCGATTTATAAGAGAAGTCAAAAATCTAAAAAAGATAAAAGTTAGTTTAAAATAAAATAGATATATTCTTTTTAGTTTAAACAATAATAATCGATTTTATTAATTGTGTTCGATATTGCTACTTTAATTTTTTTTGTTTACAATATAACTATAGACAAAATTTACTATTAAATATTATATTTTAAATATATTTATAAAATAGATTATATTATTCAAATTATATCAAATTAGCAAAAAGAAGTTCGAATACAATTTAGCAAAATAATTTTAGAAACTAGATATCAAAATTTTATTGTTTAAATAGTAGTTTTAACAATAGAAAATACAATTTTTTCAATTTTTAAAATTGATTTTTTTCGATTTTAAAGAGATCTATATTTATAGCGCGTTTTTCGAAATTCGAATATATAGTTTTCGAGCATCTATAGATATTTAGATTTATATATTGTTTTAACAATTTTAGTTAAATTTTTTAGAAAATCTAAATCTACTATTCGAAAATGTTATTTTATAGATATTTTTTATGTGTAATTAAGATCTAAATCAAATCTAAATCAATTTTTGATTAATTTAATTTCGATTATTTATTTTGCGTTCTAGCGCGTTAGATTATTTTTGTAAATATATTTTTATTTTAATTTGCTATTTAAATATTTTTTATAACTCGATTTTTTAGTATCTAATATCTATTTCGAAATTTTTACTATTTGCGTCAATTCTAAAAAAAATTATAATAAATAGCAAATTTCTTAATATTGCTACTTTACTAGCATTCGACGTCTTGCAACAAGTTAATATTTGAATTGTAAATCGCTATTTTTGCGCTAACTCTAATACGTATATATTTTGTTTTAGTAAATCTACAATTATTTGTACTTTTTTTGTTATTATATTTCTTAAAACATTATTTATTAACAATTTATTATAGTATTACTTGTAGCGATTCTCGATTTTGTTAACAAAAACAATAAATATATTTGAACTAAAATATTTGTTAAACAAGTTTTTTTTTTTTTTTACAAATATATTGTCAAACAATCTCTTACTTAAATATTAAAACTTGTTTAACAAAATAATATTTTTTTAAAGTCTAAAGAGACAACACTTATTTCAAAATAATATTCGAATTAAAATGCGTAAAGTTTATTTGTATTTTGCAACAAAAATCTTAGAATTTTATAAAGATTTCTAAATACTCTATATTTATTAAATATTTTAGTAAAGATACAATTACTTATTTTAATAATTTCGATATTAAAGTTGTAATAAGAGAAGAGCTTGCAAAGAGAATAAGAAAATAAAATTACAATATTAATTTTTGAAAATATTTTCTATTAATAGAATTTTTTTGTTTTTTTTAGCTCTTTTTTTGTTTTACTTTTTTTTTGTTCTCTTTTTATTAGTTTGTCTTCAAGTTCGCGTTAAGCGAGTTTGCAATTAATTGTATTTTATTTCAAATAAAACTATCTATATTTTTGTGCAAACTCAAGACTAAATAGCTTTTTACAACTATATTTAGAATTTATTTGCAATTTAGCAATTTTTGTTTAAGTTTTTTTTAAACTTGATTTCGAACACGCAATATCTTTTGCAACAAAGTTAATCAAGTTTTAAAATATTATATATTAAACAATTCTATTGTTTTATTTAAAAACAACAATTTACGCAACAAAATTATTACAATTAATATATATATTGAAATTATATTGAAGTTTAAAATCAATTATAAGACAATACAAATAAATTAATTTCTCGCTTTTGTATTGTAGTCTACTCGAAAAATTAAAAAAGTACAAAAATATTGGATCGATATCAATTTTAAGAATAATTTGTTTAATTTTTTTTTTGACGTTTTCGAATTAACAAAAATTCTATTATATTGTTTAGCAAAATTGTCGCAAAAAATCAATAGAACTAATTAGTATATTATAATATTTTGCTTATTTTATATTTTTAAAACTAATATTGTATTGTTTTAGATTCGAAACTATCTATTTCTAAATTTTTAAATTTTTAAATAACAAACAATTAATAGTTACTTTGTTTCTATTTAAGAGAGCTAAGCAAAAAATATATCAAAAAATATTGTCAACAATATTTCGAAAAATTGAAATAACAATTAATTCAAATTTAAGATTGCAATCGAAATTAATAAAAAAAAAAAAGATTGTTTTTGTTGTCGCGTCAGATACAAAGTAAAAAAACAAAAATATTAGAAAAATAAGAAAAAACAAAAATTAATATATTAAGTCAAAATATTACTTCTTTGTTTGCGTATTAAAATTAATTTAATTATAAAAATTAAAACAATACAAATTTGTTAACTTTATAAATATTGTATCAACAATATATAAAAGCGCGCTATATATTTTATAGTTAAATATATTGTTGTTTATCTTTATTAACAATATTCGATTATCTAATTTATAGCTAAAATATATATAAGTATTTAAAATCTTTGTAATATTTCTATAAAAAACAAAATAAATCTAAAAATAATAATATATATTGATTTAATTAATAATATAAAGACTAACAATATCTATCTATAGATAGTCGAAATAATTACTATTGTTGTTTTTCAAATTTATCTATACATTCGCGTTTTGGAAGATAGATCGAGCTAACAGAAATTAAAATATTTACAAAATTCTATAGATCTTATAAATCTATTTACTCTACATACTCAAATTAGTATTGTCGAGACAAAATTTACTTAAAGAGCTTGTTTTGTTTTCTTAAAGTTCGACAAAGTTGCAAAATCTTTATCGATTTAAATTACGTCTTGACGCGTAAAGTTTTGATATTCGCGATGCGCACAAACGTTTGCAGTTGCTTGCTAGTTATATAGTTGCGTCAAATTATTACGTTTTTCGATTTAAACGTCAAATTTTGTCGAGTCGAACAAACTTTATTTTTAAGACAACTTTGATAAATCAAAAAAACGTGTACGCATCTTACGCAAGCAAATTATAATTGTTATATAGAATAGAGGCATCTACAAGCGCAATATTAAGAGATATTAAGATTGTCTTTCGCAAAGCTTGATTTAGATCTTTAGATTTTCGCAAGTAATGCAAAATTCTAATAATTAAATCTTGATCTCGCGCGAAGTCAAGATATTAGTAACACAAAATTGCGACTTTTGTTATAGCAAATCTATATATATCTAGGACTAAAGTTAGGATTTACCAAATGCGAATATAGTATCGATTGAAAAATATTCTATTTAAGTAGAAAACAAAATTTGCTGTTTATTGTTATTGTTTCTACTAAATATTCAAGATTTCTACTTGTTCTTTAATCAATATTTTCGATATTTGATTAGATATTTGTTTGTGTAAACTTAATTTCGATTATTATAATTATTGTTCTATTAAAAAATCAATTTTATTTGTAGTTTCGAACATTAATACTAACAATTAATATTGAGTTATATCAAAATTATCGATCTAGCAAAACTAGGTATTATATTTCTATATTTTTATAAATTATTCAAAAAATCTAAAATAGAGTTTTTAATCGAATTAAAAAATCGATTTTAAATAATTCGAAATTCTTATATTTATTTATCTAAAAGTTCGATAATTAATTATCTTAAACAAAAAGAGATTTTAATTTTAACAAATACTACAATATAATTATCGACACTATATTATAACAATAAATTATTTAGAGTTTTTAAAAATCTTATATTTACAATAAAACTATTAATATTTACAACTATTTCTTGTAGAAAAATACAAAGAGAACAAAAAAAATACAATAAATTAATTGTTTTCTTTGCGATTTCTTCAATATTAATAAATTCTACAATGTCGAGATTTCGAGAAAAGAATTTGAAAAGTTTAACAATAAATAAAAAACAATAAATCGAAGTTTCGATTTTAACAAACTTTTTTGTTTGAAATTAATTAATACTTTGTTTCTACTATTGTTGCTAATTATAATAATATTGCGAGCTCTTAAATATATTAGAGTCTTAAAATATTTGTATTATATTTCTTAGTCAACTATAATAGAAGCAATAAAAAAGACTATTAAAAAGTATTAAATAACTATCAACAAAAAAATCAAAAAAAAGACAAATATATTTAGTTAACTTTTTGCAAAAATTGTGTTCTATATTATTATATAATATTACAAAAAAAATTGTTAGTTCGAGAATTGCTTAATAAAGTTTAAAAAATTGTATCGAAAATTGTTTTTATTTTATTTTCGAATAATCTTGTATTAGTTATAAATAATTGATAATTAAATAAAAAAAAATATATAATAGTTTGAATAATTGCAATCTATCTAAAATTAAAATTGCTATAAACAAATTTATTCTCGACAATATTTAAAAAAATTAACAATATTAAAATTCGAAAAAGGTTATAAAAAAGTTAGCTTGTTTTATATTTGCAACAATATATTGTTTGTAGTTGAATAAAATATTAATTTTTTTAAGTAAAAAATAAGATAGACAAACACTAAAATAAAATATATATATATATATTCGATTATTAATTGGACAAGAAATTATTGTTTTTTAGCAAACTTTTATTTATATTTTATTTAGAATATTTCGAAATTGAAAACTATTAAATTGTTTTTTGAATTATATTTTGACGCTTTAATATTTATTATATTTTTGTTTTTCGAAATAATACTAATAATAAAATATATAAGTCGATATTCTAACTTAGCTCTTTTATCTACGAGAGTCGAAATACTTGCTATTTTATAAATTGAGCACAATACTCGATATATTTTGTAATTAACAAATATTTGACTTTTTTTATACAATTTTTCTACAAACGTCTTATATGGAGTCGATATATATAAATAGATTACAATAGTCAAACAAAGCGCAATATAATAGTCGATATATTTATATTTAAAAAAAATAGAAATTGACAATATTTTAGTCTATAATTAATCAAATACTTTTATCGATATAACAAGTTTTATACAAACAATATTAAAACTTTAGCAAACAACAATTGTTGTTATATTTAAATTTATTATTAACTCGAAGTCGAACAAACAAATTTTTTAGTTTGTTTACTATCAAAACAATATTAATAGAATATTCTACTATATATTCTATGCAATAGCGAAAATTAAATATATAGTAAACAAAAGATAGAAAATAAAGTTCGACTTTATTGTTAATATATTCGAGATTGTAAATATTAAGAAAAAACAAAGAATTGAAAATACTAAATAGAATAGTACTTCTATAAATGTATTTATTAATATTAAGAATATACAAGAAATCTAATAATAGTAGAAATATATTTAAAATAAAGTAGTACAAAACTTTTACAATTAAGTGCAATAGAATTGCTATTAAACTTCTTCTAACTTATATATCTATTTTGTAATTTTGTAATCTAAAACAAATCTTAATTAGATTTCGATCAAATCTAACAAATCTAATTCTAAATATAAGTTTGTATTTGCTCAATATCTTTTCTTTTTCTAATTTATAGTATAATCTTGTATCTAAATTAAATCTTAATTAGATTTCGATTAAATCTAACAAATCTAATTCTAAATATAAGTTTGTATTTGTTTAATATTTTCTCTTTTTCTAATTTATAGTATAATTTTGTAATTTAAATTAGATCTGAACTATTTAATTTAGAGAACTTAACATCTATAAATATTAAATATTAAATATTGAGCAATAACAAAGCGCTTTTTTTTACTTCAATATTAATTTCTTGTTAATATTAAGAATTGCTCTAGAGTCTAAAATACAAATAATTGTTTTGAACGCGCTTGAACTCAAGCACTAATATATATAAAAACCATGCTACTATTAGAAAAAGACAATTATTAATAATAGAAATTATATCTTATACAACTAATCAAATAGTGTCTAATTAATATTTTAATCGATTATAAATTACAATAATCTAATTGTTAAATCCAATTTATATAAAAATATTATAATAATAACTATCGATATTTGTCTTAATATTTAATTGAACGTAGATAGAAATTAGTATCTCTTTTATATTATAAATAAAGTAGTAAAATAAATATATTTTATATTTTTTTGTATATTACAAGTTTTCTTGTTTTTTTTTAGAATATTGATCTATATATATTGCTATTAATTGCAATTCTATAAAATTGACAGTATTTCTTCTCTATAAAATCTAGCGTTAGACTCGAGATTTTGTAATACATTTTGTTGTTTTTGTTTGCAACTATCGATATATAATATGCAAACTATTCTAAGATATTTTTCTTCTTGCTATATTAATAATTTATATATAGTCGAAAATGTTATTAGAACTAACAATCAAAATATTATATTATATATCTACAATATTTGCGACTTCGAGACAAAAAACAGCAATAAACTAATGTAATATCTCGACAAGTATTTGATAACTCGAAAAAAAAAGTGTCGAAAAAAATCTAGATCTAAAATAGAAATAAAAAATAAATTAAAAAACGAAAAATTATATCAATTACGCAATAGTTTTTTCAAACTTAAACAAATTGTAGCAAAAACTAAAATATTAGATTTGTTAAATAAAATAATATATAACAAAGTTCTACAATTTTTCGAATTAAGTCAAAATTAAAAAAACTATTTTAACGCGTATTTTACGAAGATCACAATTTGTTACTTTATAATTTTACAACAAAATAGTATTACTAACAAAGATTAAACTTTTGAGATATTTAGTAATTCGACAAAAAACAATTTTGCAATAAATTTGCAATCTACTATCTTCTCTCTAATAATAGAGATATATAATAAAAAGAAAAAAGCTAAAGAATTTAACAAGTCTATAGCTAGAAAAAATAGTTGTCTTTATTAATTCGAAAAAAGTATAACAATATATTTCGAAATTCTTTGTATATTATATAGATTTTTTCGAGATATTATAGACTAGAAATTTTTGCAATAATTAATAGATTACAAAATTACAAAAAGTATTATTAATATTTTTTTTCGAAATGTGAACTTCGAATACGTGCACAAGCAATATAGCTATTACAATATTAAAGAATAGCATGCGCAAATATATCGCATATTATATAAAACTCGAAATAATAATTAAATAAGCAAGAATTTTACTATTAAGAGTACAATAAATAGTCCTATTACTATTAAGTATATTATATACTATTAAAATATAAAAAATATAATGCGCTTTCTACTAGAACACAAATTTTTTTAAGAAAATCTAACATATACGTAGACTGGTCGCGTCGAGTTGGGTCATCGAGTTCGAGTTAAGTTCTCAACTCGTCAAGACTCGATTCGAATTAGAAATCTTGGCCCAAGTATTTGGGTTAAATCAAAGGATAGATATGAAGTACTTAGCGTATAATTTGGCTCAACTCGCTAAGACTCGAAAAATTTAGATTATTTTTAAAAAAGTGCATTAATCAACTTAATCAAGTTGATTAATTTAATTAATTTGTTTATAATATTATATAGTAATGCATTTAGGTAATGCATTTGTGCGTTATTTGTGCGTTATTATTTTTAAACTATTTTTAGTAATTCAAATAACGCGAATTTTTTTAAAAATAGAAAATCTTGGCATTTTGACGTCATTTTCGATTGCTTGGCGAGTCGATCGAGTCGAGTTAAGAAATCGTTGACTTGAAGTCAATTTCGAGTTGAGTCAAGAGATTGATACCAAGTATTTGGGTCGAGCTAGAATGTTAATATCGAAACTCGACTCGACGATTAGTCTACATATACGTCTATTTAGATTAGAACGAGGAACAATATATGCGTTTATATAGAAATATATACAAAAAATAAATAATAGAGTATACAAAATTAAGTATTAACAAAAACAACTATTGTTTCGATTTTTATATCTACAAACAAGACGCAAATAATATACTATTATAATAATTAAAGTTTGTAATCGATCTATTTTATTATTGACAATCTTGATTGTACAACTAGACAAAATTAAATTCGATCAAAAATAATATTAATAGAATTAATTTTAATTATAAAAATTGAGAAGAAATATCAATTATATTTACAAGCGAAAATATATTATTAAACTATAAAAATAGTATTTAAATATATATATTTTAACTATAACGTGTATGTTCTTTGTATTAATTCGATAGAGATTTCAAGAAACTTAAGAAGTTCGATATAAATGTTCGATATACAAATAACTTTACAAGAAACTATTATTCAATTATTAAAAAAATAACAATAAATTACAAAGAGCAAATACTTATTATTAATATTAAAAAGAACAAGTATTGCAATATTTGCAAAGTTTTTTCTAACAAACAAAAAAAAATTACAAAAAAATAGAAATATCGAACTTCTAAATATACTTAGACTAAGTTTGTTAAACAAAATTTTAATTCGAAAGAGAACAAAACAAATATAAAGATTTATTTTGTAAAAAATTAAATATAGAATTACAAGTATTGCAATATTTATATTTTAATAAATCTAAACATTCTTTATCAATTGCTCAAAAATATAATTATAAGATTGATCGATTAATCTATTGCTTTAATTAACAATATTATTTTTTATACTTGTTTCAAAAAATTAGCAAAGCGCAAAAAGAAAAGAAAACAATTATTAAATCGACAAATTCGATTTAACTTAATAAATATTTTTGTTAAATTTCTAAATTTACTAATTTAAAGAAATTTAAGCATTTTAGCAAGATTTAATAGTAGAGCGAAGTCGAACAAAAAACAACAATATTGCAACTTGTTTCTACAATAATATCTTTATTGTTAAAAAAGTAAAATGCGACAATATATTGTGTTCGAACAATTATAGACTTTGTTATATTTGTTTAATACGTCTTATATAGACTGGTCGCGTCGAGCTGGGTCATCGAGTTCGAGCCAGGTTCCTAGCTCGCCAAGACTCGATTCGGGTTAGAAATCTTGGCCCAAGTATTTGGGTCGAGTCAAAGAATAGATATGAAGTACTTAACGTATAATCTGGCTCAACTCGCCAAGACTCGAAAAATTTAAATCATTTTTGAAAAAGTGCATTAATCAACTTAATCAAGTTGATTACTTTAATTAATTTGTTTACAATATTATATAGTAATGCATTTAGATAATGCATTTGTACGTTATTTGTGCGTTATTATTTTTAAACTATTTTTAGTAATTCAAATAATGCGAATTTTTTTAAAAATAGAAAATCTTGACATTTTGACGTCATTTTCGATTGCTTGGCGAGTCGATTGGGTCAAGTTAAGAAATCGTTGACCCAAGTCGATTTCGAGTTAGATCAAGAGGTTGATATCGAGTATTTGGGTTAAGCTAGAATGTTAATATCAAAACTCGACCCGACGATCAGTCTAGTCTTATATAACAAAAATATATTAAATTATTTAAAATATATATTATATCGAATCGACAACTTGAAAACAATCTTTGTTAAATATTGATTACAAAATATTATATACAACAAAAACAACAAAAATAAAATTTATTTTAATATTTTTAAGCTTTATATTTTAACACACTATGTAGCTTTTATTCGACTATTTAACAATGCTTAAATTTTTGATATTTTCTACAAGAAAGCAATATATAAGTTTTTGTTAAAACAATTCTTTTTAAGAACAAACAAGATAAAGAACTAGAATACGCAAATATTAATATATAATATTCGATATCTTAATATTGTTGTTATAAAAAATATAATATTATATTTAAAAACTTAAACAATATTTGTTGCAAAATAGAAATCGAAAATAGATATTACAATATCGAATCGAAATTTAATAAATTTGTTAATAGCGTTTAATTTCGACAATTACAACAATATATAATTCATTAATCTAAATTAAAACAACTAATATTAATAGAAAATTGAAAAATTTGTTATTGAAAATTAATTTAAGTACTCTAATTTTATAAAGACTCTAGCAATATTTATTCGAAAGAAATACAAAAGAAAATACAATTGTTTATCGAATAGACAAAAGTAGAAAATTGAAATATTTTGTATTAAGTTACTTGAACTAATTTGCGAACGCAACAAACATTCGAAAATAACAAAATAAAAATTAGAATATTTCTCAATCGACTGTTATCAATGTTGGCATAAAAACTATTGTATTATTGCTATCTAAATATTCGAATTTAAATCAACTTAATTTTCGAATATTGAAAGTTTTTTCTTTAAGAAACAATTGTTCTACGTCAAATTTGATTCAAATCTAAATTAGATTAATTTTCGAATATTAACAATCTTTTTTCTAAGAAATAACTGTTCTAAAATAGATTGTTTTCTAAATATTGAGAGTCTTTTTTCTAAAAAACAACTGTTTTGAATTAGATTTAAATTAGATCTAGATTTGATTTAGATTATTTTTGATTTAGATTATTTTTCAGATATTAAAGATTTTTTTTCTAAGAAACAATTATTCTATATAATTTAAATCTAAACTAGATTTTTTTCGAATATCGAAAATTTTTTATTTAAAAAACAACTATTCTAAATTAGATCTAGATTAGATTTGATTTAGATTTAATTTAGATTGTTTTTTAGATATTGAAGATTTTTTTTCTAAGAAACAACTATTCTATATAATTAGTGTGATCGTTGGGTCGAGTCGAACACTTTTTTCTCAACTCGACCCATCCTCTTGGGCCTCGTAGGGTTGGGCCAGGGTCAAGGCGCGAACCCGACCCTAGGGTCGGGTTTCGTCGGGCCAATGCCAAGAATTCGAGCTAACTTCGTCGCGTTAGCATCCGCTTATCTTATCTTATTTTATCTTATCTTATCTATGCGCTAACTCCATTGGGCTAGCTCGGGATCCACGCTAATCGCATATGATTAGCGCGTCACGTGACGTCACGTGATTGGGTGGGTCGGGTTAGACACTCGACGCGCACTCTTCGCCCGCCCCACCCTGTTGGGCTAGGAAATTTGCCTGACCCCAGGGTCAGGGTTGGGCGGGTCAACCCGACGATTACGCTAAACTTAACAACTTTCAAAATTAGAGAACAATTAATATTAGACAATATGCGTAATGTTTGCGCTAAACAAAAATAATTAATTTACAAAAAAATGTTATTTTTCTTTTATGCAATTCTTATCTTAAATAAAACTTTTTTTAAAGAGAAGTTTCTTAGATTATATTACAATAATTTGCTAACAAAATACTTCAAAATCAAGAAAACAAGAACTCTAATAAATAGAAAGTTCTACTAACTTAAAATAACGTTGAATATTAACGCATACATTAGAGAATGCAATATATATTAGCGTAACAAACTATCGCGTTATCGCTTATATAATAAATTGACATTGCTATTAATTTTAGCTCGATTCTAAACAAAAATCTCTATAAATTTTGTTATCAAATTGCTTGTTAATTGTTGCGACAACAATATTTACAACACTATCTTAATAGTTGTTAATTAGTATTCAAAGATATTGTTATATATATTTGCAAAATCTATATAAATTGCGAAAGATTTAATAGATATATTGTTCGAAAAAATGCTACTTGTATATTTCGAAATTCGAAAAACTATTTTTGATCGAAAATTGCTTTTTATTAGTAATTATTAATTTGCAATATATTATTGTATTTGCATTAAACAAAAGTTAAGTACAACTTTTTATTCTTAAACTAATAATTAAATCGAACAATAAAATTAAATATTAAAATATTATTTGCAATACTATTGCAATTATAAACAAAATAATTAAGACTCGCTTCTAGCTCTAATTTAATATACGTACAATAGTATCTAATATACGTTTATTAAGTTGTTGTTCTTTAAAACAATATTTAATGTTGTTGCAAATTTTAGATTCAACTAAAATAACAAAAACTATTCTAATATTTCGATTGCTTAAAAACAAATTTAGTTTTTATAAAACAAACAAGATTAACTTGTAAATTGTTTTTAATTTGTACAATAGACGCAAACTCGCAATTACAATAAAACAATTATTTCAAAAAAGTATTAAATAAGCGATAAAATTATACTTTTAACAAAAAATCTTTCGAATATTTGTTTAAAAAAAACTATTTTATAAATTTATAAAGTTGTTCGAAGTTAAAAATATTATTAAAAGACAAATATATTATTTTTGTTTCCTTAAAAAGTAACGAATTTATTTTGTTTTTTATATTTTATTGTTGAAATTGTATTATCAAAATGCAAACATAATCGCGTTAAAGAATATAATATTTGTTAACAAAAATTAGAAATAAGAAGTCAAAAATATTTTTAACAACAAACAAAAATATTATAAATTATAATATTTTGTTCGATAAAAACAATTTTTATTATATAAAAACAATTGAATTTCGAAGAGCTACTTAGTGTATGCGTAGCGAAAGCTTAAAGAGTACAAGACAAAAAAATCTTTTAACAAAAGAATATTAAAGACAAGAAAGTTAAAGTCTCGCATTTGCAAAAAAGATTTCGGCAAAGACAAGTAATATTAATAAACAACATAAAATTACGCAATTAAAGTAAAAAAGTAACGCAAATAACACGTAAGTTAGATTAATACTTTCTTAATAAATTTATTAAAATATTAGAAAGTTATAAGAAAGTTGCATAAAATGCGCTTAAATTTAATTGTTTTTCTTATCTTTATTTAATTGCTTCTCTTACTCTATTTTATTAGTAAAGATCTTCGTATGTATATTATATAGTGCGAATAAATTACATTAATTAATTGTCTTGCTTCTTTTCAATAATTTATTACTCTTATTTCTATTTCTTCTTTGTTATTGTCTATAAAAGATGCAAAGATACAATGTTAATAAAGCACATAATTAAATCAATATCTGTTGTCTAGAAAATTTGTTAAATCAACTTAATAAATTGAAGAAGCAACATACTTTAAAGCTTTTAAAGTAATTAGATAGTTTAACAAAAGTTTAAGTGTTAGCAATGCGACAAAAGCTTAATATAATAAGATTTGTAATATAATAGACTTGCTAAACTTTCTACAAATTAACAATTGTATTTTTTATTTCAAAAATAACTTATCTCGATTGTTAATCTTATTAATATGTAGTTTATATTGCATAAAAGTTCAAATCGTATAAACTATAAAAACAACTTATAATATATAAAAAAAAATTTGTCTAAATATTTACGTCGCTCTTCTTTATAAAAGCTCGACTTGAAAATTAAAAACAAAACAAATAATATTATTATTCTTAATAAGTTCTTCGAATTACGCAAAATCTACAATGTCTTTTTGTTAAAAGTAGTGTTGTCTTTCGCAACAATCAAATTAACGCAATAACATATTACGTTTAACATTTTTTGTTAAATTTTGCAAAAATGTTGCAAATTTGTATTAATATAAGTTAGCAAATTCTTTTAACTTAAACGCAAAGTCAAATTGTTTTGTCTAATTTATGCGTATATAAATTGTAAATAGCGTCGAATTTGCAAAGCAAATTCGAATTAATTAACTTCGATATTTTTGTTATCGAGAACACGCATATAAAATATTAGCAAAGTGTTAATTTGTTTAACAAATTGTTAAGAGATTGCAATATATTAAATTGTAAATCGAATATACAATTAAAAAATAAAATATATAGTTTTGCATTTTTTAACGCAATAATTGTTACAACAATTCTTTGTCTTGCGATATTAAGAACGTTAGCAATTATTAAAAATTAAAAGTAAATACTTATAATATAATCGAGTTTCTTCTCGAAACAAAAAAAACAAAAAAAACAAAAAAAACAAAAAAGTTTACAAAAAATAACAAAAATGCAAACGAAAAAACTTGACAAAAATATATTTATAATAAAATATTATATTATTAGTCTTATACGTAGCAAAGTCGAAGTATTCGCATATAATAATGCTTATATTAATTAAGTTGCAATTTGCAAAGCGTTAAATATAACAATATTATCTTAAGTTATCAACAAATGCAAAAAAATGTCTAAGAATACTTACTTAAATTTGTCTTATTATACGCATTATTATTGTTAATAGTACAAACAACAAAAAAGACGTTTGCAATTATTTATTACTTTATTATAAAAATTAATATGCGAAAAAAAGAAAGAATTAAAGATTGTAAATAAATATTATTAACGCATTAACAATACCAATCGAATTAAGTAAAACAAAGAAATTTCGATTAATTTATCAAAATAATAAACAATATTAAAAAAGAGATTTTAAAATTAATAGCGTCGAATATTATTGCATTGTTATAATATTAAAATAGCAATATTGCAACAAAAATAAAATTAAATACTTTTGTTAAAAACTTAAATATTTTTTTGCTTGTTAATATATAGTTAATTTACAATAAGACTCTATTAAAGAAAACAAAGTGCTTTACAATAATATACAAGAGAAATTAAAATTGTTGTTTAATCTCTCTCGTATAAATTATTAAACAAAAATACAAAAAAAGAAGTACAAGAAGTCTTTTTATAAATACAACTAAACAACTAAGTTAAATACGCAAATTCAACGCAATAAACAATATTTATCAAAAGAATAAAAAAAGTCTATAAAAAGATTTTTTTAATAATTTAAATTTTCTTCTTCTTTTATATAACAATAAATCGAAGCAAATTATTGTTGTATATTTTGCGAAAGTATACGTTTACAAAAAGTAAAAAAGCAAAACATTGTTGTTGTAATATTTAAAAAGTTATTAATATTATAAAGAAAGCAAAATCGTAACATAATTGCAACGTCGAATATACATTTTAAAGATCAAAATTCTAAAAAGAAGAACAATTGTAATACTAGCAATTAATAATTTAATAAACATGTTAGTGTCAAGTTCTTGTAGTAGCGACTTAACGTTGTACAAAGTTTTCTTCTTAAGAATTTTTTTCTAAAGTTTTTACAAATTAATGTCTCTTTAAACTATAGTTCTATATGTTATGTAATTCTATCTTGTGTGCGTCGATATAACAACGTCTTGTTATACGTTCGTATATAGTCTTATATCTATCTACAATATATATGCAATCTCTTTTATTTAAATCTTAGAATCTTAGCTACTTAATATACTATTAAATTGTATAGTACAATTTATATATACATTGCGATAAGTCTTTGTTGTTATAGTTGTCTACTAAATAAGATTCTATTTCTACTTTCTTACAAACTATAAACAATATTATAATTTATTATATATATTTAAAAGCAATAGACAATTTTTGCTTTAAGTAATTTTTAACAAACAAAATATTTTTGCAATACAATTCTTATTTAGATTCTAGATTTTTACTAATTATAAACAATATTTTAATATATATTTATTTAGTAAACTTTAAAATGCTTCTTTGTTGTTTATTTGCTAATTAGATATTCGAATATTAGACAATTAAAAAAAAAAAAAAACTTAAAATATTTGCGTTATCTATTTGTTTTTCTACTTACTTAATTATAATTTTATCGAGAAATTCTTTTTTATATTTAAGAAATAAATAAAACAATATTACAAGATCTATAAAAACAAGAAATTCTTTGCAAAATTTATATATTTAGCAATAAATATTTGCAATAGCAATATTTTTGTTAAATAATATTTTAGATATACAAAAATTAGTATATAATAAAACAATTAACTTAAAATCGAATTAGACAATTAATTCGACTTTAATAAATCGATTATTAAATTGTTTATTAATATAGAAAAAGAGTTGAAAAGATTTATATATTTGACAATAATATATCTATTATAATAACTATATCTTAAGAACTCTCTTTAAAAAAATATTGTAAAAAAGACTATTAAAAAAGATTTTCTTTAGATCGATTTCAATTTATATTTGTATCTAATATTGTTCTTTTTAATTGTATATTTCTCTTGTATTTCTAATTATATATATATATTAATTATAAATAAAGTTCTAAAGTGCAAACATTATCTCTACAAATATTTTTAGTTTATTGTTGCTATTATATTTACTTGTATCTTTTTTATCTATATTTTCTTTATTATTTTTATATTTTATTAAGAAATTCTTTATCTATTTTTTAGACAAAATTCGAGTTTTTATTATATTTTGTACTTTCTTTAATTAGATACTTCGAATTTATTTATTTGTTTTAAAGAGTAATATTTGTTATATAATCTTTTGTATACGTATTTGATATTTACAGTCTTTAAAGAATTTTGTTTTATTTGTTATTTAAAATATTCTAGAAGAAACTTTAGAATATTCTTTAACAATATTTGTATAAAATTGTTTTGCAATTTCGATAATAAATCTTCTTTTATAATTGTAAATCGACTTTTAATTGTTATTAACTTCAAAAATAACAAAGATTCTAATTAATAATAATACAATAAGTATTAACAAAACAATAAATATTTAAAATAATAATTAAATAATAAGTAATTATTGTAGAAATAATAAAAAAAATAGCAAGTCTTAACTATAATTGTTGTATTTATAATAGATTTTTTCTACTAACTATATTATTTATAGAGATTGTTTTGCTTGTTAATAGATAGACAATATATACAAATATATATTATATATTGTCAATAAAACTTTGTAAACTCTATATAATTCTAAAGCTTATATAGTTGTTGTTGCAATTAACAATAATATCTGCGTAAATATTAAAAATATTGTTAAAAAAGACGTTTTTTAAGAGTCTCTTTTAATTAATTTTTGATTAAAATCTAGATTTTTTTACAATTTCTTTTGCTTATTTTCGATTATTATTGCTATTATATATAGTTTATCTTTTAAAGTATTAAAAGATTTCTCGATTGTAATTTAAAGCAATAAATTTTTTATTTTATTACAATATATAGTTTGTATTAAGCAAGAAATACTTGTTGTTAATTTTGTAAAAAATTTAACAATAATACAATCTATTGTTTGTAGAGCAAATTATATTATATACTTATTGCTTTATTAAATTGTATTTGTTTTTGTCTATTTCTTTATTAAGTATTTTTTATCTTTTTGCTTTTAGTATAATTTTTGCAATAGTTATTTTTTTTTGCTTTTGCTTTTCTTTTGTATTTTTTTTTGCTTATTTTTTATTGCAAAGTTTGTTCTTCGATAATAATATAACTCTCTTATTAATAAAATTCGATTCTATAGTTTTATCAATCAATTTAGCAAAAATTTTTAACAATATATTAATTAACTCTTTATTAGACTTGTTTTTGTATCTAATAATAATATTAATTTGTATACTCTTTCTTTTGTCTTTTATTTATTAAACGACAATTTTATAAAGTTTTTAAAACTTTTTCGACTTATTAATTAAAGATTTTATAATCTTCTTAGAGAAGTTCGATTAAAATATAACAATACAAGAGTATTAAATAATATTACAATTATTAACTTTTAAATCTAGCTTTTAAATACAAACAATATTAATTTAATAATAGTTAAAAATAAGTAAGAACTTTATAATTTGTTAAATAAGAACGTTGTTGTATTAAACGTCTTAATATATTGTATAAGACGTTGTTACTAACTCTAAATTTGTTGTCGACAATATAAAAGATATATAAGTAGAAAAAGATAACAACAATCTAGTATTAATAGACAACAATAACGTCTTTGCACAAGATTTTCTTTCTAAAGACTTGTAAGACTTGCATACGTTGACAACAATGTTCTCTACAATAGTCTCTAGAGTTGTTGTTCTTCTTCTAATACTTATTACGAAATTTAGATTGAATAAGAAACAATCAATAAAATAATTTGACATCGACAAGTAATTGTTTAATTATCAATTAATTAAATAACTAAAATATAATAACTAATTGATGCAGAAAAGTCGATTTGCAGGTTGCACAATAAAAAAAAACAAGATCAGAAAATAAGGTAAGGGGGAACCATATTCTGAATATTGAGGTAGCAGCGCCGGACAGGGCACGCTCCACTTTCATTATATTGGCGAGCCTGGCCATCAACGGTCACAACCATTTCATGATTCGCAACAAGATTTCTAAGGGCGTGTAGCCCGCAACTGTGGATCAGGCTGCCAAGTGCGCCGTCAGATCTTCAATGGAAACAGATTGGCCATCTCTGACCACCTGCTTATATACCCCACATTGTGCTACCGGAGGGTAACGATATGCTCTCATATTAGACCACCGATCCGTGCTTTCCACAAAGATTCGCCGATGACATTGACGATCGAGCAATCGTTCCTACCTGCTTCGCGAGCGTCAAACTTATGCCCGAGGATTTGATTACAAGCTGTCTGTGTTCACTATCCTAAGTCCTTTGCTGCTGCTTCATCCGCAGCACTTGGTTTATTTGACTTCTTGTCCGCAGCATGGTGCATATACGAAGTTGCAGGAATGTGTATACACTTCTTTTGCTCCTTTGGGACTCCACTGATCAAGTGTAATCATGGTAGGCAGAAGAAGAGTCTCATTTTCTGTTGATTCTTGTTTCCTATCGAATGACCCTCTTCCTCGACTCTGCCGATCGAATTGTATCTTTCAATGTCGCACAAGAGATCAAAAGATCCTATTGAACCGTAATCTTCCCGTGGAGACAAGCTGTCGATTCTACTTGCATATCACACCATGTACAATGGTGTTTGAATGAAGAAATCGAAATTCGCACATTCTAATTACAGCTTAGAGACCAACGTCAATTGACGAGCGGGTAGAGGATAATATCCATTTCATCAATCCATTCCCACCATTGACAAGTCACTGCGGCATCATTATCGAGTAAAAATGTGCTTTCAATTCCGTTGTGAATGGACTGTTATTACAACAGTCTCAGCCAACGATACCGAGGAAACCCACATCCACCAGAACATTCAATCTAATTCAAGTCCACCATCAAAGAAGAGTCACAGCATCAAGCAAAGCTCGCAATATCAAGATAGGTCCTACCAGGAAGTCCCATTGTTCGCTGTCCACAATCCCTTTCATTTTGTTCTTCGATGACTTTGGCTTTGTTCAACCACGTCCTTTGTCCTCAAGACTTAGTCAAAATTGAAGAACTTTCCATTGTAATTCTTCAATCGCATGTACGCTACCCATACTCTCGCTTACTGCATAACGAGGTACTTAATCTTGCTTGCATCAACTTCCCGCTAATATAATTAATCCAGCTGCTGGTCAGCTCAATCACCGGACATGGCTTCCTCCACTGCTACCACGACGGCAGCTACGCTATCTGACCTAATCGACCCAAAGCTGCAAAACGTCGTTGCCACCTTCAACCTCGGCTGCAGAGTCGACCTCGACCTCCTCGCCAGCCAGGCGCGCAACGCCGAGTACAACAAAAAGCGCTTCGCCGCCGTAGTCGTCCGCATCCGCGATCCTAGAACCACGGCCCTGATCTTCGCCTCTGGCCGTGTCGTCGTCACCGGCGCCAAGTCGGAAGACGACTCCAAGCTGGCTTCTAGGAAATTCGCTCGCATCGTGCAGAAGCAGGGGTTTCAGGCCAAATTCCAGGAATGGAAGATCCAGAACATCGTGGGCAGCTGCGACAGCAAGATGTTGATTCGGCTGGAGGGGCTACATAAGGCGCATCGCAATTATGCGTCGTATGAGCCTGAGACTTTCCCTGGGCTTGTGTACAAGATGTATCAGCAAGAGGGATTGACCAACAAGGTCGTGCTCTTAGTTTTTGCGAAAGGCAAAATAGTTATCACGGGAGCTAAGACGAGGGATCAGCTCTACCAGACGTGGAGAAAGATCTACCCCGTGCTTGAGCATTTCCAAATTAGAAAGTAAAGATTAGTGGTGGAGCAAGTCCCCAGGAGTCGAAGAGTAATGTATGAATAACGAGGATATGTGATGTAAAGGAGAATTCGTAGATTTTAATTACACATCTTAATGCTCGTATTGAGGGAGAAAAATACACATACCTTCCAACGCACACTACCAGTGGTGATGGCCGACTCTAGACATCCTCTCCACGTCATCTAACCGCACTTTGCTCCGGTCCGATCGAGCTGGGCAAATCCAATGCGTTGCTCTGTGGCCGTGACCGATAAGAGTCCTACCACGACCTCCGTGCCATTATGATGAATGAAGGTAAAGCCCGTATATTCGAGAGTTAAACGAGGATAACCGAGGTTTCGTAGAGTTCTTTCTCAAACTTGGAACGATCTTATAATGGCGGAAGCGAAGGGATTGAGTTCGGAAGCTATTTTAAGGCCGATCCATTTAAGTGCAAGCCAGATGGTATACACAGACCTACCATGCAGCGAAAGGTAACGACTGATCCCACATCCGAGGACCGCGGCCGTCAAGTTTAGGCTGAGATCACAGTAGTCGATACTCGGCTAGTCTGATCGTTGAGGCACCTTCACGACATACGATTCAGGGAGACCCTCAAGATCGGTCTCACAGTGTGACCAATTAAATTCAAGATGTAGGTTTGCAGGAATCGAGCTTTGAAGGGCGAGGCCCCGTGCAGCAAACGGAGATGGTAAAGAGAGTAATGCCAGGGGACTGCACCCAATGACAGAGTCTTGAACAAGATACCGAGAGATGTCAAATACCTGGATGACAGAGACTTTCTGTGATATGAGACCAGAGATATATATACCTCACCTACTGTTTCACCCACATATGATCCACACAGTATAAGATCGTTACGGGATGCGAAGAAGCTCCTGGGTCCGTTGTCTTCTGCGTCGCGGACGCAGAATTTTCTTTGTTTGCTCCTCCGTGGGCAGACTTCAGCAGTTTGCTCCATGCGATACGCCACATCTGGGGCTTCAAGCAGCATTTCCATCTGCAGGCTCAAGTCCGTGTCGGCGCTGCATGTGTCAATACTCGCCAGGTTGCATTGCAGAAAGACCGAGTAGCTTCCACGTCCAGTAAGTGAGGTGCTTCTGCCACAGCCTACCTACCTTGATTGGAGCAATATGCCATCGCGGAGAATCTTCAAAGGGTGCCATAGACTAGGTCAGGTGTGCAGTCTGCCGCCTTCGAGCTTTGGCTATCACCGATGCTGAATCCATGTAGGAGTTAATAATGAAAGTTGAAGCAAAACCCCCTTCTCTGATGCGGCTTTCGGCCGCGGGAAATCGTTTCCCCGGGCGTGCCCCTCGGCTTGATACACTTGCTGAGGTCTCTTCACGAACAATAGACGATCCATTGCCAGACGCAGCAATCCTCTCCTCCCGTCTCACTTCCCCAGCACGATGCGATCCGGCATCACCCCCTCCTCCGCCCTTTCCGACGCCTTCAAATCCTTCTCCTCCGACCCCACATCCTTCGCCCTCCTCATCACCATCGATAAAGCCTGCGAAACCCTCGAGCCTCTCACCACCATTCCCACCTCCTCCAATGACTTCCACAGCTCCCTCTCGCTCTTGGCCCCACATCTCCTCCCAGACCGCCCCCTCTACCTCCTCCTCCGCCGATATACGTCCGATCCCCCGTTCGTTATGGTGACATACTCCCCTGATACCGCGCATGTGTCTTGGAAGACGCTCTTTGCTTCTAGTAAAGGTGCTATGATGGAGGCTTTTGGTCCTGGGAGACTTCGCCAGGGGATGTTCGCTACGGAAGCGAAGGAGCTGGAGAGTGGGGAGTATGAGAAGTGGGAGCGGAGTGAAGGGATGGGTGGGCCATTGACGGAGGAGGAGAAGGCAGCGAAGAAGGTGAAGGAGGGAGAGGAGGAAGTCAAAAGCGGAGGTACGAGGGAGAAGAAGTTGGTCGGCGCGCAGGGGTTGAAGTTAGCGATTGAGGGGGACGCGATGGAAAGGATGAAGGGATTGAAGAACGCGGGAGGGGATAATCTAGTGATGTTGGTGAGTAAAGGCGTAGCGGCTGTGGTTTCTCATGAGAGGCGGATGGTTGGGAGGTTCGGAGCTGATGTGGTGGCCTTGATAGAGCATTGATCGCCATACGGAGATCATAGAGCTGGCTGGGACGGCTACGACGGATGCAGAGGGGTTGGCGAGTCATATATCGGATACGGAGCCAAGGTACTCGTTGTGGAGGTGTTCAGACGCGGAAAACACGGGGAGCTCACCCCCTATCATGTTCATCTATACATGTCCTTCAGGGCCGGACCCCAAAGTACGGGTGCTTTACGCGACCTCGAAGAATACATTTATTGAAAGAGCGGAGGGCGAAGCTGAGTTGAACATAGTAAAGAGGGTGAGCCGTCTCCACTTATCGTCAATATAGATATGGCACCGCGATGGAACGCTAAAATTGTTGTAGCTTGAAGCATCGAGTCCGTCAGAGATCACCGTCGAGACGATAGAAGATGAACTACGGCCGAAGCAAGTGCAGAAACAGGGCTTCGCGCGTCCAAAGCGGCCGGGAAAACGGTAGTGTTAGCATCATAGCCTAGACAAATCAGCAAGTGTACAATTGCACACTTAATGCGTCGAAAACCTGGCTTATTCTTCGTATTTTCCACTGACAAGCGGCAGATTACTCTCCTCAAGCAGGCCCTTGAGGTACTCATACACGGTGAATGTCACGGCCTGCCCGGGAGCCACCCTCATGATCCGAGGCGTTATCCCTTGATAAAACGCCCTGAAGCCCTCCTGCTTGAACATGTCCCTTCCTATTGCCGTAATCCGGCTGACCGCCGTCTCTCCTGGCTGCCCTGGCGTCTTCTGCAATCTCGTCTTGATTGTGTCGATTGGCGCATTACTCAAAGGTCCCATCGCCCCTGACACCAAGCCTATCATCATTGTCTGGTAACTGGGTATTTCCTTATTTTGGTACTCCGGTTGCCATTTCTGCATTAGCGCTTTCAGCTCGGTGTAAGCGCTAAAATTTACAGCTTGATTCGTGCCTTGCCTCAGCGCAGTCAGGGACACACCGCGATAAAGAGCGCCTACGCCTTCTTCCCGCAAGACAGTAAAGGTGGCGTGAGGGGCACTGCGATATTTTGGTATGTCGAGCGGGTCAGCCATTGAGTGGTGTTGTGCCTGCAGCCGAATTTTGATAACCTCCATGGGAGTTACTACTGCCACAGCTTCTGTTACACCAGCAGCAAGGCCGGCTATAGACGTAAGATCAGTATGAACTTTTGCGCTAGAACATCTTACTAGAAAGAGGCAAAGCTACCAAAAAACGTTGCTCTCCCGCTTACAGATCCTGTTTCCTTGTTGGCAAGGAATTGCTTGTACCATTCATAGGATGTGAAGCGAATTGCCATTTTCGGTACAATCCCGGTCAAGACGGCGCCGAGACCTTTGTATAGACCTAGAGGTGTTTCTCGCTTGACGATGTCTCTGCCGGTATTCAAGAAGCTGCGCCGTTTTCCCTGTGCATCGGTCAACAGGGGCTATAGCGTGTGCGATAGCGTGCTTCTGATACCCCTGGTGCTCTTGCTCGCCTTGAAAGCTGCATTCGAACTTTGATCGTGTCTGGACGCGAGTCAGAGAGGTTCCGGCAGAAAGCGTTTGGGAAAACTAACCGAGAGGATGACAAGCAAGAGCCTCCATCATGCCGGCGCCTCCTCCAGCTGCGAAGGTTTATCAATACGTGCTGATGCACAATACGCATCATTCCGTCGTACCTATGAGGTTTGTTGCCGCCGAAGCGGGCTTCTTACCACCGGGGCCCTTCACGTTCTTCGCGGACATCGCGGGCGATAGAGATTGGCTAAAGCGTGTCACGCAGTATATTGAAACCGCAGAGGCCGAATGCCAGAAGGTAAGGAGAAGGCGATACAAGGTGCAAGAACAAGTACTAAGGAGAAAATTGAGTATCACAGTTGTTCAGGCGCATCTCGAAGGTTGAAGATGTTGAGTTAAAGAGATGAAGTGAATAATAGCAATGTGACACAACCGAGGAGACCTAAGCCTAAATGACCGCGGCAACAAGCGGACAGATTTGAGAGCTATGCTTCCACTGGCTTGTGAAGAACAGGTCCCAAATCCAGGGCGAACGGAGCTGATGGATGGGTGAGCGGGCCTCATCCGGTTGGAAGGCCCCTCTTGTACCGGACGAGTTGGCTCCCCATTGCCTGAATTTAGGTCCAATTATCTCAGCGATCCCTGATGTTATGGGAATGCTGTGGACAGCTGACCATTATTCAGATACAGTCCCTTTGTTCCATAATAAGGCTCGACTTGCTTGGTTGACCTGGCATGTGAAAGTTGCGATGGTTTTGCGGGGTTCTTGACCTTTCCTCTTTAGTCGCTGAGCCGCGGCCCACAGTTGCGCCCAAACAAGGTTCCGGTTACTGTAATAGCAGTCCAGTCTTAGCAGCAACGCCATCGACATCAATATCAGACTTTAGAGAATGGTCACGACTCGACTTCCATCATGTAGTCTTCTTGCGGAAGATCATCGAGGCGACAGGATGTTGTGGGGCAGACATATCAAGGATAAGATACCCCAATAAGCTCACGGACTCTTGGCATAGACAAACCTGTTATGGTCCCTGTTTGGTGCCACTCCTTTGATCACTCTACGACCTCTTTCAAGCCTGACCGCAGAAGAGTGGATCTAGAGCGAGCTCTTCGTTCCTTGGGTGACATCCTCCAACCATTCTTTAATCAGACCATTGACCTGCTTTGGAGCTTCCCACAAAGCCCAATGATTGGTATCGACCGACCGCCGCGTCAGCTTAGGAACGAATTTCTCCATACCTGCAGACATGGCCGGCGGAAGTGCCTCGTCTTTAGCTGCTTGGATGAAGAGCACCGGGATGTCGATTGAATCTTTCTTCAGCCTGGGCGGCACATTTCAGAGTTGAGACGGTGCTCTTGAACGTTGGTAACTTACTGTAGCTCGTCATTGAAATTTTGCTCTCTAGTACGGTACCAATTCACTATCATTTGCTCAGCTCGTGCTTGTAGCATACAATAGGGGTGACTTACGAGGCCCATGCATTCCATTCTTCGCATACTGATCAGCGTAATAGTCCAGAGTTGCTCCATCAACGAGCTTGGTTGGCAGTAAGCGAGGCAAGACATCAGAGTGTAGGCCGTGTCTGGCATCAAATGCTTTCTCGCGTTTTGAAGATAGCCCGCCGTACAAAGCGTTGAGAAATTGTCTGATCTGATCCCTTGACTTGATCTTCTCTTCCACTACGCCGCTCGCTAGCTGTAGCTGATAGGCGAAATTCGGCAGTCTTCCACTGTGGACCAGCTTTTCCAGAGGCACGTACTCTTTGGAGGGGGCCCAGTACGGTGTACAAACAGAGAAGAGATGTGTGACGAAGTCAGGATACCAGAGCGCAATACGGTATACAATGGCACCACCCCTACACTTTTCATGAATACCTGTTGATTCGCGGTTGAAGATTGGTGGCTTACCAGTCATGGCCTCCGAGGATGACTTTGCTGACATCGAGCTGACGAGCCAACTCTACCATGTCATCCGCTGCTCTCTTGAACGAGTAGAGAGCGATTGATTTCAGGGGTACTTGTGGTGCATCCTGGTCATTTCAATACTCTGTTTGATCACGAGTCTTGGTTGTATACGGACTGTGCCACCGTATCCCATCATATCCGGGCAAACTACTCGATAGCCAAGGTCCAACAGGAGTGGAATTTGGTTTCTCCAGCCCATAGAGACATCAGGCCAGCCATGAATCTAGTAATGGGATTAGTCGCTAGTCATTAAGAGAGTGACAGCAATACAAGGAAAATTGTAAACTTGACAGGTCCCTTCGGGGACCCAAGAAGAAACTCTGTTGCGCTGCCTTAGTTGACTACAATTACATTGGTGTTGCAAAAGACGCACGATAAGTCTGGCCATTGACACTGGCCGTTTTCTGAGTCACTCGGTCATCTGCAAGTATGGTGGCAGCGTCTGAATCCATCTTCCAGATGAAAAATACACTTTGCTGTAGAACGTAGTGACTTGGAGTTGAGAGGAAAGGATCGGGAGAAAGATTGGTTGCATGCGTGCATGGTTTGGCCCCCACATTGGAAGGATTACCGAGGCTTCTGACATGTAGTCAAGATTCCGCTTTAGAACGTCTTTCCGCTCGTGCTTTCCAGCACAGAGGCATAGGAAAATATGCAGCAAAGGCCGTAAACTTCGATCCCTACCTAGCAGCGAAAGTTCATTCTGGACGGGAACGGAAATAGCCAGCTGTTCTCCAGCTGATGATGATGGTGGAGAAGCTACCCAATGTAGTCTTACGTAGTCTTCATTAACAATTTTTGTACGAAACCAGAGGCCTTTCGTTCAGCCGCAACTGTTCGGTCATTTCAGTAAATAACTGTGTCCTCTTCCCCCTCAACGACCTCTCCACCATCCTCGTTGTGGTCTTTCGGGGCATCAGGAGGCTCGACGGCCTTTCTGATATTAGACTCAGCCGGATCATCTGCGTTAGTAATACTAGGCTCTTCACTTTCGGGTTTCGCTCCTTTGTCAGCATCGGGACCCACCGTTTGTAAGGGGTCAGGCTGGGGCTTGCTCTCCTCTACCCGTAGGGGTTCGTTACTGATCCCTTTAGCAGCATCGGCCCCGTCCTGTGGGTTGTCGATATCGAATTGTTCGTTTTCCCGTTCGACATCTTGCTCGGCTTGTGTGATTTGAGACTTAATCTTGTCCTCCTCGCTTGGCAAAAGTTCCCAGGGTTTAAAATACTATGGATTATTAGTGTCGTATGAACAGTGACCGCGGAATCGTACGCCTACCAATCCTGGTTCGGCTTTTGTTTTCAGAAACTGTGCTTGGGCTAGAAGATTTGAATGGCGAATCTGCATCTGTAGTGATGGGATTAGCCTATGCTCCGGCAGTGCGCAGGGCCCGCCTCAAACATACCGACTGTTTGTCGTACTTCTTCTGTTCCCGCCTTCGAAAATCCATGATAGCATCAAGCCTCTGCTTCTTCTTCTCGTCGAATTCATCGGCCTGTAGCTTTAGCTTCGCCTGCTGTTTGCGCTCAATATCTGTTCGACGCTTTTGTGCTGTTGAGGATGAGCTCTGGGATAAGGTGCCGAGCAGAGCGCCGAACAATCTCTGTCCACGTTTACGTTCCTCCAATTGACCACTCTTGCGTCGATCTGATGCTCGGTCTGCAGGGGTAGAATCCGGTGATCCTGCGGCTGTACTATCAAACTGGCCGAGGCGGGGTCTCTTGGCGTTCTGCTCCAGGACAGATGACTGTCTGCGCTTTACCGAACCGGATGGAGACCCCGGCTGCTCTGCGCTCTCTGGCACGATGACCGCTGAAGCAACAGCCCTAAACCAGCATCAGCGGGTTCCATGTCAGCCTTTGCGAAGTCGCTCACATCGGTGCTTCGGTCATGGTATCGTGTCGAGAATGTTATGGCAGGATAAAGACTACAAAACAAAAAGTGTGTAAGCGTTTCGTACGTTGCTTCATCCCCGCTGGTACTGCGTAGCTCGAAAAGAGTGCAGAAGCGTGAAGATCCTCGGTATAACCCCGGGCTCTCGGTAAGCCGGGCCGTGCTGTCTTACAAACTCTTGCCTTCGATCATCCTCTTCCTTTCTCTCGCCTTCTGCTTCACCTGAGAATACCCTCACTGCCTCTCATTCCGAATCTTACATCCTCAGGAACTCCACATTTCCAAGCTCTAAATTTGTGAAGCGTTCTGTTTCCATCATGTCGCGCCATCACCCGTAAGTATTATCCTCTCCCATACTTCCATTGCTAAATGTATTCCAAGCGATTTGGTGATGTGCCGGAAACAACCAGGTATAGCCATAGGACGTCTGTGCGACAAATGTGACGGCAAGTGCCCTGTTTGCGATAGCTACGTCCGACCAACAACGCTCGTACGCATATGCGACGAATGTTCGTTTGGAAACTACCAGAACAAGTGTGTGGTTTGTGGTGGCGAGGTGAGTCCACAATATACTGGTGCAGATGAACACAATCCTGACCACAGCCCCACAGGGCATCTCCGACGCCTTCTACTGCTTCGAATGCACACGGCTTGAGAAGGACCGCGACGGTTGCCCTAAGATTATCAACCTGGGTTCCTCGAGAACAGATCTCTTCTACCAGAAGAAGAACTTCAGGAACCACTAGATATCCGGTGTCAGATTCTTCAGCGAAGGTCAAGCGCGCACAGAATCGCCGCTGTTGGGGACGAAGCCGCAATATCACAATCGAGAGAAGCAAATCAGCTTATATCCTACAATATCTCACGGCGACTGCAAGGGATTGGAAAGTCCGGCATTGGAGAAACATTCGGGGGTGACAGAGAGCGATGGTTGGCCATGCGCATCATCAGAGACATTGCCCACTTGCTAATCGATAGCTTGCCTCAGGAGCATGTTTGCCCAGTCAAGGACGAAGTGGCACGAAAAAGACTTTTCGATGAACACGGCGGGCGAATGGTCAGATGAGCCAGCTGCTCATGACGAAGACATTGATATTGGGGATGTGACGAAACCTATCTTAGCTCTGCTTTTCTGATAATGCGATACCTCCTATTATTTCTGCTGGAAAGGGGTTCAAGTTGGCGACTATTCACATTATAAATCTTGCATCAAATATTCATGGTCAACCTTCAGTTCTCGTTTGGTAAATGATCAAAATGCCTCCAAATATTTCATTGTACTTCAAGAGTGCGCGGCTAATGCTTGCTGTTGTATAGACGCGGCCTTGGCATCATTGCAGTCCTTCCGAACGACAGTCCTTTGCAGACTCCATGAGATCCTTACCAACACGTTGTGTATTACCCTTTGACTTCGAAATACTTTACATAAAGGGCCGCCTGTATTCATCAGAATGGTGTACTTTGCGTTCTTCGCATTTGGCTCCGATGACCCCCTGCTCCCATTTTCCCAGATGTGGAAAGAAGACAACCATTATTACCCTGTACGGCACTGAATCGATTGCGGAAGAATTCCATGTCAACGACTAGACGAATGACTCCCAATCCGTAAGAAATAGGTCTCCTTGTCAACGTAACAAGCTCTTCCCATCTGCGCTTGTATGTCACGTTTGAAGATGGTCAATATTTATCTCTATGTAGAACCAGACCTTAGGAGGTCCATCGTCTCTCCTTCGGATGTCTCAAGCAAGAATCATACACAACTCTGAAAGGAAAATCCCGGGGAATTGGCAGAACCTTGCGCACCGTGTCAAGCCGCTACCCCAACATGACCACATTCTCAACACTTCCCACCGTCCAATCACCAGGAGAAGAGCTACCCATCCCGCCTTGCCAGGCGTGCAAGGTCCGCAGTTCGAACCCCCTGATGCGCCAGTCCAAAAATCCAGTTCTACTGCAGAATTTTTGCACAAAATTACAAAACGAATATCCCCGAAGGAATACCAGGCCACCCCCACCGCGGTTTCACTGTGTGCTGGGGAGGAAAGGAATGTGCTTGGGCTTTAGGCTTAGGCTAGGCGAAATGGGTGTTGCTGGATGGAGCTAGAATGGGCTAGCTTGGGCTGGCAGGGGAATTTTACCTGCCCGCCTGGTGAGAATCGTCACCAAGCGGGCATCGAAAGTTGGTTCAGCCAATTATAATTATCAAGCTGGAAAATTGACCACCCTGATATCACCATTGGCTCGGGTTCATGCGCATGGGGTACTTGATCTATGAAAGGATTACCACCGCATTGCAGAATGCTCTACTCGCAGTTCTTCTGCACTCAATTTCATTTCCTTTAACGCAAATTTTATCCAGCACCAATATCTCATCGGCCAGAACAAATATCATTCATCTATAAATGCACTCATGTTCGTTCCTTGAAATTTCCTACCCAGCGATATCGTCTCATGGAAAAGTTTATACAACCACCAAGACACCCAGTACTCCGAAAGCTGGGTTCTTTCAGAGTCTACTAAAGATTCACTTTTCTTACATGTGGCCCTGTCATACACAATTGCATCCAGCTCCATACTATTACAGCAGTACTCTATAAACTGGACATGCGCATTGGGTTAGGGATGTCAACCAGCTCGGTTTTTCTTCGATAGATTGTTACTATGATACTCGCCATTGAAATATGCATCAAAAGAGGCTGCTGCTTGTAAGAAACCATAGATTGCATCACTCGTCTATAAATGCGAATGCTTCTGCAGATTTCTTCTAGCCTTCCGACCCGGAGTTGTGTTCTGAGCTCGCAGAATTACCGACGAACCCGACGAAAGCACAAGACTACCTGCCAATTACCAGCCCCTCGAAGCCCCGAAGTGCGAAATAGCCCCGTATGGATATAATGAGTTCGTGAAAGAGACGAGACAACGGACCGTCACCAAGAGACAGTAATGAGCCTGCCATCAGCATGGGCTTTGTCCCAAAACATTCCTCCCACAATTGCCACCTCTAACCTAGACCGCAGTGGCCTGCGATATTGCGCGGAAGATCCTACCCAAGACTCCAACCCCGAGATAACCTCAGTTACCGCCTTTTAACACTTCCACCTCCCTCTCCAGCGCCCGAATCCTCTCGTCTTTCTCCTCCTTTTGCCCAACAGCCATCTTCAATGTATCCACCTCCTTCGTCAACGCCGTGATCTTATCGCTTTGAGCCGCCATACTCGCATTTTGTTGCTCAAGAAGCGACTTAATATCCTTAAGATAGCCCTGGAGCGGTTCCCCTCCCGATGTCGATGAGGCCGGAGGTGGAGTATGGGGAGAAGGTGCAGCCGATGACGAGGCAGGCTGCGACTTAGGCGGTGGTGATTTCTGAGGCTGAGATGCAGATCCTTGTGAAGGTGGTAGATTCGTGGATATAGCCGCCGGCGGGGATTTCTCGTCCGGTTCGGCTGCACTGGGAGCGTGTCTCTCATTGGGTTTTGAGACTTCCTCGAAGCTGGACGTGTCGTCTCCGTTGTCTTCAGCTTCATTGTCGGAGTCTCGGTCATTGTACTTGGAGGCTAGATCCTTGATCGAGTTGGTTTGCTCTTTCATCGATGGGATTGGGCCACGGAATGTCGGGGACGGCTCGGCGGGCGCTTTGAACATACTGGCGTCTCTCGTTGCGGGCGATGGTGCTTGAGGTGCTGCTTCCGCAGCTGGTGGCTTGTAATCTACTGAAACTTCTGCTGGTTCTTCGCCTGCATAAAGACTGGCGAGATCGATCTTAGGTGGTAAGCCTTCCTTGCCGTCTAGCCATTCAGCCGAGGACATGGCTGGTTTAATGCCATAAGTAGGAAGGTAAACGTCTTCCTGGAAGACTTCGGCTCGGCGGGGTACGACAAAGGAGATGGGCTCGATGTAGGAGTCGTTGACCGTCTTGAAAGCACGCATGACTTCGTTCTCGTGCAGATTGACTCCTCGTTTAGGTATGAATGCGATACCGCGCTGTGGATCTGCGGATTTGTATTCTGAGAGGTACTCAAACTTGTCGTGCTCATACTCGAAATAGCGAATGTTGCCGTCACCCTTTCCGGCTAGGTACAGACACTGTGTGCCGTCATCCCAGAATGGCATGCAGACGCCAGAAATTGAGTCTAGGGTCTGGAAGCCCCCTGAAGGCTCAGAAGGATTCCGAATATCCCAAAGCCCTAGTTGCCGATCGCTCATCTTCGAGAAACCTGTGGTAGCTACACGGTCATGTTCGCCCATCCAAGTTACACGGCTGCTCTTGGCTCCCGCATGTCCAGGCGCGATATGTGCGGGCTTCTCCTGCCGAACGTCCCATATCCTGAGTTTCTTGTCGCGAGATGTGGTAACGATTAAGGAACCGTTAGCGCTCCAGGACAGGGATTGAACAATGTCCCCGTGCTTGAGGGTAAGGGAGGAGGAACCAGACTCGACATCCCAGATCTTGATAGTGTAGTCGCCTGATGAGGTTGCAAGGATGTTCTCGGCCGCAGGGTTGAAGAGAACATGACCTATCTTCCTGTGGAGTCTGTTAATTTTAATCAACCTCCGATACTTCGTGCGACTACCTCGAGTGGCCCGTGAGCTTCTGCACTGGAGCTACATCCTTAGGTTCGGCTCCTTCTTCAGTCCGCGTCGTAAAACCCTCTGGGACCTGCCAAATGAATGCCTGACTTCATCAGCACTGGCATCTCCGTGGCAGGCATACGTAACCGCACCTTTCCATCGTCTGAACCCGAGGCTACTAAGGAGTCATTGAATGGACTCCTGTGAGGACAGTCAGTATCCTCAGGCCTGACTCGCTGCTGATTGCCTACCAATCCGTGTCTAACACCACAGCCGTATGCCCTCTGAATAGCGGCGATTGCTCTGGCAGTCGTCCGGTTTCATTGAGCGGAATTACGGCAAATGCGCCCCCTCCACCAACATCCCAATTGACGGAGATATATTTCGGGTTTGCCTGCTTCGATATCAGGCTTATCTATCCCAGCCGCCACCGATGTCAGGAGTTACCTTCACCAGGTTTGTATCCCAGGCATTCTTCGATATTCGGATATTATCATAGCATTGCTCCTGGCAATAACAGTTAAATCAGGACCTTGGTGCGTCGTCGCTGTTCGAGCGCATATATCGTACCTTCTTGGTCGGTCTCCCAAAAACATGCCCTATAGAATGGAAATGAGTAATTCAATGTCCTATGCCCATGGCGAACAATGCGTACGATACTTCGACGATCTTACGAAGCGTCCCGCCATGACTCATGCAGCAGAGAGAATGGCGCGTTGTTCTGGAACCTAGGTTCTTAATTTATCAAACATGACGGATCCATGCATACAAACAGCTGTACTTCTGAAAATCCCGTTGTGAAGAGTTAGAGCTTCCTGACTTTTGAAGCCAAGAATTCCAAGATCGATGTGCCCGGAATCGATTTAGGGCTATGATTGTAACCCCAAGCTGTACTTAAGGAGGCGTGTGCACAACAGGACTTTCTACTCACGGCGTCATCGCAAAAATTAAAGATCACGATGCTATTTTTTCTTTTTTTTACACGGTGATTCTTCAGAGTCACCCCACGATAGCCTGTGACCGACGCTGTCCGAGATCGGGGCTTATGCTGTGGAAGGCTAGTAGAGTCGAAGGTTCAAATCCTGATAGTATATAATTTACAATACTACTTCGAATGATACACCGCAAGGGTGCTGCTGGAAGACAGTTATATAAATGCTGCCGCATCATCCTATGTCCCTTCTAGGATCTTGTTGAGCAAGCAGGTGTGAAGGGCTACCTTGCCTCCATGTTTATCCAGGCTCGTCCTTTGTGCTGCTGGCCTTCCGAGCATCATACCCCCGGGACCGACTATATTGGTCGATTTTGGAAAAGCGATGCCTCTGATGAATCGTTCAGACAAGTAGCTTATGCCACTGACATGGACGCGTGGGCAAGCTTGAGACTTGGACTTTGGTGCTGGGTGTCGGATTGTGTTGCTGATAGCTCTGGCCTTGATTGGCGTCGGCCGGTAACTTGTAGGCTTGTGCACCAAGGAGGATGTCTCATCTGACTGTCGATGTGTAGTGGGTTGACGCATCAATTCCAACAGTTCGGGGTATCGTTCAACTGATACTGCTGTCCGTAGCCTTGGGGGCGTCTTTCGCTTGACCTCTAAATACTGCAGCGACGGCGGCTTGAGGTCCGTCTCAAGGCTCAGTCAAGCTCGAACAGTATTTCCTTTTTGCGCCATGGCAGAAATTGGGAGTCGGCAGCTCATCGACTTCGCGACTTTGACCATGCTTTGATGAAGCCCATCTTATCTCTGACCCCCAGGCCAACGCGCTTCACTCTCCCTAGTCGTGCCAAAGCTTCAGCAATTCCATCCAGCAGCTTTCTTTCCGCAAGCGTGGAGGCTTCGCCTTCCGCGGATTCGAGAAGTGTGTCGGTGCTGCTGGCGGTATCATCCGACTGAGTCGTGTTGTATACACTCTCGGCTATTCTTACACGTATGCAGTGTGTGGGTTTGCTCAATAAATTCCAGAGGAATGCTAAATAAATGTTGGGAACTGGAGTCGTGATGTCCGCAGGGGTATAGCGAAGACTCAGGGGGAAGATCTTGGCACTGGGAAGTGCCGTGAGTAAAGATCCACTGAAAGGTAATATACCTCTTCCATTGGTAGTCGTGCATTCGGGAAACACTGCAATGACGCGATTTGGATTCTGGCGCATAAGGTGGTGTAAATCCACAAGCTTGGCAGTTGAGGGAGGGTCGTACTGAGGGTACGAAAAGGCTCGAAGTATGGCCTGAAAAAGTGAGATTTGATGGACATAACGAGTAGAGGGGTACGATGAAGTGAATATAGGGTCGAATATAGCGGCTAGGTACAGCGAATCGATAGGTGATGTATGCGACGATGCAATGATAGAACCCGGTTGCGGGAGCCTAGCCGTATGATATCTGGCCAAAGAACTGCATATCAAAATTAGAGGTGAATCTCGAGTCGCACAAAAGGCTCACCCCTTCCTCACTCCATCAATCTGGAGATCGATCCACCAAATGCTCGGTACCCCAAGTATCATCCACAGGGAAGCTTTTTTGCCTAGCGACCCGATTGGCAGCCATCGGAGAACAATGAAGTAGCTTAAGGTGACGGTAAGTAAAATGGGCAGTCGAACCAGGAATAAGAAGACGTGAAATGGCAAATATAGCCCTGAGGCCTGAGTCTTGATGGGGAAGAAAGGCGCTATTCCAGATCCTACGTATAAAGAATTAGTTTTTGCTGATAAAGCCCACGAATTATGTAAAGTGACCTCGATCTCTGTATTGCGAGTACCTCTCCATTGCGTTTGCGTTATGATCTTTCCTGATTTATGAGAGATATTCTTTGGTTATGTCTAGAATGTGTCGAAAACCAACAAGAGGTAGGCTGGACAATGAGGACCCGACAACGACCAGCAAAATGCAGACATAGGATGTAGGGAGATAGAAAACAAGATTCCTCAGCCATTGCTAATGGTGAGGTGGTACAAAATCTGCTGACATGAGATGATCGGTTGAAGTCTCCAAGCATGTGATTGGAAGAACGAAGCTAGCCGCATTGAATTCAAGCTCGGGTCGTCGGCCCGTCGACCTCTTGTTTAGGCGTTTGTTGACTGCCGAATATTCGATCAAGCTTGAGTCGATACTTAGAACCACAATTGCTATCGTGCTGCGAGGAGCGGTATTCGCTCGATGCTGGCTCATCATGGATATCAACAATGAGAACTCGTTTACTTCGCATTTGCGACAGCCCAGTCGCATCGCCTCACCTGGGAAGCTTTCCGAGATATCTGCTTCAGCTAACAATGCCCGTTCATCAGCAATGCCTCCGCCAGCGAGTACTGTCAATCGCAAAACCCTTGTCGAACGCGCCGGTGAGACAGCAAGACCAATGTCTGGTGCGTCAGGCTCTAGACAAGTCAGTGCCTCTGTGAAAACAACCTCGTTGGCTGGCACAGCTCGTCAGGCATCGTTTTCATCCTCTACATCGTCAATGCGCCCCCCGTCCCTTAGTTCTATGCGGAATGCCTCGAATGGCTCTTTTTCGACCAGCGTCAGCTCCGGCAGTCGACCACCCTCGTCACAGTATTTTCGACCGCAAACAGCTATGGGCAGTTCCAGGATTCAGAAGCCTGTAACAAACTCTGTCCGACCGTCCACGGCGATGGAGACGCATAACACTGGGCCACAATCGAGGAAACGGAAGGGTATGACCCCATTTTCTTTGGACGTTGACGGAACCCCAATGCCTGCGCAGATGCAGAGGAATGGAAGCCAGGATCCCAATATGAATTATGCTTCAGGTTGGGGGAGCAAACCAGTTTACACGCGGTCTATGCGCGACTTCTCAATAAGCACTGCCATGGGCCGATTGAGCCTTGACGACGCAGTTCCCCAGCCTGCTTCTGATGCGAAGTCCGGGGTGCCCTTCACACCATCGCAGATCCCAAGGCTTGCCCAAAGCGTTGCAGAGCAACCTGAGACTCCAAGCCCTAGCAAATCCCCCAGAAAACGGGCCCCAGCTATGTCCTTCCTTACGCGAGATTCTAACACCCCAGTAGCACTGGACATCGTAGATATTGAACAAACCATAACCCAATCCCTATCTCTGTTCCAAGAAAGCATCACTGGTGCTACAGCCGAGAGCCAGAGCCTGAAGGATATAATTACCATGTACAAAGGAAGCAGTAGGTTGACATGATCGTCCCCCGGAAAAGAGTGTTATTGACCAGCATACCATACAGTCAAGGAGCTCGACGCAATGAGGGAGCAACTGCAAGCAAGCAACGCAACTCTCCAAGCTGATCTCGCTGCCGCCAAAGCACAGTTGACAACTTCTGTGACGGCACTGGAGGATTCTAAAAGATACCATCAGATTACCATAGACGACCATCAACGACAACACCGACGTGAGCTTGAAGATTGGGAGCGGGAAAAAGAACAGGAGATCCGTCACATGGATAGGACCCATCAGAACGAATTGACGGATGTGAAACGCCAGTTGGAAGACGCTCTTGAAGACGAACGAGCCCGTCGCCAAAAAGATCTGCAGCGCCTAACCAGTGAGGGTGCCATGTCTCAGCAGAAGGCCGAGGTAGAATTGGAGAAGCAGAAGAGAGTGGTCCAGGCGATGCATGAGGAGCTAGACCAGGCACACGCAGATGTCACGCGAGAAAGGAGTCTAAATGGCGACCTGCGTGCTCAATTGTTAGAAGCAGCGAGCAACGCCATGAGACTAGAGACCAACATGAGCAGTCTTCGAGCACACATAACATTTCTAGAATCGGATAACAAAAGCCAGTCACAAGCTTTCGCCGATTTAGAGATGAGGATGCAGAACGCGATCAGAAGTGCCGGCGAAGCAAATGAGAAATTGAGGGCCGAAGAGACATTGAGGAGGAAGCTACACAACCAAGTACAAGAGCTGAAAGGTAACATCAGGGTCTTTTGCCGTGTCCGGCCACCACTTGAATCGGACTCCGAATCTGCTCGCATCACTTACCCGGACAAAGACAGTGATTCCAAAGAGGTGGAAGTCTTGGGACAGCCAGAAAAGAGCAGTCTCGGAAAAGTTACTACTAAGACCAACTCATTCGCTTTTGATCGGGTTTTTAGCCCAAATTCGTTGAACGCTGATGTCTTTGGGGAGATCAGCCAGCTTGTGCAAAGTGCCCTTGACGGCTATAATGTCTGCATTTTCTGCTACGGCCAGACGGGTAGTGGCAAGACCTTCACCATGTCGTCTGTAGACGGCATGATTCCACTTGCCGTTCAACAAATTTACGACACGGCTAAGTCTCTGGAGGAGAAAGGTTGGAAGTATTCGATGGAAGGATCTTTCGTCGAGGTATACAATGAGAACCTGAACGATCTTCTCGGAACACCCGACGAGCTCGACAAGAAGAAGTACGAGATAAGGCACGACATGCAGAAGTGCAAAACTACCATCACGGACGTCACGGTTGTTGATCTTGATACCCCTGAAAAGGTCGAGACCATCCTTCGCCGTGCGACGGCCAATCGGTCAGTGGCAGCCACGAATGCCAACGAGCGGTCCTCGCGGAGTCATTCGGTATTCATCTTGAAGCTCAAGGGGGAAAACAACCTTACAGGCGAGAAAAGTGAGGGTACACTTAATCTTGTCGATCTTGCTGGCAGCGAGCGATTGAGCCATAGCGGAGCGACTGGAGAGCGTCTCAAAGAGACCCAGAGCATCAACAAGAGCTTGAGCTGCCTAGGAGATGTGATAGGAGCATTGGGCCAGGGCAAGGAAGGCGGTCATGTACCGTATAGGAACAGCAAGGTGGGCGATATTGGACACTGCTCCCTCTTTATGCATTCATGCCCGTTGTCTACTTGAACATCTGCTGAGCACTACTGCAGTTAACACACCTATTGCAATTCTCGTTGGGTGGCAACTCGAAGACTCTCATGTTTGTCATGATCAGCCCCCTACAAGCACATCTCAGCGAGACGCTGACGAGCTTGAAATTCGCGACGAAGGTGACGACAATCCTCAAGACCTGCGCAAGTGATATTCAGCTGACACTCGACAGGTGCACAACACTCACATAGGTACAGCAAAAAAGCAAACAAAATCATGACCTTCTAACGAGACTTTTGTGGCCTGGAATGGAGTTAGAATATTGCCTTATTTCCTGTTTAGGGGTAAATGGTCGGTTGGGAAGCATCTATTGGATTGGCGTCGCGTGTCTCTGGTAAGCCCGCTGTAACCGGCTCTGCTCAGAGAGTATCTTGTCCTCAAGCGGACTGTTTGAAGGATGCGCACCATGCCAACACATCTATTGTATGTGCATTAGACTGCTCTCCCTGTGGCTGCGACTTTGACGTTGTAGCGACGCCCATGGGAAAGCTATATGGACGCCAGATTTGCCGTGTGGGTCTTTTGCTCCTGCTATGCAAGCTTTCTCCTCACAGTCTGTGGACTTCGGTGCATCTCCAATGCGGGCTCCCAATGAGTACCATTTGTGGGCAATGCCCGTGCTCTTCTCTGAACTTTTGCAGATCAATGCTCTTGTTTTCTCGTTTTCTCGTCGAGCTATGTTGTCTCCTCGAGCTCAACTCTGTAGACGAGGGTCCAGCCAGGCATGGTAGTCTTTTGCATTGGCCGAATGAGCTTCTCGATGAGCAAGCACGGCAACTGCATCGCGGCCTTAGAACGAAGCCGAGTGTGTAAGGTACCAAGCACTATCGCGAAGAACGATTAGCGAAATATACTAGTGAGCGTTCTTCGTTCTCTTTGCTGCATTCCGGTTCCTGCATGTCAAGAACCACACGCCCAATAGGGCATGGCCACGCACGAAGACTCGACTCACACCAGCAACTGTTTCTTCCCATCATCATATTCTCGTCTCTGGAATCTGGGGATCAAATATCTTTAGGTGCTCCTCGTTCACGTTTGGGGTTTCTTGCTTGCTGTTGGGCTCCAACGGTTCGGTCTTAGCCTCGTTTTTGCTGTTCTGATTGCTTGCCCTGCTCTCAACTCTTATTATCTTTCCGCATAGTTCAAATTCCCAATAGTAATTGCAGTCACGTTGTCAGGATCGGGTTGGGAGATGATGGCTCTGATATGAGGAGAGTCGAAACCATCTGCACTGACTGAGCGACGGTATGATGCGATGCCGAAACTATGGCCCTCAGTCCAAAACCCTGAAATCGAGCAAGACTTGCCTTGGCTCATCATTGGTGGGGGGATAGGCGGGAAGATCGGATTAAGAGACAGGATGAACCATGAAGGGGGGGGTGATGGAGAAGCTATTGCTATCTTCGGCTCTGCACGGCACGTATTCTGTCCCTATTCGACTACTTTTCAGATCACTTCTTCGAGAAGCAATCCATTGGATAATTGTTCAGCAGACTAATGCACGACCCCTTACCTCAACAAACTGTCTAGACTTCGCTTGCAGAACTGACATGGATGGGAATACCAATAGAAACTAGCAACAGCAGAAGTGCTTCCCCGAATGTCTGCATTGCATTTTGCACAGACTGGGTGAGTGCAGCGATGAAGACCCTTTAGACGCCCCCATGGGGTCAGAGGCTGTGCTCGGGTCTCAAAGCGTGGAATGGGGTCAAGAATCTGCCGTTATCATTCTTCACTCATACCATACTCCTGTCCGCGACAATTCCAGCCTTCCATTCTGTCGTCATGCGCCCGAAAACCGCGACGCGAGATCACGAGATGAAATGGCTTTTATGGGAAGCAGCAGACACGAAGATGATGCTGGTCAAGAAGACCAAAGCCAAGCGGAAAGCGGCCCGCAGTGGAGACCCCTCATTACCACCTCTACCTTGCGCTGAACAAGCAGCCGTTATCGACCACAGTCAACAGCTCTACTCAGCGCGGGCACAGACCACACTCACTCTTCCAGCATACGAACCTCCGCCACCGTACTCGCATCCACCAGTACCACCAAAAGATACATACCACAAGGGTTCCTTGGCAACTCAACGGCCACCCGCACCTCCACCTCGGCCGCCGAAGCTTCCTCTTCTCCCAGCCCAAGCTTCGAAAAGCCCGTGGTCATTGAAGAGATCCCGTAAAGGCGCTTCTTGCACCGATCTACCTAGGGCCGCCGCCAATGCTGCCGTGGCAACAATCGATAATGCACAACATTGGAATGAGAAGAGCATGGCAGCAGATGGCCCCCCAAGAGGCCTCCAAGACTTGATATGGTCAAAGCTTGATGCTGTCCTGACATCGATAGACGGAGAGTCATTCAGCGGTAACGAGCAAGAACTTGGTATCTTTCTGAACGAGCCCCGGTTGAGTGCCTTCTGCTGAGATGTCACAGATATTTATGAGCCCCAACAATCAGGAATCCGTGGAGGATGGGGCTCTGCGAGCCGTCAAGTCTCCCAAAGTGCGAACAGAGCCATAACGTCGACCCTCATCGGCACAAACTACTTCAGAAAGGCGAATCTCTATGCCAACTCGCGTCTGCCGCCCAATCTCCCAGCATTGAAATTGTGAGTGAACCCCTCATCAAGATTGGCGATCGTCACGCCATTCAATGCCAGAGTCATGGATCTGATGAGGTGATAATGTACCTTTGCTGGTGGATTGGTTCAACCTCATATCGGCCTATATGACTTCGACATCGTGTATAACTATTGCCAGCCACTGACACAGCTTGTCCATGGCACATCTTTATACTGACCGAAGATGTAGGTATATGCCATCGTATCCTCTACTATGCCTCGCCGCACAATATTCGCAGAAAGCCTACGTCAAGCCTTCGGGCAAGGAGAGAGAGGCACATGTAGACGCCAATTGGAAGATGGGCACGAAGGCGATGGTTATCAAGTCGGTGCCTATTGACGATATGAACACCATTGTCTTCGCCATACGTGGGAGCCAGACATTCATGGACTGGGCTGTCAACCTTGACTCTGCGCCTGTCTCTCCTGGAGACTTTTTGGTAAGAGCCATCCTCCTTACCTTCCTCTAGTCCAACCCGTAATTTTGTCAAACCGTCATTCCTCCCAATCCAATTCCCCCACACCTAATCTCCCCTCAACAACCCCCCAACCGCACCCATCTCCCCAGCTAACACCCCCCCAGGACGACCCCGGCAACCTCTGCCACTCCGGCTTCCTCACCACCGCCCGCCGCATGCTCGCCCCCGTCTCCTCCCGCCTGCGCTCCCTCCTCCACGAGAACCCCTCCCGCAGCGCCTCCTCCCTCCTCATAACCGGCCACTCCGCCGGCGGCGCCATCGCCTCCCTCCTCTACGCACACATGCTCTCCTCCACCGCAACCTCCGAACTGACCCTCCTCGCCCACCGCTTCAAGCGCATCCACTGTCTCACCTTCGGCACCCCGCCCGTCTCCCTCCTGCCCCTCACGAAACCCTCAGGCCCACGCTTCGCAAAAAGCCTCTTCCTAAGCTTCATCAACGAGGGCGATCCCGTACCGAGGGCCGATCGGGCGTATATCCGCAGCCTGCTGAGCTTGTACGCGAGCCCGGCGCCCGGCAGCGGTACGGATAAGTCCCTGCCTGCCACTCCTCCGTCGCCGCCCTTGGAGAATAACAATAGCAGGCCCTGCGCGCTGGGGTGGAAGGCGTTGGGCAAGCGCCCGAAGGCGCAGAGAGCAGATAGCGCGCCGGCGGCGGGGGCGGTGGTGGTGGCCGAGCAGAAGTATGTGTGGAAGGTGCCGGCAGGGACGCTGTCCGGGGCGGGGAGACTGGTGGTGCTGAGGGGTGGGGATGGGGAGGGGGCGAGGAGGGAGCAGGATGTGAGGGCGGAGGTTACGTGCGATGAGGAGATGAGGGGGGTGGTTTTTGGGGATCCGGTTATGCGTGAGTTTTCTTTTCTCTCTGTGAGGCGTGAGACATGGGAAGGGAGTTGGGCTTGCTCTGCCCTTTCTGTTGTTGTTGTTGTTGTTGTTGTTGTGTGAGGCTTGGGGGCGGTTCTTCGGTTTGAGGATAGTGCTGACGCTGGGGTTGCGAGCAGATATGATGAAGGTCTATGCAAAGCGGATTGAGGTCCTAGCAACCAAAGCGGTGACCGCGAGGGTGTGGGGCTGACGGGAGGTTTGCGGCTGGTGATTATTATGGTGACGACTCGATGAATGACGACTAAACGACCCACGGGAAGGATGCAATGGGTGGCCAGGGTGCATTTCCAGGTGTGGAGTACTTTCATAGGTATACAGCTCGGCAATGCAACACTAAATCTGATCCTCACATATCTCCAACCAAACTCCCATCTTCCATCCTCCCCTTCTCCTTCACCCCTTCCTCCCTCCACGTCTCCACAAGCCCCTCCTTCGGATCCTCATCCGGCAGTCCGCTCATCCTCCTAACCTTCAACACCTCCTGCCTCACCCTCCTCGTACACTCAATCCTCAAATCCACCGCCTCCCTCCCATACCTCAACTCATCATCTAGTATCCCCATCTCTCTCTCCCTCTCCCTGTCTCCTCTGCCCTCATCAGCTCCCCTATTCCTCTCCACCAACCCCCTCCACCTCTCCCTCAACTCCCGAAACACATTTCCCTCCCCCTCCTTCCCACCCTCCCCCTCCCTCACCCCCACATTCCCCCCAAACCACACCCCGCACCGCTTCCCCACCCTCGGCACCCACCGCGGCGCCTCCCTCGCCTCATGCATAATCGCACTGTTGCCCTCAATCCACATCGGCACGATATCAGGACAGACATCCGGCTCGAGGATCAGGCGCGCAACGCCCCATTTGAAGTACCGCATGGTGTGGTGCGGGTGCTGGTGCACGCGGCCTTCGGGGAAGATGTGCACCCAGCTGTAGGGGGCGGAGGGGGCGGGGAAGGGGGAGGTGGTGGTGGTGGTGTAGGTGTAGGTGTGGGTGGGGGAGGTGAAGGGGTCGGTGAGGTCGGGGAGGTC